>ERZ779874.1481-NODE-1481-length-22586-cov-4.320314_pt1 | contig 22586 bp, 22 predicted proteins | sample MGYA00511031_ERZ779874 | MGnify/ENA primary metagenome ERZ779874 (study PRJEB29588, sample SAMEA2156850) | human gut metagenome | biome: human gut; feature: human-associated habitat; material: faeces | place: Denmark | collected 2008/2010 ...
TTTGCCGTGATAAAAAGATTTTGTAATTTGTTCTTTCCTTTTTCAATCTTTAACGTTACATAGTGAGGTAATTTCTAAAGAGAAAACATACCTATTTGCAAGTTTCTTTGTAGATATTATAAATTGCCGGGATTATAGAAAGTATACTTTAATGTAACATTTTTAGTTAGTATAATTATAATACTCAATAAATAATATCAAACTATTTCGGTTTGTATAACCAAAATCACAATTGTGTTGCGCATTTCTTACTTGAGAATCTTGGTTAATACATTTGTCACAAAATCAATCAATACTTAAAATGATACAGACTCCGGTTATAGTGACATTTGCCAATCAGAAGGGATATGTAGGAAAGACTACCCTTTGCGTCACCTTTGCCAACTATCTGGTGACAAAGGGAGTTAGAGTTGTGGTAATAGACTGCGAATTTCAGCACTCCATTATGAAGTGCCGAAAAGCCGACATCAGAAAATACGGCGAACAGGATATGCCATACGAGGTATGGGCATACGAAGCCAATGACAAGGCGATGATAACTTCCCTTATGGAGAAACTGCACAACGATCCTGAAATTGACGTTGTGCTTATGGACTCTCCAGATAGTCTGAAAACGGAAGGGCTGATACCCTTGTTCGTCAACTCGGATATCATTATTATTCCATTTCATTATGATCTGGTAACCGTTCCGTCAACGGCCAGCTTCCTCATGTTTGTTGACCGGCTGAAAAAGGCTGTCGGTGAAAGGATGAAAGCCAGACTCTTCATCATTTCCAATCTGAATGACGGAAGAATCGGCAAGCGTTCCGAACTGGTTATCTGGGACAATGCAAGGGATACCTTCTCCAACTATGGATATGTCACTACGAAAATTCCCAAACGTGCGGATATGGAACGGTTCAGCACTATGGCGGCACCTGATATGCAGGCCACTATCGTTACACCGGTCTTTGACAAGGTCTATCAAAGTATCTTCGATACACTTCAACCGACAAGGGAAAAAGAACTCAAAGGCATACAGCTTACGGAAAATCTGAATCCCAAGCCTAAGAAGAAAAAGGAGGTACAGACGTCTGATGAAGCTTCACAGGGCAGTAACAAAATCAGAACAAAGAATCATAATAATCAGTAAACTTCAATAACCATAGCACTATGAGTAAGGATATACCGGAAATAGATGACCTGCCAAGAGGTATCAATGATTCAGAACTTATATTGACGTTTCTGTTCCGTCTTCTCTCGTTATATAAAAGCATTTTGTCCCGTAGGTTGCTTTTTTATTGATATCATTCTTATCCTCTGGCCTTTTGTCTTTGACTCATAATCGTCATGTCCTTTGAATACATCACAAAGAAATTCAAAGTCTTCACCACCTTCTAATGATGCAACTCCAGAGTTCAATATTTGCCTGCATTTGTTTTTTATTTCTGTCTTATTCATGTTCATGAGATTATTAAAGTTATAATTAATATCACTAGCACCACATAAAGTTCCACCGGTTTCGAATGTTTCTCGGCCTGCTTAAACTGCTCCTCCAGCCTTGTCGCCAAAGCCTTAGCATCCGCAAGTTCCTTTGACAACTTTGCATTCTGTGTAGTTATCTCGGTCAGTGACTTCTGCAGGGCTACATTTGTCTGCTGCATCTTCGAAATGTTCTAGTTGAAACTCTTCGCCTGTTAGTCTTAAATCTTTATTTATTCCCTATAGTATACATATTCTTAAAATGTAATACTTAATCGAATTTGAAACAATCTAGTAAGTTATCAATTATCCCATAATTGCTTATTAATGAGCATAAAGTTAATAATTATAAATTGATGAATATTATATTTCTCATATTTTATATTTAAATATTACCTTATACTGTCATTCAATCTCACTCATACAACTTGTTACAAGAAAACTTATAAGAAATAAAAATTGCAGATTATTATAAATTTTACCAGGATAAAGTATCTATCAAAATTAATAATAACGCAAATATAATTATTACTTAACAACTTAAAATATAGCCAACAAAATAATGAAGAAAATGCTCAACAAATTGTGATTCATTCATTGTATAGAAACACATAACAAAAAGTCTTTTATATCATTGTCATCAATATTCTCGGGTATACAACAAAAATATCCAACAATAAACATCTATTCAAGAGGATAGATAAAAATCCATTTGTAATATTGCAGAAAAATGAGCAAAACATGTTCCGCTTGCTTAAGATTATAAGAAACTATAGGGAAGAGATTAGTTATATAGAAATCAAACAATTAATCACAGATAAAATGCCAATTAAAGTAGCTCTTTTACTAGATATTTTGATATACACTTTTTCCCTAAACTATCATAGAAAAACGCGTTTATAAAAGGGCTTGCCCTATTCACTTTTTTAAAAGAGGGGAGCCTAATTCCCCCTTCCTAAAAAGGGCGTTAGAAAAAGACAGTTTAAAAAGGCAGCAAGCTGGGTAATTTTGTTATGCAGTTTACAGAACAGAAGATTGAATATTTGCCATAATTTGGATCAAAAGATTATCAGCTGCACCAATATAAACAACACACAAAAAGAATCGTAATAAGGGCTTAAAACTAGCTAAATTCAAAAGTTATTCTCCAGCAGCTACAGCCGTTTTTATCATATCAGGAGAGATAGAAAACCAATACAGACTTGGGGCTTTTTTAATTAAAAGTCCCCAATATATCATATACGACTGAAACAATTTATACTGGAATGTCTAACAAAATTATACAACAGAATAACCTCGAGAAATAGAATTTTTGTTGTACACTATACCTGTCAAAAATATGATTAGAACAAAATAACAAGGTACAAGAAAATAGGGCTTAAAGTAGCAAACAAATAAACTGGATCGCTCCAAATGTAAGTATAGTATAGAAAGGATAATAGTATCTAACAAAAAACTTTTTTAAAATGCATTAAAACCATACTTTTATTCTAAATTGACATAATCAAAATCCAAACAATAACCTCATCATTTCATCAATTCATCAAAAAACAATTGTATCACATAACGTAGAATTGTATAAAAAAGCAATAAGCACTTTTATATTTAAACGACATTTCATACTTTTGAGATACATCTTTTGTTTTTCACTATTAATGCCCAGCACAATAGTAATAATTTATAACAATATACGTCATGATTAAAATTTATAGTATGAATACTTGTCCAGACTGTATTTATGTTGAAGAGCAGATACAGGGAGACGACAGATATGAGATTATAGACATAGGTTCGCATGTAAAACATTTAAAGGAATTTCTAAGGATCCGTGATAACAGCCCTGTTTTTAATGAAGCGAAAAAAGTTGGAGCTGCAGGTATTCCATGCTTTGTTCTAGAGGATGGTTCTATTACACTCATACCAGAAGAAGCCGGACTTACTTCAAAACCAATTACAGAAGGAATGTCATGTAATATAGACGGAAGTGGTTGCTGATACGAACTTTTGAGACATCTAACCTATCATATAATAAAGCTAAAATATGAAATCTGTTTATTATATGATAGGTTGTACTCAAAAATGACCTCTAATCACAAATTGATCTTAGATAATAATTGGCAGTTCTATATGAATGTTTACTATCTTTCTCCTCTATGAATCGTGTATATTGGAAATATAGCTTCTGATATAATGCAATGATGATGAATATGGCATACTTACCTGCCGCTTGTTGTATGGGAAAATTTTGCCAATGAGGATTTATAAACATGTAATCCTAGCAAAGGACTCAACTATATTGAGAAATTAATGGAATATCTTTTTAAGTCATCCGATGAACATTGAAGATATTTCCGTATTTTTGAAATCATAATTTAATCATTAACAGAATGTATTATGGGACAAGAATTTTGTCAAAGTTGTGGTATGCCTCTCACTGATACAAATAAAGGAACAAACTCTGATGGAAGTTTGAACAAGGAGACAGGATGGAATCTTACTCCGGAACAGGCTAAGGAAAATATGAGACAATTCTTCCCTACTCTTAAACGATGGAAAGAAAAAGATGAAAGAACACTTACAGAAAAAGCAACTGGCTTGTTAGCACAATGTAAGGACATTACGATTGCCTCAATTGATAACGAAGGATTTCCACGTCCGGTTCCAATGTCCAAAATCAGTTCAAAAGGATGTAATGAGGTATGGCTGGCAACCGCTGCCAATTCTGTGAAGGTTACAGATTTCAAACTGAACAACAAAGCCGGACTTTGTTATTCAAACTATGGTGACAGTGTTGGATTGAGAGGAATCATTGAGATTATAACTGATGACAACATACGAAAAGAAATGTGGCAAGACTGGCTCATCAATCATTTTCCGTATGGCCCTACAGATCCTAATTTTGTGCTTTTACATTTCATAGGAAAAGAAGCTACATTTTGGATTAATGGAGAATTCTCACACAAAAAGTTGTAACATAAATTCATATTATGAAGAATAGGCATAGCATTCTTTATGTCTTGCATTCATTATGGAAAGAATAAGATATTTAGGACAACAACCTCTTACTGAAAGGACAAAATTGCAAGATACAAATTAAAACAGCAGACAATGGAAATTCATAATTTACTGGATGTCAAATCAAGAATCGAGTGTCGCCTAACGTTTTTTTACAATAGACAAGGATATATTGCAAAAACCACAATCTGACCCGGTAGTGTGAAACAACTTCTGCCAATTTCCTGATTTATATAAGCGAATCAGAATTGATGCTATCCAAATCAAGAAGAATCAGCCCGAACTTTTTGAAAGTCGCCTGAACAAATTCATAGAAAATACCCGAAAAGGACTCCTTTACGGAGAATGGAATGACAACGGAAGATTATAAAATTACAGAAAAGCATTAATCTATTTCTATATTTTGTTACCTTTGCATCTAAGATATTAAAAACAAAGATTGTTCAACCATATGAAATGGCAATTGTGCATATAGCTACGCATAATAAATAGCATTCTCAATTCAAGCTATTGTTAATATACAGGCTTATAATACAGGTCTGTGCTTCTTTATTTTGCCATTATATCAAATAATTACTTTACAAATAAGTCATGTCACCAGTTGACAGAACTTGTTGTATTTTATCATGTTGAACAATGAATTATACATATAAAAACATATGGCTCATCAACTTTCCGGTTATGATGAGCATCCTTATCGAACAACTTATTAATATAACTGATGCTATCTTCTTAGGTCATGTTGGTGAAATAGAATTAGGAGCATCCGCACTCGCCGGAATCTGGTATCTTGCCATTTATATGCTCGGTTTCGGATTCAGTATAGGTTTACAGGTTGTCATTGCACGGCGTAATGGCGAGCAGCAATATTCAGAAACAGGTAGGGCATTCTTTCAAGGATTACTTTTTCTGTCGGGTTTAGCAGTTCTACTATGCAGTATTTCGAAAACAATATCTCCCATGATTCTGAGCAATCTGATTGCATCTGAGAAAGTATATTTTGCTGTTATTGATTATCTGGACTGGCGCATTTGGGGATTAATGTTTTCTTTTCCTTTTCTTGCATTGCGATCTCTCCTGGTCGGTATCACACTTACAAAACCTCTTAACAAAGCTGCCTTTACTGCCGTATTGGTGAATATACCTTGTAATTGGCTTCTCATATTTTATTTCGATATGGGAATAGCCGGTGCTGCAATAGCATCTTCATTTGCAGAATTATGCTCATTGATAATATTGTCAATCCATGTTTTACGAAAAATGGATAGAAAGGTTTATGGTCTGAACTGGAAATTTGATAAAAACATATTCCATCATGTCTGTTGTGTTTCTATCTGGAGTATGTTCAATCCATTTATTGGAGTAGCCTCATGGTTCGCCTTCTTCGTAGCCATTGAGCATTTGGGAGAATTAGAACTGGCAGCAACAAATGTCATACGCAGTATATCCACCTTTTTTTTCGTCATTGTCAATTCACTGGCAGCAACTACCGGCTCATTGGTAAGTAATCTGTTGGGAGCAGGACAAAAGAATCAGGTTTTCCCGTTATGTAACCGGGTTATCCGTTTAGGGTATTCCGTGGGAATCCCACTTATTATCCTTTTTATAATCTGTTTCAATCCGCTTTTCAAAATTTATTCTGGTAATGAGAGCCTGATACAAATAGCACGGCTGCCATTTACAGTAGCCCTGTTGAATTATGCTTTTGCCTTACCTGGTTATGTATATATGAACGCCGTCACCGGGACAGGTGCCACACGTACAACCTTCATTTTTCAGACTGTAATCATTATAGCCTATCAGATTTATTTATGGGCGATAAGCTATTTCAGCACATCCCTGTCTATATATTGGACAGCAGAATATTTATATGTGATATTGCTTGGAGGACTTTCCATTATCTATCTAAAATGCAAAAACTATTAATCGTTTGAATCCCATGATGAAAAAAATATATCCTCGTACAGGAGATACACAGACTGTTTACCTAAATGCTGTTGTAAAAGACCCGTCTATTGAAGTCGGCGATTATACGATCTATAATGATTTTGTATCCAATCCGCTACTTTTTGAACAGAATAATGTACTGTATCATTATCCAATCAATCACGAGCGATTGATAATAGGTAAATTCTGCTCCATTGCTTGCGGCACAAAGTTTCTGTTCAATTGTGCCAACCATACATTAAAATCTCTATCAACCTATACATTCCCTTTGTTTTATGAGGATTGGAATTTGGAGAAATCCAATGTTTCAGATGCATGGGATAACAAAGGAGATATCATAATAGGTAATGATGTATGGATAGGTTATGAAGCAATTATAATGGCTGGGGTACATATCGGAGATGGAGCAATCATTGCCACCCGAGCTGTTGTCACTAAAGACATACCACCTTATACCATAGTAGGCGGTATTCCTGCCAACCCGATCAGGAAGCGTTTCAGCGATGATATTATTCAAAAATTGGAAATACTGAAATGGTGGGACTGGCCTATTGAAAAAATCCATCAAAAATTACCTTACATTCTCAATGGTGACATCAGCAACTTATTTGATAATAGAAAGTAAAGAATTGTCCAAATTTAAAACCTAAAAGAGTGTAATTCGCAGGGAAACACTCTTTTAGGTATTGGGAATCAATTCATCAGGTGATCATTTGCAAAAATATATCCTATTTGGTCAGAATTTATCCCGGTTACTCCTATTTCCACGTCAATATTGGTATGCAAGTATCCATATATACAGGCATCAGTCCTATCGCCCTAATGGTACGCAACTTCCACCTGGTAGGCAAATGATAGGTAACCACCACGATATGGTTTGCTATACTTTTCTCGATTTTTTTGCAGATAAAGTCAAGAGGCCTCGTACATCCGGTTGAACTCCTCCACCTGCAACAGCTTCCCGTCAAACTTAATCTGACGGAAGTCGTTCATACCTTTCCACACAAAATACTCATCATCCGGGTTGATATGTGATCAAAACATAGTCAGAACAAAATCAGCATCATTGATGCGGAATATATAGAGAATTATTAGAAATCAAATTGATTTACAATTTCTTTAGTATGCACAATTTTCAATGTATCCTTCCTGTTCATACACCCTACCATAGTGATGAATCATTTCAACCAACCCATTCAAACGTGAATCTATAATATTCAGATTTTTATATCTAAGATATTGAGTATCATACAGTCCCGCATTTCCAGATTTCAACCTCTCTTCTATATCTTCAGGAATAAGGAAACCTGCTCTGTCGCCCAAAAATTTATAAAACTCTGACTGATATATACATATACCTGCCAGATCAAAATCTCCGAAATGTATATATCTATTAGGAATTTTGATAAGCCATTCCCTTAAATCCGCCGACTGAGGGTATCTGGAGACAAACAAAACTTTATTATCTCCAAACAGATATTTCTGACTCCGTATACGACAGAAGTTTTCACCATTTTCCACTCCCACCACTATCACGTCTGACGGTATATAAAATTCATCGGGGTTTTGTATGAAAACAGCACTTCCTTCCGGAGGGGATATAACAAACTCACTATTCCTTATTCTTGCATGAATAGGTTCGTAACAGTTGACAAGAAAACCCCTGAAAGTTCGAAGCTTTACAGTTTTGGAGTCGCCGGTTTCCTGCACAAGCGTACTGCGCTGCAAGTCTTTGTTATCGCCAGAAAAGATTTCAATCCATCTTTCGAGAGAAGTGCCGGATGTATAATTATCTGAAATATATCTGCTGAATGCCACAGAATCCGTAAGGCGATAGGAAATTCTGCTGCCACTGGTTATTCCGGTTATAAGACCCTCTATCCTAAATTCATCAACTATCCATCGCGGAAGTGAGCTTGAAGGAAGAGTTCTTCCTTCAAGCATATAAAGCAACTTTTTTGCAATAGATATTGTAAATCGTTTTTTGTTTATATCCATATTATTACAAGACATTTTTATTTTCGTGTGAGCAATGACACTACCCTTGTATTGCTTTTCGCATCTTTGCTTAACAGATAAGTATATTTATAATCCTCAACATTATAAGTGGTAGGCGAACTGTTGATAAGTAATATGTTGCGGCAATTGGCAAATTCAAGTATGCCTTTCACATTATTAGGATGCAACTTACCGATTTCATCCATCATACAATGCACCTTGAAATCTCCGAATTTCCTTGAGACTTTTTCCTTGAAAACATTGATAAGCATGATGTTCACCATAGCCTTAACCAGTATGTCGGTACCATCGGAACCTACATTCGCTATTTTCTCTACCCAGCCTGTGTCGTTATCATTTTCGATAATGCGGAACTGCAGATTAAAGGTATCAGAAACGACAAGACTCTTTCTGGAAGGCTCATCTTTTAGCAGTTTGCTGAAAGCATTAAGATATTTTACAGCCCTGAGATTCACGTTCTCGCGCGAATCCTGTGAGAATAAGTCCATTCCACCCATGTTGAAGGTGTTCTCATCATTGAAATTCTTTATTTCTATAAGAAGCTGCATAAGCTTGTCGTTACTCGGCAAAGGCCTGAGTTCGATACTGCGGATAACTCCTGCGAAATTACGTTTGACAAAATCGTCATTAATATCTTTAATGGTCTTATTAATAAGACTTTCGCTTTGGGTAAGTTCTCCTGTTTCCTTTGATATGCGTCTTATTATGTTTACGTACCTTTCACTTATGCGGTTCTGGTATTCGGTAATTTTATTGTTTTCCACAAACTCACATAAATTGGATGCAAAATCCATGTAATCGGAATCACACGACAATGACTGAGGGAAACTGAAAGTATTTCTTGCAGTAAAATTACTGTTAAACAGATTGATCGATTTCTTGAAATTCTCAGTATCCTTGCCAAGAGAAACAATCAGACTTTTCAGCTCTTCCACTATCTTACCGCAAGGTTTATTGGTAGGAAGTTCTTCGGGAGTGTACGACTCCGGCGGACAGAAGCCTTCATCTTTGCGGAAATTCTCAAGAACGGAAAAATCGTTCTTTATGGCATCACGTTCGGCTGTCTTTTCCTTTATACTGTTTTTTACAGTTTCATACTGACCGGTGAGCTTGTTTTTCCGCAATGCGTATTTTTCTTCAAGCTCATCTAAATGCATCTCATTGTTCTTCTTGTTGTCGCGCAACTCCGGCTCACGATCAAACAGTTCTCTCTTATCTTTTTCATAATTCCACACAAACGACTGTTTTTGCGATATATAATCCAACTCAGACTTTATAGCATCAATTTTTGATTTATAGGAATTTATAACCGATGTATCAGCTCCCTTACCGTTTAACTCCTCATTCTGCAACTTGTGAAGTTCTTTTTTTCTGTTATCCATATCCATACGCCGGTCGGACAGTTCCTTGTGTACTGCCTGTATCTCAACATCAACAGCACTGCGTTCTTTCTTTTCCGCCTTTCTCTGCTCGTCAGAAATCTGAAGAATCCGCTTTTCCCTTTCCTGTTTCAGAAGTTCTTCATTGTTACAACATTTTTGTCTTTCCTTTTCCTTGCCTCCAATAAATGTTTCTATCTCCTCAATCCTGTTTCTTTTCCACTCCGATTCTTTGCGTTCCCATGAAGCCTGTTCTGCCTTAATATTCTTTATCTGAAGAGGATATTGCTGTAACTGGATTTCAAGAAGATGCCTTTCGCCCGATATGGCTGAAATCTGTTTTCTGTACTTATTCTTTATCTCTTCAGTACGCTTTGTTTTTTCTTCATTCAGAAGGCTTATTTTTCTCGTATATTCATCTCTTTCGGAAGATTTGGCCTTAAATTCAGCTTTAAGCTGTTCCGGTGAGCGTAACTCACGCTGCACTTCAGCTAAATTAATTTTTACGCCATAGAAAGAGCTTTCCCCATCGGTTGAGAGTTCAGGAGAAAGATTCTGATTATAGAGTATAAATTTTTCATCGGCAATCTTACCTATACTTTCCTGCCATCCTGACCTGTTCTTGTCGAGCCACTCGCAAAAAGAGCCTTTGCTGTTGTTTATCAAGACATTCAACGATTCTATTTCTGTGTCCACCTGTTTTCTGCAGCGTAAAATCTCATCTATTTTCGCATCATACTCTTTTTCAACTACCATAGTTTCCGCATCCGACTTCTGTCTAAGGCGGTCGCACTCCAACTTCAGACGGTCGACTTTCACAGCGGTATCCTTTTCTTCGGAAAATATGTTTCTCAACCGTTCCTCACAGTCACCTATCTCCTCCTTGAAATGAACAGTACACTCAACCCTTGTTTTCTGTTGTTTCAGGTTGGATATTTCTTCCAGTAACTGCTCCTTGCTGTCGGCTAGTGTTTTAAGTTTCTCTTCATAAACAGAGCGTATTTCTTCAGTCTGACTGTTGCTTTTCTTTGTCAATTCTGAAATCCTTTTACCAAGTTCATCTTTAAGGCATAATACCCTTTTGTTGATTTCATTCTCAAATCTTGCAAGATCGGCATCAATGCCCTGTTCCATCAAAGAGTATTTGCTTATTACATCCCGGTATGTACTCGTGAGTTCATTATATACCTTATTCAGAGACTCCAGTTCGTATTTCAGTGCCGGTTCCCTATTTACTCTTGATATAACCTCATCAATGTGTTCCTGTTCATAATATTTACGCTTTTCCCTTATCTTCTTAAGGTCAGATTCTATAATGCCGCTTAACTTTACAAGTTTGTCGCGCTCACTGTCAAACTTGTATTTTTCTTCCCCAAGTAAACGTGTAAATCGTTCGGCTTCCTCTTTAAGTTGCAGAAGCAGTTCCTCCAATTCGGGAAATTTCAGACGTGCCACCCTTTCAGAGTAGTTGAGCTGCTGTCTTCCGTTTTTAATCTGCTTTTCAGCAAACAAAAGCATTCTATAACCTTTTATTACTGTATCGGCCTGTTTTCTGACAGGTACCACACCATTCTTATCCTGCTTTATCCACAACATTACATCGGAATATTCCTGTTCGAAAGTCTCTATCTGATTCCGATAATAACTCAGGTCGACAACAAACTCATTATCATCCATTGACTGTATGATGGTATCCTTGATAAAATCGGCATCAAGCTTTGAGTTAAGGAATACATTCTGAATTGTACGCGGTATATTCTGATATCGCGAACTCTCTACAATTGCATACTTACGGAACTGAAGCAAATCCGGCTTTCTGTTGTTGCCGAATATTATATCACGAAACATATCATAGCCTGTAACCAGCGACGACACATTTGCACCCGATTCCGACACTCTTGTACGAATCACACTCCAGTCGGCCGAGACCTCGTTTTTGCCGTCAACAAACCACTCCTTACTATATGGAGCATCAATAAAGCGGAAAGCAGCCCTGCCCATCGACTTTGTTACAACTATGGTATAAGCACCGTTTTCGCGCATTACTTCATAAACTATATATGAGTTGGCAAACGGAAGATAGAAAGAATCAAAATTTTTCTTTTCTTTCGGTATACCCAATCTGAGTTTGTCTGCATTATAGAAAAACAAGACAGCCCGCAGAAGGGTACTTTTACCTACTCCCTGAGTACCAATAAAATGTACATTGCCGTCCAGCTTCACTTCAGCATACGGTACATGTGCGCTGTTCAGAAATATTATCTTATTGAGATATCTCATCGTTCATTTCCTCCGATATTGTTATGCAGTTCACCAAATCCTCCATATAGTGAAATGCCGTTAATACTTTATAAGTGTTATCATGTTCATTCTCAAGTTCTATCATTCCTGCCTTTTCAAGTTCAGAAACAAGTTTCTCCACAACCTCATTATATTTCTTCTTATCCTGAAACAGTTTGGAAGCCTTATCCTTCAGTTCCATCTGGCAACTTATCTGAACTTCAATGTCTGCCGGACGGAACTTAAATCCGGGACCGAATGTAGCATCATACGTTTTAAGGAAACTAAGGTAGTCTATCCACTTCATAACTGCTTCAAGTTTGCGTTCGAGGTCGACTTTCGCCTCCTGACGGGTAAACATATAATATCCGTCACCACCTTCGAGATAAAAACCAATACCTTTATAATATTCGTAATAGTCGGTCAAATCCTCTTCTATGGCATCATAGTATCGTTTTATTGCAGGAGAAACGCTATTTGCAGAAATAAATCCGCCCTTACTCAATATATTGAATATTTCTTCTGTATATTTCATGCTTATTCTGATTATGTAATTATCGGAAATTATCTAGAGTTATTTGGAATATATCAAAGGATATTCCACGTCATAACTTGTTTCATACTTGTCGGTGAAATTCAGTCCTTCGGCATACTGCGATGCTATCTGGCAGAAAAACAAGATTCTGTCGTCTGTGCTCAGTTGCTTATGATAATTGTAGCTCATTACAAACTTAAACAGATGACTGCTTGATGCCGAGAAAGCATTATAAATTTCCTGTAAATTTATCTGGTCAAGAACTTCACCTTCTGTTTTCATATATTCCTGCGGTATAGCATCGGCCATATTCTTAGGACCTTTAGCCCGGTTCTTCCTTTTTGATATGATTTTTCTTATTATTTCCAATGCCACAGCAGAAGTACGCAGGTTATCTACCGACAACTTTATCCTGTAATTTGCCTGAGGCTCCATCCATACAGGATTTCTCATACTGACAACCTGACGTATATCAGTTTTTTCTTCCAGAAGGAACTGATCACGAAAGTATTTCAAACGTCGAACTTTCTCGAATATCCTGTTCTGATAAGCTATAAGATTCAGGTAATGAATAATCTGTTTTTCTATCTCTATAAGATTATGATAAGAATCATTAAGCTGAAGTTTCACGTCATTCACCACTATACGCATCTGAGTGTCCATGGCAACTCTGAAAAACACAGGCTGAGTGTTATCTATTATATCTTCACTCCTGTTGATGAGAAGCGCGATGTTCTTGCGTTTTTCATCAAGATTCTTCAGTTTTGAAAGCTTTACACGATAGTTTGGTTCGTTCTTGTAAGTATTATCAATGTTGCGCTTCAAGTCTATCACATTACGCACCGTTATCATTGCGATATTTTTCAAACACCGCCTTACCTCTTTGTGATAATTATATTTCCGCTGTTCATTATCTTCTTTAAGGTAATAATCTATATTTTCATTCAGACACCTCAGATAATCATCCACAAACGAAACATTTATGTTCTCATTGACTTGTAAAACATCCTCGAAGAATTTAAGATATACATCCTCCATTTCAAGGAAATTTCCGCTATCTCTTATCATTCCGTAGTCAATGAGATATTTAATTCTTTCCTCTTTATATTCCGTGAGTTCGAGTGCATAATCATATTTCAGGGAAGCTGAAGGTCTTTTTTGAAACATCTGTTTCAGCAGAAGTTTCTCTCTTTCAAGTACACGCAAAAGCTCATCAATAGATTTAAAGGTATTCATAGTTCAAGTGTTATAAGAATTACTACTGAAAGGCATCATATTTATCCCTGCCATTGTAGCAAGTTCATAGTAAGACATCTCCAATTCTGCCGAGCTGTATGGCGAATTACCCAATTTGATCGGATAGTAATCAAATTCCTCTAATCCGGAAATCTGCCCGACCACTTTCAACAACACAATAAATGTTGACAACAAAATATTGCCTGCTGTACCATTCTCGAATTTGTGGATGGTTGTAAGTCCGATACCGGATTGCTCAGAAACATCTTTCTGAGTAAGATTGCAACGAATTCTATATTCTTTAAATCTGTTACCCAATAACCTTACAAGCTCAGGCGTGGAGTATTCATAGAAATCTACCATATGAGCCACATTTATATATCATTATATTAAAAAGTTACTTATATTGTTGATAATCAACAAATTCTTATATATAAAAATGAAAAGGCCAAGCTCTTTTTTCAACTAATTCTTTATAGTAAAAACTAATTCAAAGAACGGAACTCATTAGGGGTACACCCCGTCATCCGTTTAAACATCCGGCTTAAATGTTGCGGATATTGAAACCCTAATTCGTAAGCAATCTCACTTGTTGTTTTGTCCGTACCAAGCAGAGTCTCTTTAGCCCGCTCAATCAATTTCTTTTGGATATATTCCGAAGCGGTCTGTCCGGTCTGTTTCTTTATCATATCTCCAAAATAATTTGCAGACAAAAACACTTTATCAGCAAAATATTTAACAGTCGGCAAACCTTCCTGCAATGGGGCATCACTGTCGAAATACTCATCCAGCAAGCGTTCGAAACGAACTATAACATCTTTATTCACCTCTTCACGTGTTACAAACTGACGCTCATAGAAACGCATACAGTAATCGAGTAACAAACCTATATTGGCGCAAATCAACCGACGGCTATGCCTGTCTATGCCATGCTTCAGTTCCGCCTCGATTTTATGAAAACAATCCATGACTGTGCTACGCTCCTCTTCTGAAAGATGTAAAGCCTCACGAATTTCATAAGAAAAAAAAGAATAGTTCTTAATCTCCCCGCCAAGTACCGTTCCCCTTATCAGGTCGGGATGAAACAGAATACCGTGAGCTTTCGGACGGACATTTTTCTGCATCTCGATCTCTGCTACCTGACCGGGAGCAAAACTGACTATCGTACCTTCCTGATAATCGTAACTCTGACGTCCGTACATGATGTTTCCACAATAGGTATCCTTCAGATAAAGAGCATATACCCCATAATTAACCTTGAAATGTTCCGGCCAATGCGTTGCCTTCGACAAATCAACGACACTCACCAGAGGATGCCGTGTTTCGAGCCCGAAAAGTTTGTTGTACTTATCTACCTCATCAAGTTTTATAACTTTTTCCATAACCCTTTCTTTGATTTCTTTTGAGCAAAAGTAATTCATTTGAATTGAATTACATACGACTTTATTGCAAAATCGAGGATTCGGGTATGAATATCCGTAATTCATATACAAGCCGGCTTATTTAATCGCAGTAAATTTGCAATCAGAAAATGAATGAGTCTAGTACACTTAGCCAATTTCTCGAAGTTGAGACAGTCTGTGCCTCGGCGTGGAAAGTAGAGGAATACGATGGATATCGGACAGATTCATTTGCCGAAAGTCAAATAGATAAATAAAAAACAAATCATGGTAAAAACAATTTTAAGTGTTTTTACTCTTAAAACGAGTATGAACAAAATTCTTTTAATTTCTGTATTCAGTATTTTAACACTCAATATTATGGCACAGGAAAAGATAATACAAACGGCAGGACGTACCCAATTGGGAGAGTTCGCCTCCAAATTTGCAGAACTCAATGACGATGTCCTCTTCGGTGAAATATGGAACCGCACTGACAAGCTTGGTTTGCGTGATCGCAGTTTAGTAACCATTACCTCTCTTATCAGTCAGGGCATTACAGATAATTCACTCGTGTTCCATCTTCAGTCGGCAAAAAAGAACGGCATTACTCGCACCGAAATAGCCGAAACCATCACTCATATAGGCTTTTATGCCGGCTGGCCTAAAGCGTGGGCAGCGTTCAATTTAGCTAAAGACGTATGGGCAGAAGATACGACCGGCGAAGATGCCAAAACCATTTTTCAGCGTGAAATGATTTTTCCCATCGGCGAACCGAATACGGCATACGAAAAATATTTTATCGGGAACAGCTATCTCTCTCCCATTTCACGCAATCAAATGCATATTTCCAACGTCACCTTCGAACCTCGTTGTCGTAACAACTGGCATATCCACAAAGCCACGAAAGGCGGCGGACAGATACTTATCGGCATAGCCGGACGCGGTTGGTATCAAGAAGAAGGCAAAAACGCTGTAGAAATTCTGCCCGGGACAATCATTCATATCCCTGCCAACGTGAAACATTGGCACGGAGCAGCAACCGACAGTTGGTTTGCTCATTTAGCTTTCGAGGTTCCCGGAGAAAAAACTTCCAACGAATGGCTTGAAGCGGTGACGGATGAAGAGTATAATAAACTTGAACAGGATAAGTAATGACCTCTGCTACCTCTGTTTTATTCTCTTTAATGTGTTACAAAGATTGACGCTCCTTGGCTTCTATTGGGTCGCTTATTATTCTTGGGGATTTAAATATCATATCACAAACAAAGGGAAGAATAAGCCGTTTCCCAAGGTCGGCCAAGGTCTTTTGAACGGAAGATTATTACAGTCTGCGGCAATGGACTGTACGGTCCATTGTAACAGACTGTACGGTCCACTGCAACGGACTATACAGTCCGCTGCCGAAGACTGTAGTAATCCGACGGACAGACAGGCATAACCGAAAGGACGAAAACGCTTGGTCCGACTAATGCAACGATGTAGGAAGCTCAAAAACGCATGCGGGAATTGAAAACCGGAGGAGACAACATCAGGGGACAGGTGTTTGATTGATATGTGAAATCCTCAAGAATCTGTCCTATTTCTTCCCCTAATATATGGAATTGCCCTGTTGTGATAAAAATAAGAAACATTCAAAATCAAAGTAAAATGAAAAAGATTATATTGATTATTATGAGCTTACTTACCTTCAGTTGCTCATCGAAAGCACAAGAACAGACAATGAATGCAAGCAGACAATCCGAAAAGAAAATCCTCGTAGCCTATTTCTCCTGTACCGGAACTACGGAAAAAGTTGCCAATGCGATTGCCAAAACAGTCAACGGCAAACTTTACCGGATTACCCCGGCTACGGCTTACACTTCTGCAGACCTTGACTGGAATAATAAAACCAGCCGTAGTTCTATAGAAATGAGCGATGAAAATTCACGCCCTGCATTGGGTGGAGAAGCGCTTAACCTGAAAAATTATGATGTGATATTTCTCGGCTATCCGATATGGTGGAATGTATGTCCACGCCCAATCAATACCTTCCTTGAGAAGTACGACTTTTCCGGAAAAGCCATCATCCCGTTCGCTACTTCCGGTAGCAGTTCAATAGCTAACAGTGTAACATTGCTCAAGAAGCTCTATCCCAAAATCAAATGGAAAGAGGGCAGATTGTGTAATGACAATATAAAACAAGCCGAAGATTGGGCTAGACAAATAATCAAATAGCCATATGAAGGGGTCTTGCAGCCGGCAAGCTAAAACGACATGATAGCGAATACAGAAAACTATACTTTTTTATCTGTAGTATCGATAATTCAGGAAATAGTATAGGTTGCATTGATTGTACCACTGTCTTTCGATAGCTTTTAGAAAGAACAAGAGAGTGTGTTAAAATAAAAAGATAGGTCATTTTTATTTTAACACACTCCTGTATTTCACATACAATTTGCCGGATGGCATAAGTTAAGATTTCAGCAAAGCTTCTTTATATTTGGCTTTAAACAGTTGATAATCCTTATCATTAAACTGTACCTTCATATTCTCCAATATGCGTTTTTCCGTTTCCGGACTCCAATAAATCTTCAATTTGCTCTTCGCCCGTGTTATGGCTGTATAGAATATATTATGGCTGACCATTTCCTCTATTTCACTTGTAATCACCACCTTCACAGACTCATACTCCAAACCTTGAGCCTTATGAATAGAAATGGCGTATGCCACCTGAAAGGGCACCACATTTTCCACATTATCATTATCGTCATTCCCATCTCCACCCCGACCGACTTTAAATCGAATTACTGATGTCTCATCAGTTACGGATTCTTTCAGCTCCAAATCAAAACCAATTACATCCAATTCATTCAGAACAGTATAAACCTCTATAGTAAAATAAATACAGTCTTCTTCCTCTTCAATCTGCAAAATCTTACCCTTCAAATTATTGTAAACTAAAGGAGCAAACCGATTTGATTCATTGAACAATACAGGATCTCCCACTTTATAGGACAGTACTCCCCAGTTGATGGAAGGATTAACATTATTGCTCTGTAGAAATTTATTAATATTATTTATACCATAAATACCATCATAATTCAGACAAAGCACAATTTCATCTTCTTCCGTTCTTGAAAAGATAGATTCATCCAATGTAGATGACAGACCATTCCTTGTGATAAACTCCAGCCTGTCTTCGGTAATCTCGCGCACCTTATTCCATACTTCTATCAATCCTTGAACAGTAGTACGATGTGGACGGGTTAACTCTGCCACAGAATCCTTGGGCATCACTTTATATGCAATATTAAACCAATTTCCGAATAAAATAGATTCAATCTGATATATATCCCCTACCAATACTAATAACTTACATTGAGCTCGTTGTAATACGCGAACCATGTCCCGATTACTTATTGTACTACATTCATCCAAACATAAAATATCGCAATCATTTGAAACATCCTTTGAAAGAAATTTTGTAATTGTCACAAATTCAGCATGTTCAGCAGTAACCTTCCGACGCAGGTTCTCAACAGCCGGATTGGTATTGGCCAAGAATATTTTTTGTTTATCTTTAAATAAGGAAGATATATAGTTTATCATCGTAGACTTACCTGTACCTGCCGCCCCATATATAAAAGCAACTTTTGAGTTTTTAAATAAATTCCTCAAAGCATTTTTTTTCTCATCACAATCGATAATCAACCCTGAATTTTTCATCCACAGATCTACTGAATGTGTATAGTTCTTAATACCAGACTCAGCGTATTTTTTCAATTTATAAATAATTTCATAAACATTTTCGTCATATTCTTTGATATAAAAATGATTCTTAAATATCTCTATTCGCGCGTACTGATGCCTGTGATATAACACATTATTGTACTTTTCCGCCAATTCTTCCGGATTTTTAAAACCTACTATATCAGCCTTCGAAGTATAAAGAATCCCTCTTTGCTCCGTATTGTTTTTAATCAGTCTTGCAAATAATTCGTGAGTCCGTTCTGAAGAATCTATGCAATCCAATAAATCTGCAATGGGCGGATTATGATTTACCAAAGAAAAATTAAATGGGATATTGTTAAATGGAACACATTGAACCTTTAAATACAGATTAGACAATAATGAACAAGGAATTTTATACAACTGATTCTTTATAATTTTATTATTCAACCTGTAAAGCAAGTATCTAATCACATTAACTCCCTGAGATTGATTCTGAATAATATTTCTGCATCGTCTTAAAAGCTCACTTATCCACAAACGTCGAGCTTCTCTTTGCAAAATACCTTCAAAATGTTCATAATACGTATCAGACAAGTCTAACAACTCCACTATATTCATACGTGTAACCGTCAGATAGTTCATGAGATTAACATATTCTTTTATTTCCTGACAATTGATATCATAACCGAATATCTTTGAAAAATTCTTTATCTCACAATATCTAATAGACACTTGCCAATCAACAATTATGATAATAGGCATATTCCTTGTCAGTACTTTGATAGAAGTTTCAATCCAATGAAGCTCTACGGCATAATAATCTGACAACTCCAAATGAGTAAAAGCAATTATTCTATCAAATTTACTTGATTTATCATGAGCAGGAATAAATGTTACCTCATAATAAATTTTATTTTCCACTATAATTGTTCGTATCTTTTCTATATAAAACCTACCATGATGAACATTAGTGGATAATGCCGCCCTATGCTCTATAGCTTGTGCAATAGCTTTATAATATAAAGTAAATGTTTTATCTGTATTCAAAGGAAACTGACTCAAATTCGCCAAAAGCTTCATACCGAATTTCTCTTTCATTAGAATTCGGATACGCAACAGATATTCATAATACTTCAACATCAATCTTTCGGAGCTATCAGGATCTAACGTATAATGAGAAACTGAGATTTGCAACAGCTTATGAAATTGACTTAAAAAACGATATTCTCCCTGCAGCGCTTTTACATAACTACAAGCAACCCGAATGGTATCATAGTCCTTCCTTTGAGGTTCTCCACCCAAAGAAATGTAGACTTTCACAAAAATATTCTCTACAAAATTACGTAATTGAGATAATATGTTTTGTGACAATAAACCTCTTTGCTCAGTAGTAAAAGATTCAATATTTCTACAAATCACATCATCACATGCATATATAGCTTTATTTACATCAAACATAGTATATTCCTTTTTTATATGTTATTCAATGTAATATTTAAATTGCAATATAGTAATAATTTTCTATATATGGCAATTTAACAACATGGATATCTGATAATTTGTATTACTAATCAGTTTTCGGTTGTTTCGGGAGCTCGAAGTTGCCAAAAAGCTACGGCAGCAGCTGCCACATTAAGTGAATCCACTCCATGCGCCATAGGGATGCGGACCACATAATCTGCTTCGACAATTGTTTCTTGAGAAAGCCCCTCTCCTTCAGTACCCATCACAATAGCCAGCCTAGGTTCGGCTGCCAGAGAAGGGTGATCTATAGAAATAGAATTTTCCGTCAGTGCCATGGCAGCAGTCCTGAATCCCAACCATCTCAAATCACGAATCGTACCATCCATCCATGCCCAAGGTATCAAAAAGACAGACCCCATAGACACTCTTACCGCGCGACGATTCAATGGATCACAAGAATTGCGAGTCAACAATACAGCATCGATCCCAAGAGCTGCCGCTGAACGGAAAATAGCTCCTACATTGGTACTATCTACTACACCGTCAATAACAACAATGCGTCGGGCATTCCGGCAAACCTCTTCCACACTCCGGAATACAGGCCGATACATAGCACATAACACACCACGTGTCAAAACATATCCCGTCAATGTCGCCAATAGTTCCCGATCACCCGTATAGACGGGCACATCACCACAACGCTCGATAACCTTGGCTGCATCACCTGTAATATGTTTTCGCTCACACAAAAGTGCAATAGGTTCATACCCGGCATCCAGAGCTCTACTGATAACATTGGGGCTTTCAGCTATAAACAAACCTTTACCAGATTCCGTTTGTCGACGCAGCTGAGCTTCTGTAAGTGTGCAAAAAATCTCTACACCGGGATGTTCCAAAGAAGATATTTCGATAACAGGCATATATTTCTATATTTTTAAATTCACTATATTTTTATTTTTGGTTTACGCTCTCCGTTACAGCAGCTTTTTCCGTTACAGCAACTTTTATTACTCCATCTTCCTTATTTTCAAAAAGACGATACGCCTCTTCTATCCGATCTAACGGGAAACGATGTGTAATAAGGGGAGTAGTATCTATTTTTCCCTCTTCTATTAAATGCAGAATCGTAACACAATCACAACCATCTACACCTCCGGTCTTAAAAATCAGATTCTTGCCATACATATCCGGCAAAGGTAAAATTTGAGGACGGTCATAGAGAGCCACAATAGTAACAATAGCATTAGGACGAGCACACTCCCATGCCAGTCGGAAAGTTTCTTCTCCCCCAGCGACTTCCAACACTACATCAGCACCGCCATGAGCACTCTTTTGGAGCACAAAATCCTTACATTTTTCGGGAGTAACAACCTCTACCTGTGGATAATGCTCACGGACAAAATGAATCCTTTCTTCTGCTTTCTCACAGACTATAATATATTGCGGATTCTTTAACATCACAGAAAGCAATGTACAAATTCCCGTAGGTCCCGCACCAATAATAAGAACCGTATCCTCTTCGGTAATCTCTGAAATACGAGCTGCCCAAAATCCGGTAGCAAGGATATCTCCCACAAATAAAGCTTGCTCGTCAGTTACCGTCTCAGGTATAAGACTCAGCCCCTGATCAGCATAAGGTACACGTACGTATTCTGTCTGACCACCATCAATGCGACACCCTAATGCCCAACCTCCATTCGGATCAATACAATTGTTCACATAACCATGTTGACAGAAAAAACATTTACCGCAAAAAGTTTCTACATTAACGACAACCCTATCACCCGGCTTCACCAAAGTGACATCAGCCCCCGTTTGTTCTACAACACCCACCATTTCATGTCCTATTGTGACACCAGGAACCGCACGTGGAACACCTCCATGTTTTATATGCAAATCACTGGTACAAATACTGCTAAGGGTAACACGTACAATAGCGTCACGAGTATCTTTCAACTCAGGTTTCGGCTTCTCTATAAGTTCAAATTTACCCTGTTTAATATAGGTATACGCCAACATAGTTTTTCATTTTTAAAGATTATATAAACAAAAAAGCCTCCGAATCATTTGACTGACTCGGAGGCTTCCATCAAAAACGGCGACTACCTACTCTCCCACTGTTACGCAGTACCATCGGCGTGACAAGGCTTAACTTCT
>ERZ779874.1483-NODE-1483-length-22560-cov-47.387914_pt1 | contig 22560 bp, 13 predicted proteins | sample MGYA00511031_ERZ779874 | MGnify/ENA primary metagenome ERZ779874 (study PRJEB29588, sample SAMEA2156850) | human gut metagenome | biome: human gut; feature: human-associated habitat; material: faeces | place: Denmark | collected 2008/2010 ...
GTGTTCAATATAAAGGATTAACGGATTTTTCGCAATCCATTTCTGATTGACTATAGTTAAAACTTTTATTTTCCCGGCATAGTGTAGGGAAGTGTGCCCGAGATGTTCTACTGCATGGCAAATGATTTGCGCGGTCCCATTTTTTATTGATCAACCTTTTCTACAAAGCTACAGTTTCATGCAGTTTTATTGCACTGAAACTTTAGTTTTATTGCACTGAAACTACAGTTTTAGCATAACTAAACAGGGTGAGAAAACAGTTTCTCTATGGAAGGCTTTCGGTTGATAGCTTTGAAGGTACTGTCTATTTATGTGAATCAATCGAATAGGAAGAAAAGAAAGGCCACAGCTTACATCGGTTCGGATGAGTCTCTATGGGATGGAGGAATCGGTGTAATCTGTGGCAGGGAAATTTTGAGGTAGCGATGCTCCCTAAGAAGGAGCTTATCCGATTTTGCTGATTTTCTTCAGCTTTTCTTCGTCGACTATTTTTATTTTGCGTCCGTCGATGATGAGCAGCTTCTCGGTGGCAAAGTTCGACAAGGTACGGATGGCGTTCGAAGTGGTCATGTTCGACAGGTTGGCGAGGTCTTCACGCGAGAGGTAAATGCTCAGCGTGCATCCGTCTTCTTCCAGTCCGTAGGTGTCTTTCAGGAACAGCAGCGATTCCGCCAGTCGTCCGCGGATGTGTTTTTGCGTCAGGTTCACGGTGCGTGCATCCGATATGCCCAGGTCTTTCGACAGTTGGCGGATGAAATACATCGCCAGTTCCGTGTTTTGTTCTACCAGCTCCGTGATGACCGTCATCGGGATGAGGCACATGGTGCAAGGCTCGAAAGCCGCCGCCGCCGTCACGAAGTTTTCATGGGCGAAATAAGCGCGGTAGGCAAAATACTCCTTGTTCTTTATCACGCGGATAATCTGGCTGCGTCCGCCTACTCCGTCCTTATAGATTTTCACTTTGCCGTTCAGCAAGCACATCATGTACTGCGGAGTCTCGCCTTCGCAATAGATGATTTCGTTCTTTTTGTATTTCTGAATTGTAAAGTTTTGCGCAAGGTAGTCACGTTGCGCCTCTGTAAGAGGTTGCCATAAATCGGGAATACTCTCGGCAATCTCAGCTTCTGTCAGTTCCTTCTTTACCATAGGTGCTATAAAACGATGTTGTGGAGCACAAAGGTAGTAAGAAAAAATGAAAATCTTTATTTTAAAGCCTAAAAAATCACGCTTGGGCAAGCGGATTTATTATATATTTGCGTTTGCAATGGCAAAAAGGAAAGTTGTATATGGTTTGGTGTGTTGGATAGGCTTGCTTTTAGGGTTGGCAGTGTGTCCGGCGCGGGGAGAAGTTTCTGTAGGCAGAGCGTCTTCGCCGCATCAGGAATATGCCCCCGATTCAGTCTTGACGCACATCTTCCGGGCAGCTACCCTGTATGCCACCGAAGTAGAAGAGTATAAGGCTGACCTTTACCTGAAAGGGTTGGTGCAAATCCATAAGCGGAACCGTATCTTGAAGTATATCCCCTCCATGTTCCGTTTCGAAAAAGGGGTGGATGATTACATCCACGAGTCTATCAGCAAGCTGCATTACACCGCTCCGAGCATTTACGACCGGAAGATACTGGCGGCAGCTTCTACTTTTCCCGGAGGGGATAGCCGTTTCTTGGATGTCGTCGATTTTCTGAAATTCAATCTGTATGCCCCTTCCATCATGGAAGACAAGGTGCTTTCGCCGCTCAACGAAGAGTCGAGTGTGCACTACAATTACCTGATTGACTCGGTAGCTTACCATCGCGATGGCAAAGTGTATAAGTTGCGCATCACTCCGCGTTATCCCAGTACCCAGTTGCTGGAAGGCTCGTGCTGGATTTCATCGAACGACTGGACTATCCGTTATCTGGATTTCCGGGGAAAGTACGACCTGGTAACTTTTCATGTGACCATGCGCATGGGCGATACGCCGCAGACGAAGTACCTGCCGCAGATGATGACCCTCAACGTGGTGTTCAAGTTCTTGCGCAATAACGTAGAGATGGATTACTCCGGCTGGCTGGACTATGAGGAGGTGAAATTCCGCGATAAGGACGCCGAGCCTGTCACCTGGCGGACAAAAGACCAGAGCCATTATGACCTGACCAATTCGTACACCTTGATTTGTGATACGACGCGGCTGATGCATGACCGTGATTCGTTTGCCCGTATCCGTCCGCTTCCGCTCAGTGACAGGGAAGACAGCTTGTATCGGGCATACGACAAACGGCATCGGGTCAGGCCGGAAGACACGTTGCGGGTAGAGCCTACCAAGTTCCGCCGGAACCTGGTGCTGCTGGGACAGATGGGTGACGCGCTAATCAGCAGTTATAACATCGATATTAATAAGGTGGGAAACATTTCCTGTTCGCCGCTCATCAATCCGTTGTTGGTGAGTTACAGCCACCGCAACGGAATTGCCTACCGGCAGGAGTTCAAGTACAACAAGCTGTTCCACAACGGCAGGCTGCTCCACCTGGTGCCGCAAATCGGTTACAACTTTACCAAGAAAGAGTTTTACGCCAAGCTCGACGGCGAATATGTCTACAATCCGCGCAAGCATGGAGCCATTTACCTGAGCGTAGGAAACGGAAACCGTATCTATAGCAGCGTCGTGCTCGACCAGCTTCAGGCGCAACCCGACAGCACGTTCAGTTTCGACGGACTCGAACTTGATTATTTTAAGGACGTGTATCTCAACCTTTCGCATAACATCGAGATAATCAACGGGCTTACGCTGTGGACCGGTGTGTCGATGCACTGGAGGCACGCTGTAAACGGTACGCCTGAAGTGGCAGAGCGGGTGCAACTGAAATACAACAGTTTCGCTCCCCGTGTGCGGGTGGAATGGACGCCGGGAATGTATTATTATTACGCCAACGGCAACCGCAAGGTGAATGTCGGTTCCCGTTATCCTACGTTCATTCTCGATTACGAGCAGGGCATCCGGCTGCTCGACTATTCAGGCGAATACGAGCGTCTTGAGATTTCCGCCGAACAAAGAATCCGCATACGCGGCTTGCACACCATCGCTTATCACATAGGCGGAGGATTTTTTACGAACCGGGACAATGTGTATTTTGTAGATTATGTAGACTTTGCCAACCGTAACTTGCCGCAAGGATGGAACGATGACATCGGCGGCACTTTCCAGATGCTTGATTCGCGTTGGTATAACTCGTCGCGTCATTATTTCCGCGGAAACATGACGTATGAAACGCCTTTTTTACTTCTTTATCCGGTAAGCCGTTTGCTTTCGTTCGTGCAGAAGGAGCGTATTTACGCGGGTATTCTCTTTATGCCGCATCTCAATCCTTACATTGAACTGGGCTATGGCTTGGGCACACATCTTTTCGATTTCGGTGTCTTTATCGGGAACGAGAAAGGAAAGTTTACTTCGGTAGGCTGCAAATTCACGTTCGAGTTGTTCAACCGGTAGTCGTGGGGCAGCCTTATTTCCGTAAGAACGTGTCTTTGCGGCACGTCCAGAAGCGTAGGTGCCGGATGAGGCTCTCTAACGGGCGGCATACATCGAATACCGGAAGGAAAAAGCCGAATTTCTCTTTCAAGTCCCAGGCGGTGTGATACCATATATGCATCACGGTCAGTTGCCGGATAAGCCAGCACGCCGCCGTAACGCCTGCCGGTATCCATTGTTTGTCTGTCCATCCTATGGCAAGAGTAGCCAGACACATCAGGTGGAACAGTCCGCAAGTGAGTGTTTCGAGCGCGTTGAGCCGGGGTGCCATGCCCCGAAAGAAGTGGGCGGTAGCCATCATCCCCATCTTTTCTTCCCGCCAAGCCCGCTTGAAGGCGGGTACGGGCAGGCGTACGATGCTTTCCGTGCCTCGTGCCACCCGTGTATTCCGTTTGTTTGCGAGGGCGTTTACCAGCAAGTCGTCTTCACCCCGTTGCAGTGGCAGATGGTCACTGAATCCTTTATGTGCCTGATAAACGCTTTTACGGTATGCCAGATTGGTGCCTACTCCCATATACGGGTGTCCTGCAAGCGCCCAGTTCAAGTAGCGCAGCGAGCCGAAGAATGAAGTGGCCCGGACACGTAGCGCAAAGTGTCCTTTCTGGCAGATGTAACCGCTATAGCCTAAAACAATATCGGTTTCGGGGGTCATCTCGCGGGCAAGGCTTTTCAGCCACTGGTCACTGTCGGGTCGGGCGAAAGGGCTGGTAACCACAATCCAGTCGTAATGGCTGGCACGGATGCCCATCGCTATGCCCAATTTCTTCCGGCTGACGTAGCGGGCAGATTCGGGGATGAACGTATGATAGAGGTTCGGATACCGGGCAGCCAGAATTTTCAACGTCAGTTCGTCTTCGCCTGCCGACTGGTCGTTTATCACAATCACTTCAAATTCCGGATACGTTTGTTCCAATAGAGCGGTCAGGTTCTTTTCCAGCGCTTCCCCTGTATCTTTGGTTACGACCACTACCGAGAGTGGAGGCCATTGGGCAGGTTCTTCTGCCTTTTGCTGATGAAAATATCGGTGAAGCCGGCTGTATAGTCCGCATGCAAACGCCATCTGTATGACGAAAACGACGGCGCATATACCCGCCATGATGGTGGCGGTAGAAGTAAAGTCTATTGCAATCATAGTCCGTTGGGTTGAAAAACGGTGCAAAAATAAGGTAAATCCGGTTTGTATGGATAAAAGTAGCGCAGATTTTCGTTAAAAGAGGAAATTCCCTATCGGAAATAGGCGGTTCCCTAAGGAAAAATAGTCGGATTCTTTCGGGACAGGAATGGATTTTTCCTACTTTTGCTGTATCACATTAAAATGAAGAAAGATGAAACAGTTAGTGAAAAACGTGTGTGGGGCACTTGCCTTATGTATGCTGGCAAGCGGATGCGGCTCACTCTTTACGGCTTCGAATAAGAACAAAGTAAGCAACATACGTCCGGGCATGACGCAAGCGCAGGTGCAAGGTATGCTGGGAAGTCCCGACTACAAACGCTTTGACGGCGGAGTGGAGCAATGGGAATACCGGAGTTGTTATTATGCGTATGGCAATCAGCCGGTCAGCGTTATCGTTGATTTCAATGACGGGAAGGTCATTGCGCTCGATTCGTTTGATACACCCCAATATCCGGCACATCCGGTGCCGCCTGTCGTGGCGGTATGTCCGTCTGCGCATCCGGGTCATCCGGTTCCGCCACGTCATTCCATGGTGCTGAACGATAAACAGTTTGACGCTTTCTTCAAGCGGATAGAGGATGAACCTTTCGATGACGACCGCCTGAAGCTGTTGAAGGAGGAAGCCGGCCGGACCGATTTTACTTGCGCCCAATGCGTACGCCTGCTTCGTTTGAACGCCTTCGATGACGACCGCTTGCAGATGTTGCGTATATTGGCACCCACCATTACAGATCCCGAAAACGGGAGGATGATTATCGGTTTGATGGATTTTCCTTCTTCGGAGGCGGAAGCAAGAAAGCTGCTGCGCTCAGTTGCGGATAGGTAGACGCTTCCAAATCCAGCGGGGAATCAGCCGCCAGCCTTCCACCAACAGCCGGTAACGCCAGTCGATGACGGCGACACGCTTTTTATGGTGCAAGGCGCGGACGATGTGGCGCGCTACTTTTTCGGGATGCATCAGAAGGGGGTACCGTTTGCCGTCGTTCAGTAAGTCTGTTTTGACGAATCCGGGGCGGATGTCAGTAAAGCGGATGTTTTTTTGTCCGTGCATGCGCGCAAGCTGTTCGAGGGCATCAAGGTAAGTGTTCTGGAAACGTTTGGTAGCGGAATATGCCGGAGCGATGCCCAGTCCTTGGGTGCCTGCGATGGAACTGACAATGGCGATATGTCCTCTTCCTTGCCGGGCAAAGTAGTGGAACGCCGTGTCGGTCATGCGGATAAATCCGGTGACATTGGTTGCTGCCGTATCGGTTTCGGTATCGAGGGTCAGGTTGAAATTCTGGTGTCCGATGCCGGAACAGTGCAGGTACAAGTCCATTCCGCCTAAGTCGGCTATTAAGGCTTCCAGTTCTGTCTCGGCTCCTTCTTTACGGATATCGATGACGCGGTAACAAACGCGCGAGGGAGCTTCGCGCTGGAAGGCCTTCAGTCTTCCCTCTCTTCTGCCGGCAATGCCCAAGGCCCATCCTTCTTTCAATAAAAGGCGGGCGGTTTCGTATCCGATGCCGGAGGTGGCTCCTACGATAATGGCTCGTTTTTGAGTAACGGTTTTCATAATGATGCGGGTAAATGGGTTCGTATTTCATAGATAAAGGTTTCCGAAAACGGAATGTTTTCCGTCCGTCGGTTGTAATAAAAGGTTCCACACAAGGGCATACGTTCGTTGAGTGCGGTAAGTGCGGGGGTGAGCGCAGTGCAGAATGCCTGATAGGCACGCTCGTTGGCACGTTCGCCCGCATCATCGCGGTAGCACACGGCATAGCGGTTGAGCGGGTTGTGGGCGACAAGCTGGTTGAGCCACATGGCCAACTGCCTTGCTTCGGAAAGAGAAATGCGGTCGAACAGATTTGAAACATTGATGATAACCAGTTCGGATACCGTGGCATGGGTTTTCCAAAAAGCGGAAGGGACAGCCGATGGTTGCGGATAGAAATGGGTTTGTATCGGCTGATAGGGGGCGGCTTGAAACAGCCGGCTGGCGGTTTGGTTCATTTCTTCTACCGGGCAAATGCCTACATAGGTGAGGCTGGTGTGTGGCAGCCGGTGGCATACATCGGCAAAAGCAAAACCCGAAGCTCCGCTTTCGTAACCCAGGTCGCAGAACACGACCCGTCCCGATACGTTACGGATAGCTGTAAACAGCCAGCTGCCTACCGTTTCGTAAAAGGCACGGGCGGCACAGTAGCTGCGCCGCATATAGTAATAGGTATAGAGTTGTGCCTTGCGGGCAAGCTGGTCGGTATGTCGGAAATCGTATCTGCCGTAGGCGATGAGTTCGCGAAGGCGGGTGTCATCGGCAGGCTGGTTGGCCTCATCGGGAAGCAGGCTTGCCGCAAGGCAGTCGAACGCCTGGCTGAATGCACTCGAAAGCGGATAGTTTTCGGAGTGTAAATCCCACCCCGCAGCATGACAGGGCAATTCAAAGTCTCCTTGGCAGAAGAGTTCGAGGGAGACAGCCAGGTATCCGTTGTGGATACGGATGTACTCCATCAGTTTATAGAAAGTAAGGTTAGCCCCCAATATGCGCGGGTTGCCTGTAAGGAAAAGTTGTTTGCGGGCACGGGTGACAGCTACGTTCAGTTTGCGGTCTATCCATGCGTCGCCTTCCCGGAACGTATTGGCGGTAAGGAAATTCAACTGGTTAAAGTCGCGTACGGTAAACGAATAAATGATGACATCGCGTTGGCTTCCTTGATAGCGTTCTACGGTATCGATGGAAATATCCATTAAAGCGGGAATGCCTGAACCGGCGATTTCCCGGCGTATCATGGCTATCTGGTTGCGGTAAGGCACGATGACGCCGACGGTTTTTCCTGCATCGAAGGTCGCTCCGGCAAACCGGTATATGCGTTTCAGCAAGGTTGCCACAATGCGAGCTTCGCCGAGGTTGGTTTTTTCGGAATGTACGGTGTCGGCAGGCGTATCAGACGCGATGAATACCATTCGTTGCCGTAACATCAGTCGGTCGAGGTTGTCTTCGGGTTTGGCGGATGGATAAGGGCATTCCTCTTGTTGGTGTGGAAGAGGTATCGGTTCCAGCTGTTCGCGAAGGTAGAAAGCGTGGTCGGGAAAATCGGCAATGGCGGGATGCATACGCCCTTGTTTATGCAGTACGCTGCGGAACTCTGGCTTGCTGTTGCGGTACAGCCGCTCGAATAGCGAGTTCCGGCAATCGGTCAGGCCTATGTCGAGCAGGAGTGGGTCGGTGACTTTCGCTTCCGCTTCACTTTGCAAGGCAATGGCAGGCAATTGTTTGTAATCGCCTACCAGGATGAATTTGCCGATGGCGTTTTTTTCTTTGTGCCGTGCTGAAAGAATGCCGATAAGGTCTGGCTCCACTATTTGCGAAGCTTCATCGATGATAGCCAGGGCGAATTGTTTCAGTTGGAACAAATAGGGCCTTCCGTTGATGGCAGTAGTTGTACCGACAAAAAGACGTGTCTGAAGAATCTTTTCACGGATGTCTTCTAATTTGGGACAGTCTGCCAGGCTGTTTTTCATCAGGTAAGGGGTGAAACGCTTGTCGCATGACGCTTCGTTGCCGATGCGGATAAACGGATGGCGGGCTGCGATGCCCGACTCGACCAACATATTACAAATCTCATCAACGGCACGGTTGGTGTATGACAGCAACAAAAGAGATCCGTCGGGTTCGGTCAATGCTTCTTCTACCATATAGCGCAATGCACACGAAGTCTTTCCTGTGCCCGGAGGGCCTACTAACAGAAAATAATCATCGCATTGCTTTTCTTTTATGATGAGTTCGTCGAATCTTCCATACGTTCCGTTTAGCTTCCGTGTCGTGTCGCGGGTAGGAGTCCGTTGGCCTAATATCAGTGCTTTCCGGTCTTCACAAGCAGACAAGAAAGCGTAGAGTCCTCGTATGCCATTGGCGGCGGAAGTGTCTGACGTATCGTGCTCGATTGCGAAAATGTCTGTATCTGTGCCGATGATGTCGGGATTCTGTTGTCCGTTGCGGAGTTGTACAGTTACTTGTTCGGGACGGATTTCTGTCAGATAGCCTTTCATCAGTATATGGCGGCGTACATCTGGCAAGTCTTTGTATGCGTACAGTATGACAATATCTCCTGTCCGGAAATTGGGCAGGAAATCATCTCCCTGCCGGGGGACGCTTAATGTAATCAGGTCGTAGCCTCTTCCCGGTGTGCTTTGTTTGCGGGAAGTGATTTTCAAGCCGAGCAGGATGTTGCCCGCTTCAATTTTTTCGGCAAGAGGGGTATGCCATAATCCGGCAAAGCCACGTGAGGAGTCGTTGTTCCCTCCGGATTTATTTAGTAATTGTTCTTTGGATACAAAAGTGAAGAACCGGCGGAAGTAGGCTTGCTCTAAGGGCGTGCCTTGTTTAAGGGGCTGGATCAAATGTTTCAGTTCCGGTTCTTGGTAAACTGTCCAGAGTTTCCCGTGTTCGTCTTTCTCGTTCAATACTTCTGCATCCAGTTGGTCGATGATGGAGCCGATGCCTCCGTTGGCCAAGGAAATTTCAGTCGTTACGATGCTGTTACGCAAACAGATGCATTCGCGGAATAAGGTTTCGGAAAAATGTTCCGGCATCAGTCCGTCGGTGTATTTCGAATAGAGCAGTAGTGTTTGGGTATTGTCGGCAGCTTGTCCGAAATTATACATCAATACGCCCTGATAGAGCATCATTTGCACGTAATGGTCTTCTTTGTGCCGGTGATTGTATTCATCGCGTTTGCCCGATTTCTGTTCGATAAGTACTTTCAGGTCTTTCTGTAACAGGTCGGCACGTCCTTGAAGCCCTAAGCTTTCGCAGATGAATGAAGCTTCGAGCCAGGCATTTGGCCGGTCGAAAGTCTCGATGTTTTGCGGAAGCGTATCGTGTACGACTGTGCGGATGTGTTGCATTTGCATACGGGCTTGGTTGTGGAAATCCTCCGGTATGGAACAAGTGCAAAACTCCAGTGCCGAAGAGGCGAAAAACTTCTTTACTGTATTCGCATACGTGACGGGAGCGTCCGCTTGCTCATTGATATAATCGTCGAGGAACTGTCCGGCAAGGTTTCCCAGCAGGATGTGATGGGTATTGGCTTTCGGCTTTATTTTATTGATGAAATAATTGAGCGGGTGATGTCCGTACTCACGGAAGCAGGTTGCCAGCGCACTGATGTCTATCAGGTAGTCGGGATGGACTACAATCAGTTTGGGAATGTATTCGTGGCGCTCATCGATGTATACATCCAGCAGATTCAGTTGCATGTTTTCAGCCAGCAGGCCGTACAGGTATTGCAGGTCGCCGTTGTAGCCTCCCTTTCCATAGTGGATGACAATAAACGGGTCTTCTTCGTTGTCGGTAGCGGCGAAAATCTTTTCTTCTGTCCAGCTTGATACGATGGCGCGTACATAGGGAAGACGTTTTGGAGCAACATCATGATAAGGACGGTTGTGGCTGGGGATATCGGCAAGCAGGGATGAGGGGATTTCTTCGCCGAACACAACCGATACAAACTGGCAAAGCGCACGCAGGTCGAACCGGTAAGTTTCCTTATCTGCCGAAAACGAAGGATTTGTCGCGGCTTTGGCATTGCGTCGCATCGTCTGGATGGCGTACCGGTCTGAAGGAGTCATGCCTTTTTCCTTGCATACATAATCCAGTCGTGAAAACAGGTTGGAGAACGAAAGGGCACTATCGCGGGTCTGTTCGTAACACGCTTCTTCTAATACCTTATAAAAAGCGATATACTTGGCGCGCAGGTTGCAGTCAGTTGCGGATGCCTTTCCATGTATGTGCCCGATGTGTTTGAACAAGTCGGACGCTTGCAATTCGATATGTTCCGCCATATTCAGATAGCTTCGCCAGGAATATGTAGTACGCAATAAGCTTTTTCCAATGCAGGGTAGGTAGATTGGTATGTACCGGTTACGTCTTGCAGCAATACCCGTTCGGGGATTATTTCCGTACGGCTTGCATGATATCCCGACAGGATGGGGGAGACGGTCAGGATATAATCGTAAACATTTCCATCGGTTAGTTCGATATGTATTTGTTCTTGATTTCCGTTGACCGATTTCGTAAAGATACCGTGTAGGGTATGATTGTCGGAAGCGGAAGGATAGATGGTGACGATACCGGCAGAGAAGTCTTTTTCGGTATAGGTGAATACATATTTTCCTCCAGCTTGTACCAATGAGTTGCTTTCGATGTCGGCTTTGATGGCAAGCAATTGGTTTTGTGTGAGTTCGCCTCCGTCGACTATCCCTTCTACACTTTCTATTCCATAGGTGGTCTCCGGATATGCCACAGTAATTTGCAAGGAGTAGGTATTCCACGAACGGTCGGATATGTTCAGGGTGGCTTTTCCTAATCCTTTAGGAATTACGGTTAATTCGTCACCGTTGTAGCGGTAGTCGATGACCGCTGTATTGGGGGAGGCAATGATATACGATCCGTCTCCACCCTGGATATGAAAAGTTACTCCCGGGCTGAAGGGACTGAGTGATAAAGCGTTGTTGGAGAAATTGATGCTGCTGTCCGGTGCAAGCACAAGTGATATAGGAGCATAATTGTCATCCTTGCACGAAGTAAACGAAACGATGCCTGCCAATAAAGCAAGGCAGCAAATGCTTTGTAATATAATCTTTTTCATACAGCTATAAGTCTTTTTAGGTGTTATCAGGGAGTCAAAGATACGATTTTCTCCGTATGTATGCAACGTTGCCTTGTTTTTATTTTGATTCATTAAAGCCTGTTTAAATTCAAGGCAGTTTCTTGAATCAAGTATCCGCTGCTTCCGATAAAGGAAATGTTTTCCTTTTTGTTTGTGTTCAAAATGTTTGTTTGGTATTGTTTTTTCTTTCGATTTATAAAAAAGAATGAATTTTTCTTGTACAAAAGGATAAAATTTGTTTCATTTGCAAACGAATCAAAATGAAATGTATGTAGGGGATTGAATTTTAAAAATTAAGTCGTATGAATAAATTACTATCAATTTGTTTTGTTCTGCTGTTAGGAGTGAATCAGATTGTCGCACAAGACATTCAAGTAAATGGAACAGTCTTGGGCATTGATAATCAAGAGCCTGTTATCGGAGCTACCATCCTTGTTGTAGGAAGCCATACAGGGACAGTGACGGATATGGACGGCAAGTTTTCGTTAAAAGTGCCTGCAGATGCTACTTTGCAGGTAAGTTTTATCGGTATGCGTATGGAAAAGGTAAAAGCAAAACCGGAAATGATTATCTACTTGCATCCGGATTCTGAACTTTTAGAGGAAGTGGTTGTAACGGGTTACGGTAATGTGAGTAAATCTTCCTATACAGGAGCCGCTTCTATCTTGTCTACAGAAAAGCAGCGGGATTTGCCGGTCATTTCTGTTACGCAGATGATGGAAGCCAATCTGCCTGGAGTCAGTATGAGCAGTGCGAGTGGGACTCCAGGCTCGAACACCTCCATCCGCATCCGTGGTATTGGTTCTATTTCCGGTTCCAACGAGCCTTTGTATGTATTGGATGGTGTCCCGGTACAGTCGGGAAATATGAGTCCCAATGACATGAACACAGGTGGATTGGGTATTCTTAATACATTGAACCCGGCGGACATAGAAAATATCACGATATTGAAAGATGCCGCATCTTCTTCCCTGTATGGGGCGAGAGGAGCCAATGGCGTTGTTTTGATTACTACCAAGAAAGGCAAAGAGGGTAAAACTACTTATAATGTAAAAGCCAGTTTCGGTATTTCGGATTTGGCATATCAGTTTCGCCCGACAATGGGTGGAGACGAACGCCGGGAGCTGATATGGGAAGGTTTGAGAAACAGTATGGTGGACAGTGGTTCTTCTATGGAAGAAGCAGCCCGATATGCGGACAGTCAGATTGATGTTTATGCGCCTAAGCCGGCAAATGGTTATGCGGATTGGGATGATGCGCTTTTCCGTAAGGCACAACAACAGAATTACGATTTCTCTTTGCGGGGAGGAAGCGAGAATACCCGATTTGCAGGAAGTGTGAATTATACGAAACAGGAAAATGTGGCTTACAATTCTGGATTTGAACGGTATAGCGGACATTTGAACTTTAACAATAAATTTAAGAAGTTTGATGTGGGGATGAACGCTTTGTTTTCTCTGACGAAAGAGAAACCTTTGCCGGGAGGCACGTATTACAGCAATCCGATGTATGCGTTGAAAACGGCATTGAATCCTTCCATACCTATTTATAATGAAGATGGTTCTTATAATACCGACATCACCTCGATTAATAACATGAATCCGGTTTATGAAAATGAAATAAACCAGCACAAATCGCAGGTGGCCCGTACTTTCGCTTCCATTGAGGCCGGATATACCATTGTGGAGGGGCTTCGTCTGTCTACCGTGTTTAACGTGGATTATACTCATACGAAAGATTTCCGTTATTTTTCGCCTGAAAGTTCGGATGGAAAATCGCCCAATGGGCAGGGGGATATCTACAGCATAGAGAATCTGACTTATAATTCGAATACAAGATTGAATTATACCCGCACGTTTGGTGATCACTCGATAGACGTACTGGCTGCTTATGAAATACAACGTTGGGACCGGGAATATATGGCAAGTGAAGCCAAGAATTATTCTACGGGTAAAAAGAATGTGCTGGATAACGCCAGCACCCCTGTTTACATAGGGCACAATGTGAGTGGCGACGCCATGCTTTCGTATGTGTTGCGTGCCAATTACGATTATAAGAAAAAGTATTACGTATCTGTAAGTTTCCGCCGCGACGGCTCTTCCCGGCTTGACCCTTCGAACCGTTGGGATAACTTCTGGGCTGTTTCGGCTTCCTGGCGTTTTTCTCAAGAGAAGTTCATGAAATCATTGGAGTCATGGCTGAGCGACGCCAAATTGCGTGTCAGCTATGGCGTGAACGGAAACATACCGGGAAACTTGTATGATTATTACGGCTTGTATGATATGTCGTATAGTTACAATGACCAGCCGGCGATGGTTGAAAGCAATTTGGCCAATCCGGAACTAAGCTGGGAAAAGAATTATGCGCTCAATGTAGGGGCGGATTTCTTTCTTTTCGGCCGGTTGAACTTGTCTGTTGATTGGTATGTGCGGAATACGAAGGACCTTTTGTTGAGCCGCTCGGTGAATCCGGTAACAGGATTCTCTTCGATTACGGATAATATCGGGAAAATGCGGAACAAGGGGGTGGAGATAGAGCTTAGCTCCACGAATATCGACCGTAACGGCTTTTTATGGACTACTGCGTTTAATTTATCGCACAATAAGAATGAAGTGATAAAGTTGGCGGATGTGTCAGAATATTATACAGACAGTTACTACATTGTAAAAGAAGGCTATTCGTTAGGCACTATTGCCCTGCGTGAATATGCGGGAGTGGATCCGGAAAACGGAAAACCGATGTATTATTCGAACGTGCTGGTCGACGGAGAACGTTCCAGGGAAATCGTGTACGACCCGAATGAAGCGGTTTCCGTTCCCTTGGCAAACATTTATCCGAAAGTGTCAGGTGGGTTGACCAATACGTTCCGGTATAAGATGTTCGACTTGAGTTTCAATTTGTCATATAGCTTGGGCGGTCATTCGTATGATTCGGGAATGTGGGCGATACAGGACGATGGCTATTCGTCTTATGCGCCTAAAAGTGTAGAATTGCGCCGTCGTTGGCAGAAGCCGGGTGATATCACCGATGTGCCGAGATACGTGAATGGCCAGGAGTTCGGTGGGTATTGGCATTCGTCAAGAGGTATTCACAGCACCGACCATTTGAGGTTGAAAAGTCTGATTTTGGGGGTAAACGCTCCACGTAAATGGTTGAATCCGGTAGGGTTGTCAATGGCTCGGATTTATTTCTCGGGGACAAATTTGTTGACATGGGCAAAGTATGACCAATATGACCCGGAATTGCAGGGGACCGTAGGTTTTGACATTCCGCCGCTTAAAACGTTTTCTGTAGGATTAGAGGTTGAGTTTTAAATCATTAATAAAAAGAATAAGATGAAAAAATATATTATATTATTGTCTGTGTGCTTGTTGGTAACGGGATGTACTGAAAGTTTCTTAGACAAAGTACCATCGAATGAAATTACCAAAGATGAGGCTATTACTACTTTGCAGGATGTGAAAGTGGCAACAGACGGGTTGTATGCCTTGATGGCTTCTACCTATTATTATAATGGCTCTATGTTTTTGTATGGAGACGTTAAAGGAGATGATATGCAGGCTACATCCTGGCAAAGCGGACGTACCTGCTATAAATATTATATGTATGAGCATTCTGCGGCAGTCCCGAATTCGGGAGGTATTTGGGGAAGGCCGTATTATATTATCCGGAATGCATGGAACCTGATTGACGCGATTGATACAGGGAAAATAACGGATGCCACGATAGAAGAGCTGGATGATTATAAAGGACAGGCACTGGCTATTATCGCACTTTGTCATTTCGATCTGACCCGGACGTATGGTTATCCTTATGCTAAGGACCGGGGAGCTTCATTGGGTGTTCCTGTTGTAGACCATGCTATCGGTTTTGATGAGTTTCCCGACCGGAAAACAGTAGCCGAATGTTACGATTTTATCATCAGGCAACTGGAATCAGCCGTATCCATGCTTTCCACAGATAAGAATGACGGGCATTTCAACCGGTATGCGGCTCAGGCATTGCTTGCCCGTGTTTATCTTTATTGCGAAGAAAATCAGAAAGCTTTTGATTGTGCGGACGAACTGATTCGGGAGCTGGATGCGAACCGATTGTATTATTTGGCAGGACATGATGAGTACATAGCGCAGTTCGCGTTGAATAACAAGTTCGGACCGGAAGCTTTGTTTCAGATAGCAAATACAGCCAGCAATAACCCGGGGCGTGATGGCATTTCCTATCTCTTGCATTGGTGGGGATACTCTGCCGTCGTCTTGACTGAAGATTTTGCTGACTTCATGCGACAGGATCCGGATGATGTACGTAATCAGTTAATCGGTTCGTATTTGAATGGGAGTGATAATTTGTATTACGATGTGTTGCTGAAATATCCGGGAACAGACGAAGAAACGCCGTCCTTCGAAAACAATTATACCGTGATTCGGTTATCGGAAGTTTACCTGATAGCGGCTGAAGCGGGATTGAAGGTAGGCGGCATGGCGCGGAGTGCAGGACTGGGTTATCTGAATGCGATTGTACAACGGGCTAATCCTGATAAGTTGGTATCAGATAACGAATACACCCTTGACCGTGTGTTGGATGAAAGAAGGAAAGAATTAGTCGGAGAGGGACACCGCTATTTTGATATGTTACGGAACGGAAAGACTATTTACCGTTCGGGAGGGAAACATTTGTTGAGCACTCCGTCGGAAGTGAACTGGGATTATTTTAAATGTGTATTGCCTATCGACCGTACACAATTTACGTTTAATCCGGATATGGAACAAAATCCGGGCTACACGCGTGACTGACGGATACAGCAATATAACTGCGATGCCAACACGATTAGTAATCGTACGGCATAACGATTACTAATCGTCACGCTGTACGATTACTAATCGTGTCGGCGTTGCGGCAATATTGCTTGTCGTTTATGGATAAATCATGTAGATTGCGCTCTTCTTGCAACCGGTTTATCGGACTGCTTCCAAATGAAGCGGAGATAAAGCGGATGGCCACAGGTAGCGTATTGATAGCGGGATAAATCTGTGGCCATCCGTTAGGAAACGTGTCATTTTGCGTGCTATAACCAATTATCCCACCTTCTCGGTTTCACTTATCGTGTAATCGCCTGCTTTTTCCGTTATCACTTGCTGCAAGGTTTCTATCGGAAGCGCTTTGCCTTCGGCGTAGGTGAGGGTTGCGACAGGAGGGTCGAGCGTGACGCTTGCCTGTACGCCTTCTATCGAGTTCAACGCCTTCTCCACATACGTGCGGCAGTGGTTGCACATCATGCCTTCTACCCGGTAGGTACGGTTGGCCGTTTGGGGGTGAGGCTGGTGAGGGGCAGTGGATTTAACCGCTATGGAATCCGATTCCATAAGCGGAGCCGATGTGGCTTCTGCCATTTTTCCGATGCGCTTGTTCCGTAAGCGGAGACTATTTGTCACGACACTCACGCTACTCATTGCCATGGCGGCTCCGGCTATCATGGGATTGAGCAGGAAACCGTTTATCGGGTAAAGGATACCGGCGGCGATGGGTACACCTATCAGGTTGTAGATGAATGCCCAAAACAAGTTCTGGCGGATGGTACGTGTGGTGAAAACCGAAAGTTGGATGGCATCGGCTATCTTGCTAAGGTCGGAAGAAATCAGGGTCATCTTGGCTACATCCATAGCGAGGTCGCTTCCTTGTCCCATGGCGATGCTCAGGTCGGCTTGTGCCAATGCCGAGCTATCGTTGATGCCGTCACCTACCATTGCCACGCATTTCCCTTCCGCTTGTAATTGCTTGATAGTTTTCGCTTTATGCTGGGGAAGCATCTCGGCACGGTATTCTTTGATACCCGCTTGTTCGGCTATGGCTTTTGCCGTAACGGGATTGTCTCCGGTCAACATCAGTACGGTTATGCCCCGTTTTTGCAATGCTTCGATAGCGGTTTTCGAAGTCGGTTTGATGCGGTCGGCGATAGCGAATACTCCCAAGGCGGTTTCGGCATCAGCGAACCAGATGACGGTCTTGGCTTCGGATGCGAATGTCTTGGCCTGGTCTTGTAGTCCGGCAGGAATCCTGATGTGGTTTTCGTTAAGCAGGCGAAGGTTTCCGGCATAGAATGTCTTGCCGTCAGATGTGCCTTTGATGCCTTGCCCTGTCAGGCTTTCCGTATGCTCGATGGCGATGTGTGGCAGGATATCGGAAAGGTTTTCGGCATAATGTACGACCGCACTTGCCAGCGGATGTTCGGAACATCTTTCCAGGGCATAGAAAACGGCTTGCAGGCACTTGTCTTGCGTGTCCCATACGGCATCGGTCACTACGGGTTTTCCTTCGGTGATGGTGCCGGTTTTATCCAGTACGATTGTATCTATCTTTTTGGCTATCTCCAAGCTTTCGGCATCTTTAATCAAGATACCCTGTTCGGCACCTTTGCCAATGCCTACCATGATAGCGGTAGGAGTGGCAAGCCCCAAGGCACAAGGGCAGGCGATAATCAACACGGTAACGGCGGAAAGCAATCCGTGGGTAAATCCGTTTTCGGGAGCGAATGCAAACCAGCCGATAAAGGTAAGCAAGGCGATTCCCATGATGGTGGGGACAAATATGCCTGCAATCTTATCCACCAGTTTCTGAACCGGGGCTTTGCTCCCTTGTGCGTCTTGTACCATGTGGATGATGTGTGCCAGCATGGTGTCGGCTCCCACTTTTTTGGCACGGAACCGGAAGCTTCCTTTTTGGTTGATAGTGCCTGCGTAGATTTCATCGGATACTTGTTTCAATACCGGTACCGGCTCGCCGCTCAACATGCTTTCGTCTATGTATGAATAGCCTTCGGTCACTTGTCCGTCTACGGCGATACGTTCTCCCGGCTTTACCGCCAGGATATCGCCTGGCATGACTTGTCCGATTGCCGTTTCTTCCCATTCACCTTTTGCGTTCAGGCGGGTGACGGTGCGGGGTTGGAGTCCCATCAGTTTCTTGATGGAGTCGGATGTACGTCCCTTGGCACGTTCTTCCAAGGTGCGTCCTAACAAAATGAATGCAATGATGACGCTGGCCGCCTCGAAATAGACATGAGGAGTGACGCCTCGTTCCAGCCAGAATTCGGGGAAGAATAAATTGAACAAGCTGAACAGGTAAGCGATACCGGTGCTGTTTGCCACCAGGGTATCCATATTGGCGGAATGGTGCTTGAGTTGTTTCCAGGCATTTATGTAGAATCCTCTTCCCAGCCAAAAGACAACGGGAGTGGAGAGAATCCACATGATCCAGTCGGCGTAAGGCATATCCATAAAGAACATTCCGATGACGGCAACAGGCAAAGCAAAGGTAATGGCACAAAGGGTGCGGAAACGTAAGTCCCGATAACGTTGTGTATGGGCCTCCTCAGCGATTTGCGCACGGTCTTTTCCGGTATCGGTCACAAGGTCATACCCTGCATCTTGAACGGCTTTCTTCAATGCTTCGGGAGAGCATTGCGAAGCGTCATATTCTACCGTAGCGGTTGCTGCGGCATAATTCACACTTGCCGAACATACGCCCGGTTGCTGGTTCAAGGTCTTGTCTACCCGTGCGGCACAAGCGGCACAACTCATGCCTAATACGGGAAAGGTTTGTTTGTTTACATTTGATTGGCTCATAAATACATTTCCTCTTAGTGGTTCGGATGCAAAGTTAGCAAGCCTTTCCGGTATCCTTTTATATAATTATGGATATAATTTATAAGCTGATATGAAAAATTCAAGACAGCTGCCAGGCAGCTGCCTACAGCATTTTTAAAGCCAGTTTAATCACTCTTTCTACGGTGGCGTCCGGCTCGGCCTTCAAGATACTTGCTACCGCTTTTTGCGAGGGAGCCTGCATGAATCCTAACATGACAAGGGCTGCTACAGCTTCTTCATAGATTTCCGTATGGATGGTATGAGCGAGTGATGATACCGTCGTTCCGCTTTCTGCTTCGATACCTGTAGAAGCTATTTTGTCTTTCAAGTCTACAATGATGCGCTGGGCGGTTTTCAGTCCGATACCTTTTACCGTCTTCAGCAATTTATCGTTGCCTGTGCTGATGACAGCGCATAGTTCGCGCGGCGAGAGTGCCGAAAGAATCATACGTGCGGTATTGCCTCCAATGCCCGGCACACTGATGAGCAAAAGGAATAATTCACGTTCTTCCTTGGTGGCGAACCCGTAGAGTACGTATGCATCTTCGCGGATGGCTTCGTAGATAAACAGTTTCACGTCTCTTTTCCCTTGTATGGCAGAATAGGTGTTGAGCGATACGTTGATGCCGTATCCTACTCCGTTGCAATCTATCACCGCAAAAGCCGGTGTCGCTTCTGTAAGTTCTCCTTTGATATATTCAATCATGTTTCTTTCTCAAATTATAAGTTTCATGGCAAAAATAGCCATAAAAAACTTATAAATTGTAAGTTCGGCCCGAATATTTGCAAATTCGCCTCTCTCTTATTCGTTGAATTTATTCCAAGTTTCGTATTTTTGCAAAGAAATAAAAACAGCATATTCAATAAGACCAATAAGAAAATGAAGAAAATTAGAGCAGCCGTAGTGGGTTACGGCAATATCGGAAAATTTACGCTGGAAGCGTTGGAGGCAGCTCCCGATTTTGAAGTGGCAGGTATCGTGCGTCGTCATGGTGCGGAAAACAAACCTGCCGAATTGGCAAACTATGAAGTGGTGAAAGACATCAAGGAACTGAAGGATGTGGATGTAGCCATTCTTGCCACTCCGACCCGTAGTGTAGAACAATATGCGAAAGAAATCCTCGCACTTGGTATCAATACCGTAGACAGCTTCGATATCCATACGCAAATCAGCGACTTGCGTCGTACATTGGGCGAAGTGGCTAAGGCAAATAATACCGTATCGGTTATTTCGGCAGGCTGGGATCCGGGAAGCGACTCGGTAGTACGTACTTTGTTGGAAGCCATTGCTCCGAAAGGCATTACGTATACCAACTTCGGTCCGGGACGTAGCATGGGACACTCGGTTGCTGTACGTGCTATCGAAGGAGTAAAGGATGCTTTGTCAATGACCATTCCGGTAGGTACAGGAATCCATCGCCGTATGGTGTATGTAGAACTGGAAGAAGGTGCCGACTTCAAGCAGGTAGAAGCAGCCATCAAGGCTGACCCGTATTTCGTGAATGACGAAACGCACGTGAAACAAGTAGCTTGTGTGGATGACCTGAACGATGTAGGCCACGGCGTGAACTTGGTTCGCAAAGGTGTATCGGGCAAGACGCATAACCAGTTGTTCGAGTTTGATATGAAAATCAACAATCCTGCCTTGACGGCTCAGGTGTTGGTATGTGTAGCCCGCGCTTCGATGCGCCAACAACCGGGATGCTACACAATGATTGAGATTCCGGTAGTAGACCTCCTTCCGGGCGACCGTGATGGATGGGTGGCACATCTGGTATAACCTTTTTATATTAGACCTTAAAAAAGCGCAAAAGACAAGAAACGTTCTTTGCGCTTTTTGTTTTTATATGCAATGTATGCGCATACATTCTATTGCATAATCCGAGAGGTTTTCTTATCTTTGTTCATGCTAAAAACCTGATGGATAATGAAAACAAGAGTTTTTACGTTGGCATTTATTGGCTTGCTAACTTTAGCGGGATGCGGAAGTAAATGGAGGCAAAAAGCCGAATCCCTCCAGACCTTACAGGCAGAAGACTCGCCTGTGAAAGAGCAGGTTGAGGGATGGATGCTTATCCGGCGTTTGCCAAAGGCGTATGGACTATCGGGCGATTGGATGGATGACCCTGGTTGTCCGGCTTTCCTTATGGGAGCTTATTTAGACAAAGGCAGGTTGGTAATTCAAGTGGAAGGCGATACCCTGCTTATCCGTCAAGAATTGGAACAAAAAATAGGAAGTAGTGCATTTCGGTTGGAACAGACCAATGATTCGGTGGTTTCACAAAAACGGTTAAGGCTCTTACGGGATGAAGTGAGCAAGCGGTTATCGTTTCCTGAGAATTCGGATATTAACAAGAATGTAGTTGGCTATGGTGTCGGGATACATCATTTATCGGTAGATTTGATTGTGAATACCCCTGAGAGGCAGAAAGAATTTCGGGAGAAGATTGTTGATTCGCCTGCTTTGCACTTTCGAGGAAGTGGAATGGATGAACTTTGCACCCAAGTCGGAACGAATGATACGTTAGGTATACATCTGGAACCGGAACGTTCTGTTTATCCGTGTAGCACGCAGACCGTAACGTTTATTCTGCATAATACAAGATATGTGTATGATAAAGATTCGGAAGGCATGGCGTATTATGGAGAAAGATACTCATTGGCATACGAACGGGACGGGAAATGGTATCAATTACCGATTAACGGTAATTTTGTAGACTTGCTTACTGTGGCCGGTCCGGGCAGGCACACATTGACCGCCGATCTTTATCCCGAGGTGCATTCCAACAAACCAGGACGGTATCGTTACTTCAAAGAAGTGTCTGTTGGAGAAAAGCGTGAGAAGGTGCTGTTGATGGCAGAGTTCCGGCTGGCCGGGGAAGATTAGGCCTGCACTTTCCAGCCATCAATGGTTCCGGTTTCCGATGAAAAGCTGACACCTATTTTATATACCGGTCTTTTATCGGAAGCATACGGGCGTGCGTAGCCTTTTTCCTCTATCTGCTTTAAGGCTTCGTCTGCCGAACCGTCCAGCTTAAATTCGAAGATATAGACGTAATCGGGTGTCTCTACGATGCAGTCCACCCGTCCTTCGCTCTGTTCCTTTTCGGTATAGACCGTGTAGACACTGACCAGGCGGAATATCAGGTAGAACGTGTAGTGGAAATAACGCTCCCTTTCCCTCTCGTCCTGCTTGCGACGCATGGTGTAGGGAATATCGGCAAGGAAGGAGGTGAACAGCTTGTTTAATTTCTCCAATTCTCCTCTGCGCAAAGATAGGACCACATTACGCACCCAACTGCCCATTTCTTGCCGGGGCTTCAAATAATCTGAAGCAATCAATGCCACAAATCCTTTCTTGACTTCGTTGTTGGGAAAATCGAGCAGGAATGTCCCGAAATCGCGGTCATAATCTTTGATGGTGAGGTATCCGCTCTGGTAAATCATCGGCAAAGGTTTTTCTACATTTGCCTTATAGTCGATAAACTCCTGCGGGTCGTAATATTTCCCGGTCAGTTCATCCAAATTCTCATTGGTATGTGTAAGCAGGCGGATGAGGTATGAAGGCGTACCGCTACGGAACCAGTAATC
>ERZ779874.1488-NODE-1488-length-22511-cov-5.234325_pt1 | contig 22511 bp, 20 predicted proteins | sample MGYA00511031_ERZ779874 | MGnify/ENA primary metagenome ERZ779874 (study PRJEB29588, sample SAMEA2156850) | human gut metagenome | biome: human gut; feature: human-associated habitat; material: faeces | place: Denmark | collected 2008/2010 ...
GAAGAAGAAAACGGTATCTTATAAAAAGTATCATATTAATTGCATAAGTGGTTGATTTTTGATAAATTTGCGCGGGTTGATGAAAAAGGGAGGGGGCGGCAAGGTCCCCTTTTTTTGTCCGTGACTGGCAAAAGATATAAATTCGATAGGTATATGATAGACAAAGTTACATTGGTTCGATTAATCGAGGATAAATTGGCGGATTCGGAGAATTATTTAGTGGATGTCATTTTCAAGCCGGATAATCTGATTGTCGTGGAGATTGATAATGACGAGGCGGTTTGTGTTGAGGATTGCGCTGATTTGAGTAACTATCTTGAGGAATGTTTGGGCGATGAACTCTCGTCTTTTGATCTGGAAGTAGGATCCGCGGGTATTACCGCACCTTTTAAGTTGTTACGGCAATATCAAAAGAATATTGGTAACGAGGTTGAGGTCCTGTTGAAAAAAGGAGAGAAGCTGACCGGCGTCTTGAAATCAGCGAATGAGGAAGGGATCGTTTTGACAGTGGTGAAGAAGGTCAAGCCGGAAGGCGCAAAGCGGAAAATAGAGGTAGAGGAGGATCTATCATATGTTTTCGATGATATTAAGCAGACAAAATATTTAATCAGATTCAAATAAAATTTATGGCCAAGAAAGAGGAAACAATCAGTATGATCGATACCCTTGCCGAGTTCAAGGAGCTAAAGAACATTGATAAGGATACGATGATTAGCGTTTTGGAAGAGTCTTTCCGGAACGTGATAGCGAAGATGTTTGGTACGGATGAGAATTATGATGTCATTATAAATCCGGAGAAAGGTGATTTTGAGATTTGGCGTAACCGGACGGTTGTTGCTGATGATGAGCTTGAGGATGAGAACTTGCAGTTAACTTTGAGCGAGGCGCGTAAGATCGACGCGGATTGCGAAGTGGGCGAGGAGGTAACTGATGAGGTTCATTTCGCCGATTTCGGACGCCGTGCGATTTTGAATTTGCGCCAGACATTGGCCTCTAAGATTTTAGAATTGCAAAAGGACAGCTTGTTCGCTAAATATAAGGATCGGATTGGAACGATCATCTCTGCGGAGGTTTATCAGGTCTGGAAAAAAGAGATCCTTTTGCTGGATGATGACGGTAATGAGTTGCTTTTGCCGAAGTCAGAGCAGATCCCAACAGATTTTTATCGTAAGGGTGAGACGGTTCGGGCGGTAGTCCTTCGAGTTGATAACGTTAATAATAACTTGAAGATTATCTTGTCGAGAACGGATAAGAGTTTTTTGCAACGATTGTTTGAGCTGGAGGTTCCAGAGATCAATGATGGCTTGATAACGATAAAGGCGATCGCTCGAATCCCGGGTGAAAGAGCTAAAGTGGCGGTTGAGTCATATGACGACCGTATTGATCCGGTTGGTGCTTGTGTGGGTATGAAGGGGTCTCGTATTCATGGCATTGTTCGTGAGTTGAGAAATGAGAATATCGATGTTATTAATTATACATCCAATATTTCCCTGTTTATCCAGAGAGCCTTGAGTCCCGCAAGAGTTTCTTCTATCCGTATTAATGAGGGCGAGCGGAAGGCGGAAGTTTATCTTCGTCCGGAGGAGGTCTCGTTAGCAATTGGTAAGGGTGGATTAAATATTAAGTTGGCATGTATGTTGACGGAATATACGATCGATGTATTCCGGGATATTGAAGGTGCGGATGAGGAGGATATTTATCTGGACGAGTTCGCGGATGAGATTGATGGTTGGGTTATCGATGCGCTTAAGAATATTGGCTGCTATACGGCTAAGAGCGTGTTGTCTATGGATCGTGATGATATTGTGGAACGGGCTGATTTGGAAGAGCAGACAGTTGATGATGTCTTGAGAATCTTATCAGCGGAGTTTGAGGATGAGGAGAATAATTAAGTTTTACGACAAATTTTAGTATGCCTATAAAGTTAATACAAGTACAAAGAAAATTGAACGTGGGAATCAATACGGTTGTTGAGTTCCTGCATAAGAAGGGATTTCCTGTTGAGGATAACCCCAATACGCGAATTAGTGACGAGCAATATTCGTTGTTGGTAAAGGAGTTTGGGAAAGATATCGTAGAAAAGAAGATTGATTTAACGGATAGGAAAAAAACGGCAAGAGACAACGGCTGGGGAACGAAGAAAGAGGATGAGGTCGTTGAGATCAAAACGGTTATTCCAGAGGAATTTCGTCCCAAGATCGTGATGAAAGGGCATATTGATCTGGATGGTGGCAAAAAACAGGAGACACCAAAAGAGAATGTCGTTGATGAGCCGAAACAAGATAATTCCTCTTCGGACATGAAGCAAGAGACGGTTAAGGAAACGGAAAACCTCGAGAAAAAGGAGGAGGAGTCAATCCGTCCCGCTGATAATGCGGCGTCTCGTAAGGAAGAAATTGAAGACGAAAAGACAATAATTGTGAAAGAGGAAAAAGAAGAAGACAAGAAAACGGTTGAGGACACACGAAAGGAGGATGAGCATTCTGAGGTGGCAAGCGTTGAGCGTAAGGAAGAAGCTCCGGAGGAACAAGGGGATAACTTGTTCCGCTTGAGTTCCGCTAAGATCGAGTCCAAGATTAAAGTTACCGGAAAGATTGATTTGGACGCTTTGAATCAATCGACTCGGCCGAAGAAGAAAACCAAGGAAGAGAAGAAAAAGGAACGTGATGAGAAATTGAAGAACGGAGCGGGTAAGTTCTCGTCTAATCCCTCATTTAAAGGGAATAAGGATATGGGGGCGAACAAGACTGCTACTGTTGGAGAGGAAGGCGAAGGAAAAAAGAAGCGTAAAAGGATTAAGAAAGATCGCATTGACGTAAGTAATGTAGGCAATATGCCAAACGCTAATTTCTCTCGCCCAAATCATACAGATGATCGTAAGCAAAGAGTTAAGAAACCTGTTAAGACGGAAGTCAGCGAGGAAGATGTACAGAAGCAGATAAAAGAGACATTGGCTCGTTTGACAAATAAGAGCAACAAGAGTAATAAGGGTGCTAAATACCGTCGTGATAAACGAGATGCCGCGGTTCGTCGTGAGCATGAATTGCAGGAGCAGGAGGAAAGAGAGAGCAAAGTCCTTAAGTTGACGGAATTCGTAACCGCTAACGATTTGGCAAATATGATGGATGTGCCAGTGACAGAAGTTATCGGAACCTGCATGAGTATTGGTATTATGGTTTCGATCAACCAGCGCTTGGATGCGGAGACGATCAATATTGTTGCTGAGGAGTTTGGCTTTAAGACAGAATATGTCAGCGCGGACGTTGTTGAGGCGATCAAGGCTGATGAGGACGAGGATAATGAAGAGGATTGGGTTCCTAGACCACCGATCGTAACGGTGATGGGACACGTCGATCATGGTAAAACCTCTTTGTTGGATAATATCCGTAACGCGAATGTGATTGCGGGTGAGGCCGGTGGTATCACTCAGCACATTGGCGCGTATAATGTTAAGTTGCCGAATGGTCGCCGGATCACCTTCTTGGATACGCCGGGACACGAGGCTTTCACCGCTATGCGTGCTCGAGGCGCCAAGGTGACGGATATCGCGATTATTATTGTCGCTGCCGATGATAGCGTGATGCCACAAACCGTTGAGGCGATCAATCATGCTTCAGCAGCGGGTGTTCCTATTGTCTTTGCTATTAATAAGATTGATAAGCCTCACGCTAATCCTGACAAGATTAAGGAGGAGTTGGCGAATATGAACTATCTGGTTGAGGACTGGGGTGGTAAATATCAGAGCCAGGAAATCTCCGCTAAAAAAGGTATTGGTGTTGAGGAACTTTTGGATAAGGTCTTGTTGGAGGCCGACCTTTTGGATTTGAAAGCGAATCCGAAACGGCGTGCTGTGGGTTCTATCATCGAGTCATCACTTGATAAAGGACGTGGTTATGTCTCTACCGTATTGGTTGAGAATGGTACCTTGAAAATGGGTGATATCGTTTTGGCAGGAACACATCATGGACGTATCAAGGCAATGTTTAATGAGCGTAACCAACGTGTGACGGAGGCTGGCCCTTCAGAGCCTGTTTTGATCTTAGGTTTGGATGGTGCTCCGCAGGCAGGTGATACCTTCAATGTATTGGAGACTGAGCAGGAGGCTCGTGAGATCGCTAACCGTCGTGAGCAATTGCAGCGTGAGTTAGGATTGCGTACTCAGAAGATGTTGACCTTGGATGATATCGGCCGTCGTATCGCTGTTGGTAACTTCCAGGAGTTGAATGTCATCGTGAAGGGTGATGTGGATGGATCTGTTGAGGCGTTGTCCGATTCCTTGATTCGTCTGTCAACAGAGGAGATCCAGGTTAATGTGATCCATAAGGCAGTAGGACAGATCTCTGAGTCGGATGTCGTTTTGGCGGCCGCTTCCAACGCAGTTATTATCGGTTTCCAGGTAAGACCTTCTCAGCAAGCACGTCGGAGTGCCGAGAAAGAGGGCGTAGAGATCCGATTGTATTCAATTATCTATGATGCGATTGAGGATGTCAAGAGCGCGATGGAAGGTATGTTGTCTCCTGAGATTAAGGAAGAGATCACCGCGAATGTGGAAGTCTTGCAAGTCTTTAAGATCTCGAAAGTGGGTTCAGTCGCAGGCTGTATGGTAAAAGAGGGCAAGATCAAGCGTACGAACAAGGTTCGTGTGATCCGCGACGGTATTGTTATCCATACGGGAGAGCTTGGCTCATTGAAACGTTTCAAGGACGATGCCAAGGAAGTTGTGGCCGGTCAGGATTGCGGTTTGAATATCAATAACTTTAATGATATTCAAGTTGGTGATATCATCGAGGCATACGAGGAGACAGAGGTTAAGAAGACGTTATAATTATGAACTGGTTGGACATTGTCATATTATGTCTAGCGGGGATTGGTTTTGTGAAAGGCCTGTTTGATGGATTCATCAAACAGGTTGTTTCGCTTATAGCCCTATTGTTCGCGATCTTTTTTTGTGGTGAGGTCGCCGATTGGTTAAAGGACTATATTATGGCTTTAGGCTGGTTTCCGGAAGAGGGAATATCTATTATCTGTTATATTTTAGGATTTTTCCTGATCTTGGGTACCTTGGCGTTGGCTGGCGAGATTTTGAGTCATGTTGTCGAGGCGACACCTCTGGGAATATTGAACCATTTAGGTGGAGGCTTGGCCGGTCTGATTTTTATTGTCGCCTTTATGAGTTTGATATTAAATGGCCTGGAGATCATTGATAAAGGCTCTGTCCTGATTTCTCGGGAAGCGAAGGTCGAATCCCGTTTTTACAATCCACTGGTTGATTTGGTCCCAACATTTTATTATGGAAATTTGTTTGTAAATAGATCTTGACTAATATATGTTTAGCGTATGCAGGAATCTAACAATATATTGAATGAGGTAACGAAAGGCGATTATAAGTATGGTTTCGTGACGGATATTGACACGGATGTTATTCATCGTGGATTGGATGAGGAGACTGTCCGTTTGATTTCCGCCAAAAAAGAGGAACCTGAGTGGTTGCTTGAGTTCCGTTTGAAAGCGTTCCGGTATTGGCAGACTTTGGATTTGCCAAAATGGGGACATTTGAATATTCCGGAGATCGACTTCCAGGATATCATTTATTATGCCGCTCCCAAAAAGAAGGAGGGGCCGAAGAGCCTGGATGAGGTTGATCCGGAGTTGTTGAAAACGTTTGATAAGTTGGGCATACCGCTTGAGGAGCAAAAGCACTTGAGTGGTATGGCGGTCGATGCCGTGATGGATAGTGTCTCGGTAAAGACAACGTTCAAGGAGACTTTGGCCGAGAAAGGGATTATCTTCTGCTCTTTCAGTGAAGCGGTTAAGAATCATCCGGATTTGGTGCGGAAATATTTGGGAAGTGTTGTGGGCTATCGGGATAACTTTTACGCGGCATTGAATTCCGCTGTATTCTCTGATGGCTCTTTTGTTTATATTCCGAAAGACGTTCGTTGTCCGATGGAGTTGAGTACCTATTTCCGTATCAACGCGGCAAACACGGGACAGTTCGAGCGGACATTGATCGTGGCGGATGATGACGCTTATGTTAGTTACCTGGAAGGATGTACGGCTCCGATGCGTGATGAGAACCAGCTTCATGCGGCAATCGTGGAGATTATCGCGGAGGAACGGGCAGAGGTGAAATATTCGACTGTCCAGAACTGGTATCCGGGTGATAAGGATGGAAAGGGCGGTATCTATAACTTCGTGACGAAACGTGGCCTTTGCCGTGGAGATCACAGCAAGATCTCCTGGACACAGGTGGAAACGGGTTCCGCTATTACCTGGAAATATCCCAGCTGCATCCTGGCGGGTGATAATTCGGTCGGGGAATTCTATTCAGTGGCCGTGACCAATAATTATCAGCAGGCGGATACGGGCACGAAGATGATTCATATCGGGCGTAATACCAAGAGTACGATCGTCTCTAAAGGTATCTCGGCAGGACATAGCCAGAACAGTTATCGTGGTTTGGTAAAGGTTTCCGCTAAGGCTGAGGGCGCACGTAACCATAGCCAGTGTGACAGTTTGCTGTTGAGCTCAACGTGTGGGGCGCATACGTTCCCTTATGCGGATATCCAAAATGAGACGGCGGTTGTCGAGCATGAGGCGACGACCAGCAAGATCAGCGAGGAGCAACTTTTCTATTGCCAGCAACGGGGAATTTCCGTGGAGGAGGCTGTCGGCCTGATCGTGAACGGTTATGCCCGCGAGGTGATGAATAAGCTTCCGATGGAGTTTGCCGTCGAGGCCCAGAAGTTGTTGACAATCTCATTGGAGGGAAGTGTTGGCTAAGGCACTTTCGTATCAGGTGTGTTTTGTGATTATTTAGGTAAAAAGGATAGAAACGGATTATGTTAGAGATAAAGAATTTACATGCCCGTATCAACGGGAAGGAGATATTGAAGGGAATTAATCTCTCGGTCAAGGCGGGTGAGGTCCATGCGATCATGGGACCGAACGGCTCGGGAAAGAGTACGTTAAGTAGCGTGTTGGTCGGGAATCCCGCGTTTGAGGTAACGGAGGGTGAGGTGACTTTCGGCGGGAAAGATCTTCTGGCGTTGTCGCCCGAGGAGAGAAGTCGCGAGGGTCTTTTCCTGAGTTTCCAGTATCCGGTGGAGATCCCGGGTGTCAGCATGGTGAATTTCATGCGGGCGGCCTTGAACGCGCATCGGGCTCACAAGGGGTTGGAGCCGGTTTCGGCGACCGATTTCCTGAAATTGATGCGCGAGAAGCGGGCGATCGTTGAGCTTGACAATAAGTTGGCAAGCCGTAGCGTGAACGAGGGCTTCTCGGGTGGTGAGAAGAAGCGGAATGAGATCTTCCAGATGGCGATGCTCGAGCCGAAGCTCGCGATCCTCGATGAGACGGATAGTGGTTTGGATATTGATGCCTTGCGGATCGTGGCGAGTGGTGTCAATAAGTTGAAGACGCCCGAGAACGCGGCGATCGTGATTACGCATTATCAGCGGCTTTTGGATTACATCAAGCCGGATGTCGTGCATGTCTTGTATAAGGGACGGATTGTTAAGACCGCTGGACCGGAGTTGGCCTTGGAACTTGAGGAGAAGGGCTACGATTGGATTAAGCGAGAGATGGGGGATTGATCTATGAAGGCGGAACAACAGTATATTGATCTTTTTGCCCAATGTGAGGACCTGGTCTGTCGTGAGTCGTCGGGGGTGATGAACGTGCCCCGTGCCGCGGCCTTGGCGGATTTTGAGCGTTTGGGCTTTCCCTCCTCGCGGGCTGAGGATTATCGCTATACGGATGTCAGTCGGTCTTTCGCACCGGATTATGGCATGAACCTCAAACGGGTGAGGATCCCGGTCAATCCGCAGGATGTCTTCCATTGCGATGTCCCGAATCTGAGCACCTCGCTCTATTTTGTGGTCAACGACTCCTTTTATCATCAGGCCTTGCCTAAGGCGCATTTGCCGGAGGGGGTTTATGCCGGCAGCTTGAAAGACTTCTCGGATGAGCGCCCGGAGGTTGCGGCCCGTTATTATGGCAAGTTGGCCTCCTCGTCCGAGAATGGGATCGTCGCCTTGAATACGATGTTCGCGCAGGATGGTTTTGTGGTTTACGTGCCGCAAGGTGTCGTTGTCGAGCGGCCGATCCAGTTGGTGAACATCTTCCGGAGCGATGTCGACCTGATGGCGAGCCGCCGGGTACTGGTGATTATGGAACCCCGCTCGGAGGCTAAGTTGTTGGTTTGCGATCACAGTATCGATACGGTGCGTTTCCTGGCGAACCAGGTTATTGAGGTCTTCGTGGGCGAAGGAGCCTCGTTCGATTATTATGATCTGGAGGAGAGCAGCGATGCGACGACCCGTTTCTCATCGTTGTTCGTAAAGCAGGAGGCTGGGTCGAATGTGGTGATCAATGGTATTACCTTGACCAATGGTTTGACACGTAATGATTATCAGGTCGAGCTGCTTGGCGAGCGGGCGGAGACGACACTTTGCGGTATGTCGATCCTGGATAAGGAGCAACATGTGGATACCTATACGCATATTACGCATGCGGTACCTCGTTGTAAGAGTAATGAGTTGTTCAAGAATGTCCTGAACGACCAGGCGGTGGGCGCTTTCAGCGGCCGGATCCTGGTGAGGGAGGGCGCCGACAAGACGGAGGCTTACCAGAGCAACCGCAACCTTTGCGCGACCCGCGAGGCCCGGATGTACAGCAAGCCCCAGTTGGAGATTTATGCCGACGACGTGAAGTGCTCGCACGGCATGACGACGGGCCAGCTCGACGAGGAGGCCATCTTCTATATGCGTAGCCGCGGCATCTCGCTGGAGGAGGCCCGGATGTTGCTGAGCGTGGCCTTTACCTCCGATGTGATCGATCATGTTCGTGTCGAGGCCCTGAGGGATCGTCTGCATCGATTGGTTGAGAAACGGTTCCGTGGAGAGCTGGCGAAATGCGCCGGTTGCCGGATTTGTAAATGATAGCGGCAGAGGAAGGATTTCCAAGCAATATAAAAACAGAGGCTGTTCCGTATTTAGGGACAGCCTTTTTTGTGACTATTGTTAGCCATCTCCTGATCTTTTCTCTGTCCTCTCCAGAGGGTACTCCAGTACTTCTCGGAAAGTACTGGAGTACTTCCTGGAGAGGATTGTAGTACTTTCCGAAGAGGACTGGCATTTGGTACGGAGGCATCAGTGTATGTCTCTTAATGGAAATTATAAGCATGAAGGAGAAACCGGGAGCGTATGTATAATCTTTCGCTCCCGGTTCTTTTATTATATCTCCAATATCAAGATCCCTTTCGACGATAAGGAGAGCTCTTTTTGCAAGGGGATCGTACGGTTGGTCAGGATATCCTTGCCACTTGTCTTTCCCCGAAGGATCTCCGCATAGCGGTCGAGTGAGAGGTTGACGGGCTCGTCCTGTCCGTTCATGATGACGATGGCACTGCGCTCGCCAAGGCGGCGTTCATAGACATAGACGCCGTTGTCGGGCATGAAATGTTTCATCTGGCCGTGGGCGATCACGTCGTTGTCCTTGCGCCAGTGGAGAATCGTGCGCAGGAAATTCCAGGCCTCGTTTTGAACAGCGCTTCGTCCCTCGGCGGTGAACTCGTTTCTCGTGTCGCCCGGCCAACCGCCAGGTACGTCGAGGCGGACGTAGCCGTCGCCTTTCGCCTTATTGCCGTTCATCAGCAACTCCTGCCCGTAATAGAGCTGCGGGATGCCGGGGATGGTCAGCAGGAAAGTCATGCCCTGCTTGAAGGCGTAGAGATCTTCTACGCTCTCGGGTAAGGCCGGCAGGAAGCGGTCGGTGTCGTGATTCTCGAGGAAACGCAGGACGTGATAGATGTCCGGATAGACAAAGTCGTAGCACATGTGTTCGAAGATGGCCTGCAGGCCGCCCTTTTTCTGGTGGAACGCCTGGCTGGCGATGCCCATCAGCCGGAAGTCCATGACCGTTTTCAGGCCCGAGTCCTCGCCGTCGAAGTTGAGCCGGCTGCCCTTTTGCCAATAGGCGGAGCCGATCGTGTAGTTCATCCAGGCCTCGCCGACGATGTTATAGTCGGGGTATTCGGCCTCAACCGCCTCGCACCACTCGCGCATCATCGTCTTGTCGGCGTAAGGATAGGTATCCTGCCGGATGCCGTCGACGCCACTGTACTCGATCCACCAGATCGAGTTCTGGATCAGGTATCTCGCCACGTGCGGATTCTTCTGGTTGAGATCGGGCATCGAGGGGACGAACCAGCCGTTCAGCATCCGGTCGCGGTCGTAGTCGGACGCGTAAGGATCGAAGTAGACCTCCTTGTCGTGATTCGTTTGCACGTAATTGTCCAAGTGATTGAACCAATCCTTGCTCGGGATGTCCTTCATCCAGGGATGATCGCTGCCGCAGTGGTTGAAGATCATGTCCATGACGACCTTCATGCCCCGCCGGTGGGCATCGTCGATGAGGTCGACATATTCCTCGTTGGTGCCGAAGCGGGGGTCGACGCGGTAATAGTCGGTTGTCGCGTAGCCGTGATAGGAACCGCCTTCCATATCGTTTTCCAGGACGGGGTTGAGCCAGATCGCCGTGACGCCCAAGTCCTCGATATAATCCATGTGCTGTTTGATGCCGGCCAGGTCGCCACCGTGGCGGGCGTTGGGGTTGTCGCGGTCTACCTTATAAGTTTGCCGCAAGGGGATCTGGTCGTTGTCGGGGTTGCCGTTGGCGAAGCGGTCCGGCATGATCAGGTAGAGGACATCCGACGAGTCGAAGCCCTTGATACGTGCCGCGTCGGGCTTGCGTTGCCTTAATTCGTAGGCGTAGCGGATGTTTTTCTTTCCGGAAGAGAAGGTAATGTCAAACTTACCTGGTTTGGCGCCGGCCACGTCGAGATAGACGATCAGGTAGTTGGGGCTCTCGAGAGCGACGCTGCTCTTGATCTTGATGCCGGGATAATCAACAATGGGGCGGTAAGTGGCGATGTTATCGCCATAGACCATTAATTGCAATTCCGGGTTCTCCATGCCGCTCCACCAGAAGGCGGGTTCCACTTTCAGGCTCTCCGCGTGGATCGCGTTTGTCGCGAAAAGAGCGAGCAATAAGCTTAAAAAGGTGTTTCTGCTCATGATATTTTGTTATGGGATTAATATATGCGCGAAGATATTGAAAAAATGTCATCCTCCGGGCAGCCCCGGGCCAAGAACGTTTTAGATAAGATCCGTTAAGGGAATGATAAAAAAGGCTTCCTTCCCGTGAGGAATCCTTTTTTTTGTACCTTTGGAGCCGATTTAATCTTTTGCGGATGAAAGAATTTGATGTCAAGGCCATACGGGCGGATTTCCCGATCCTGGGCCATAAGATCTATAACGATAAACCGTTGGTCTATTTTGACAACGGCGCGACAACCCAGAAACCCCGTGTGGTTGTCGAGAAAATCGAGAGCGGTTATTATAACGTGAACGCGAACATCCATCGCGGTGTCCATTTCCTGAGCCAGGCGGCGACGGAAGCGCACGAGGCGGCCCGCGATGAGGTCCGTCGTTTCCTCAACGCCCGCTCGGCGAACGAGATCGTCTTTACCCGCGGCACGACCGAGTCGATCAACCTGGTCGCCTCCAGTTTCGCGGACGAGTGCCTGTCGGCAGGGGATGAGGTGATCGTCTCGGTGATGGAGCACCATTCCAATATTGTTCCCTGGCAGATCCAGGCGGCCAAGAAAGGCATCTCCTTGCGGGTGATCCCGATGAACGAGCGGGGTGAACTATGCCTGGATCGTTATCGCGAGCTGTTTACCGAGCGGACTCGCCTGGTTTCAGTCGCACACGTCTCCAACGTGCTCGGTACGGTCAACCCCGTGAAGGAGATCATCGCTATCGCTCATGAGCATGGCGTGCCGGTATTGGTAGATGGTGCCCAGTCTGTGCCGCACATGGCGGTCGACGTGCGGGATCTCGACGCGGAGTTCTACGTTTTTTCCGGGCATAAGATCTATGGCCCGACCGGAATCGGTGTGCTTTACGGTAAGGAGGAATGGCTCGAGAAGTTGCCGCCTTATCAAGGTGGAGGAGAGATGATCGCGTCCGTGTCGTTCGAGAAGACGGTCTTCAATGAGCTTCCTTATAAGTTTGAGGCTGGTACGCCTGATTTTATCGGCAGTACGGCATTGGCGGAGGCGCTTCGTTATGTCAATGGAATAGGTATGGACCGGATCGCCGCCTACGAGGAAGAGTTGCTGGCCTACGCTACTGAGAAACTGCAGGCGATCGAAGGCGTACGGATCTTCGGGCAGGCTCGGCATAAAGGCGCCGTGCTCTCGTTCCTGGTTGGGAATATCCATCATTACGACATGGGCATGTTGCTCGACCGTTTGGGTATTGCTGTCCGTACGGGACATCATTGTGCCCAGCCTTTAATGCAGGCGTTGGGTATTGAGGGAACTGTACGTGCCTCGTTCTCGTTCTATAACACGAAGGAAGAGATCGATCAGTTCATTGCGGCTGTCGATCGGGTCCGCAAAATGTTCTGATGATGTTTTATTACCTGAGAAAGTACCCTTTTTCGCTGGCGTTGATCGCCGTGGTGATCTATCTGTCTTTCTTCAAACCGCCGAAGGTGGATGAGGCGTTGCTTTTTCCCGGGTTTGATAAGGTGGTGCATTTCTGCATGTATGCCGGCGTGTCGGGTATGTTGTGGCTGGAGTTCTTCCTGAACTACCGGCGAGGCATTGCCCCTAAGGCGCACGGATTTATCGGTGCGTTGGTTTGCCCTATCTTGATGAGCGGCTTGATCGAGATCGGACAGGCAAACCTGACAACTTATCGGGGTGGTGATTGGTTCGATCTGTTGGCTAATATCTGTGGTGTGCTTGCGGCGACGGTTTTTGCCTGGCTTGTGATTCATCCGTGGATCGTCGGTCGGAAATGTGGTAAGACCCAAGATTAGTGACTAAAATGATGAAAGGAAAATAAAGATGTTATTACCCTATCTTGAAAATGGTCGCCTTGAGGCGGGATGCGATGAAGCGGGCCGCGGTTGCCTGGCCGGTGCGGTTTATGCGGCAGCCGTGATCTTGCCTCCCGATTTTAAGTGTGAGGCGTTGAATGATAGTAAGCAGTTGAGCGAGAAGAAACGTTATGAGTTACGCCCGCTGATCGAGCGTGAGGCATTGGCTTGGGCTGTTGGCGTGGTTGGTCCCGACGAGATCGACCGGATAAACATCTTGCGGGCCTCGTTCCTGGCGATGCATCGGGCGATCGACCAGCTCAAGATCCGTCCTGAGCATTTGTTGATCGACGGAAACCGTTTCACGCCTTACGAGGGCATTCCGCATACGACAATCGTCAAGGGCGATGGAAAGTATCTCAGCATTGCCGCCGCTTCAATCCTGGCTAAGACCTATCGTGACGATTATATGAACCAACTCGCTATCGAGTATCCCGCTTATCATTGGGAGGAAAACAAGGGCTATCCGACCAAGGCGCATCGTGAGGCGATCCGTCAGTTTGGCCCGACGCCTTATCACCGTAAGAGTTTTACGTTGCTCCCGGCCCAATTGGAATTGTTCCCCTAAAAGGATTAGTTGTATTACGAAGTCAATAATAGAGGTATCACGCCATCGATAATAGTATTATTATGACACCGATAACAGTTGTGCTACGGTATCGATAATAATACTATTACGACGGTGATAACAATGGTATTATTCCATCTCTTTCGCGCGGAACGCGACGGCGTAGAGGCGCATCTGCTTAACCATCGCCACGAGTCCGTTCGAGCGGGTGGGCGAGAGGTGCTCCTTGAGACCGACTTGCTCAATGAAATAGAGGTCGGCATCGATGATTTCCTGCGGCGTGTGGCCGGAGAGGATTTGGATCAACAGGGAGACAATGCCTTTGACGATGACAGCGTCGCTCTCGCCCTGGAAGATGATCTTCCCGTCCACGTAGTCGGCCTGCAGCCAGACGCGGCTTTGGCATCCCTCGATCAAATTGCTCTCTGTCTTATAGCGCTCATCGAGTGGTGGCAGCGAGTTGCCCAGATCGATCAGGAGGGCGTATTTGTCCATCCAATCGTCGAATACGGAGAACTCGTCGATGATTTGGTCTTGTAATTCGTTAATGCTCATAATTTATAGTGTTTATTTTTCGTTGTAAATCACGTGCAGGACGGTCTGTCCGACCGCTTTAAGCGTCTCGCGGTCGATGTTGGACATGTTATCCCGTTGTGTATGCCAATAATCGGGGAATCCCTTCTCCGTATCCGGATCATAGTTTATGATATCGATGCAGGGGATGCCCAGACCGCTGATGACGTATTGGTGGTCGTCGGTGACAGCGCCTCCGTCGGCATTAATGAAATATTTTCCGTAGCCGAGATTACGGGCGGCGCTCCACACCATCTCAACGATGGGCGCCGCGGCACGGACGGACTGGTATTCCTTGAAGAAGGTCGCGCCGCGCCCGCCGACCATGTCGAGCAGGATGCCATACTTCGCCCTGTAGTTCGGGACGTGCGTATTGCGTGTCCAAAACTGCGTACCGAGGCACCAGGTGTCCGGTTTGTAATCGTCTACGAACTCTGGCGTGCCATAATCCTCGGCATCAAAGAAAATGATGTCGACTCCAATGCCTGGATTCTTGGTTTGGAGTTGGCGGGCGATCTCCAGTAGAGCGCCGACGCCGCTTGCCCCGTCATCGGCCCCGTCGAGGGGTTTGCGGTGGTTCGCCGGATCAGGATCATGATCCGAGTAGGGGCGGCTGTCCCAATGCGCGAAGAGAAGGACGCGATTGTCCATATCGGGATTATAGCTACCGATAATATTGTAGCAGCTGAGCCGTGTGCCGTCGTAGGCTGTAAGGTTTGCCTCTTGGACGAATGTTTTAGCCCCGAATCGTTTCAGCTCGTCCGCGAGATAGTTGGCGCAGGCCTTATGCGCTTCGGAATTGGGCACTCGTGGGCCGAAAGCGACCTGTTTTTCGACGTAAGTGTAGGCGCTGTCGGCGTTAAACTCGGGCACGTTGGTAGCGGCGGCAGCCGGTTTGGATGCCGTGACCGTCGTCGCGTTGTTGTTTTTCGCGTTCTGCTGTCCGCAGGCGAGGAGCATCAAGCTCAGGAATACGATCGGGAATTTTAGCATACTGTTTTCTTTTTAAAAATGAATATTAGAGGCTGTTCGCTGTGGCAGCGGCCTGTACTTCGGTCATGACCCGCAGGAGGTTGCCGCCCCAGATCTTGGCGATATCCTCCTCGGAGTAGCCTCGCTCGATTAGTTTAACCGTGATCTGGATTAAATCGTTGTCGGCCTCGCATCCGATAATGCCGCCGCCGCCGTCAAAGTCGGAGCCGATGCCCACATGATCGATGCCGGCAACTTTGACCATATGATCGATATGCTCGATCGCGTCCATCAGGCAGGCCGCATCCGCGTCGCTGTTGATATAACGATCAAGCAAGCAGACCTGCGCGACGCCACCATTCTTGGCCAAAGCCTTCAACTGCTCGTCGGTCAGGTTGCGGTCGTGTTTGCAAACGGCCATCGCTGATGAGTGTGAGCAGATGATCGGGGCCTTGCTCAATTCGATGACATCCCAGAAGCTCTTCTCCGAAGCGTGCGAGAGATCGATCATCACGCCCTGGCGATTCATTTCCGCGACGACTTCACGTCCGAAGGGGCTGAGGCCGTTCCATTCGTTCTTGGTCTTCGATGATGAGTCGCAGATGTCGTTATCATACGAATGGCACAAGGTGATGTAGTTAACGCCCATTTTTTTGAAGCGGGCGATATTCGAGAGGTCCTTGCCGATGCCGTAGCCATTCTCGATGCCGATGAAGAAGGCTTTCTTGCCCTCTCGTTTTAAACGATAAAGATCATCGGCAGTTATGGCGATTCCGCAAAGGTCCTTGTTCTTTTCCGCTTGTTGATGGATGCCTTCGATCAGCCCGTTGACCTTCTCGACCGCTTGCTGGAGCGATGCGTCGTCACGTTTGCCCTGCCCGATAAAAGCGGCCAGGAAGACGCCATCGAGCTTGCCTTCCTCCATCTTCGGGAGGTTTACGCGGTTTTTCTCACGGTCGGCGATGTTGAAACCTGGGCGTTTGAACCAGAATGGTGTGTCTGTATGGGTGTCGACCGAGGCGAAACGCTTGTGCATCTCTTTAGCCTGATGGAAAACACGTGCCTTCTCCATCCAGTAGCGGAAGATCTTGACCATGGTAGTGTCGCCTGCTTTGGTCATTCCCTCCGGATGCCATTGGACGGCCATGATTGTCTTGTTCGGGAAGGCGTCGTAGGCTTCGATAATGCTATCGGGCGCATATGCGGTCGCCTTGAAGATCGGCGCCAGATCCTTTACCGCCTGATGGTGGTAAGAGTTCACGCCAACTTCGGTTTTGCCGAGGATCTCGGCCAAGGCGCTCTTGGGATCGATCGAGATCGTATGTGAGGCGAATTGCCGGGGCAATTGTTGTACGTGCTTGATGTAGCTTTCCCGTTGAGAGGGAATATCTTGATAAAGCGTTCCGCCAAACGCGACGTTGATCAGCTGCTCGCCCCGGCAGATACCGAAAAGCGGGACGTTGCGGTCCGACGCCAGCTTGATCAGTTTCAACTCGAACTCATCGCGTGTGGGGTCGACCTCTTTCAATGTCTGTCGTGGTTGCTCTCCATACCAGAGCGGGTTTATGTCCGCACCGCCAGTGATAATGACAGCGTCGAGGTTGGCTACGATGTTGCGAAGCACTTCGCCATCGGTTGTTGCTGGAATGACAACAGGTGAACCGCCCGCTTTCAGGATCGACTGGATGTAGGTATCGGAAATACTGGATGCGTTCTCGCCGTGATCGCTTACGGATAAGCCGACCAATGGGGAATAGGCTCCACGGAGCTTGACATCGCACGAGTCGATCAACAGGTTCAGTTGTTTCAGGTTCGGAACAATAGAACCGTTTGTTTGCGCCTGGGCTTGCCAAGCGACGAAGCATGTTAGCAAAATGGATAGTAGTTGTTTCATGATATGGATGTGTGCTAAGTTTATTTCCTGTGATTTTGGGCCATTGTCAGGACACGCAAGAAGTTCTCACCCCAGATCTTACGAATGTCGTTCTCGCTATAACCCTCCTTGAGCAACCGCATGGTAATATTGATCAGCTCATTGGTCGCTGAGCAGCCAATCAGCTCACCGTCGCCATCAAAATCGGAACCGATACCGACATGGTCAATACCCATGATCTCAACCATATGGTTGATATGCCGGATCGCGTCGCTCAGCGAGGCTTTCTCCGCATCCTCGTTGATGAAGCCCTTGTAAAGGCACACTTGGGCAACTCCGCCTCGCTCGGCCAGGGCTTTCAGCTGTTCATCCGTCAGATTGCGTGGATGATCGCACAAAGCTCTAGCGGAAGAGTGGGTAGCAACGATTGGTACCTCACTGTTTTCCAGGGCCTGGAAGAAACTCCGCTCGGAAGCGTGTGACAGGTCGATAAGCACGCCTTGACGATTCATCTCGCGGATGATCTCTTTGCCGAAGGGACTTAAGCCTCGCCATTCGTTCTTTCCACGGGCGGAATCGCAAATGTCGTTATCGTCATTGTGGCAAAGCGTTATGTACTGTACGCCCATGTCACGGAACTTGGCGATGTTGTCCAGGTTTTTCCCTAAGGCGTATCCGTTCTCGATCGCCAGGCAGATCGCTTTTTTGCCTTGAGCTTTCAGGGTACGGATTTCTTCAGGGCTTCTTGCTATACCCATGCGACCGGGGTTTTTCTTCTCTTGGGCGATCACTTGGTTGAGCCGCTCAGTCGCGTAGTCTGTCGCGGCCTGAAGTGAATGTTCATCTCTTTTTCCTTGTGGAATATAAGCGACCATGAAAGCGACATCCGTCAGTCCCTCTTCCATGAATGGAAGGTTTACCTTTCCGCCCTCTTTTCTTCCGATGTTGAATTCGCCGGGGAAGATCATCGGTGTATCGGTATGCGAGTCGAGGATGACACTGGATTGATGGATTGCCTTGGCCTTGGCGAAGAGTGTCGCGTTCTCCACGTGATAACGAAACAGGGCTTTAGCCTTCTCATCGATCTCTTCCATGGCTTCCGGATGCCACTGGATACTGAAGATAGGTTTCTCCGGATGACCGATCGCCTCGTCGATACCATCGGATGCTTTGGCCAATTCCATGAAACCGGGCGCTATATCCTTGACGGCTTGATGATGGAATGAGTTGACCATTATCTCGTTGGCACCGCCAAGAATATCACGGATCGGATTCTTTCCGGAAGTCAGTGATACAGCGTGTGAGGGATATTCACGGGCCTGCTTTTGACTGTGTTTGATTGGTGAGCCTGTGGCCTGGCTGTAAATATCTTGATAGATTGTCCCTCCGAAGGCGATGTTCATGAGTTGATGGCCACGGCAGATACCCATGATCGGGATTTGTCGGTTGGTGGCCAAGCGGATAAGCATCAAGTCGAACTCATCCCTGTAAGTATCCACGTCTTGCAATTGTGGAATGGGGTCTTCATTGACAAATAGGGGATTGATATCGGAGCCGCCACTCATGACCAGTCCGTCGATGCCCTCGACAATCGAGGTCAGGAGCGACAGGTCGGTGATGGCGGGAATGATGACCGGCGCCCCACCGGCGTCGGCAACAGCCTGAACATACGTCTCGGCCAGGCAAGAAAGTCCATCCTTCCGGTTTGCGGATATGCCTATCCGGGGTGGTCGATCGTTAGAACAGGGTTTTGAATAAAGGTCGACTTCCGAGAGAAGTCCCTCAAGACTGGGATAACGAACTTTCTTGCTCATGGCATTGGGATTTTATGCGTCAATATTAGCGTAGGTCGCGTTTTCCTCGATGAATTCGCGACGCGGTCCGACATCCTCGCCCATCAGCATGGCGAAAATCTGGTCCGCTTCGGCGGCATTATCGATTGTGATCTGTTTCAACGTCCGGTTCTCCGGGTTCATGGTTGTATCCCATAACTGGTGATCGTTCATCTCACCCAAACCTTTGTATCGTTGCGTATGGATCTGGTTCTCGTTTCCGCCTCCATATTTGTTGATAAACATCTGGCGCTGTTGATCGGTCCAGCAGTATTCCTCAACTTTGCCTTTCTTGCAGAGATAGAGAGGTGGTGTAGCCAGATAGACATAACCATTCTCGATCAGGGCACGCATCCGGCGGAAGAAGAAGGTCAGGATCAAGGTCGCGATGTGGCTACCGTCGACATCGGCATCGGTCATGATGATAACCTTGTGATAACGCAGCTTCTCGAGGTTCAGCGCTTTAGGGTCTTCTTCCGTACCGACGGTGACACCCATTGCCCGATAGATGTTCTGGATCTCCTCGCTTTCGAATATCTTGTGATCCATTGCCTTCTCGACGTTCAGGATTTTACCTCGGAGAGGCAGGATCGCTTGGAAGTTACGGTCGCGTCCCTGTTTTGCCGTACCACCCGCAGAATCTCCCTCGACCAGGAATAACTCGCAGATCGAGGCGTCTTTTGATGAGCAGTCGGCCAACTTTCCCGGCAGTCCTCCGCCAGTCATGGGCGATTTGCGCTGTACGAGCTCGCGAGCCTTTCGGGCCGCATGGCGGGCCTGAGCCGCGAGGATTACCTTATCAACAATGATTTTCGCCTCTTTCGGATGCTCTTCCAGGTAATAGCCCAAAGCCTCGCCGACCGCCATGTCGACCGCTCCGGTCACTTCGCTGTTACCCAGTTTTGTCTTCGTCTGTCCCTCGAACTGTGGCTCGGCGACCTTGATGGAGATAACGGCTGTCAAGCCTTCCCGGAAGTCATCACCCTGGATCTCCACTTTTGCCTTCTCCAGTAATTTGGAATCTTCGGCATATTTCTTCAACGTACGGGTTAGTCCGCGGCGGAAACCGGCCAGGTGCGTTCCTCCCTCGATCGTATTGATGTCGTTTACGTAAGAGAAGACACTCTCATTGTATGAGGTATTGTAAGTCATGGCTACCTCAACTGGAATACCCTGTTTCTCGGTGACGATATGGATTACGTCCGGGATCAGTTTCTCTTTTGAGCGGTCGATGTAGCGAACGAATTCCATCAAGCCATCTTTCGAGTGGAAAGTCTCCGATTTGTAGCTGCCATCCTCACGGCGTACACGCTTGTCAGTCAGCGTAAGGGTGATGCCGGCATTCAGGAAGGCCAGCTCCCTCAAGCGGGTTGCCAGGATATCGTATTTGTATTCCGTCACGGTAAAGATTGAGCCATCCGGTTTGAAGGAGATCGTCGTACCGGTTGTCTCGGTGTCGCCAATGATCTGCACGTCGTGCAAGGGCTTTCCGCAAGAGAATTCCTGCATATGGATTTTACCGTTACGGCGTACCTCCGCACGCAAGTATGTTGACAACGCGTTAACACAGGAGACACCGACACCGTGCAAACCTCCGGAAACCTTGTAAGTACCCTTATCGAACTTACCGCCGGCGTGCAGGACGGTCAAAACCACCTCCAATGCCGATTTTCCCTCTTTCTCATGAATATCAACGGGAATACCGCGGCCATCATCTGTAACTTTTATGGAATTATCTTCATTGATTACGACATCGACATGCGAGCAGAAACCCGCCAAAGCCTCATCGATTGAGTTATCAACCACCTCATACACTAAATGATGCAGACCCTTTTCCCCTGTATCACCGATATACATGGACGGTCTTTTCCTTACGGCTTCGAGCCCTTCAAGCACCTGAATACTATCAGCGGAGTATTCTGTGGCAGTATTCTTTATTTCTTCACTCATGAGCTTATCTATCTTTTTTGATCACTAATATCTACTGTTCTGAAAAATCTAGCAAATGTACGGTTTTTTAGTGAGATGGAGAACTCGGAGATGTGAAAATAGTCAAAAGGAAGGTCTGATATTCAATGGTATGACAATAAAAAAAGAGGCAAGTAATCTTGCCTCTTTTGTCGTGGTTGTAGCCCATAGGGGAATCGAACCCCTCTTTCAAGAATGAAAATCTTGCGTCCTAGCCGATAGACGAATGGGCCGTACTCACCGCTTTATACAGCGGTCTTACTAACTCCTCGTTCCGGGAGTTTGCAGTATCAGAGTTTGTTAATGTGCAAAGCCAATTTCGATTTCAAGTTGTTGGCTTTGTTTTTGTGTATCACATTTCTCTTGGCCAACTTGTCGAGCATCGACGAAACTTGGCGATACAATGCGGTGGCGTCGTCTTTCACGGTCATGGCACGCAATTTGCGGACGGCGTTACGAGCAGTTTTTGCGTAGTATCTGTTGCGCAAGTTTCTGGTTTGCGTCTGTCTGATTCTTTTGATGGATGATTGATGATTTGCCATTCAATAAATCTCCTTTTAAATTTTCTTTGTTTCTAATTGGTAGCCCATAGGGGAATCGAACCCCTCTTTCAAGAATGAAAATCTTGCGTCCTAACCGATAGACGAATGGGCCGTTTTCCGTAATTCCCTATCAATGAAAGAGAGAGGGTCTCCGAAAATGCGAGTGCAAATATAGAGCTGTTTTTTGAATTGGCAAAATATTTAGATAAAAAATTGTCTTTCTCCGTTATTTGTCGGATTTTTGTACCCTTAAATAGCTTGTTTTCGCCATATATGTTGGAAAAAACACGAGGTATCGTATTGCATACGATTGCATACAGCGATAAGGTGTCGATCGTACAGGTTTATACCGAACGTTTCGGGCGGGCGGCCTATTTGTTGCCGCAGTCGCAGGGAAAACGTTCCCGTATGTTGCGCCCGCTTTTTTCTCCGTTCGCTTTTCTCGAAATCGATTCGGAAATGCAGGCGGGGCAGGATATTTTCCGCATACGCGATGTGCGTCAGGTCGAGGTGTGGAGTCATATCTACGGCGATCCGGTGAAAACATCGGTCGCATTGTTTCTCTCTGAAATGTTGTCCCGGCTGTTTCGGGAGTCGGAGTCCAATCCCGCATTTTTTGATTTCCTTGTGCAATCGATACGTCTTTTCGATATGATGGAAGAGGGAAAGGCCAATTTTCATTTGTGGTTTTTGTTGCGCTTGTCGGGTTTTCTCGGATTTCTGCCCAATACCGAACAGTATGGCGAAGGTTGTTTTTTCGATATGCTCGAAGGGGTGTTTGTGCCGGCGACACCGGCACATCGTCATGTGTTGCTGCCCGCAGAGGCCGGCGTGTTTGCTCGCCTCATGCGCATGAATACGCATAATCTGAGCCGTTTCCGTTTTACGAGAGATGAACGCCGGACGATTCTCGAGCAAATGATTACGTATTATCGTCTGCATCAACCCGAGTTGTCCGAAATACGTTCCCTCGAAATCATGCACGAACTTTTTGATTGATCCTTGTCGTAGTAAGGGAATATTTGATGCATGATGTTTTTTGTCAAGATTGTGTTTGGACAGAAAGTCTTTTTCTCGACAGGCGATTGGGTGTCATGGGAAAAAGTTGTCAAAAAAAGAGAAGGCGATCATATCTTTGTGGGAATTTGCAGATGTGTCGTGAAAGTTGTAATTTTGTCCCTCGGAAATCAATTGCTCTTGTAGTTCAATGGATAGAACGGAAGTTTCCT
>ERZ779874.1493-NODE-1493-length-22469-cov-123.001606_pt1 | contig 22469 bp, 19 predicted proteins | sample MGYA00511031_ERZ779874 | MGnify/ENA primary metagenome ERZ779874 (study PRJEB29588, sample SAMEA2156850) | human gut metagenome | biome: human gut; feature: human-associated habitat; material: faeces | place: Denmark | collected 2008/2010 ...
TGCAGAAACGTCTGAACGGCGAGGCACGCGACGGACTTTCATTCACCGAGTTCACCTATCAGTTGCTCCAGGGATACGACTTCTTGCATTTATATGAAACCCGCGGATGCAAGCTCCAGTTGGGCGGAAGCGACCAATGGGGAAACATCACCACGGGTGCCGAACTGATTCGCCGTACCAATGGAGGCGAAGTATTCGCCTTGACTTGTCCGCTGGTGACGAAAGCCGACGGCACGAAGTTTGGCAAAACCGAGAGCGGAAACGTATGGCTCGACCCGCGCTACACGTCTCCGTATAAGTTCTATCAGTTCTGGCTGAACGTGAGCGATGAGGATGCCGAACGCTACATCAAGATATTTACGTCTCTTACGAAAGAAGAAATCGATGCCCTGATAGCCGAACACAAGGAAGCTCCGCATTTGCGTGCGCTCCAGAAACGGTTGGCAAAGGAAGTCACCGTTATGGTACATTCCGAAGAAGATTACAATGCGGCCGTAGAAGCCTCGGGCATCCTCTTCGGCAATGCCACATCGGATGCGTTGAAGCGGCTGGATGAAGACACGCTGCTTTCCGTATTCGAAGGCGTGCCGCAATTCGAGGTCGCTAAAACCGAGATAGAAGCTGGCATCAAAGCAGTTGACTTGTTCGTGGAAAAAGCCGCTATCTTCCCTTCGAAAGGCGAAATGCGTAAGATGGTTCAGGGCGGAGGCGTATCGCTGAACAAGGAAAAGCTCACCGCATTCGACCAGGTAATTACCGCTAATGACTTGCTTGACGGGAAATACTTGCTCGTTCAGCGCGGTAAGAAGAACTATTTCCTGATTATCACGAAGTAAGGCTTTAAACGCCGTTTAAACGCAAGTTAGCGCAGATTCCCGCAGCTGTTTATTGGTTGCGGGATTCTGCGCTAATTTTTTTGTCATAATAGTCGTTCTTTTCGCCCGTTTAGTTGCACAAAACGTCTGCTTAGTTACTTACGGCTTGTAACTTGTTTTTGTGTTTTGCTAAAAAATCATAACTTAGCAAAGCATTAATCACTTAAATTTATAGAGTATGAAAACAAAAAGTATTTGGTTATGGGTATTGCTGCTGGTAACGGCGATATTTGGGTGTAAGTATGACGACGCCGATTTGTGGAACAAGGTCAATTCGTTGGACGATCGGTTGACAAACATTGAAGAGCAATTGTCTCAGATGAATACGAATATTTCATCTATAAGTACTATTGTGAACGCGATTGATGGCGATTTACTTATTACAAGTGTGGAAGAGACGACCAATGGCTATTCCATTCATTTTAATAATGGAGAGGTGGCAACATTGACAAACGGAAAAGATGGTGCTGCAGGTAAAGATGCTCCGGTCATTGGTTTCGGCGAATTTGAAGGTAAGTATTATTGGACTCAGACAATTGACGGAGAACAATCGTGGCTTACCGATGAGGCTGGTGAAAAGATACCGGTAACGGGTGCGGATGCTGTCACTCCGCAATTGAAAGTCAATACAGAAGGTTTCTGGGTGATAAGTTATGACAATGGCTTGACTTATACAGAAATGTTAGATGATGCTGGCAATCCTGTAAAAGCTGTAGGTGAAGACGGTAAAGATGGTGAAGATGGGGTTGATGGTATTGACGGTTCTGATGGAGATGATGGAGATTCATGGTTCAGTGATATTCGTGTAGAGGATGATAAAGTTGTATTTGTTTTGCAAGATGGTACTGAGTTCAGTATACCATTAGAACAAGAGCTTTTAGACTATGTATATTTTGATAATAATTTAGGTGAAATTGTTGATTATGCCATTTTAGGATTAGATGGATCTGGTTATTTTTATGAATATCAAGATGTAAATCCTAATGTACCAAAGAGAGTATCTATTTATGATGGTAATACAGAGAAGCTTAATTTGGAAGTGAATTTTGATGAAGAAGGATTACCTGCAAATATATTGTCTGAAGAATTTTCTATTGTATTAGGTAATTATGAAAATGATGCATTTGATGCGGTAATTATTACAAAGAGCGGCGAAAGTCAAATTCTTGAAGATATAGCTCTTGAAGGCATAACAATGGATGAATATTTAAATGGGATAAATAGTTCTATGACTAGAGCCGCATCTAATTCAGTATTGACATGGACTAATGCTATTATAGGTGCAGTAGGATGTGGTTTATCTATTGCTGCAGCTCCAACAGGAGTGGGTTTGGCTTTAACTGTTATTGGGTGTACTGGAGCCATTTTAGATATAGCAAATGCAGCAGGTTGGCTAGAGACACCGACAGGAAGTGCAGAAGTTAATTTGATTATTGGACATTATGCGAATATAGCATCGTGTGCAGATATTAAAAACCCAGTAGAAGTTGCTGGCTGTTTTACTGGTCTTATTGGGAATGTAACTGCTATTGCTGATTATATATTTAATGCAAATAGTGATGATGTTGCATTAGGTGAAGGTGCTTTGGTGTCAGGAAATGGAAATATAAAGATAACATTGACGTGGGATAATTATTCAGATATAGATTTACATTGTGTTGATCCAAGTGGATATCACATCTATTATGCTAATAAAGTTTCAACAACAGGTGGATTCTTAGATTATGATAATGTTATAGGATTTGGTCCTGAGAATATATACTTTGATCCTGCACCAGAAGGAGCTTATCATGTGTATTTGCACTATTTTGCAGAAAATCAAGGGGTTAATTCTGTAAATTATAAAGTTGTTATTTTTAATGATGGTGTAGGACAAACTTATGAAGGAACAATAACTGGGCAAGGTAGTTATGTAGATATTGCAACCATTTTGTTTGGTACAATTTCAAATGAAACAAGAGGGGTTTATTATTGTCCTATTGATTGGAACAATTTGCCAATAAAATAATTATAAAAAGAATGTTCACAAATAGCTAATTTAGGGGCGGGTTTTGCTCGCCCGTAGCTATGTGAATTTTTCGGGAAAACAACTCTTGTAGATATAAATAATTTACTGAAAATAGAATGCTTATATTATAAAAAGATAGGAATAAATAGATTTGTAATCTTGTTAAAATAGAGATGAGTTCCTGTAACCTTTTGCAAGGTTCAGAAGAAACTTCATTTGGTTTCTTTCATTGAGAAACAGTAATTAATCACTTAAATTTATAGAGTATGAAAACAAGAAGCATTTGGTTATGGGTATTGCTGCTGGTAACGGCGATATCTGGGTGTAAGTATGACGACGCCGATTTGTGGAACAAAGTCAATTCGTTGGACGATCGGTTAACAAACATTGAAGAGCAATTGACTCAGATGAATACGAATATTTCATCTATCAGCACCATTGTAAACGCGATGGATGATAATCTGTTCATCACAAGTTTAGAGAAAACGGATAATGGTTATTCCATCAAATTCAACAATGGAGAAACCGCAACGCTGACTAATGGAAAAGATGGTGCTGCAGGTAAAGATGCTCCGGTCATTGGTTTTGACGATTTCGAAGGTAAGTATTATTGGACTCAGACAATTGACGGAGAACAATCGTGGCTTACCGATGAAGCTGGCGAGAAGATACCGGTAACAGGTGCAGATGCAGTCACTCCGCAATTGAAAGTCAACACAGAAGGTTTCTGGATGATAAGTTATGACAGTGGCTTGACTTATACGGAAATGTTAGATGATGCCGGTAATCCTGTAAAAGCCGTTGGCGAAGACGGTAAAGACGGTGAAGATGGCGTTGATGGCATAGACGGTTCTGATGGAGATAATGGAGATTCATGGTTCAGTGATGTTCGTGTAGAGGATGATAAGGTTGTATTTGTTTTGCAAGATGGTACTGAATTTAGTATACCATTAGAAGAAGATGTTCCAGAAATTGATTATAATGAATTCAATATAATAAATAATGGTGATGAAGTAAAAGGTGCAGTAGACGAAATAACAGATATAGAAGATAGTGAACCTTTAGCTATAGTACAAACAGTACCTTCAATATCTGAATTAATGCCGGACGTTTCGTCTGTTAAGACGCTTGCGGCACCATTCCTCCATTCTGCTAAAGTAACGTCACGTGAACAGCAAATTGGTTATGTGCCAACATCAACTCGTGCTGGTGAAAACAGTGTTACTTTCCCTGCGAATTTGCCTATTATGTTTTTCTTTAATGATAAAATATTGCTTCCTTCTATTAAAGATAATTTTGTCGTAACAGTAGATGGAGTAGATGTAAAAGGTACTATTACAATAAATGCAAGTTCTACAGGAAATGCCATCATAACTTTTACTCCTTGGGTTGAGTTTACGGTTAACGTTAGCATAAGTGTCACTATAAAGAAAGGTTTGCAGGATGATGGTGGTAATGAAATGCTTGAAGATGTGATTTTATCATACGTTACTAATGAACCAGGGACAGGTAATTTCGATGGCAATGAGAATTTTGAAAACGGTAATGAGGGGATTTATTTAATTGGGGATGGCAGTATAATGGAAGGAACTACTGGTGATTTGTGTCCATCGGAAGGTAATCGTTTTGTCGCTATATCTTCGGGAGATTATTTAGTATCTTCTGAAGGTCGTGCAATTGGAGATGCATCGAGTATGATGATATTAGGTCCTATCGAAAAGAATATACAAAATCTTTCGTTTAGTTATGATTTTATTTCTGCAGAATTTAATGAATGGGTTGGCTCTCAGTTCGATGATTGTGTAATAATGACTGTTTATGGACCTTATGGGTCTTATTCGAAACTTTTAACAAGCGTCAATATTATAGGAACTGAAAATGCTCAGTTTAAAGATTATCCTAATATGCCTGATACAGGAGATGAGTATGCGGGACATATCGGATGGACTACTGCTGAGTTTACAGATTTTCCTAATGTTGGAACTCCTGCTTATATAACATTTACTGTAACAGATGTATCAGATCATATATACTCCACAATCTTTGCAATAGACAACATTCAGTATTGACACATTATTTATATTAAAATCAAATCGGGGCAGCGCGTTAGCGTTGCCCCGATTTGATTTGAAACCCAGCATTAGGAGTTGGCGTGAGGTGGCAGAACGGCATCTACAGTGGTATAAAGCGTCCGTAAAACTTCCTTATTTGCTTTTAAGATTCAATGCTTTGTTGTACTTTTGTATCCTAACCAAGAATGCAATTATCCACATGGTAAGATTCATAGATTTGTTTGCTGGCATAGGGGGCATCCGTATTCCTTTTGATGAGTTGGGCTATCAGTGTGTGTTCTCGTCGGAGTGGGATAAGGCAGCCTGTGTAACGTATGCGGCAAACTTCGGGGAACATCCGCAGGGAGATATTACGAAGATTCCCGAAAAGGATATTCCGCCTCACGACTTGTTGTTGGCTGGATTTCCTTGCCAAGCGTTTTCCATTATGGGGAAGATGCAGGGGTTTGCGGATACGCGGGGCACGATGTTTTTCGAGATAGAACGCATTTTGGCTTATCACAAGAGGTAATGGCAAGGCGGATTTTGCGAAACTTGTTACCTAAATCCGTGCCTTGTATAGGATTCTCTTGAATCGATTCTATTAATCTTTCCAAGTCAAAAGGAAGCGAACGGTATTTCTTTGCAAGTTTTTTGAATTCCTTTCGGAATATGAGTGAAAGTTTAATTGTAATATCCTTCATCTTGCAATTCTTTTTTTAATTCTTCCCACGTTTGTAGTTCTACTTTCCCTTCCTTGTGCAGCTTCAGTTCACGGCAAGCCTCGGCAAAGTCGGCAAGGATTTCCTCTTTGGTCTGTACGGGCTCTTCTTCCGCCTCCTTTTTCTTGGTCACTAATTTCTTGGTATAGGAAAGAAGTTTCTTCAGGCTGTTCTCGTCGTCGGCAAGGTAACCGATTTGGCGGAAGAGTTCCGCGCTTGTATCCAGTGTCGTTTCCATAATCAAAGTGTTTAGTCATTATTTTTACAAAGATACACATTTTGAGTTTCCGATTCTTGAAATTTTCCGTAATTTAGCGCACAAAATAATAAATGTAGAAAAAAACATGAAGATAAATGTTTGCAGAAAACTGATGTTTGCCGTATGCTTTGCCGCAGGCGTGGCGGCTTACGGGCAAGACGCTACGGGACACGTCAACCCGTTCCTGAGCGAATTTAACACGCCGTACGGGGTTCCGCCTTTCGAACAAATCACCCTTGAAGATTACCGTGAAGGGTTTTTGAAAGGGATGGAAGAACAGAAGCGGGAGATAGATGCTATCGTCAACCAGCGTTCGATGCCTGATTTCGACAATACCATTGTGGCACTCGACCGGAGCGGAGCGATGTTGCAACGGGTGTCATCCGTATTCTTCGGGCAGAACAGTTGCAATACCAATGCCGGGATGCAGGCGTTGAGCCAGGAAATGTCGCCGTTGCTTTCGGCGCATTCCGATGATATTTCGCTCAACAAGCGTTTGTTCCAGCGGGTGAAGGAGGTGTATGACAACCGTGCGAAATTCCATCTCGATAAGGAGCAGACCAAACTGGTGGAGAATACGTATAAGGATTTCGTGCGTAGCGGAGCCAATTTGAGCGAAGCCGACCAGCAGAAGCTCCGGGCGTTGAACGAGAAGATTTCGATGCTCCAGCTTACTTTCGGGCAGAATATGCTGAAGGAAACCAATGCTTTCAAGCTGGTCATCACCGACGAAAAAGACCTGAGCGGACTGCCCGCCAGCCTCATTGCCCAGGCGGCCGAGACCGCCAAGAGCATGGGCGAGTACGGCAAGTGGGTGTTTACGTTGCAGAATCCCAGTGTGATGCCTTTCCTGCAATACGCCGACAACCGCGGCCTGCGCGAGCGCATCTACAAAGCCTACATCAACCGGGGAAATAACGGGAACGATGCCGACAACAAGCAGGTGGTGTGCGACCTGATTACCGCCCGTCTGGAAAAAGCCAAGCTGATGGGGTACGAAGACTATGCCTCGATGGCACTGGAAGACCGTATGGCGAAAAACGAGAAAAACGTATACGACTTGCTCGACCAACTCTGGACACCTGCCCTTGCCAAAGCGAAGGAAGAATTGGCTGACATCAAGGAGGAAATCAAGCGCGAAGGCAACGATTTCGAGCCCGAAGGCTGGGACTGGCGTTATTACTTCGAGAAGGCGAAAAAGCATAAATACGACATGGACGAGAACGAAATACGTCCGTATCTGGAACTGAACCGTGTGCGCGAGGGAGCTTTCTATATGGCGAAACGCTTGTATGGCGTGACTTTCCGTCCGCTGGAATACATGCCGAAACCGCATCCCGAGGCGCAGGTGTTCGAGTGCATTGACAAGGACGGGAAGTCGCTGGGCATCCTTTACTTCGACTTTTTCCCGCGTGCCAGCAAGCGGGGAGGGGCATGGTGTGGAACGTATCGTCCGCAGTCGTATGACGGGAACGGAAACCGCATTGTGCCTGTAGTCACGATTGTGTGCAACTTTACCAAACCTTCCGCAGGACAGCCCGCCCTGTTGAGTCCCGATGAGGCCACGACACTCTTCCACGAATTCGGGCACGGGCTTCATAGCCTGTTCCGCGATGTACGCTATACGGGCGTGGGCGGTGTGCCTCGCGATTTCGTGGAACTTCCTTCACAGATAGACGAGCATTTCACCTTCGAACCCGAAATGTTGCAAGTATACGCAAAACATTACCAGACCGGCGAGGTCATCCCGGCCGGACTGGTGGAGAAATACGACAAGAGCAGCAAGTACGGGCAAGGCTTTGCTACGGTGGAATACCTTGCCGCATCGCTCCTCGATATGGACTTCCATACGCTGAAATCCGTACCTGCCGATATGGATGTGATGGAGTTCGAGGCCAAGACCTTGGGCAAACGCGGCTTATTGAAGCAGATTCCCTCGCGCTACCGCACTACGTACTTCTCGCACACCATGGGCGGAGGCTATACCGCCGGATATTACAGCTACATTTGGGCGGAAGTATTGGATTGTGATGCCTTCGGCGCATACGTGGAGAGCGGAAACCTGTTCGACCCCGAAGTGGCAGGCAAGTTCCGCAAGTATGTCCTTACTCCGGGCGGTATCGATGATGCGATGGACATGTACGTCAATTTCCGCGGCAAGGGTCCTGATATCAAGTGGTTGCTTGAGAAGCGTGGCCTGGATGCCCCTGCACCCTTGAAACAAGACAAAGAATAAGCTATCAGTTAACGATTAAAAGTGAATAGTTAATAACGGTATTCGGAAATATCTTCCCCGTTATTGACTATTCATTAGAAGCTGTTTTGAATTTATCGCCCAAAGCACACACGAAAACGGATACATCAAGCCAAGAAAAACTTTTTGGAGAAATTCAAAACAGCTTCTTAGTTTATCCTTATCTGCGCCTCTGACAAACGGCATCCGGATTGGTGCACAACTGGCTGCTTGCCAGAGGCATACATCCCTCTTTCCCATGTCCATATAAGTTTCACTATGGTTTAGATATACTGAAACTCTTGTTTCAGTGCATTGAAACTAAAGTTTCAGCTTGTTGAAACTCTTGTTTCAGCATATATAAACCGGGCATTATTCACTATTCACTATTCGCATTATTAACTATTGACTGTTTCCGGATAATTCAGATTGGCATCCGTCAGTTGTTCCAATACTTCGTCGAGGAACTTCCGGGCTTCCCATCGTGCCATCGGAAGATTCATCATCAGGTAATTGCCGCAATCTTTAGGACTGGCTCCGGGCACATCGCCTTCAAACCCGGCAATGAAACGGAACGTTTCTTTCATCAGGTCGACGATGTCTTCCGACTGCAAGTCTCCTTTTACTACCAGATAGTTTCCGGTGAGGCAACCCATCGGACCCCAATAGATTATTTTGTTTGCCCACGTAGGATGGTTGCGTAAGAAAGTAGCAGCCAAATGTTCTATCGTGTGGATAGCCGAAGGGCTGAGGCACGGTTCGCGGTTGGGTTCTTTCATGCGGATATCGAATGTTGTGACGATTTCATCTCCCACCGTGTCTTTGCGTGATACGTAGATGCCACGCAGCAAGTGGATATGGTCTACGGTAAAGCTGGGTATTTTTTTCATGTCTGTAGGGTTTTAAAGTTTGTTCGGTAATGCTTTCAGGAAGGTTTCGGTCACGCGGAACGAGTTGTCGGCTATTTCGCCCCAGAAGTTCTTGTATTGTTCTAAGTGCTTGTCGGCTCCCGGTGTGTCGCTGATGATACGGAAACTGATGAAAGGCACGCGGTAGAGATGGCATACTTGGGCAATGGCAGCCGATTCCATATCGACCGCAAGTCCTTCGGGGAAGTTCTGCTTGATGGCATTCAGTTCCGTGCGGTCGGTGATGAACTTATCGCCCGTGCAAATCAGTCCGCCGTGAATCGGCGTTTCGGTATCGAGCGAGAGCGCGCAATTATATAAGGTGTCGTCACCGCGGAAGAAAGTGGGGAAACCCTGTATTTGTCCGTAGGCGTTTCCTTCGCCACACCATACATCGTGATAAACGATGTTCCGGCTTACCACTACATCCATAACATTCAGTTCGCTATCGATTCCTCCGGCTACTCCGGTACTGATGATGCAGTCGGGCTGGAAATTACGGATGAGCTCTACCGTCCCGGCGGCAGCGTTTACTTTCCCGATGCCGCATTGCATCAGGATATGGGTGTTGTTTTTTACCGTACCCTCGATATAGGCGAAAGGTCCCTCACGATGTTCCGTTTTATTGTCCAGTTGGTTTGCCAGTTGCTTCTGCTCGGAAGACATGGCGGTAATGATTCCTATTTTCATAAATGATTTTATTTTACGCCGCAAAGTTAGTATTTTCAAAGAGTATTGTGTTATCTTTGTCCGCTGAAATATAAATCAATAAACAGCTTTTTATGAATGTATTAAAGAAACTTCTTCCGGATGTGGCGGCGATTGTGCTTTTTGTAGCCATTTCGTTCGCTTATTTCTATCCGGCGGTGTTCGAAGGGCGTATCTTGGCGCAACACGATGCGGTAGCGGGTATCGGTGCCGGACGCGAACATCAGGAATATCATCAGACACATGGAAAGGTGACCCGTTGGACGAACTCGCTGTTCAGCGGAATGCCTACCTACCAGCTGGCTCCGGGGTATGATTCGAGCCGTACGCTGAACACGGTGCAAGACCTCTATCACTTGTATTTGCCCACTTACGTGTGGTACGTGTTCGTGATGTTGTTGGGATTTTACATCTTGCTCCGTGCGTTCAACTTTAAAGTCTGGATGGCGGCATTGGGAGCGATTCTGTGGGCGTTCTCCTCGTATTTCTTCATCATTATTGCTGCCGGGCATATCTGGAAATTCGTCACATTGGCATACATACCGCCTACCATTGCGGGTATGGTGCTGGCCTATCGTGGCAAATATTGGACGGGTGGAATCGTGACTGCGCTTTTCGCCGCACTCCAGATTGTGTCGAATCACCTGCAAATGACCTATTACTTCCTCTTCGTGATGCTCTTTATGGCAATAGCGTTCGGCGTGAAGGCATGGAAGGAAAAAACTTTCCCTCAGTTCTGGAAAGCGACGGGCGTGCTGGCGATAGCGGGCGTATTGGCTGTATGTATCAACTTGTCGAACCTGTATCACACGTACCAGTACAGCAAGGAAAGTATGCGCGGCAAGAGTGAACTGGTCAAGCCGCAATCTGCCGACCAGACCGGGAGTGGGTTGGAACGCAGTTACATCACGCAATGGAGCTACGGCATCGGTGAAACCTTCTCGCTGCTTGTGCCCAATGTGAAGGGTGGAGCTTCCGTTCCTCTGGCACAGAATGAGCGGGCGATGAGCAAAGCCAATCCGATGTATGCCAGCCTGTACAGCCAATTGGGACAATATTGGGGCGAACAACCGGGCACTTCGGGTCCGGTCTATGTGGGTGCCTTTGTGATGTTCCTCTTTGTCTTGGGCTGTTTCATCGTGAAAGGACCGATGAAATGGGCGTTGTTGGGCGGAACGGTATTCTCTATCCTGCTTTCGTGGGGAAAGAACTTTATGGGGCTGACCGATTTCTTCATCGACTATGTGCCGATGTACAACAAGTTCCGTGCCGTTTCGTCTATCCTCGTCATAGCCGAGTTCACCATACCTTTGCTGGCGATGCTGGCACTGAAACAGATAGTGGAGCGTCCCGAATTGTTGCGCGAGAAAGCGAAAGCATTCTTCATCAGCCTGGGGCTGACGGGAGGCTTGTCGCTCTTGTTTGCCTTGGCGCCCCGGGTGTTCTTTCCTTCGTATGTATCGACAATGGAAATGAACGCCCTGCAGAACGCGCTTCCCGCCGAACATTTGGCACCTATCCTGATGAATCTGGAGGAAATGCGTGTCAGCATCTTTACCGCCGATGCCTGGCGTAGTTTTTGTGTCATTCTGGTGGGGGTGGCGTTGCTGTTGATGTATGTACGCGGGAAACTGAAATCTACCGCGCTTATCGTTTCGTTGGCAATTCTCTGTCTGCTCGATATGTGGACGGTAAACAAGCGGTATCTTTACGATGCGCAGTTTGTGGCAAAAGGCACCGAGATGAAACCTTTCGCACAGCCTTCGGAGACCGATAAGGCAATCTTGAAGGATACAACCTATTATCGGGTACTGAACCTCTCGACCAACACCTTCAACGAGAACGAGACTTCTTACTGGCACAAGAGCATCGGAGGATACCACGCAGCCAAGCTCCGCAGGTATCAGGAACTTATCGAAACGTATATTCAGTTTGAAATGAGTAACCTTTCTTCGGGATTATCCGAGGCTGGAGGTGATATGTCGGAGTTCAATTCTGATCATATCCGCATTCTGAATATGTTGAATACGAAATATTTCATCTTCCCTTTGCAAGGTGGAGGCACGATACCGGTACAGAATCCGTACGCGATGGGTAACGCGTGGTTTGTCGACAATGTACGTTATGTGGGTAATGCCAATGAAGAACTGGATAGTCTTGCGGTAGTTGATTTGCATAAGACAGCTGTGGTCAACCTTCAGTTTGCCAGGCAAGTAAAAGCTCCTTCACAAGCATCGGTTGCCGACTCGACACGGAGCATTACATTCAAGCATTATGAGCCGAATGAACTGATTTACGAAATCAATTCGCAAGCCGGAGGTACGGTAGTCTTCTCTGAAATCTATTATCCCGAGTGGCAAGCTTTTGTGGATGGAGAAGAAGTCCCCGTAGGCAGGGCCGACTACGTGCTTCGTGCGATAAATGTTCCCGGCGGAAAGCACACCGTCCGTTTACTTTTCGAACCGAAATCGGTCACCATTACCGAAACCATCGCTTATTGTGCATTGGGCATCCTTCTTGTTGGTGCCGTCGTGCTGATTGTGCTTCGTGTGCGGAAGCGTAGGTGATTCTCGCCACAGATTCATGCAGATTCTTTTATTTGCGTGAATCTGCGATTCAAGAGAAATAACTTAGAAGCTGTTTTGAATTTCTCCAAAAAGTTTTTCTTGGCTTGATGTATCCGTTTTCGTGTGTGCTTTGGGCGATTTTTTGGTCCTTTTCGCTCCTGTTCTTCGTCAGATAGCCCGCTATCTTCCTCATCACAGAAGCGAAAATGCCTCAAAAACTCATCCCAAATCATCGCACGATAAATTCAAAACAGTTTCTAAAAAATCTGTGTAATCTGTGGTGAAAAACATCATTCATTTTTTATACAGCAGGCGCAGAGCGAACTTAAAATGGAGTAGGACTGTCCGCACATAGCCATAGTGGCGGTACATGATGCGGAAACGCTCGCGGAGAGAAGCACGGTGATTGCGTGTAGTCATTCCTTCGTTGAGGTAATCGATGAGGACGAGATGTGTATTGTGTAGCGTGTGGCTTTGCTTCATTACACGGATGCACCAATCGAAATCGGCAGAGAAACGATAGCTGAGGTCATAAGAAACGGCATGATCCCGGCGTGCGAAGAATGCCTGATGGCAAACAAGCATTCCTTGGCTGAAACTGTGCCATGTAAGGTTTTCGGGCGGTTCGAGGCGGCGCATCCGCAGGAAATGACCTTCTTCGTCCACTATGGCGGTACGTCCATAGATGACGTCGGGCAGTTCGGTTAATCCCGTAAGGCTATGGACGATAAGCTGGAGGGTATCGTCTTCGTGCAGCTCATCCCCCGCATTGAGGAAACACACATAGTCGCCTGTAGCGAGGCGGATGCCTTTGTTCATGGCATCGTATAACCCGTGGTCGGGCTCACTCACTACTGTATGGATATGCTCGCGGTAACGGGTGACGATGCTCATCGTCTTATCGGTAGACGCACCGTCGACGATAATGTATTCGATGTTCTTGTACGTCTGGGTGATGACGCTTTGTATCGTGTCTTCGATGAGTGCCCCGGCATTATAGGTGACGGTAATGATGGAGAACTTGGGGTGCAGGTGCTGTAGCATGGGTTAGTCGTTTTGTCCGGTGATGTGGTTATAGATTCCGATGTATTTCATTGCCACTACATGTTCGGCATAAGTGCTGAGCGTTTTGCGGCGTGCTTCGGTGCTGAGGCTTTGGTAATCGCCTTCGGTAAGCGACCAGCAGATGCCGTTTGCCAAATCTTCGGCAGAACGGTAGCGGGCGACATATCCGTTGTGCAGGTGGTCTATCATTTCGGGGATGCCTCCGATGCAGAAACCTACGCAAGGAACACCACACGACATCGCTTCCATGATGGTGTTTGGCAAGTTCTCTTGAAGTGACGGAGTGACAAAGAGGTCGACAGCGTTATAAATAGTCGGCATTTCTTTTTCCTTGCCTACATACTTGAGGCAATAGACCGGGAATGGGAAGAGAGCGGCATATTGTTGCGATTCCTTGCCTACCACCACCACGGCAAGTTCGCGGCAAAAATCGGGTTGTTTCTCATGCAGGAGGCGGCAGGCTTCCACTAAATAATCGATGCCTTTTTTCTTGTCGGTAATCTTCATTGAACTGAACAGCAACAATCGTTTATCCTCAGGAAGGTTCAATTTCCGTCGGGCGGCAAGCTTGTCTGTAGGATGAAACAGGTTTGTGTTGATAGGATTGGGAATATTGGTTACGGTATGTCCGAGGGTAAGGACACTTTTTTTAGCCAATCCTTCCAGCCAGCGGCTGCACGCAACGAAAGTAATGGGGGCATTCTTGTAGAGGTGTTGCTTCTTGATGAAAGTCTTATAAGACAAATCGTGCTTATGCCCACGGTAAAGCAAATGACAATCGTGGCATTGCGTTTGGTAACGGGTACAATCCTGTGCGTGGTGGCAGATACCTGTCACAGGCCACATATCATGCATTGTCCATACTACGGGTTTGCCCGATTGTAGTATTTTCTCGATGTCTTTCAGTGAGAGCATACCTTGATTGACCCAATGCAGGTGAATGACATCGGCTTGGCTGAATTCGGGCAATGAAGTAACGTCGGTACCTGTATTGGCAATATCTACGGCGAAGAGGTTGTGTCTTTTAAAGCGGTTGGCTTTCCATATTACGATACGTTCCCATACGAATTGCCAGATTTGCCGCCACGACTTCTTCAGTGCCACTACAGTTACTTGGTCGGTCTGTTTGTCACGTACCAGCATCTTGGCTTTGATGCCACTGTTTTTCAAAGCTTCCATCAGTCGGCTTGCGGCAATGGCTGCTCCGCCGATACGTTCGGATGTATTTATGATAAGTACCCTCATATTTCGTCAAAGTTTTTGCAAAGGTACGATTTTCTCTAAGATAAATTCGCTACTTTTGTGCGATATGAAAAGAAAAATGATATTTGTCCCCGCCGGAGGCTTGGCAAACCGCATCCGTGCTACGCTTTCCGCCATTGCTTTGGCGGAACAGACCGGCATTGAATTGAAAGTAACCTGGTTTCGTGATTGGGCATTGCATGCCGCTTTCCGTGATTTGTTTGTGCCCGGACGTCTGCCGGAAGGAGTACGCATCGTTGAGGCGTCGGTTATGGATTTGCTGGTGTACGACCGTCCAAGGCAGAAGAACTTCCGTGTTCCCGCCTTGTTTCAGAAGGTGATGTTCCGCGCGTGTCTGTACGAGCATCAGATAGATGCACTCCGCACACAAGGTTTCGATTTTGAGGAATGGGTGAAGCAGGAAGGGAATGTCTATATGGCGTCCTATTTGCCTTTTTATGCTTATCCTGATGCGCTGTTACACGAGGTGTTCCGTCCCGTACCACAAGTGGAGGAGGTCATAGAAAGGCGTGTTTCCGTTTTTTCGGCTTATACCGTAGGCGTTCATATCCGCCGTACCGACAATACTTTGTCTATCAAGCACAGCCCGTTGGAATTGTTCTTCGACTGTCTGGATAAGGAACAAGCGGCACATCCCGACCTTTGTATCTACCTTGCCACCGATTCGGAAGAAGTGAAACAGGCGATGCGCGCCCGTTACGGCGAAAGAATCGTCTGTGCCGAAAGCAAAGCCGACCGAGGTTCTACGGCAGGTATCCGCGAAGGTATAGCCGACTTGTGGACGCTGGCACGCACACGGAAAATATACGGTTCGTTCCATAGTTCGTTCTCCGAATTGGCTGCAGAGCTGGGGGGAATCCCGTTGATTGTGGTGAAAACGGAAAATAAGTGAGATGTTTTAATTTTATACACAATATGCTGAAAGAAAATAATCAAGACCGGAAATGGAAGACGCTGAAGAGTGAATACCTCATCAAGCGACCTTGGCTTACGGCACGAAAAGATCACGTACAGTTGCCTACAGGAGCGGAAAACAAAGAATATTATGTGCTGGAATACCCTGATTGGATAAACGTGCTGGCTATTACGAAGGACGGACATTTCCTGATGGAACGCCAATATCGTCACGGATTGGGATTGACCTGTTACGAAATCTGTGCGGGAGTATGCGAAAAGGGAGAGTCGGCTTTAGAAGCTGCCAAACGCGAACTGTATGAAGAAACAGGTTTCGGTGGAGGGACATGGCAACATTGGATGGATATTTCCGCCAATCCCAGCACGACGAATAACCTGTGTCATTGTTTCCTGGCTACCGGTGTGGAGCGTGTTTCCACCCAGCATTTAGAGGAAACCGAAGATATCAGCATCGAATTGCTTACTCCCGATGAGGTGCGTACCTTGCTGGTAGGCGACCATATCAAACAAGCACTGATGGCGGCTCCGCTTTGGAAATATTTTGCCGTGAACAAACTACTGTAGGTTTTTCACCACAGATTACACAGATTAAGAAGCTGTTTTGAATTTATCGCCCAAAGCACACACGAAAACGGATACATCAAGTCAAGAAAAACTTTTTGGAGAAATTCAAAACAGCTTCTAAAAAATAAGTAACTGCCCCCTGTGGTGAAATAATAATTTATAAATCTGTGTAATCTGTGATGAAAAACGAATCACGCTCCGAAGTCTCCTCGCAACGTCCGCTTGACGCGGCGGATGGCTTTTGCCCAAAAGCCGTTGGTGCGGTGATAATAACGGGCAAAAGCTTTGCGGGCTTCTGTATTTTCAACAAGGGGAGAAATAGGAATGACAGGCAGCGGGTGCATCCATAAGTTGGAGGCATAGAGACCGCCTCCACCACAGTTGGTACCCGTACCATCGAAACCTGTGTTTTGCACCAATGACTTGCCTACGTTCAATGAAAGGATGTCGGCAAGGAAGAGGCTGGCATTCCAGCGTATTGCCCACGAATTGTTTTTACCTGCTATCTGTCGCCGGAGCATACGGGTGAAGGGATAGTTCCCGTTGAAATCAAATGTACGGGTGAGGCGACGGGCTTCCAGTTGGGCAAGCAAAGCTTTTCCGTCGGGATTGAAATGCTTCCATGCTCTTGCCCATGTTGCCCATCCCCAGCTTCCCGTCCACTTGATAAGGAAAGTGTCGGGCAGTGCAGGGTCTTGGGTAAAGTCGCACGCCTGAATGTGTCCTACTCGTTCTTCATCCTTGTAAGTCTCTAACGCATCGTTCATAAAACGCAGGAAGTAGGGCGATACCACCAAGTCGTCTTCCAGTACAATCACACGCCCGTAGGTATTGACTTGTGTAGTCACACCATCGATGATATTGCGGGCAAGTCCCCAGTTTCCGGTGCGCTCGACAAGGGTAATCTGCTTAAAGCCATTGATGCCTCGGATGTATCGGCGCACTTCATCCACGTTGGGACGGTCTGCTTCGCTTCGGGCTTGGTCGGCATAGACAAAGAGCCGGCTTTCTGCAGCTTCGGCATTGGTTTGCAAAGATTCGATGACCCGGCGGGTATGTTCGGGACGATTGTAGACGAAAAGGAGAATCGGAGCGTACATGGCTTTAATGAATAATTAGTAGTTAATAATTAATAGCGGGCTGTTTCATTCAAGTAAGAAGTGCGGCGCTTCCTTGCGGGTTCGCCGGCGGATGCATATAACTTCGTGTGTCTTTCCACTTAGCTTCAAGGTAAGATGCAGATAAGTGCATCCGTCTTTCCACTTATGATGCATGAAGGCGGACAGGCTTTTCTTCACGCAGGCAAGGACGCTATAGGCAAAAGCGTTTCCGAAAGTGCGGTTCAGGTTGGTGTACTCGGAGAGCAGATACACGTACTCGGTGCGGAAAAACACCTCACGGGTCATGGGGCGCGACTGGCGGTCGTGGTTCCCGTATGCTTCTGGCACATAGCCCACTTTCAATCCGTGGCGGTGCAGGCGGTTGATATAATCCTTGTCTTCGCCATAATGGTAAAAGAGCGGGGAAAATCCGCCTACTTTCCGTAGCGTATGGATAGGAATGAACCAGAAAGCAGCATTGATGAAGGGAGCTTCCACCAGTTCTTTCCCAATCGGAAGGTTCTTACGGCAGGAGCATCCGATGTATTGGGCGAACCCTTTATCCAATTCATTTCCAGCCCCATTCAAATGTACAGGCGAGAAGATGCCGAATGTGGGATAACGTCCGGCCCGTTCCGCCAGCATGCCAAGAGTATCAGGACTGACCCACGCGTCTTGGTTCAGAAGGAAGGCAGCGTTATAGCCTTCGGTCAAAGCAAGTCGCAGGCCGATGTTGTTTGCCCGTCCGAAACCTAAGTTCTGTCCGTTGGCGATGAGGCGTACCCACGGATAAGATGTTTGCAGAAGTGTTACTGTACGGTCTGCCGAACCGTTGTCAATTACCAGTACATCGGTAGGATACACGGAATGCATCAGGCTTTCCAAGCAAGGCTTCATCCATTTCTCAAAATTATAAGATACGATGATGGTCAGTATTTTCATTAGCTTTTTATTTTATTTGGTTCACCACAGAGGACACAGAGTAACACAGAGAAAAAATTAAAAACTCTGTGTGCCTCTGTGTTCTCTGTGGTGAAATATATATGATATTCACTTCGCAAACAACATCAGCAGAGTTGTCCACCGGTCATGTAATCGTTTAGTGAAGCTCACGGCAGGTACGCCCGTCCATGCTTTTGCCTTTTCCCAAAAGCGGGTTTCATCACCCAAACCTTTTTGTTTTTCAAGAAGGCGGAAGAGGCGGTACAGCCCTCGCTTCTTTTCGTAAGGCAAATGCCATACGGCAAGATGCTCGTCTTCGGGACGTACATTGTTGAATTGCGGAGAAGTCCACATCCGCTTTACATAACGGTTTGCTATGGCATTACATAAGCCCAACCGCTCGGCAAGGACACTAAGCACATGCGCTTCTTCGTTCAGCTTGGGAGCCTGGCGGTCGGCTTGGGCAAGGTTGAATGCCCAAAGCTCAGGATATGCCTCATTGATACGGCGTACGTTATCCCCCCTTAACCCGATGAATTCCCCTCCGTAGTAGGCAAGTGGCAACTGGGGAGGTTTGCCGTAGCAGGCTTCGTAAAACGTTTCCATCTGCGGCAGGGTGATGCCGTTAATAGTAGCGGAACGGTCGGTGATAAACTCATAGAGTGCACTCCCATTGTTGCGGATTTCATCGAAAAGCGGGTCGAGCGGCATGCGGCACAAACAATCAGCATCGCACACCAGTAACGTGTCGTCTGCTTTTATCCGTCCGTCCATCCTGCTAAGAATATCGTATAGATAGAATTGGTTCTGCCATGCTCCGTACCATCCCTTTGGCGGACGCCGTGTATAAGGAAGCGTGACGGTCTCCACGCTTAGTTCATCGAACAATTCCAGCAGAAAACGGGGCAATCCTTCACGCTTCAGATTCGTGAAGAACAATAGCCGTGCCGTAGGGTTATAGTGCCGGAAGGTGCGAAAGAAAGGCACCTGTATCTGCATATACACCGAGTGCACCAATGCTGAGTCGCCCTTCTGCCCCATCTGCGGGTAGAAACTCGCCTCGTCTGCAGATTCGCGATAGAACCAAGTGATGATGTAGTCGGTCATAATGGTTTCGTTTGGGATTTTCACCACAGATTACACCGATTCATTTTATGAATGAAAAAACGGTGTAACGCTGCGTTTATTAGTTTTGCGGTAAAGATAAGGATTTTCCGGCACATTATGCAACGGGAAACGACAATTCTCATCCTTTGCTTGGATTAGTGATTTTTAACGACTCTATATGCAGGGTTTCGTACTTTTGGTTCTTTATAGGGCAAAGACGTCTTTGGAATAACAATTTTTGTATCACTTTTAAAAACAGATTTGAAATGAAGAAAACGATAAAAACCGTTCGATTTTTTGCTTCCCTGCTGATGCTGGGATGTGCTTTGGGTTTCACTGCCTGCAGCGATGACGATGAGAATACACCTCAAGCCCCCGACACAACAGTGACCACCGATGCTGTTTATGGCGAATATACGGGAACAATGACTACCTATACTTTCACTACGCAAGCTGAAGGTGAAGAAGAAGCTCCCGTCGGTACGGAAGTAGAAGCGACCGTGGCAGACGACACCATCTGTGTGAACAGTTTCCCCATCCGCGACATCGTATTGTCGGTAGTAGGTGATGAGGCATTAGCAGACCAGATTGTGGAAGCCGTAGGCGATGTAGACTATAAAATCGGTTACAAACCGGCACTTGCCGCTGAGCAGGACAGCATCAGCTTGGCTTTGAATCCCGAACCATTGAAACTTTCGGTTGTCCTTCCTTCGGATTCAGAAGAAGAAGCCGCACCTTTGGCTATCGAGGTGAAGGTAGAAACGGATGCGGACGGAAGTTATGCGGTAGAGAGCGGTGACCTGAAATTCCGTTTTGCCGCTACGGAGGTGTTGATAGGTGAAGGCGAGGGACAGACTGCTCTCCCCAATTTTACCGCCACGACTTTCGACTTCGATATGGACCAAAGTAAAGTGTCCCATAATTGATTTACCGATAGAAGGCAATTTTCCTGTAGGGGCGAGGTTTGTCCGCTGGAATGCACTGGTAGGTGTTTTCGGGCGAGCAGACCTCGCCCCTACGGCGTTTCTTCACGGCAGGTAATGCCGTATCCACTCGTTCACGTCGTAGGCGGCGCGGACAGGTTCGGGCACTTCGGCAAGAGGACTTTCGATGAAGGCACGGAGCTGCTCTATCGGGTCTTTCCCAAGGATAAAGATATTTTGCGGACGGTAAAAATCGTATGTGGCTATCTCCGGATTATTTGTCAAAAGCTTCTTGTTATAAAAGAGGGCTTCGAGGGGGCGGCGGGTCAGACCGGTTTGTCCCTGTTGGCAGATGTCAATGACACAGCGCGTGCGGGCAAGACGGTCGAGGTATTGAGGATAAGTAAGCTTCTCTGCCGGGGTGCGGGGAATGACAAAATCGCACACAAGGCCTTCTGATTCTAAACAGGTACGAAGATCATGAAGAAGACCAGCACGGTCTTTGGGCAGCCCGCAGAAGAAACAATCGGAAGTGATATCATCAGGTTGGCTCTCGGGGTAGCGGAAGTATTGCCCCGTACACTCCATTCCGTATTGCTTTGCTTCGCAAGGGTCGAAACTCGTCAGACGGTATCCGAGGGAGCGGATGGCTTGCAACTCTTGCTGAGGACGACGGAAGGTGGTGCCGACGGGGTTGCAATAGTAGATGTAGCAGGGAACTTCCTTAGGCAGATAGGGACGGATGGCACGGAGCACACGCACGTTGCACGCTTCGTAAATCAGGATGGCATCGCCCGCTTGTGCATGGAGAATCCGGTCGAAGTATTTCTTCGGAAACCAATAATATAAGATTCGCTGGGGCAAGGGGATGCGTCCGGCAAGCAGGCTTCGGGTGATTCCTTTGAACCGTCCGGAGGGATAGCGCAGGAAGTCGGGCAGCATCACGATGTGCTGCTTCACTTCGGGACGAATGCTTTCGAATATTTCCCTTGGTGGGCTGATGACGTAGAGGGTGCTCATCGGGTGTTTTGAAACGCAGATTAACGTGGATTGTTTTTCCTATTTAATAATGTGTATAGGATTATCCGTTTCTACACCATTCAAGCGTACGGTAGTTTCGGATTCCGGTTCTTGATTTTCCCACCAAAACTTATGGCTGAACGTAATGGTGTCTTTCGGCGTGGCGTCGTTCCAGTCGAGGATGATGTATTCGTTGTCATAGTCTCTGTTTCCGTAAAATTCACCGATGGCCAATAGGTAGCTTCCGTCTTTTCTTTGATAGGTTTGTAGCCCATAGAATCGTACTAAAATATCCCTGGTTTGTTCATCGGTTACAAGCGAATCTTTCTTATAGGTCTTGTTCCGGTAAATCATTTTGATGCCTTGATTGGCAATGGAGTTTTCCGTTTCGGGATTCAGCAGGTCGTTTCCTTCGGCATCGGTCACTTCGATATTGATATTAAACGGATAGATGTCCCAAATCACGTCAGGGTCTGGCTCGTCTAAGTTCTCGTTGTCATTGCAGCTCGTAAAGCAACAAAGGCTAAGGAGTATCGCTCCTAATAATAAGTATCTTGTCTTCATAATGGGTTGGTCTTTTGATTGTTTCCGCAAATGTAGCAAAATTCCGTTACTTTGCAAACGATTTTTACACTCCTTCTGAGGTTCATCCAAAGGCATCTGTGGAACGCATGCAGGCGATGCTTCGACAAGCCTCTGTAGCAGGTCTTGCCATTTCGTGTATGAAAACTGTATTGAAACATGGCGGCCTCTACATTATTTTTAGAAGCTGTTTTGAATTTATCGTGCGATGATTTGGGATGAGTTTTTGAGGCATTTTCGCTTCTGTGATGAGGAAGATAGCGGGCTATCTGACGAAGAACAGGAGCGAAAAGGACCAAAAAATCGCCCAAAGCACACACGAAAACGGATACATCAAGTCAAGAAAAACTTTTTGGAGAAATTCAAAACAGCTTCTTAGCGTTACAAAATTAGCAAAATAGGGAACAGGTAAATCCTATACAAAAATATGAAAATCAGCGAAGTATAATGCGTTTCAGGTGCTTTTTTCAGTGACCCTAAAAAGGACCCTGAATTTGCCCCTCATAACTTCTCTAAAACGCTATTTTTTGCCGTCCAAAAACCAATAAAAAAGCCCTAATTCCATTGGGAATCAGAGCTTTTCCTAATCTTGCTTTTTCGAGTTGCGGTGCGTACGGGACTCGAACCCGTGACCCCATGCGTGACAGGCATGTATTC
>ERZ779874.1494-NODE-1494-length-22467-cov-5.443334_pt1 | contig 22467 bp, 19 predicted proteins | sample MGYA00511031_ERZ779874 | MGnify/ENA primary metagenome ERZ779874 (study PRJEB29588, sample SAMEA2156850) | human gut metagenome | biome: human gut; feature: human-associated habitat; material: faeces | place: Denmark | collected 2008/2010 ...
CAAGTCCCAAACAGGTCCGCGTGAAGGTTGCCCCAGGCGGGGCAAGTCCCAAACAGGTCCGCGTGAAGGTTGCCCCAGGCGGGGCAAGTCCCAAACAGGTCCGCGTGAAGGTTGCCCCAGGCGGGGCAAGTCCCAAACAAGTCCGCGTGAAGGTTGCCCCAAGCGGGGCAAGTCCCAAACAAGTCCGCGTGAAGGTTGCCCCAAGCGGGGCAAGTCGCACGCGAGGCCGTAAAGAAAAAACATAATCTTAAAAATCAATCATATGAGTACGAAAATCAATGCTATCAGCACGAAATCGATGCCCAACGGGGCGCATTTCACGTATATGGAAATGGCCATCGAGCGGATCGAGTCCGACGAGACGATCAAGACCAAGATCGCGACGGAGCTGGCCAACCTGAAGTCAGCCTTCAAGGTAGAGGACAATTGCCTTAAAGTCTCCCAGAAAAGTCCGCTTACGGATCGGATCTCGGTGGCGGACACCAGTCGCGACGGTTTCTTCGTGGGCTATAAAAGCACAGTGAAGGGTTTCCTGAAAATGCCCGCTGGCGAATTGCTGGACGCGGCGCAGGCGCTCGACCAGCACCTCACGGACTATAAGATCGACACGCGGGCGCAGCTCGACCGCCAGACCGGTATGATGACCAATTTCATCGCCGACCTGGAGACGACCTACGCCTCCCAGATCGCGGCGCTGGGCCTCGGTGCCTTTGTCACCAACATGAAGGCGGCGAACGACGAGGTCCGCGAGTTGCTGGCGGAGCGCGACACGGCGAACGCGGCGAAAACGGCGGGTGCCACGAGAACCGCGCGCCAGGCGACCGACGACGCTTACCGGGCGGCGATCGAGAAGGTGAACGCCTACGCCCTCATCGAGGGCCCGGCGGACTACCAGTCCTTTATCGACGGTATGAACGCCCAGATCGCCCGCTACAAGCGCGAGGTGCTGGGCCAGACCTCCAGCTCGACAACGCCGACGCCCGAGTCTCCCGAGGATCCTGACCCCGAGGATCCCGAGTCTCCCGATCCCGAGACTCCCGAGACGCCCGATCCCGGTCAGGGTGGCGAGAGCGGTACGCCGGAAGGGGTTTGAGTCTCAAGGAATCGCTTTTGTGCATATAGTTCCTTAATTTACACGAAAACAGATTTTTGCCGGATCGCCCGGCACCTTGTTCGGGTGCCGGGTGAATTTTTTATGGCGTGAACTGACGCAAAAACGATCTTTTTTATGTAGGTTTGCACGAATGAACTGTTAGACGTGAAAATCCATTATGGTTAAGAAAACAAATACGGCGGCGAAACGGGACGGCAAGGGCCTGTTCCCGCTTCTTAAGACCTTTTTGACGAATGAGCGGACCCGCTTCATCACGGGCTTGATACTGGAGATGTTGACGATTTATGTCGCGTTGGCGTTGATCTCGTTTTTCTTTACGGGGGCGGCGGACCAGAGCCTGGTGCAGAATATTCCCTTGGGCGACCTGCTGGTCAACCGGGGCGCGGTCGAGAACTGGACGGGCGTGAGGGGCGCTTTCCTGGCGGACCTGTTGATGAACCGCCTGTTTGGCTTGTCGTCGTTCGCCTTGCTCTTTTTCCTGGGATCGGTGGGCGCGAAGCTGATGGGATTGAGCCAGATGTCGTTGATCAAACGGTTCCTGTCGTGCGCCGCTATCCTGATTTGGGGATCGGTATTCTTCGCCTTCGTCTTTATCAGTGGCTATGAGGATTCCTTTATCTATTTGGGTGGACAGCATGGTTATTATATATCGGAAGTGCTGGTGGCGAATGTCGGGATTCCGGGAACGATCCTGGTGTTGCTGGGCTCTTTCATGGTGATCGCCGTGTTCATGAGTCCCAAGACCATCCCTTTCCTGCAAGGTCTTTTCTCGTTTGGTTGGCTGGAGCGCTTTAAGCGTCAGCCGGGGGAAAAGCCCGACAAGGTAGAGGAACCGGTCGAGGAGGAACCCCGCGAGTTCCGGCCAGCGGATGATGAGGAACGGTTGTTCGACACGGAGGCCGAGCTGGAGAAAGCCGAGGCGGAGCTGGCGCAAGAGCGCCGTCCGGAACCGGCTAACCGGGTTGCTGAGCCGGAAAGCTGGCGTCCGGAGCCGGAGGTTGAGCGACCGGCGGTTGAGGAACAAACGCAGGCTACGGATGAGGGCTTTGAGGTAACGGTTGCCAAGGAAGAAGAATACGTGCCCGAGAAGGTGGACGAGAACGGACTGATTGTTGAGGTGCCGGTTGGCGATGAGGAATACTATGACGAGTCGGCCCAGGGTGATTACGATCCGAAATTGGATCTCTCCTCGTTCAAGAACCCGACGATCGACCTTCTGAAGAAATACGATATTAATGAGCGCCAGGTCGATATGGACGAGCAAAACGCGAACCAGAAACGTATCAAGCAGACGCTGGAAAGCTTTGGCATCAGCATCGCCTCGATCAAGGCGACGGTCGGCCCGACCATCACGTTGTATGAGGTGATCCCCGACACGGGCGTGCGAATCTCGAAGATTAAGAACCTGGAAGATGATATCGCCTTGAACCTCTCTGCTTTGGGTATCCGTATCATTGCCCCGATGCCCGGCAAGGGTACGATCGGTATCGAGGTGCCGAACAAGGACCCGCAGATCGTCTCCATGCAATCGGTTGTCGCTACACGCAAGTTCCAGGAATCGAAATATGACTTGCCGGTTGTTTTGGGTAAGACGATCACTAACGAGATCTTCATGTTCGACCTTTGCAAGATGCCGCACCTCCTGGTGGCCGGCGCGACAGGACAGGGAAAATCCGTGGGCTTGAACGCGGTGATTACCTCGTTGCTTTATAAGAAGCATCCCTCAGAATTGAAGTTCGTGTTGGTGGACCCGAAGATGGTAGAGTTCGGTATCTATGCGGAGCTGGAACGTCATTATCTGGCCAAGCTGCCCGACGCGGAGAAGGCGGTGATTACCGACTGTACCAAGGTGATCATGACCCTGAACTCCGTCTGCAAGGAGATGGATGACCGCTATGAGTTGCTGATGAAGGCGCACGTGCGGAACATCAAGGAGTATAACGCTAAATTCATCTCAAGACATTTGAATCCGCAGAAGGGACATAAGTTCATGCCTTTTATCGTGGTGATCATTGACGAGTTCGGCGACCTGATCATGCAGGCCGGAAAAGAGATTGAGACCCCGATCGCCCGTATCGCCCAGAAGGCCCGTGCGGTGGGTATCCATATGATTATCGCGACACAGCGTCCTTCTACCAATATTATTACCGGTATCATCAAGGCGAACTTCCCCGCTCGTATGGCGTTCCGTGTCATGCAGATGGTCGACTCGCGTACGATTCTCGATGCGCCGGGCGCCAACCAGTTGATTGGACGTGGCGACCTGCTCTTCTCGCAAGGCGGCGAGACGACTCGTGTACAATGCGCATTCGTGGATACACCGGAGGTGGAACGGATTGTTAACTTTATTGCGGATCAGCCGGGTTATGCGACCGCCTTCTTGCTGCCTGAGTATGTGGGCGAGGGTGAGGCGAAGATGCCTGGTGCGGTTGATTTGCATGAGCGTGATCCCCTGTTTGATGAGGCAGCCCGCCTGATCGTGATCCAGCAGCAGGGATCGACCTCGTTGATTCAGCGTAAGTTCTCTATAGGCTATAGCCGTGCCGGTCGGTTGATGGATCAGTTGGAGGCGGCGGGAATTGTCGGTCCGTTTGAAGGTAGTAAGGCTCGTCAGGTCCTGATACAGGATGAGTATTCGTTGGAGCAGTTGTTGAGTAATTTGAAATAAATCAAGATAGGCGAATGACAAGAGAGATGAGAGCCAAGGTTTGGCGTTACGTGGCGTTGGTCGGTTTGTCGCTTTCTGTCCTGTTTGGGCAAGGCGTATGGGCACAAGACGCCAAGAAGATATTGGATGAGGCTGCTGCCGTTTATGAGAACTCAAACGGATTGAGCGCCAAGTTTACGATCAATAATTTCTCAAAAGCACAGAATATTGGGGAGAGTTTTGAGGGAACGATCCAGATGCGTGGGGATAAGTTCGTGTTGATGACACCCGATGTGTCGACTTGGTTCGACGGGCATACACAATGGGCCTATGTCGCTCGTTCGGAGGAGGTCAACGTGACTACTCCGAGTGGTGATGATCTGAAGATGACCAACCCTATGTTGTTGTTGAATGGTTACCAAAAGGGTTTCGTCCCGGAGTTTAAGGGTGAGAGCACGGCCCCGAATGGAAAATCCGTTTACGATATTGAGTTGAAACCGAAAGTGAAAAGTGATGTCGTGAGGATAGAGTTACGGATCGAGAAATTTAAGAAATATCCGGCCAGCATTGAGGTCGAGCTGAAGAATGGAACACGGACCCGGATCGTGGTCGATGCGATCGAGGTAGGCTTGAATCAGCCCGATCCTTTTTTTACTTTCCCGAAAGGAGATTATCCTGATGCGGAGATTATAGATTTGAGATAATATATAATAAAGGAAAGAGATATGAGTGAGACAGCGAACGAGAAGGTCCGTTGCCTGATCATCGGATCAGGACCAGCGGGTTATACGGCAGCGATCTATGCGTCGCGCGCCAATTTGAGTCCGGTACTCTATGAGGGCATCCAGCCGGGCGGCCAATTGACAACAACGACGGAAGTTGAGAACTTCCCCGGTTATCCGGAAGGCGTTACGGGGCCTCAATTGATGGAAGACCTGAAGAAGCAGGCGGAGCGTTTTGGTGCGGATATCCGTGTCGGTATAGCAACCTCTACGGATTTAAGTCAGGCGCCCTATAAGGTGACGATTGATGGAGAGAAGGTGATTGAGACAGAGGCCTTGATTATCGCGACGGGTGCGACCGCTAAATATTTGGGCTTGGCAGATGAGCAGAAGTATGCGGGCATGGGTGTTTCTGCCTGTGCGACTTGCGACGGCTTCTTTTATCGTAAGAAGAATGTAGCTGTCGTTGGTGGCGGTGATACCGCTTGTGAGGAGGCGATCTATCTTGCCGGTTTGGCAAAACAGGTATATCTGATCGTACGTAAGCCCTATTTGCGTGCCTCGAAGGTGATGCAGGAGCGTGTATTCAATACACCGAATATCAAGGTGATGTTCGAGCATAATACGATTGGCCTTTTTGGTGAGAATGGTGTGGAGGGCGCTCACTTGGTTTATCGCAAGGGTGAGCCTGACGAGGCGTTGGTTGACATCGCGATCGACGGTTTCTTCCTGGCGATTGGCCATAAGCCAAACTCCGATATTTTCAAGCCTTGGGTGGAGACTGATGAGATTGGTTATATCGTAACAATCGATGGAACACCACGGACACGTGTACCGGGTGTCTTTGCCGCTGGTGATGTGGCGGATCCACACTATCGCCAAGCGATTACGGCTGCGGGTAGTGGCTGTAAGGCAGCGATCGAGGCGGAGCGTTATCTTTCGGAAATGGGAAAATAATAGCACTAGGATTGCGGGAGGGAAAAACATTCTCTCCCCTAATCTTATGTGGAGTAATAAATATTAGGAGAAGATGATGAACAGTTGTATAAAAGTGTCGGCCCTGTTAGTGGGCTTTCTGTGTTTGTTAACCTCTTGTGTTGCGGATCGGGCAGAACAGACTAAGGTGATTGCGCATCGGGGGTATTGGAAATGTGAGGGGTCTGCCCAAAATTCCATCCGTTCATTGGAGCGGGCAGCCGAGATAGGCGCTTATGGCTCAGAGTTTGACGTGCACATGACCGCTGACGGTGTTTTGGTCGTCTATCATGATAATGAGATTGAAGGTAAAAATATACAGACCTCTACTTATGCGGACCTGAAAGATTTGACCCTGTCGAATGGTGAGACCTTGCCAACATTAGAGCATTATTTGGAACGGGCGAAATCTTTGGATAAACTTCATCTGATTTTTGAGTTGAAGGCACATCAGACGCCGGAGCGAAACCAAGAGGCGGCAGAGGCGAGTGTGAACTTGGTTAAGAAAATGGGACTTGAGGATCGGACGGATTACATCTCCTTTAATTTGGAAGCTTGCAAGGCTTTTATCCGTTTATGTCCTGATTCGAAAGTCTTTTATCTTAATGGTGAATTATCGCCGAAAGAGCTAAAAGCGTTGGGATTCGCAGGCTTGGATTACCATTATAACGTGTTGCGTGAGCATCCGGATTGGGCCCGTGAATGCCAGGAATTAGGCTTGTTGGTTAACGTGTGGACGGTCAATGAGGAGCCGTTGATGGAAGAGATGGTAGCTTTGGGCGCTAATTACCTGACAACAGATCATCCGGAAGAGGCGTTGGCATTGATTAATAAGCCCAATAAATAGTGATCAAGATGAGATTGTTGGGGTTGTGGATTGCGGGTATCCTGTTTTCTGTGGCGACTCTAGCGGTTGAGCCCTCTAAGCAGGAAATCCGTGCCGTGTGGTTGACGACGATTTATGGACTGGATTGGCCACATAGGCCCGCAACCAGCGAACGGGAATATCAGGCGCAGAGAGAGGCCTTAACAGATCTGTTGGATCGCTTGGCTGATGCGAATTTTAATATGGTCTTTATCCAGGCACGTTTACGAGGTGACGTGATTTATCGATCAGCTATAGAACCTGCCAATAAGATTCTTACAGGAAAATATGGTCGAATGCCGGATTATGATCCTTTGGCGTTCGCAGTGGAGGAATGTCACAAACGAGGAATGGAATGCCATGCCTGGTTTGTGACATTTCCTGTGGGAACGGAGAAGAATGTACGTGAGCAGGGAAAGTTTTCGGTTGTCAAGAGGCATCCCAAATTGTGTAAGTTCTATAATGGAGAATGGTATCTTGATCCGGGCGTACCTGAGACAGCAGATTATATTCTTTCGTTGGTTAAGGAGTTGGTTTCCGGATATGATATAGACGGCATTCATTTTGATTATATCCGTTATCCGGAGCAGGCGAATCGTTTCCCGGATAAAAGCGTTTATCGGAAATATGGCAAGTCCATGAAAATGGCTGATTGGCGTCGGGAGAATATCAACAAAATGGTATTCAAGATTTATGACTGGGTGAAGCAGGTTAAGCCTTGGGTACAGGTTAGCAGTTCTCCTTTGGGTAAATATAGTCGTATCAAGGAGGTGCCTAATGCCGGTTGGACAGCTTATGAGAGTGTCTTCCAAGATCCGAAACGTTGGATGGAGACTGGAAAGCAGGATATGGTCGTACCAATGATGTATTATCTTCATAAGAATTTTTTCCCTTTTGTGGATAATTGGGTGGAGAATTCGAACGGTCGTTTCGTGGTTCCAGGATTGGGTGCTTATCGATTGGATAAAAGTGAGGCCGATTGGGTGTTGAACGATATTACCGATCAGATTGACTATAGCCGTTATTTTGGAGGAGCAGGATGTGCCTTTTTTCGTTGCGGGAACGTCTTGTTTGATCAAAAAGGACTTTATCAGGAATTAAAAGAGAATTATTATAAGTTTCCGGCCCAGTTGCCGCCTCTAACTTGGCTGGATGATTCTGTGCCAGCTTCGCCAAAGGAAGTATTTGTTGAGCGTCAAGGCGACGAGTTGCGTCTCTCGTGGCAGAAACCGGAGGGAGAAACCCGTGACCTGACTTATACGGTTTATTATTCCTTGGCGGACTCGGTGGACTCCTCATTGGCTAGTTCGATTTTGGCGACTAACATTCACGGGACAGAACTTTTCCTTCCGGTGAATAAACGGGAGCAAGGCTTTGTATTCCAGGTGAGCGCTTCAACTCGTTATCATGTGGAAAGTAAGCTCTCAGGAGAGACCTATTATTATTTATCCGAATATGAGAAATAAATTTTTTTAATTCTTGTTGCAGCGTTTGGAGTGAATAACGCATCCTCTATATTAGAGCGACGAAATAGAATCGGCTTATATTAGGAAGGAATGGATGAGCGTCAACTGATAGAAAGTTGTAGGAAGGGAGAGAGGTTGGCTCAGAAACAGCTTTATGATACGTTCTCTCGTAAGATGATGGGAGTTTGCCTTCGTTATGTTAATGACAGGGAAACGGCCCGTGATCTTTTGCAGGAAGGTTTTGTGAAGGTGTTCTCTTCCATTGACTCCTATATGGGCAATGGTTCTTTTGAAGGTTGGGTCAGGAAAATTTTTGTCAATGTGGCATTAGAATATTTAAGACGTAATGATGTTATGCGTGAGACGGTCGATTTGGATGAGGTGGCAGAATTATCGCAACCGGATAGCTCGGCCGTGTCGGAGCTTTCCGCAAATGACTTGTTACGGCTGATTCATCAATTACCTGCTGGTTTCAGGACAGTATTCAACCTTTTCGCTATTGAGGGTTATTCTCATCGGGAGATTTCCCAAATGTTGAATATTACGGAGAGTACATCTCGCTCACAATATGTGCGTGCGAGGCAGATTTTGCAAAAGAGGATTAATGAATTGAGCTTAGGAAGATGAAAGATAAGGAAAGAGATAGTCTTGATGATCTGTTCCGGTCTAAACTGTATGACCTCGAGGCGGATACCTCTCCAGAGGATTGGGAGTCTATTGCCGGAAGGTTGCCTGATGTTGAGCGTAGACCGATCTTCTTGCGTCATACGTTCCGTTATTGGGCTGCCGCGGCGGTTTTAGCGTTGTTGATCTCTTTGGGAGGAATCTATTTGAACAAGGGGATAGAAAACGAGGCTGTTCCTTTGTTGGCTCAAGAGGAGAAGGTCATGGATGAGCCGGAATCTGGTTCGGAAGAAATATCAATTGTGGATCATGAGGGAGAAGATACGACTGAAAAAGATAATTTGCTCCCTGAAAGAGTGATCGTTTCGTCACGAGGTCGTGCTGTACGGCCATTGTTAGCGGTTGTTTCAGATATTCGTCCAACGGAGATTGAGTTGCCTCAGGAAGATCTGGATTTGGAAATTGAGCGTCCCCAAGAGAGAACGGTGTCTAAGAAAAAATCGAGAGTGGCGACTGTGGTACCGGATGATCAGGCTGGAGCGTATTATGCGGAGCGTTCTCCTGTTCCATCAACACAAGGGTATAAGTCGCATGATTCTAAAAAACAAAAATGGCAAGTTGGTTTGTCGAGCGGAAGTCTCTCTTTCAAGTCGGAGAATTCCGTTAACCGTTATGTCACGAATAGTGATGCTTTGCGGAGCGAGAGTTTGCTGGCCATGAATGCCGTTTCTAATTCTAACAGCATTGATTCCAAGAAGACCAATATCCATCACCGGATCCCGTTTAACGTAGGACTTTCCGCTGAATATTATTTGATGCCTCGCTTGTCTTTGCAATTTGGCGTGTCTTATGCCTATTTGGTATCCGACTGGAAAACAAACGGAGTTTATCATACGAAGGAAGAACGACGTTTGCATTTTGTGGGAATACCCGTATCTTTGTCGTACACTATTGCGGAATGGAATAAGGTCCGTTTTTATGCTTCCGCTGGGGCGAAGGCGGAAGTTAATGTTGCGGGGCGTCAGAAGATGCGGCTTTTCTCAGACGATAATGTCATAGCGCTTGAGGAAGAGAAAGTGAGGATGAAAGAGTGGCAATGGTCTGTTAATGCGGGTCTTGGCGCAAGTTATCCTTTAGTTCGCTTCATGAGCCTTTTTGCTGAAGTTGGTGGTGCTTATTATTTTGATAACGGTAGTGTTATTGAGACGATTTATGCCGAGAAACCGTTCAATCTGAATTTACAGGTTGGTTTGCGTTTTGGCTTTTAGTTAGGTAATGTGTAATAAATTATAGATATAAAAGATAGAAAATGAAAACGTTGAGATTATTGGGAGCCGTAGCCGCTACGGCTATGGTGTTGTTTACATCCTGTTTAGGAGAAGGGTCTAATACATATTCCGCTACTCAATTTGCGGTAGGAGGAATATCTGAAAAAACATTCCAAACGGTGTTGAATACACCGGCTGGACCGATTTATTCTGCTGCGTTGGAGGGTAAGGTCGTTGATGGCGCTTGTTATCAAGTGGCGTATGAGGTCGATTCTTCTTCTCCGGAGAATGCGAATGCGAATACGAACGGATATTATGTCGCTACGGTTTCCGCTTTGGCAGAGATAACGAAGGGTGCATGCCAATTCTATAATTTGCCGGATACAACTTCGTTGTTGATAAATGAGTTGCCTTTGCAGAATTTGATGGGTTATCAGCAACTTGGAATTTATGTTGATGGTCATCTCTTTTTGGGCGGTACATTGAATAAGAAGAATGAGCAACAAAACTTATGGACATTGTATTGGGATCGTATGAAAGACCCTGTAGAGGATAACGGCGTGAACACATATGATTTATTTATCCGTGTACAGAAGACCGCCGAGGGAACAGGTTCTTCTGAGACGGCGACAACAGAGCCTAGAGCTTTCCAGTTGGAGCAAGTGCTTAAGACTGTCAATGATGCGGAAAAAGCAAAAGGTAAAGAGACTTATGTATTGAAGGTTAATTATCTTACGGCAATTAACGAGAAGGATAGCACAGACTTGAAGTGGGATTCCTTGAAACTGACGTTTGGTGTATCTGAATAAGGTAAAGGAAATATAGCGCCGGATTATCGGCGGTGATAAAGCACATGAGACATAAGGCATGGATCTCATGTGCTTTTTTTGTGTTCGGTTTTTAACTGATTTCTGGAGTAAAGTTGTCGATGGAGAAACGCTCTATTTTGTCCCTATACGGGGTGATTATGCCTTGAAAATCGTATCTTCGCGAAAATAGGAATCAAAAAGGCTGATATGATTAAGTTTATAAAGTCGAAAGTTTTGTGGCTCGTGATTGGCGTTGTCTCTTTGGTCTCTTGTCTGGAGGATATTGAGAATGAGTATTATCCCGGTACAGTGCCAGCGGTAGTTTGTATTTATGGGGATAGCGCTTTTCATATGTTGAAAACTCCCTTGGGAATGCTCTATGATGAATCGTTGAGTTCCAAACCCGAAGGCGATTGTCTGTTAGCCTCTTTTACCTATAATCCTAATGATCCTATGAATAAGGATGCTTCTGCTCGTGGGTATTATTATGTAACGATCGAGGGAACGACAGATATGAGTCGTTTGGGGACGAAGTCTGGATTGACGGACACGACTAGGGTTTTGGCGAATGAGGTGGCTGTCGTGCCTACGGCGGCGATCGATTTTGCGGATTATTTTGTCAGCTTGAATCAAAACTTGTTTGTGCCGGTTGTCTATATGGCATTGGATGGTACGACAATGACTTGGGAGTTGTCGTATGATCCCAAGCAAGAACCTGAGATGGTTGACAGGTTGCCTGTTTATTCCCTCTATTTGCGTGGTGTTATGTCGGAAACATCGAGTGAGACTGATGAAGAGGAAGAAGAGAAGCCCGAGGAACCGAAGACCTTCTCGGACGTCGTCGTTTTTGATATGAACGCCTTTTTGTCGGACATAAAAGCGCATGGCGCTCCATCTTCGGGTATACAAGTACGGATACGTTTCTTGGAAGGTGAGGATTCAAGCCGGCCTTCCGGTCTGTTATGGGGAATGACCGATCCGTTATTGATAAATTGAGAATTGTTGTTTAACTGATTATAAGAGAATTGTTATGTTTTCGGGTATTGTGGAAGAGGCGGCTCAAGTGGTCGCTATTCAATCGGATAAAGGGAATATTCATTTGACTATGCGTTGCTCGTTTGTTGACGAGTTGAAGATTGACCAGAGTGTCGCTCATAATGGAGTTTGCCTGACGGTTGTCAGCAAGGAGGCTGATACTTATACAGTAACGGCGATACAGGAGACTTTGGAGCGTTCTAATTTAGGCTTGCTTCGTGTTGGTGATCTGGTGAATCTGGAGCGGAGTATGTTGATGAATGGGCGCCTTGACGGACATATCGTGCAGGGGCATGTTGATCAGACCGCTGTTTGTGCTACTGTGGAAGAAGCGAATGGCAGTTGGTATTATACCTTCCAATATAAGATGGATAAGGAGATGGCTCGCCAAGGGTACATGACAGTCGAGAAAGGTTCTGTATGCGTGAATGGCGTGAGCCTGACTGTCTGCAATTCGAAGGACGACGGTTTCCAGGTCGCAATTATTCCTTATACGCATGAGCATACGAATTTTTGCCAGATCAAGGAAGGTAGTGTCGTGAACCTGGAGTTTGATATCGTGGGGAAATACATCAGTAAGATGATGCGTTTCCAGTAAAAAGCACGAAGTATGGAGTCATTTCATGATTTAGCTTTTCAACGCCAGAGTGATCGTTCTTTCGATCCAGACAAGACGGTCGATCGAGCGGTCGTATGTCGTATTTTGGAATCTGCATGGATGGCACCTTCCGCCTGTAATGCACAACCTTGGCATTTTATTGTCGTGGATGATCCAGATCTTAAAAACAAAGTGGCGGATGCGACCTCCTCAAAAGTATTAGGTTTTAATCATTTTACGAAGCAGGCGGCGGCGCATATCTTGATCGTCGAGGAGAAGGTGAATTTGACTTCTGGTATAGGAGGTTGGGTAAAGAATAAGAGTTTTGCACCGATCGATATTGGCATTGCGGCTGCTCATATCTGCCTGGCTGCAGAGGATGAGGGTTTGGGCTCTTGTATTCTTGGTTGGTTTGATGAGAACAAGATGCGTGAGTTGTTGTCAATCCCGTCCAATAAGCGTGTGGTGTTGGACATTGTACTGGGTTATTCAACGCAGGCGGATCGTCCTAAAAAGCGTAAGCCTTGGAATGAGGTCGTCAGCTTTAACACTTACCGATCGAAAGGAAATCCTTGATTGCGATAATTCTGAAAAATTAAACATCGAGGAATCAAATTGGTATGATTCTTGTCGGATGTCTGTTTATGAATACTAAAGAAAGGAGTTGGTTATGGGCTATATAGATTATTATAAAGTGTTGGGTGTCGATAAGGGCGCCTCGCAAGATGATATCAAGAAGGCTTATAAAAAGCTGGCTCGCAAATATCATCCTGATTTAAATCCGAATGATCCAGACGCTCAACGCAAGTTCCAGGAAATAAATGAGGCGAATGAGGTGTTGAGTGATCCAGAGAAGAGAAAGAAATACGACTCATATGGGGAAAACTGGAAGCATGCGGATGAATTTGATGCGGCTCGTGGCTCGAGTTCGTATAATGGGAATGGTGGTTTCATGGACTCTGACGGAAATACTTATTGGAGTTATTCTTCGGGGGATGGTGAATTCTCGGATTTCTTTGAGTCATTGTTCGGTTCCGCGAAAAATGCTCGTGGAAGGCGTGGTTTTAGTTTCAGGGGACAGGATTTCAAGGCGGAACTGGAGCTTTCGTTGAGAGAGGCTGCGGAGACTCACAAGCGGGTTATTACAGTGAATGGTAAAAATTTGCGTATTACTGTCCCAGCTGGTATTGCCAATGGCCAGACGATCAAGTTACCTGGCCAAGGTGGTCCGGGCGCTAATGGTGGCCCGGCTGGTGATTTGTATATAACTTTTGTCGTGCCTGACGATACACGCTTTAAACGAGTTGGCGATGATTTGTATACGACTGTTCCACTGGATTTGTATACGGCTGTATTAGGTGGTGAACGGGTTGTTGAGACTTTGGACGGTAAGGTCCGCTTAAAAGTTGCTCCAGGAACGCAGAATAATACGAAAGTGCGTTTGAAAGGAAAAGGCTTCCCTGTATATAAGGAAGAGGGAAAGTCTGGTGATCTGATTGTAACCTATACAGTTCAGATTCCAACGGGACTATCTGACCGGCAAAAAGAATTATTTAGGGAAATAGAAAAATTGAACTGATAAGGAGGAATAAGATGAATACCGATATAATAATTGTCAGTGATTACTGCCAGAAATGTCATATTGAGCCCTCTTTTATCGCATTATTGGAGGAAGGCGGATTGATTGAGGTGGAAGAACATGAGGGCGAAAGCTATCTGTATGTTTCCCAATTGCCGGAGTTGGAACAATACGCACGGTTATATTATGATCTTTCTATTAATATAGAGGGAATTGATGCGATTCATCATCTGTTGAACCGGGTTAAGGATTTACAGGAGGAGGTCTCTGCATTAAGAAATCGTTTGAGAGCTTATGAGGTTTTTGATTGAGAAATAGTGGTTTAACTGTTTTTAATATGGAGGCCGACGCAAAAATGTGATCGGCCTCTTGCTTTTTAGAAGTATAACACGTACCTTTGCAGCGCAATTCGATAGAATGCTATATCGCGGAGTGGAGCAGTGGTAGCTCGTTGGGCTCATAACCCAAAGGTCGTAAGTTCGAATCTTGCCTCCGCAACATATGAAGGCTGTCTTCTTGAAGACAGCCTTTTTCTTTTTCTTATCTTTTGGTCGCTATTTGTCAGGGTATAAGTTTTGACCTGTTTTTCCATAAGCCGGTTTTGTAGTAAACAAAGGTCATGATCACTCCGATCGTGAAACTAGCTCCAATAGCCCACCAAATTCCAATACGTCCGAGAAGATCGCTGAGCCAATAAGCTAAAGGAATACGGATTAGCCACAAACAAAGGAGGCTGATGATCATTGGGAAAAAAGTGTCTCCTGCGCCACGTAGGGCACCATTGAATATGTTTAAGGTGCCGTGTACGAATAGGAAGCCGAATATGATCAGTAGATATTCCTGGCCGATCGCTATCACGTTTGGATCGGTCGTGAAAAGTCGCATGATATTATTTCCGAAGAAAATGACTCCCAAGAAAGCGATTGAGCTTAGGATGAGGCAAAGTATAATTGAGAAACGAACTCCTTGCCAGACTCGATGATATTGCTTGGCTCCAATATTTTGTCCACAAAATGCCGCTAGGGCACTCGAGAGGGTCAGGAACGCTTGTGTAACGATCGAGTCGATCTTTCCAGCAGCTCCGTAAGCGGTAAGCGTATCTGTACCGAATGAGTTGACGATGCTTAATAGGGCGATTAATCCTAAAGCGATTGCGCATTGTTGTATACTTGTTGGTATGCCAATGCGCATTTCCTCCTTGAATAATTTGAGATCGAAAAGTAGATCTTCTTTCTTGATGGACAGTAAAGGATGTTGGTTATGGATATAGCTGATGGCGATACACATACCAATGCCTTGTGCTGCGACGGTTGCCCGTGCGGCTCCCTCAATACCCCAATTGAAAACGGCGATAAAGAGCAAGTCCAATACGATGTTCAAGACAGTCGTCAGTAGGATCAATAGCATGGGCCTGATGGATTCGCCCATTCCCCTAAGTATGGAGATAATGCTGTTGAAGGTCACGAAGAGGAACGTTCCACCGATATATATCCTGAAATAGGCTACCGCCTGTGGAAGGACATCTTCTGGCGTATTTGTCATTTGGAAAATTGGCTTGGCGAAAATGATGCCAAGTATGGACAAGAGTAAGCCGGCCACGAGCATAAACAGAAAGAAGGTCGAGAAGGCTTTCTGTAGCTTGTCGTAGGCTTTAGCGCCATAGAGTTGGGAGATGACGACAGTTGTTCCGCTACCAATTCCGATGATAAGCGAAATGATGAAATAATAATGGAAAAAGGAGGCGGAAACGGCGGCCAGAGCCTCTTTTCCTAAAAACTGGCCAACAATGATACTGTCGGTTAGGTTGTAAAGTTGCTGGAGTAGGTTCCCTATTAACAAAGGTAATGCGAATCGTAAGATAACTTTTCCGACTTGTCCTTGGGTCAGGTCGGTCCGTTCTTGCTTCTCCAATATTTTTGATAGGTGTCCCACTTCCTTCGTTCTTGTTACAGGTTTTTCAACAAGATGTTACTGTAGGTCTGGATCATGTCTTTCCTGATTTGGAGTAAGGCTTCCCATTCCTTATTGAACAATGTATTTTTGTCTATCTTGAAGTTTTCTGAGCCATATTTGTCGATCCTTGTCAGTAATTCCCCAACAGTGATCTTGTTGATGTCTGTCGCTGGTTGGTAATAGGCGACTCGCTCGTCATCGCCATAATTGACCTCAATGATGATTCCCAGTTCCGTCAACAGGTAGAGAATTTGGGTTGTAATACGGATCGGTATCCGGTAAGTATTCGACAACTCGTCGGCAGTATATGGAGGAACACCTTCTTTCTCAAAACGCTTGACAATAAGTGAGGCGATGAGCAGCGTGAGGAAGTCCTTGTAGCGTCGGCTGATATTCTTGCTGTCGCGTTCGAAGCTGAATTTCTTGACATTTTGGGAGGCGTATGAGAGTTCCGCTCCGAATAGGCAGATCAGCCAGGAGAGTTGTAGCCAGAGCAATAAGAGGGGCAATACGGCAAAGCTACCGTAGATTGCGTTATATTTGCTGACCCAGATCTGTCCGGAGATAAATAGGTATTGGAAGAATTGGAAAGCACAGCCGGAGATGGTTCCCGCTACGAGGCCATTCAAGAAACGAACTTTAGTGTTAGGCAATGCGATGTAGATTCCGGTGAAGACCAAAATCGTAATCAGATAGGGTGTCAGGCTTAAAATACGCTCGACAACAGGTGTCAAGAAGACGTATTGACTGAAAAATGAGTTTTGTGCCGTAGAAATGAAGATGGACATACCACTCGAGGTAGTCATTAAGATCGGTAATATCAGGAACAGTGCCAAATAATCGGAAATCTTACGATACCAGGGGCGTGATTTCTTAATTTGCCAGATCTCGTTGAAAGTTTCTTCTATCGAAGATATCAGGCTTATGACGGTGTAAAGTAATAAGATTAAACCGATGCCGATAATGACGCCGCCTTGTGCTTGGGTAAGGTAGCTTTCCACGAACAGGAAGGCTTTGTCTAGCTCCAAGGTTTGGCTCGGGAAATAGTTCAATAGTTCCTGCCTGACGGTCTCCTGGAAGCCAAATCCTTTTGCGATACCTAATAATACAGCCAATAAAGGAACAATAGCCAGCATGGTATTATAAGTAAGTGCGGAGGCTTTGACCGTTAGGTTGTCGTTCATGAAGCCACGAATAGCGAGAATCACGGTCTTGATCGCATTGATATAAAGCTCCTTTAATCCGCTGACCTCATTTTCCGTGATCCGCCAGATATCTTCGGTCACGAACTTGATCAGGCGCATCAACAATGTTTGGATTTGTTGGCTAAGCGACTTTTTATTCGTATGGGATGGATTCTTCGCCATAATGTTCTTGTGTGCAAAATCAAAGAAGATGAAAAAAACAGCCTGCCTGTAAGCCGGGTTCTGTTCCTTCTGGTCTTGTGAGCAAGAAGAGAAGGTGCCTGTCATTTATCTCGGCTTACCGTCACCGGTAAGCTCTAGCGGTCTACCCCTCGGCATCGGACGAGCCATCCTACGGCGCCGATATACATGACCTTACAACCCATAAGGCGTACGGCATCCCATATTGCTATGGAATCGGTGAGCTCTTACCTCGCCTTTTCACCCTTACCGAAATACTCCGGCGGTTATTTTCTGTTACGCTACTCAACCCTTGCGGACTGCTTCCCGTTAAGAAGTATGGTGCTCTGTGTTGCCCGGACTTTCCTCTTGCCTATTGGCTAGCGACAGACCGGCAGGCTGTTTAACGCGAAGGTAACTATTTTTTCTGGATTTTATTGGGTGACTTTATTTCCTTTGGTCGTGACTACGGTAAATTCTCTCTGGCGACGAGTCTGTCATTTGACGTTTGGCCTGACAGCTTGGCGTATTTAGAATGTTAAAAAGGTACTTTGCCATACAAAGTACTGTTAAGCCGTTTTATCTCACGGCATGAGCTCGTTAAAAGTGATAAAAAATGAATGGGAGATGGAATATCCGCACGTTTTTTGCTCTTTCTTTGTCACAAGAAAACTGTTAAAATTAAGTGTTCAATTAAATAAATAGAGAGAACTATGAAACCGATTTTGAAGAATGTTTTGGGTGTCGCTCTCGTGGCGGCCATCAGTGCGGGAGCCGCTGTCGGCACAACTTCTTACTTGATGAACAAGAATCAGGGAGGAGGAAATTCATCGGCTGAGTATGAGAATATATTCAAGCAGCAACCGGTTCGTCTGGTTAATTATAATGGTACGGCCGCCGAGAATACCGATTTTACGGTAGCGGCGGAAAGTGCTGTTCATGCGGTTGTCCATATCAAGGCGACAACTAATGTCAGCGCCTCGTCTGGCGAACGGTATATCGATCCGTTTGAGTATTTCTTCGGTTTTGGCGGACGAGGTGGTTTTCAGCGGCCTGAAGCACAGCCACGCGTAGGTTCTGGATCTGGAGTGATTATCTCGACAGATGGTTATATTATCACGAATAATCACGTGATTGAGGGTGCGGATGATTTGGAAGTGACTTTGAATGACAATAGGAAATACACGGCTAAGGTGATAGGTGCGGATCCGACAACCGATATTGCTCTGATCAAGATTGAGGAGAAAGATCTACCGACAATCCCGTTTGGTGATTCTGAGAAGTTGAAAGTTGGTGAGTGGGTTTTGGCGATCGGTAACCCGTTCAATTTGACCTCGACCGTAACGGCTGGTATCGTAAGCGCGAAGAGTCGTGGAAATATTGGAACGAATCGGGGCGACCGGAGCAAGATTGAGTCGTTTATTCAGACGGATGCGGCGGTAAACCCGGGTAATAGTGGTGGTGCGTTGGTTAACACAAAAGGCGAATTGGTTGGTATCAATACGGCAATCTATTCGGAGACTGGTAATTTTGCTGGATATTCATTCGCTGTGCCGGTGAGCATCGCCGGGAAGGTGGTCAGCGATTTGAAACAGTATGGTGTCGTTCAGCGTGCTGTTCTGGGTGTTATGATTTCCGATACACAATATGTTCCGGATGAGGATAAGGAGAGAGTTAAGGCTCTGGAGGGCGCTTATGTCGGTGGTTTCGCTGAGCGGAGTTCGGCAAAGGAGGCCGGTATAGAGAAGGGAGACGTGATCATCGCGATCAACGGTGCGAAGGTGAAATCGGCTAGCGCTTTACAGGAGCAGATTAGTAAATACCGTCCAGGCGATAAGGTTGAGGTTAAGGTTGACCGGAATGGAGATACGAAGACCTTCACGGTAGAGTTGACTAATGCGCAGGGAAGTACGAAGATCGTGAAAGGCGGTGATACGACAGAGGTTTTAGGTGCCGCGTTCCAGGCTTTGGACGCTAAGGAGAAAAGGGCTTATGGCGTAAGTTATGGTATTGAGGTGACTGGCGTTACGAGTGGAAAGTTGAAAGACGCGGGCATTAAGAAAGGATTTATCATCATGATTGTCAATAACCAGAAGATCACTAAGCCTGAGGATCTGGAAAAGTTGGTCGACAATATTTTGCAGGGACGTTCAGAGGATCAAGGCCTGTTCATCAAAGGGTTCTACCCGAATGGCCGTACGAAATACTACGCGATCGATTTGGCGGAGTGATAGTAAGCTGAATGTAATTGATTTTGGTTTGTGTGTTAAGAGGAAGTCGAGCTGGCCGGATAACGGTTGGCTTGACTTCTTTCACTTTGGGCTCCTTTTATTAGGAATAATGTGATATAAATATTGTTAATTGATGGGCATGCAGGGAAAAGATCAATTAATAATCCATTGAAAATTCTTATCTTTGCATCCCATATTTTCAGTTTAATAGTTGAATGAGACAATTAAAAATCACAAAGTCGATTACCAACCGCGAGAGTGCGTCGTTGGATAAATATCTTCAGGAGATCGGACGTGAAGATCTTATTACGGTAGAGGAAGAGGTCGAATTAGCTCAAGCTATTAAAAGAGGCGATCGTAGGGCATTGGAGAAATTGACAAGGGCGAATTTGCGTTTTGTCGTTTCTGTCGCTAAGCAATATCAGAATCAAGGATTGAGTTTGCCTGACTTGATCAATGAGGGCAACTTGGGCTTGATCAAGGCCGCAGAGAAATTTGATGAGACAAGAGGTTTTAAGTTCATCTCTTATGCGGTATGGTGGATTCGCCAGTCTATTTTGCAGGCTTTGGCGGAGCAGTCTCGTATTGTGCGTTTGCCTTTGAACCAGGTCGGTTCGTTGAATAAGATCAGTAAGGCTTTCTCTAAATTCGAGCAGGAGAATGAACGTAAACCTTCGCCTGAAGAGTTGGCTGATGAGTTGGACATTCCGGTGGATAAGATTTCTGATACTCTGAAAGTATCTGGACGACATATTTCGGTTGATGCGCCTTTTGTCGAGGGTGAGGATAACAGCTTGTTGGATGTTTTGGTGAATGATGATGCGCCTGTCGCCGATCGTTCATTGATGAATGAGTCCCTCTCGAAAGAGATTGATCGGGCTTTGGCTACCCTGACGGAAAGGGAATGTGAGATCATCAAGATGTTTTTCGGAATCGGTTGTCAGGAGATGACATTGGAGGAGATCGGGGATAAGTTCGGATTGACTCGTGAGCGTGTTCGCCAGATCAAGGAAAAGGCGATTCGTCGTTTGCGGCAAGGTACACGCAGCAAATTGCTGAAATCGTATCTTGGTTGATCCTTTATTCGGATAATATTAATAGGAGGAGGCTTTTGTCCAGTTGGTGGAGAAAAGCCTTTTTTGTTTAACATATAACCATTAAATAATACTTATGACGACAAGACGAGATTTTTTGAAGGTGGGCACGCTTTCTGTTGCCGGGCTGTTGATCAATGAGCATGTTGCTTCCGCTAAAACTTCACAGGAAAAAGGGTCTTTTTCTGTTTCGGCGGCTAAAGTTCAACCCGCAGGCGATTTTACCAGCAAAAGGCCGCCGGTGGCAGAGCGTAAATTTACGTCGGAGGCTGTCGAAAAACACTTGAAGAAGTCGAAGGCCAGAATAAAGGACCCGAAATTGGCCTGGATGTTTGAGAACTGTTATCCTAATACGCTTGATACGACTTGCGAATTCAAGACGGTGAATGGCAAGCCGGATACATTTGTTATTACGGGAGATATTCATGCCATGTGGTTAAGGGATTCTTCCGCTCAGGTTTATCCTTATGTGGTGTTGGCGAAAGAGGATCCGCATTTGCAAGAGATGTTGGTTGGCGCCATCAATCGGCAGACCGCTTGTATCTTGATCGATCCTTATGCTAACGCTTTTAATGAGGGTCCGACGGGCAGTGAGTGGGAGAAGGATCGTACGGAGATGAAAAAGGAGTTGCATGAACGGAAGTGGGAGATCGATTCCTTGTGTTATCCGATCCGTTTGGCGCATCATTATTGGAAGGTGACGGGTGATACTTCGGTCTTCGATGATAATTGGGTAAAAGCGATGGAGGCTGTCTATCGGACATTCAGGGAGCAACAACGTAAGGAAGGATTGGGGCCTTATCGTTTCTCTCGGGTGACGGATCGGCAGAGTGATACGCTGTTGAATGATGGTTGGGGTGCCCCGGTCAATCCGGTTGGACTGATTGTCTCTTCCTTTAGGCCCTCCGACGATGCGACCTTGTTTGGATTCCTGGTTCCTTCTAACCTTTTTGCGGTAACATCATTGAGGCAAGCGGCGGAAATCCTTCGGGAGGTTAAAAATAATACGGATCTGGCCTCTCGTTGTGAGGCTTTGGCGAATGAGGTAGATGCGGCGATTAAAAAATATGCGATCGTCGAGCATCCTGAGTTTGGAAAGGTGTATGCTTTTGAGGTAGATGGCTATGGCGGATGTGTTTTCATGGACGACGCGAATGTGCCTAGTTTGTTGGCTTTGCCTTTCTTGGGGTGTGTCGACGTGAATGATCCAGTTTATCAAAATACACGACGGCTGGTATTGAGCGCTTCTAACCCATACTTCTTTAAGGGAAAAGCTGGGGAAGGAATAGGTGGCCCGCATATCGGTTTTGATTATATTTGGCCAATGAGCTTGATTATGCGTGCGACAACCTCTAGCGATGAGAAGGAGATTCGGTATTGTCTGGAGACTTTGCGTGATACGGATGGCGGTACGGGCTTTATGCACGAATCTTTCCATAAAGATGATCCGTCAAAATATACTCGTTCCTGGTTCGCTTGGACCAATACGCTTTTTGGCGAGTTGATTTTGAAGCTGCAAGCTGAGGGTCGTTTGACAGATTTGATTTGATTTTATTTTTGAGTGATGATCAGCGTGGCTCGATCCGGATATAAGGATTGGGACACGCTGATTTTTTTTCGTTTTTTTAGGGGAATTGTGGGGGTGGTATTTGTTTGTTGTAGGTGGATTGCTTTGCCATTTAATAGTACATTCAAATAGATTTGCGGAAAAGAGAGGGTAGTTACTGATCCGTTTCCAGTCCTCTTCGGGGAGTACTCCAGTTTTTTTCGTGAAGTACTGGAGTACTTTCCGGGAAGTACCGCAGTCCTTTCCGAAGGGGACTGGGGAAATTTCCGTACGCCTGTCCCGGTATTTCCCCAGGAATGGCCCGGGAAGTGCGGAAACAAACCGAAAAAAAAGTTCATGCCTTATCCCGCTGATTGATATTCACTTATCGGTTTGGCCCTAAAATTTCTTGAAAAAAAGTGGTGAAAATGTTTGGAAGTTATGTTTCACAGCACTACTTTTGCACCCGCTTTCGAGAGGGAAAGTGACACGGACGGTTCGCCACGGCGACGGTCCGGGAAGAAAAAGAAAAAAAACTTCCGAAAAAGTTTGGCAGTTCAGAAAAACTCCTTACCTT
>ERZ779874.1511-NODE-1511-length-22293-cov-12.469287_pt1 | contig 22293 bp, 26 predicted proteins | sample MGYA00511031_ERZ779874 | MGnify/ENA primary metagenome ERZ779874 (study PRJEB29588, sample SAMEA2156850) | human gut metagenome | biome: human gut; feature: human-associated habitat; material: faeces | place: Denmark | collected 2008/2010 ...
AAAGCATCTTTGCCTATGACCCCAAGGGCAAGGTGGCAGAAGCCTACAAATCTCTTGCAAAGGAGGTGCTGGCGGATGCCGATCGACAGCGGAAACTTAGCTCTGAAAGGGTTAGATGATCTCTTTTCCACCGTGGAAAACCGGCAGGAGGAACAGCGGGAGCAAGTGCAGCAGATTCCCATTGATGCGTTGCACCCCTTCACCAACCACCCCTTCAAGGTGCTGGACGATGAAGCCATGACCCGAACGGTGGAGAGTATCGCACAGTACGGCGTGCTGGCTCCGCTGATTGCCCGTCCCCGCCCGGACGGTGACGGCTATGAGATCATCTCCGGGCACCGCCGCCAGTATGCGGCTAAACTTGCCGGGCTGGATACCCTGCCGGTCATTGTGCGTCAGATGTCGGACGATGCTGCTGTGATATTGATGGTGGATTCCAACCTTCAGCGTGAACACATCCTGCCCAGCGAGAGGGCTTTCGCCTACAAAATGAAGCTGGAAGCTCTAAAAAATCAGGGTGCTAGGTCGGATTTAACTTCGTCCCAAATTGGGACGAAGTTACGAGCGGATGAAAAAGTAGCGCAGGATTCAGGTGAAAGTCGCAACCAAATCCAGCGTTTTATCCGCCTGACCAACCTTATCCCGGAACTACTGGACATGGTAGACGAAAAGAAAATCGCTTTTAATCCCGCTGTGGAATTGTCCTATCTGGACGAAAGCCAACAGCGGGCTTTTTTAGAAGCAATGAACGACACCCAGAATGCGCCGTCCTTATCGCAGGCGCAGCAACTGAAAAAGATGGCACAGCAGGGAGAGTTCAGCTACGAAAAAGCCTTTGATGTGATGGGACAGGAGAAAAAGAGCGAGAAAGACACCGTGACCATCAAAAACGAGACCCTGCGGAAGTATTTTCCCCGCAGTTATACGCCCAAACAGATGGAAGAGAAGATCATCCAGCTTTTGGATGCGTGGCAGAAAAAGCAGCAGCGTCGCAACGAGCGCTGACCCGTAACGTAAGACTCGATGGGGTCTTTTTTGTTTGCAAAAATTTGGAGGTAACGCCTATGAACAATACGATTGATTTCAAGACCGCAAAGACCATCGACAGCATGAGCAAGAAGCTCGACCACATCGACGATACCGTGACCGGCTTCTTCTCGGTCATGCACATGGCAATGAAGCACGAGCTTGGCAGCGCAGAGCCTTATTTCGCCGCAACCTCGCCGGTTCTGGACCTGACGGTTATCCGTCCTGACGATGCGCCGCACATCCTTGCCTGCTTCGATGAGGCAGATGAGGGCATCGGCATCTCTAAGAACGAGCCGCTGGGCTTCCGTTACAATCCCAAACAGGTCGTCAAGCTGATGGGCCAGCGGTATCTGGTCGGTCCGGTCATTTTTCACCGCTTCGATGAGGATGGCAACTTCGCATCCCTGACGATGTGTGATATGTACACCATCCAGAAATATCTGGAAGCCAAAAGTGTCACCCTGATGATCGACCGCGACAAGCTGACCTGCATCTGCATCGACTGAGGTGTGCCATGCTGAACTTTTTTATCGGATTCGCATTTTTTGAAGCGGGTGCTATTTTCGGATTCTTCGTGGCGGCTCTGCTGAACGCCGCCCATGCCGGGCAGGAGAGCACAATCTTTAAGGAGAATGATAATGGAACAGAATGAAAACACCCTGTCCGTGCTGAAAATTGCGCCGGGACAGTATCCGCAGCAGGTCGAGATTGATAACGACCTGAAGGCTTTGCAGCAGGCAGTGAGCGGTTTCATCGGCGCAAGCTACCTCATGCAAGTCCTCAACGACCCGGAGAGCATCACCGGGTAAAAAGCGTCCCACCGGGACGCGTAGCCTGCATTGAAAAATGCAGATCAAAGGGGTTTGGGGCACTCCCCAACAAGCATTTTGCAACGCAAAAGGTGTTTTTGTATAGACGAAAACATTGCTTGCACCGGCTATGCGTCCTTTCGGGGTATAAACACCAAAGTTTGAGAAAGACAAAGAGGCCGCCCGCTGTGCTTGTCTGCACAGTGAGCGACCTCTTTATGTATGTTTTGGCACCGCGCCCTTACAGGTTCGCGCCGTTCGAGGCAATCACGTCCCGGTACCACCAGCCCGAATCCTTCACGATCCGCTGCTGGGTGGGGTAATCCACATAAATCAGGCCGTAGCGGCAACTGTAGCCCGCCGCCCACTCGAAGTTGTCGAACAGGCTCCACACCGAATAGCCGATCACCGGGATGCCGTCAGCCATGGCGCGGGCCACCTCCAGCAGATACCGATGGAGAAAGTCAATCCGCTGGGGGTCATGAACCTCGCCGTCCAGCATGACGCAGTCCAGGCCCGAATAGCCGTTTTCGGTGATGAGGATGGGCAGGTGATACCGCTCGAACCAGAACTTGCTGGCGTGATACAGCACCTTGGGGGTGATGTTCCAGGCCGCCGCCGTCTGGGGGCTGCCCTGGTAGGCGTAGGCATCGTATTTGGAGGGGTCGGGGACGATGTCCACCGTGCCCTGGTAGCAGTTGTAAGCGTAAAAGTCCAGGGGCTGAGACACCAGGGCCCACTCCTCTGGGGTCATGGTGTACAGCTGGTCCCCGAACTTCTCCTTGGCCCAGGCGGGGTACTGCCCCAGGAATACCGGGTCGGCCCACCAGGTATTGGACATGATGTAGCCGGGGTAGTCGCTCAGAGACTTCTGCCGGGCCTTCTCCACTTCCTCCGGGGAGTCGTCCTTGGGCAGGCAGCAGTCCCCGGTGGGGGCCATGCCCACCCTGGTGCCGGGGCAGTTGCGCCGCAGCACCTGCACCGCCCGGCCGTGGGCCAGCAGGATGTGTTTGGTGATGCCCATCATGGTTTGGTCGTCGTTGTGCTCAAAGGGTGCGTGAACTCCTGCCACCAGCCCCAGGCCACAGAACATCTGGGGCTCGTTGAAGGTGAGCCAGTACCCCACCCGGCCCGCCAGGGCTTTGGATACGACCTCCGCATACTCGGCAAACCAGTCGGGGCTGGCAGGGTTCTTCCAGCCCCCCTGCCGGTAAAGGGCGGTGGGCAGGTCCCAGTGGTAGAGGGTCACCAGTGGCTGGATGCCGTTTTTCAGCAGCTCGTCGCAGAAATCCTGGTAAAATCGGATGCCCGCCTCGTTGACCTTGCCAATACCCTCGGGCAGCACCCGGGCCCAGCTGATGGAAAACCGGTAGGCCTTCAGGCCCATTTGCTTCATCAGGGCCACATCCTCTCGCCAGCGGTGGTAAAAATCAATGGAGATGTCGGCATTCTCGCCGTGGGCGATCTTGCCGGTGCCGTCATGGACCAGGGTGTCCCAGATGGACTCCCCTTTGCCGTCGGCGTTCCAGCCGCCCTCGATCTGGGTGGCCGCTGTGGATGCGCTCCACAGGAAATCTTTGGGGAAGGTGGTCATAATCTGTCCTCCTTGTATTTCAAGAATCCCCCACCTGGGGTCAGGCGGAGGATTGCGAAAAAGAAGTACCTGCCCCGGCAAACTGGGACAGAGGGAAGATAGCTTGTTAATGTTTTAGGAAGTGCAGCAGGGCCTCGGCGGAAGCCTTGGCGCCGCCCAGGCTCTTCATATCTGCACTGAACTCCGCAGCAGTGGCCTTGTAGGAAGGCTGGGTCAGCAGCTTGACGATGGCAGCCTTCAGGCTTTCGCTGGTGATGGCGTTCTTGTCCAGGAAGGCGCAGCCCAGCCCCAGCTTTTCGATCTGCCGGGCGGTGATGGCCTGCTCCTCCATCTGGGGGATGGCGATCATGGGCACGCCGTAGTAGATGGCCTCGCCGGTGCCCCCCATGCCGGCGTGGGTGATGAACACCGATGCCTGGGACAGGATGTCCAGCTGGGGAACCATCTGGCCTACTTCCACGTTGGCGGGGATGTCCTTCAGGCTGGCGGGGTCGATGGAACCCAGGGCTGCGAAGACGTTGATGTCCAGGTCCCGGACTGCGTCAAACAGGATAGGGTAATACTCCGGCCAGTTGTTGAAGGCAGTGCCCAAGGAAGAGTACAGCAGGGGTTTGCCGTTGTCGGGGGCCTTCCAGCTGCCGAAGGCGGTCCGCTTGCCGATCTGTACCCCGGTGAACACGAAACTGTCATCGAAAGTCTCGTAATTGGGAACCAACTTTTTCTGCATCATGACCAGGTTGAAGTCCCCGTGGCCGTCGAAGATTTCCTTGACGGTCAGCAGGCGGCAGCCATATTTTTCGGCATAGGTCTGGGCCAACTGCGCCGCGGCTTTGCGCAGAGGGTGGTCCGGCGGGCAGTTCTCGAACCCGGCGGCTACCGAGTAACTGTCGTTGGAGGGGTAGCTGGTGTAGAGCATGACGTTGGCAACCTTGAGGTTGTCCGCCGCGATTGTGCCGGCAATGCCCGCAAAGTCGTGGACGACAGCGTCGGGTTTGTCGTTTTTCAGGGTGTCCAGCACAGTGTCGATGTAGGCTCCTGCCTCGTTTAAGAACAGGAAGGGCACCGCGGCGGCCACTCCGCCGTCATCCTCTTTCTTTTCGCCGTCCTCATTATGCTTGTCGTTTTCCGCCATCCAGGAGGGTACGGCGACGAACTTTGCCCCGGTGGGCTCGATGATAGTGCGGAAGGCTTCAGTGGTGAAATAAGTCACCCGGACGCCTTTCTTCACCAGTTCGGTGACGAGGGCCAGGGTAGGATTGATGTGCCCGAAGGCGCCCAGCGATACGAATGCGATATGCATACAAAAACTCCTTTCAAACAACAAAACAGCCATGCAGGCAGCGCAGGACGTTGCCCGCACGGCTGCGGGGAAAATAGGTGATGGCTTATTCTGTCAGGCCGTTGTTGGTGATCACTTTTTGATACCAGTAGAAACTGTCCTTTTTCACCCGGGCGCACTGCTTGGGATCGGTCTCGGTGCGGTCCACGTAGACTAAGCCGTACCGTTTGGCAAAGCCCTGGTGGCTGGACACCACGTCTACAAAGCTCCAGGGGCAATAGCCGAACACCGGCAGTCCCTCGTCAATCATGATGGCCAGCTGTTCGATGTGCTCTTTGAGGTATTCGATGCGGTAGGGATCATGGATCTGGCCGTCCGGGCCCAGTGTTTCGCTATAGGCCATGCCGTTTTCGGTGACGATCATGGGCAGACGGTAGCGATTATAGACCTTGCGCATCCCAATATGCAGGCCCATCGGGTCAATGCCCTTATCCATCCACTCGGTTTTGCGCAGGTGGGGATTATCACAGATGTCGAAGGCGTCCGACACCCAGAAGGGCGGCTGGTCGTAGTTGACGGGACCCTCCTTGACTTTGGCGCAAATGCTGAAATAGTAGTTGATGCCGATGAAGTCGGGGGTCGAGGCTTTCAGCACGGCTGCATCTCCGGGCAGCGTCTGGGGGTAAAGTCCATGACTCTTTAAGTAGCTGGCCACATAGGGTGGATATTCGCCCCGGACACTCAGATCGAGCAGGTAGAACTCCATCAGTTCTTCGGCGTTCTCGGCGGCCAGAACATCCTCGCTGCGGCTGGACTGGGGATAGACCACCTGGATAGCACACACCGGGCCGATTTGGGCTTCCGGGTCGATCTGCCGCAGCAGCGAAATAGCCCGGTGCTCGGCCAGCGAGACATGATAGCTCATCTGGTAGATGTTCTGCAGGTTCTTCTGCTTGTCCTGCTCAAAGTTGCCGTTCATGATGCCGGCGGCGGTGGCGATGAGCTGTTCGTTCACTGTGACCCACCGCTTGACGCGGCCCTTGAAGTGGGTAAAGCAGACCTCGGCGTATTTCAGATAGGCGTCGATCATCTTGCGGTCGAGCCAGCCGCCGAAGGCGTCCACCAGCGCCTGCGGACACTCGAAGTGATAGAGAGTAACGAGCGGTTCGATTCCTTTTTCCAACAGATAGTCGATGAGCCTGTCGTAAAAGGCCAGCCCCTCGGGGTTGGGGGTGCAGGTGGCATCCGGCATGATGCGGCTCCAGGCAAAGCCCATCCGGTAGACCTTCAGGCCCAGCTCGGCCATCAGGTCCACGTCCTCTTTCCAGTGGTGGTAATGGTCTGCGGCCACTTTGTTGTCGGCGATGCCGGGGCGGCGTGCCCCCAGGTCGGTGGTGGCAACGCCCTTGCCGCCTTCGTTGTAACCGCCCTCTGCCTGAAAGGCGCTGGTAGACGCGCCCCAGAGGAAATTGGTGGGGAAAATCATTTGTTTTGTCAAGTCGATAACACCAGCCTTTTTGATTTTATGGTATCACGCAGTCAAACGCTCTCCAAATCTTTTTGGGAAAAGCCAAACAGATAAGTCAGAACAGCTGCCACGATCAGAGAAGCAAAGGAGGCTACCACGCCAACCACAATGTTGGCATTGGTACCACCCACATAGCCCAGCAGAGACAGGAAGTTGGCGGAGGTCATTGCATATCCCTTGAGGTCGAATATGCCGGCGATGGCGCCGCCCACAAAGCCGCCAACGGCCATCGTTACAAAGCAACGGGTAAAGCGGAAGCAGATGCCATACAGAGTGGGCTCGGTGACGCCGCCCAGAATGCCAGAAGCGAAGGCTGCAAAGGAGGTGCTGCGGTCATCCTTGTTTTTCAGGCGGAGCGCTGCGCCCAGAGCCACACCGAAGCATGCCCAAGTCGCAAAGTTGCCCGCATTCATGGGGCCGCTGATGATGCCGGTCTCGAAGAAATCGGCCATCATGGGCATCATCAGAGCCAGGTGCATACCGCTCATAACCAGGAACTCCCACAGAGCGGCGATGACAGCCACGCCGAACCAGCCGGTGGTCATGCCAAACCAGGCAAGACCGCCGCTGATGGCATTACCCACAATGGTACCCAGAGGTGCCAGCAGGCAGAGGATAAAGGGCATGGAAATAATCAGGCTGAAGAACGGGGTAAAAACGCTCGTCAGCAGGTCGGGCATGAACTTTTTGACAAGTTTATAAATCAGGCAGAACAGGGGCACCGACAGCATAACAGGCAGAACAGTCTGGGCGTAATTGGTCACGGTAGCAGGGATGCCAAAGACCGTGAACGTTTGACCGTTGGTGGCAAAAGCCGCGAAATCGGGCACCATTAGAACACTGCCGATGAAAGAACCCAGCATACCGTTGACACCCAGCTGTTTGGCGGCATTGTAACCCACCAGAATAGGCATAAAGTAAAACGCCGCATCGTACAAGAAATCAAACAGGATATATAAGTTGCTTTCCAGGGTGTACAGTCCCAACAAGTCGGGGCCAAAGATAGAGTTGACAGCACGGAACAAGCCTCCGGCCAGCAGCACCGGGATCATGGGGGTCATACAGCCTGCCAGATAGCCCATGATATTCTTACCCACCTGCTTGGGGGTCAGCTTCCGCTTGGTGATGGCGGCATCCTGGGCGGCAGCAGCATCATCCTTGACGGCGGCGCTGGCGCTGATGCCTGCCAGCTTGCACAGTTCCTCATACACTTTCGGAACATTGGTGCCGATCACGATCTGGTACTGCTGGCCGCCGCGCACAACACCCAGCACACCGGAAATCTTTTTCACCTCATCGTCTTTGGGAAGGCTGTCGTCTTTCAGATACAGGCGCAGGCGTGTCATGCAATGGGTGGCATCCTTGAGATTGGCCGCTCCACCTACTGCCGCCAGAACCTGCTCGGCTATTTTTTTGTTGTCTGTCATTTTTATGTTCTCCTGTTTCAAGTCAGATCGTTGTAAGTGACAAGATGAATGTCCTGCTGTTCCAGCCAGGCACGGACCTCGGGCCGGCAGAGCATGGCGGCCTCCCGCACCCGGGGAGTGGTCATGGTGGAATGATCCAGCAGGTAAGCGTCGATGTACCCCGGATGGAATACCATCAGGTCGCAGGCCCCCTCATGGGCGTGGGCCACTGCATCCTGGACCCCGGTGAAAGGGTCGGCCTCATAGGCCTTGAAGTCCCTGGGCATATAGGCATAGACCCGGGTATGCCGGAAGATTACTGCCTCGCCGGGACGGCCCATGGCAAAGTAGGGCAGGCCGTGGTGCTGGGCAACAATCTCCAGCCCCTTGAAGAAGTTTGCGCTGGCCACTGCGTGTCCCTCAAAGTAATCCGGCTCCCGTCCGGTAAGGGCCTTGAACTGACGGTACTGGGCCTCGATTTCCTCGATGACTTCCTCCAAAACCACAAAGTCACGGCCGGCTTTGGCGGCCTCCCGGTAGGTGCGGCTGGGCCTGAATTCCCCTTCGGGGGTGCACAAGCTGGGAATGTGGGAAGGGTCGGTGAGGGGCCGGCCCACACAAATGTTGGTGTGCTGGCCCAGGCACAGGGAATGGCCATGCAGCAGCCCCAGGCCGTGGACAGCAGCGGGCATATTGGTCATGACGCCCACAGAGCGCACCAGCCCGGCGGCTACAGCAGCCGCAATACCGTAATTTACCCCTTCCGAGTAGCCGAGATCATCGGCGCGAATCAGCAGATATTTCATGGTCTTAACCTCTTCCGTCACGGGATTTCAGCTCCTGCAGTTCCTGGTGTACTTCTATGAACTCGCTGGCGATGGTCTCGAAGGCATCGGCAGCCATCAGCTGGTCCTCGGCGTGCATCAGGAAGATATTGGTCTTCCAGGTCAGCCCCTGGCCCTGCCACTCCAGCAGGTCGGCGTGGCCGTGGTGGCCCAGTACAAAGGTTTCCTTGCCCTGGGCCATCAGCTCTTTGGCTCGGTCAAAATTTCCAGCCTTGGCTTCCTGAATTGCCTCGATATACATACCCCGGGCGGCACCCACATTGGCGATGATTTCAAAAGCGATCTCGGTAATGGTCTCCTGCAGCTGCTCCTCAGTCATGGCCCGGGCTTCTTCCACGGAAATTGCCATGGCTCAGCCCTCCAGCACCTTGCGGACGTGGTCCAGAACGGCCTTGCCGTTCATCATACCGTAGTCCTTCATGTCGATGACTTCCACCTTGTTGTTCGGCAGCTCGCCCTGCACCTCTTTCAGGCGGTAGCGGACCTGGGGCCCCAGCAGGATCATGTCAGCACTCTGGTAATTCTTGGCCTCCGACACCGAGTGGGCCGAAATATCGCATTCGTAGCCCTCGGCCTTGGCTGCGTCTTTCATCTTGCGAACCAGAGCGCTGGTGCTCATACCGGCAGCGCACAAAAGAACAATTTTCGTCATAGTTGGGTACCTCCGTATCAATCAGCAATGCAAAGCTCGGATTTATTGTTTTTGTTTCTTATTCCTCGGACTGCTCAGCGACTGCGCCGGCCTTTTCCTCGGCCACAGCCTGGTTGTCAGCGGCCTTGAAGAAGGGATACCAGATGGCGGCGCTCATGATGGTCATCAAGATCTGATAGATGCCGATCTTCCAGGAACCCTGGATCACGCCGTAGATGAAGATAGGCATGGTGTTCATGCCGATCAGGCCGGTGGGGCAGGGCATCAGGCCCAGGGTGATGGCGGCCCATGCAAAGACCAGGGAGAGGATGGGGGTGACGATAAAGGGGATCAGCATGGTGAAGTTCAGCATCAGGGGCATACCGTAGACCAGGGGCTCGTTGATATTGAAGATGCCGCAGGGCAGGACGATCTTGGAAAATTCCTTGTAGCGCTTGGACTTGGCAAACAGGAACATGACGATCACCAGGCCCAGAGTGCAGCCGCAGCCGCCGTTGCAGGCGAAGTCGTACATGGAGGTGTTCCACATGTGGGGGATGGGCAGGCCGGCTGCAGCAGCAGCGGTGTTTTCGGGCAGGTAAGTGAACCACAGAGGGTAGAGGATAGCCAGCACGGTGTAGGAGCCGTGGACGCCGAAGAACCAGAGGATCTGAGCCAGCAGCAGCAGGATGATAAAGCCGCCCAGACTGCCGGTGATGTTGGCCAGAGGGGTCTGGAGCAGGGCGTAGACGGCGTCGATGACGTTGCCCCAGGGGGTCAGGGTGAACAGGCCCCGCAGCAGGCTGGACACCAGGGCGATAGCAGCCCCGGGGATGATGGAAGTGAAGCACTGGGTGACGTTCTCAGGGACGCCGGCAGGCATTTTGATGGTGATGTTCCGCTCCACCAGGGCAATGTTGATCTTGGTGGCCATGATGCCCAGGATGAAGGCCAGGAATACGCCGTGGCTGCCCAGGTAGTCCAGGACGACGACGGTACTGCCGACCTCGTTGGTGGCCACGGGCACCATGATCAGGTAGGACATCAGGGACATAAGGCCGTTGTTGAAGGCCATCTCATCGTGGCCGAAAATCTTAGCCCCGGCGTAGCCCACACTGAACACCATGAACACGCCCATGAAGTTCATGCAGGCATTGTAGACGGCGTTCAAGAAGGCCGCGATTCCTGTCGCCTGGATGAAGCTCTGGTAGGGGTCAATCTGGATGCTGTTCAACAGATTGAACACTGCGCCGATCATGATGATGGCCATCAGGTTTTGGGAGCCTGTGCCGATGCAGCGGACGTATCGGTTCTGGGCGAATGCGGTGGAGATGGGCACCAGTGTGTTCTCAATGAACCGCCCGATGGGATTTTTCTTTGTCTCCGTCATGGGAAGATTCCTCCTTCTTTCTTGAAACGAACGCTTTGGGAAGGTAGCAGCTCTGCAGATTCGCTTTTCCTCCTTGCACCAAAAGTATATCACATCCGGCATTTGATTTGGTTACAAGCACAGCTTCAGCCTTTCAGGGTGGCCGTTTCCATTTCACGTTTTGAAAAGCAGAAAAACATTTTTGCTGGTTTTTGTGCAATTTGACCGCACGAAACCCAGCGCCCCGGGAAGCCAAATGCTCCCGGGGCGCTGGGTTTTCTGTGGCTCAGCCGTTCACCTGACGGGGGTATTCAGGCCCGTGGACAGCATGCCGTTTTTCAGTTGACAGGAACCCAGGCTGCAGGGTCTACCAGATCCCACATCTTGGCGGCATCTTGGCCGAAGTAACCCACGCTGTCGTAGGTCACGCTGGCCACATGGCCGCCGATCAGCAGGCCTTCCACCATGATATTTTCACCCCATCCGAAGAAGGTGAACAGGCACTTGCCGCCGTCGGCAGTGGTGTAGACGTTCACCGTCACGTCATCGCCGATGGGGAACCAGTTGACATGGATCTGCTGAGTCAGGGTGTACTCAGCAGGGATCTCGCCGGTGAAGGGAATCTCGGCATAGCCCATCACCTTCTGCATGTACAGGTCGCAGGTCTCCATCCAGGTCATGGAAGAGGTGCCCTCCATGCCGGCGCCGAAGCCGTGGCCGTTCAGACCGTAGACATGGAGTTCGGGGTCCAGGCCCAGCGCATAGGCCTGCTTGAACATTTCCAGGCTGCCTTCCCACTGGTCGTCAGCGCCCACAGCGATGAACATGTGGGGCAGGTTGGGGTTCTCCGTTTCGAGAGGGCCGCCTGAGTAGATCAGATGGGCCACATCCACATCGCTGTTGACTGCGTCCACGGCGTCGCAGACGTAGTCGGGGTCAAAATGGTTGGGGGTGATGCTGCCGTAGAACTTCTCCAGCATGGTGCGGATGTTGCCGCCGCTGCCCGAATAGCCGGACACGGCCAGCAGGGAATTATCCAGGTCAATGCCCCACGATTCGGCATTGTATTTGATCACGCGGACAGCCCGCTGCATGTCCATAACGATGTCATCGTTGTTATAGGGGGCCACCCGGCGCTGGAGCAAAAAGCAGTTGTAACCCAGCTTGTTGAACTCGGGGCAGACGGCGTAGGCCTCCACCGGGTTGCTGCGGCTGGTGTTGCCGCCGCCGGAGGCGACAATGATGGTGCCCTTGGCCGAACTGGGGTCGTCCAGCAGGTAAGGAATCAGGATAGGCTGGAAGTCGGCGTTATCGTACACGGCCTCGCCTTCATAGTTCACCAGAGGGAACTGCAGGTCGCTGGCCGGGGTGGTGACGGGCATATCGTCGCCCCACAGGTAGATCACTTCGCCGTTGATGCCGTCGCTGTAAGGCTTGAGCTGATGGTCAGCCAGGGCGGCAATGGCATCACGGGCTTTCAGGATCTGCTGTTTGTTAGCGTCGGTCAGGGATTCGGGATGAAGGCCCATCATGACGGTGCCTGCGCTCTGGGCCGCATCCCAGGCGTCTTGGGTGTACAGGGTGGGATAGTTGCGGACCATCTTGTAGTTGTAAACCTGGGTTTCCCACTCAGCCTGCCAGTAGTTGGGGTCGGATTCAGACAGGGTGTTGATTTTGTAAGGGGCCTGACTGTCGAAATGCCGGGGGATCTGGATGCCCAGCCAGTCCAGGATCTGGGCGCAGTTTTCGCTGGAATCCACCGACTGGGCAGAGGGAACAGACATACCCCCGGGGCTGACCGCAAAGGCGGACGCCGGGATACTCATCATCAGCCCGACTGCCAGGACGCTTGCCACCATGGTTTTGACGCTCTTGTTTTTCATAACAATTCCTCCTTGTATCTGAGATTTGCATACCACAGGTCATGCAGGGCCGAAAACCATCACCTCCCGCAGGTTTCCCGAAGCCGTTTTTTCACACGGCCGATTTGCAGTTCACTCACCTTTGGCCCATCATGCCACAGGCTGCCAGTTGTTCTGGTCAGCGGCATTGTAGATGGCCTGGGCGTCATTGGTCATAAAACCGGACTGGTCATAGGTGACGGTAATGATGCCGTCGTTCAGCACGCCTTCCACCACCTGCTGCTGGTCAAAGGCCACAAACGTCATATACACTTTGGTCTTTGCATCGTCCACGGCGCAAGTCACATCTGCCTTGCCGAAACCGCCCTCAAAGGTATACTGCTGCACCTGGGTATAGCCCTCGGGGATTTCTGCCGCCTCGCCGACGCCGGCCTCACCGCGCCCCATCACCAGGTCAATGAAGGTGTCTGCCATGGGAATCCAATAGGTGGAAGTAGTGCCTTGCAGGCCGGCGCCAAAGCCGTGGCCTACCTCGGCAAAGGTGTGAACTTCCACCACTGTCTTGCCCCGGACCGAATTGGCCAGAGTCCAAATGTCGGGCATGGCGCCGGTGGCGTCGTTTTCACCCACAGCCAGGAACATGGCGGGTAAATTGGGATTTTCGGTGACCAGGCCCGCGTAGTCGCTGGTGTGCTCTCCGTCATACTGGGGGCCGTACAGGGGGCAGACCACGTCCAGATCAGCGCTCATCTGATCCACTGCGTCGGAGGCATAATCTGCATCATACAGGGTGGGCTGAACATCGCCATACAGGTTGGCCACTTCTCCCAGGATGGTGCCCGAACCGCCCGAGAAGCCGCTGGCGGCGATACAGTCCATACCGCCCAGTCCCAGGCTGTCGGCATTATATCGCAGGTACCGGACAGCCCGCTGCATATCCAGCCAGGTATCTTCCTGGCTGTAGGGGGCCACCCGGCGCTGGAGCACATAGGCGTTGTATCCCAGATCTCGGAAGGCCTCGGCGATGGGATAGCCTTCCATGGCGTTGCCGCGGGAAGAATAACCGCCGCCAGCAATCACAATCATATTGCCCTTGGCTGTCGACTGGTCCTCCACCAGATAGGGCACCAGGAAGGGTTTCATATCGGCGTTGTCATAGCTCTCGGCGGTAAAGTCGGACACCTCCACCGTCTCGGCTGTGGCCGGTGCATCCCCCCAGATGTACCACATACAGTCGGCTGCCGGTGCATCCTGAACCAGTGCTTCCCGCTGGGCCACCGCATTGTCAATCATACTCTTGGAGACATCGTCGATGTTGTCCGGGTCGATGTTCAGCAGGGTGTTGGCCGTTGCGGTATAGGCATCCCAGCTTTCAGCCTGATAGGCCGTGGGCACGTTGCGGATCAACTTGTAGTTATAGAGTTCTGTTTCCAGGGCTTTCTGGTAGTAATCGGGGTCGCTTGGGTCCAGATCCAGGGTCTGGACCGGCATATCGTGATAGGTTTCGACCGGGCCCTCCGTTGTTTCCTCGCTGGACGCTGCAGCCGAGGATACAGCCTGCGACGACACAGCACTGGAGGTGGTGTTGCCCTGTTGGCACCCACTCATCGACAGCAGCAGGGCTGCCAGCAGGCACCCGGACAAAAGTCGTTTGTTCCATTTTCTCATCTGATTGATCTCCTTTCTTTGCAATCCGCTCATCTGTTTTTTCTTCCAAACACATAGACTGTGGAAAGACGGCTTTTCACTTCCGCAATTTCAGCATCTTGCACCAAAATTATAACATGTATGGAATACAATTTGGTTTCAAATGCATTTGCTCTGTTTCAAGAGCTGATTTTCTTTTTCAGTTTTTGAAAGATCGAAAAAAGTTTCAGCCGTTTTTTGTGCAGACCGCAAAAAAGACCGCAGTGCGCTATGCGCAACTGCGGTCTTTAAAATGGTATTTCTTATTGAAATGCTTTGTCGTAGGCTCGCAAATACCCCATCAGAATCAGGTCGTTGGCCATCAGCGCCGCATATTTGCCCACATCATTGCGACTGGTCGTGCCGCACTGGAGGATGAAGTCTGCGGTGTTGAGATAGGGGCTGGCCAGGTTTTGGGTGATGATCAGCATCTTGCACCCGCTGGACAGGATAGCGTTGCAGATGTCGGGGTATCGGGTCAGATAGCTGCCGCCCACACTGCAGATGATGGCAAAGTCTTTTTCGGTTAGGCTGCGGGCGCATTCCAGCTGGGTGGCATAGTCCATGAACAGCTCCACATAGCGGCCCATCATCATCATTTTGCTCTGGAAGTAGTGGCCGATGTCCCACAGGAAGTGGTGAGAGAAGTAGGCGGCTTTGCCGCAGTCGTGGAGCGTCTTGACAATGTCGGGGATCACCTGGGCATTTTCGGGGGCAATGGTGGTGTAGATATTGCCGATCAAAGCGTCCCTGTAGGCGCTGATGGCAGTTTCTTGGTTGTTGTGGAGCATAGTATAGAACTGGCGGGAATAGTCGGTCCGCATGGTAAAATCCCGTTCCATCCAGGACTGAAACTCCTTGAAATTGTCCATGCCCAGAAACCGACAAAAGCGGGAGATGGATGCGTTGGAAGTATAACACAGGTCTGCGATCTGGCTGAGGGCCAGCCCCTTCAGCTGGGAGTAATTCCGCAGCAGTGCCACTGCTATGTCGTAGTTTGCGTCCCGTTCCGGCGCCGAGCTCACATAGCTGAGCAGACGGTCCAACAGGGAGCCCATCATTTTTACATCATTCATCCCTACAGCCCTCCCTGCACCATTTGTTCCAATCGGATTTATTGTAACACACCCGTCAGTATTCTGTCAAACCCAAACTTTCCCGGGATGCAGGCCGTCAAATCCAGCATGACCACCGGTCGACAAAATCCAGATTCAGCTTTACAGTATCCGTCAAGCAAAGGCTGATGAAGGCAGACCACAAGTTCTACAAGGCCCACGGCATCTATGATTTTCCCCAGAAGCAGAAAAAGCGGATTCTCCAGATGAAGCTGGTGGGGGCCATCTTGACTGTCTCCCTTCTCTCCAGAAAAAGATGAAGGGACAAATAAACCAGTACATCATCGGGTCCCATGAAAAAGTGATCCAAGAAGCGAGGCAATCACTATCGCTGCCTCAGAGGCATTATAAAAACACCTCGTTCAAGCAAACAGCCTGCCGGTCCAATATGACTGGCAGGCTGTAATTTTGCTTTGCCCGAAAACTCAGGCCTTGTAATAAGTTTGCCTGGGGCCGCCCGGGCGATCCGGGATCGTCATCTTCAGTTTGCCTGTTTCCACCAGCGGCAGTACATACTGGCGGATAGCATAGGAGGCCGTCTTAATTCCCAAAAAGGCAGCAATTTCCTGCCGGGTGCGCGGAACTGTACAATAGGAAAGCAAGTCCGTCTGTGCCCCATCACAACTCGGTTCTGCCGGCTCCATGGAATGACGGAGAGTCACCACAAATTCTCCGCGACGGTTTTCAAACAGCGGCTCAGGCAAGCTATAGGCCGCCATTTCCCGCCGTATGGTGGGAATACCAGAATAGCGATTTTCAGCGTCGGTCAGGGTATCCGCCATCACAGCCAAAGCCGGATTCCGCAGATCAGGCCGGGAATGTCCCAGCTCTTCCACGGTGGTTCGTCCATACAAGCCACCTGGGCTGTGGACAGGCTGGCCCGCTGGATGGGGCGCTCATCGTCATGCAGATGCTTGCGGAAGGCTTCATAGCTGTACAATTCATAATCGGTCATCGGCAAGTCTGCATCGCCTACCCGGATATAGGAGCCTTTCATCCGGCCAGCACCTTTATAATAGCAGGGGCGCTCGGATAGATCGATGGCAGGTATTTCTGCTGAACAGACCGGCAGCCCATCCACTTCTGCAAAAGAAAAAGCAAATATCAACCCGTAGCCATGCTCAAGTCTCTTAGAGGATGAACTTTTGGCCTGGCTTGAAAAGTCTAAGGAGGACGAAGTCAAATCCCGATGGCCGCTATCGCTGCTCACCCTCAGGACAAGCCCCATATCGGGCTGGTCGAAAACACTGAATCCAATTTTTATCTTGACGAACTGGTAGACTCCATACTTGAGGGGACTCGATCATTTCCATTCAGTTGAGCAGCGTAACCAGGAAGATGTCAGAATCCGAGTAAAACACCGGATTTTGGGCGACTTCAGCGTAAGAGTTGAGAATCCGGTCGATGCCGCTGCCTCGCTGCTCCATGAAATTCAACTGTAAAAACACATCCGAAATAATTTGGTTTCGGCGCATGATGAGCAGCTTGCCGCAGAAAAGCAGCGCACCGAGCGCGTGACCAAGCGCATTCTGACCGAGGAAGAAATGTCCGCCCTGTCCGACCGTCTAATGCAGGTCACCAAAGGCATGACCGTCACGGTGCGGTACTTCAAGGAGGACACTACCCACCCGGAGGTTCCAGCAGTGGGTAACTACATCACACTGACCGGAAAAGCAGACCGCATCGACCCGGTGTTCCGCACCTTGCAAGTGGGCGACACCGTGGTGCCCTTTGAAGATCTGGTGGAAATCAGCGGGGAGGGCATCATGGAGATCGACCAATATCTCGGCATCTCCGGGTAATAAAAAACGCTGGGAGAGATCTCCCAGCGCAAGCAGCCCTAGTCGCGGTATCGATATGTACCAAGCCAAAGCGGACCCTGTACCCACAACCAAGGCAATGAAACCACTTTCGTTACTTTTAATACGATAAGGACCAGCGTTAAAGCAAATAAGAGGGTCATTGTAATTATTTCGGAACGGTCAGGTTTCTTCTCCATACGCAGATCACCTCGAAAGTCCGGTCACATCTGAGAAATAGTATAAAAGTCAGTATGCTTCATCCGGTTCGGTAGGTGCTGCGGTAATATCGCGGTAGAAAGTGGCCCATGCAGCTTCCTCATAGGGGCGTACAAAAAAGAAGCCAATGCTCAATGGAATTGTCAGCAGAAGAACAAGAGAAATCGCCATAGCCTCTGAACCGGTGAAATATTTGAGAACCAGAAAACCCCCGGCATACAGTGGCAACGAACAGAGCAGCTCCCAGCCAATGAAGCTGAAATCCAGACAGAACAGCCGCCATTTGTTGCCGTCCATAATCCGCCGGGATTCTGTGATCGCTTCATTTGCAGTCAACGAAGGATGCTCGGACATGATGTAAGGTGTCATCGCATAGCTGTATGTTTTCACGATTCCCGGAATCACCAACAGCAGCGACCAGAGGGCGATGTACAGACCCTGCAGGAATTTCATGCAGAAGCCATCCCACAGACGGTCTTTCTGAGAGAACAAGTCCGAGATGGCAGCATCATTTCCATCTACAAGGTTCAGATTAAAATGAGCATATCCCAGTTGAACTGCACCGCCCACGATCAGTTGGAGGATTGCCCACAGACCAATGCCGACAAGCAAAACAGCAAGCAGCCGACCGCCGTTTGGCTGGGCGAACAGGTTAAAATGAATGTCCTTTGCCTGATTGGAATTGGAAACGACACTGTTGGAACTGCTCACAATGGTAGCACCGAGCGCACTGGCGGCAATACCTGTCAGAACAGCAGTTTTCCATTTTCCGCGCAGAGCATCGAGAGCGAGCATACGATAGTCGGCAGATATTTTCATAAAAGCAACCTCCTGTCTGAAAATGGCAAGTATGTGTGAAAAGGAATATGATATGCCACTTTAATTTAGATACGTTTGAAACGCTGAAAAAATTGCAACATGAATGAAAAAGAGGCTGTTGCGCCTGCCGCTTTTACGGCCTGCTCATTGACCTGATTGTAGTTCTTACGCAATCGCAAAGCAGTGCATCCAAGGCGACCAACTGCTTAAAACGGCAGTTTCCTGCGCACACGCTTCTCTGGAATTGCCCGGCACACAAATGTGCACCATGGCAGGCGTGGAAAAAAGATTCCCGCTTACACCTGTTAAGCAGTTCTGTACGTTTTAGTATGGGACAGATTTAATAACGCGGAAAATTGTCAAAGCCCACAGGCTGGTATGTGTGTCCAACCTGTGGGTTTTGCTATACTTGTCAACTGATACCAATTAGTATCAGCTGTTTTTCTGAGTTTCGTCCATGATTTTTTTGGCTCGTCCGCGCGTGGTGTCTTCAAAGGTCTCATCTTCGCTGAATCGCAGCCAATAGGGGTCTTCCATCAGGCAGGCGTTGGTGCGCTTGACGATTTCCCAAGCGTTGTAGTCCGGCAGACCCATCATTTTGCGGGCGGTTGTAGACCTCATTGCGGGAATAGCTGAAGTTTTATACCCGTTTGCTCTTTGTCCAACAATACTGCAAGTTCATCGGCAGACAGACCGTTGATATGGCCCAACTTGGTATAGCTCCACGAATTCGAACCGAAAAACACCACAAGCTGATTTCCGGAATACAGGACAACATCTCCCGGCTGCGTGGTCATCTGCACATCGCTGCGGGAAAAACTCTGCGGCAAACTGCCGACCTGCTCAAAGCCGCCATAGAGGCGGAAGTGTTCACGGTAATGGCGTTCTGTGCAAGGGTATGTAGCTCAGCAACAGCAGCGTTATTCTCCCATTGAATATCCACAGCGGTGCCATCAATGGTCAAACACAGCATCGGCTCGCTTGAATCGATTTCAGCCATGGTCGTTTCCTCCCGCAGTTCAGGTAGGCCAGCGCAGCCGCTCAAACAAAGCACAGCCGCCAGCAACAGGACGAGCGTAATATGCCGCTTCATCTCAAATACTCCGTAAAGAATGCGTTGAGCTTTTCAAACGGAATGATGTCCATCTGATCGTAAAGGTCAGTGTGGTTTGCACCGGGGATAATGAGCAATTCCTTGTTATCGCCGGTCAGCTTGCTGTACACTGTTTCGCTGAAATAGCGGGAGTGCGCCTTTTCTCCGTGTACCAGAAGTACTGCGGAGCGGATCTCGCTGCTGTATTGCAAAATCGGCATATTCAGGAACGACAGCGAAGACGTCGCGTTCCAGCCACCGTTGGAGTTCAGGCTGCGGGGATGGTAGCCACGCGGAGTCTTATAGTAGGCGTAATAGTCCTTTACAAACTGTGGTGCGTCCTCCGGCAGCGGATCGACCACACCGCCTGCCAGAGCATAGGTGCCGTTTTTGTAATCTACATTGCGCTGTGCATTCATGGCTTTTTTCTTCTCATAGCGTGCCGGCTCAGAATCCTCAGCATCAAAATATCCGTTGGCAGTTACACGGGTCATATCGTACATGGTCATAGCAGCGGTAGCTTTGATGCGGGTGTCAATGGCAGCAGCATTGATCGCCATGCCGCCCCAACCGCAGATACCGATGATACCGATACGCTCGGAGTCCACATTCTCCTGCACGGAGAGAAAGTCTACCGCAGCGCAGAAATCCTCGGTGTTGATGTCCGGCGAAGCGACATAGCGGGGTGTACCGCCGCTCTCGCCGGTGTAGGACGGGTCGAAGGCAATCGTCAAGAAGCCAAGCTCCGCCATTTTCTGCGCATACAGACCGGAGGACTGCTCCTTTACCGCACCGAACGGACCGCTGACGGCAATGGCGGGCAGCTTGCCCTCTGTGCCCTTCGGCGTGTACATATCCGCCGCCAGTGTGATGCCGTAACGGTTGTGAAAGGTCACTTTTATGTGTTCCACCTTGTCGCTTTTCGGGAACACCTTGTCCCATTCCTGTGTCAGATTCAGTTTTTCCATATTCAGACCTCCTTGCCTGTTGCCTTAAAATATACTGTGTTGTCCACGGCTTCCAACCATTCATTGGAGGTTTCGTCCCCCGGAACCTCTACCGCCAGATGAGAGAACCAGCTATCCGGTGCTGCGCCGTGCCAGTGCTTGACTCCCACAGGGATATTTACTACATCGCCGGGGCGGAGCTCTTGTGCCGGTTTGCCCCATTCCTGATAGTAACCTCGACCAGCCACACAGACGAGGATCTGTCCACCGCCGCTTTTGGCGTGATGAATGTGCCAGTTGTTACGGCAACCGGGTTTAAAGGTCACATTGTAAATACCGACCTGCTGCGTAGAAAGCGGTGCGAGATAGCTTTGCCCGATAAAATATTTCGCAAAGGCGTCATTGGAGGCGCCGATGGGAAAGACCATTTCATTCTGATGCTTGGCTTTTGCATCGGCGTCGTCGTCCTCCGCCCATACTTCCTTTGCCATACGGAAAGCCGCCCACGCCTTGGGCCAGCCCGCATAAAATGCCGCATGCGTCAGGATCTCCGCAATTTCCGTTTTGGTCACACCGTTGTTCTTTGCAGTTGTCAGATGGTACTGAAAGGACGAATCCGTCAGCCCTTGCGCCATCAGCGCCACCACTGTTACAATGCTGCGGTCTCGCAGGGAAAGCTTGTCTTCCCTGCTCCACACCTGCCCGAACAGTACATCATCATTCAATTCCGCAAATTTAGGAGCAAATTTCCCCAAAGCCTCTCTGCCTGCCGTTTGTTTGATTGCCATAGCTCAGACCTCCTTGCCCATCTGATAAGCTTGTTCCAGCGCAGGATGTCCGGCGATCTCTCCCACGCCGTTTACGCCGCCTGCAAACACTGTGCCAGCCAGCGCACAGCGGGGGAAGCAATCCACCCAGCCCTGCACGGCCTTCTCTGTGCCCGCAAAGGTCTCCGATGCGTTCTCTGCCGCCGTTGCAAGCAGATAGACTTTCGTAAAGGCATAATCCGTATCGAACAATGGGTTGGCACGATCCAGCATAGTCTTGAGCTGACCGCTGACGCAGTAATAGTAGACGGGTGTTGCGAACACCAGCACATCCGCATCGTGCATTTGGGCGGCAATTTCCACGGCATCGTCCTGAATGACGCAGTGCCCCAACTTCAGGCAGGCAAGACAGCCCTTGCAGAAGCCAACCTGCTTTTCCCGCAGATATACGGTTTCTACCTGATTGCCTGCCTCCTGTGCGCCCTTGGCAAACGCTGCCGCCAGCGTTTCGGAGTTGCCACTCTTACGGGGACTTGAGGAAATGATCAGCACCTTTTTATCCATTGTAAAACACTCCTTGCATTTTTATATTCGTTGTGTTATTCTCATAGTAGCGCATAAACCTAACTTTAGGTCAAGATGCTTTTGGAAAATTTTCGGAGGGTAATTGATGTATTCAATTGGACAGGTGGCAGAGATGTTCGGATTACCTATCTCTACGCTGCGCTATTATGACAAGCAGGGGCTTTTCCCGAATATGGAGCGAGTATCCGGCATCCGAAAATTCGGTGACACGGAGATTGAAGCGCTCCGGGTCATTGAATGTCTGAAAAAGGCTGGCATGGAGATCAAGGACATCCGGCAATTCATGGATTGGTGTGTGGAAGGGCCGTCCACTTATCCACAGCGCAAGGAATTGTTTGAAACGCAGAAGGCACATATGGAGGAGGAGATCGCACGGATGAACCGCACTCTGGATATGCTGAAATTCAAATGCTGGTACTACGAACAGGCGATCCGGGACGGAAATGAGGAAAAAATCGCCGCCATGATCCCCGATGAGCTGCCGGATGACATCCGTGTGATCTACGACAGCTCCCACAAAAAATAACCCCCTCCGAATCGAAGTTGCACCACCTCCCCACGCAACCGCCCTTTTCCGCAAAACGCGGGCAAACTTCAAAAAATGTTACAATTTTCTCATGAAAAAGGGCGGTTTCCCATTGACAGGCTTGTTATAATAGGAGTGTAAAGATTTTTGAGCCAGCACTCGGCGGCTCGGATTGCTTGAAGGTTCCGATTTGCGGACTTTGGAAAAAAAGAAAGAGGCAACAGCATTATGACCAAGATTGATATTTTCTCCGGCTTCCTTGGTGCCGGTAAGACCACCCTCATCAAAAAGCTCATCAAGGAGTCCTTTGCGGGCCAGAAGGTCGTTCTGATCGAGAACGAGTTCGGCGAGATCGGCATCGACGGCGGCTTTTTGAAGGAGTCCG
>ERZ779874.1517-NODE-1517-length-22203-cov-5.892270_pt1 | contig 22203 bp, 23 predicted proteins | sample MGYA00511031_ERZ779874 | MGnify/ENA primary metagenome ERZ779874 (study PRJEB29588, sample SAMEA2156850) | human gut metagenome | biome: human gut; feature: human-associated habitat; material: faeces | place: Denmark | collected 2008/2010 ...
CCTGTGTGCCGCACCAGACCGTCCACTCTTCGCGGATGCGGCCCGTCGCGTCTCTTGGCGTCTTGGCGTAGTCCGTCCAAAGGGACTGTGCGATGTACTTCTTTGCCCACGTCTGAAGCTCTGCGCCCTCCTGCTCCAACACAGTATCCATATAGACCCTTGCGGAGATACCATCCAGGCTGTCGCCGCAATGCAAATCTATCTGCTTCTGTGCCCATCTGTGCATGAAAGCATACCCAGGCAGGTTTCGAAAACGCCAAATCCGAGCCGCGAAATTCTTTTCGTAGGCATACTGGACATGATTGTTCTGCTTCCAGCTCAAGGGTACAATGTTGAGCGGACCTTTCGGTAAAACTTCTCTCGTCATGTTTCGAACTCCTTTCAGCAGATTCCGTTCTCTCTGAACTCTGTCAGCAGACCATAGCGCCGACCGAGTTGTTCAAAGACGGACTGCGCGATGGCAAGCTCCTCGTAGCTTATGGATTGCTCTGCAAACCGTTCCTGCCACTCGATAGCTTTCTCACGCGCCTTTTTCTTTTTTTCCTGATAAGTGCTCATTCTTTCAATGTCTCCTTTTCGTTGATTTTTTGGTATTTGCGAAAATAGGTGGGTGGAGAGAGTTGCTTGGGTTATCCCGCAAGCAACTCTCTTCTTATCTGTATTTAGCCTTTTGCAGGGCTTACAACGCCATGAAGATGTCTTCCGCATCAGGGGTTTCCCACGAAATCGTGTACATTGCTTTTTCTCCTTTTACAAAAATTCAGAATTCCGCTTCGCATTCCTGAATGTTGTCCAGAACAGCTTTGACAGGGCAATCCAGACACGCGGTCTCAAAGTCCTTCAAAGTCACTGTGCCGTCCTCAGAGACGGAGGCATGGTCGCACTGAGCGCAGAAATTCCAGCAATCCTGCTGCGTCAGAGATGGCTCTCCAAGCAGCTCATACCAGGGGCGCGTATCAGGCGTTACATGGAACTTTGCCAGCGGGCAAACCGTTTCTGTCCCAATAAAGGGGCCGAGCTTGTCCTTGGACGGCTTATTGCTATGCCCACAATCGTAGGCACAGTAACACTGGCCACGGCCGCAAATGAGCTGAGCAATCAACTCGCGGTCTTTGAACTCCTCCACAGAGCAGTTCTTGATGAGCCATCCGTACTTGTCGGACAGGGCGTCAACCGCCGCATCCGCATCGTCGGCACCGTCAACGATTTCCTCGGTAGGAAGAGAAACTTCCTCCCCATCCGTCTCCCAGTCGATGCTGGTTATCATGAATTTTGCCATTTCAAGTATTCTCCTTTCAGTTTTTTGACTGTTTTTTTATATATAAAAGTCAGCATCCCTAACGGACGCTGACTGAACATTCTTTATGTTTGTGATACTTCCTTTGTATGGTCTGAGCATACCAGAAGATATGCAAAGCGTGAAATTTCCCGTCGCAGGAACCTAAGAACCTTAAAGCTAAACAACGCCACCGACCGCGTATTGCAGTCGGTAGCGTTGCTTGCGTACTTCAGATTTCCCAAAAACCTGCGGTGTCCTTCAACTCGTCGGCGAGGTATTCTCTCAAAGCCTCGCGGACTATTGCCGACAGTTCGCCGGAGCCGCCCTTGCGTTTCTCACGGATACCGCGCTCCTCCAGCGCGAGAATCAGGTCTCCACTCATGAAGTACGAGCGTTTTACCAGTTCATCCGGCTTTTTGGAGTCGTAGCGGTATGGCTGAGAAATAGCACGGGTCAGCTTGCGACGCGGCTTTTCTTCCAAGCCAATCGCTTCCATAGAAGGAGGGATTTTGGACGGCTTCTGTGCGACACTGGGCAACTTCGTACTTGCCTTCGGCTCTTCCTGTGTTTCAGCCTCCAGTCTTTTCTCAGACTCCTTTTCCGGTTTCTGCTCCTCCGCTGCTTCCTGCGGCCCGCCGAACAGACTTGCGTACATTTTGTTCGTATCGAGACTTCCGAGCTTCTTTGCCATATCAGATACCCTCCTTTGCGATTTCGTCTGCCAGTGCCATATAATCCATAGCAACCGTGCTGTCCGGTGCAGCCGTCAGCAAGTCCAGTTCACGGCTCTTGGTCTCTTTTACGATAACTGCCGAGCGAATGAAGGTGTTGAACACCTTAGTGTCCAGCGCATTTGCTGCCTGCATCGCAACTTTCATCATGTCCTTGCTGTTATTCTGGCGCGGGTCGAACTTGGTGAACAGGATGCCGAGGATTTTCGGGTCCACGTTGCAATACTGCCTTGCCTGCTGAATCGTGTTGCCGAGCTGGGCGATACCGCTGATGGCGTCGGAATCCGCATCCGTGGGAATTAGAATGTAGTCGGCGGCCACAATCGCGTTGGTTGTCAGGATGCCGAGGGAAGGCGGCGTGTCAATGAGTACATAGTCATAAACGTCCCGCACAGCGCTGTCCTTGAGTGCGTTTTTCAGGCGGAAGCTGCGACCAATCTCAGATACCAGCTCCCCTTCCAGACCGGCCAGCAGAATATTGGTGGGTAAGATATCAAAGCGGTCGAAGTGCTGGATAGCATCCTGAATGGCGATGTCCCCTCTGAGGACGCTATAGACGCCCCTGCCGTTATCCTCCGCACCGACCTGCTTGCTGAGATTGCCCTGCGGGTCCATATCGACCGCAAGAACTTTGTTCCCGCGCTTTGTCAGCGCGGAAGCCATGATTGCGGTGGTCGCTGTCTTTGCGACGCCGCCCTTCTGATTTGCAATGCAGATAACCTTCATCGGTTTTTCTCCTCTCATATATTAGTTTCAGCGAACTTCGCTTGGTTTCCTTTATGACGTTATTATACCACACAACAGCTTGATTGTCAATAAGAACTCAAGAGTAAAAGAATGTGGGTTCTCAGGTTCCATCCGTACTTGTTGCAAATGCCGAAACAGCGAGCTTTTCGCCGTCGCTGGTAATGCGAATGGTTCCAAGTTCGTCCGTGCGGTAGACCTTGATGCCGTGCTGGCTGAGACGCTGCAAGGTTGAGGTTGCCGGATGATGGTACATTTCGCCCATATCGCTTTCGGAATCCACGCTAATGACTGCGATTTCTGGTGCCACGGCATCGAGGAAGGAATCTGCCGTGGAACCTGCGGAGCCGTGATGGCCTACCTTCAGGACGTCGCTCTTGAGGTCGTAGCCACTCATTTCGAGGCCCTGCTCCGTGTTCATCGTCGCATCGCCGGTGAAGAGGAATGATGTGTTGCCATAGGTGAGCTTAATAACGATGGAGGACTCGTTCAGGTCAGGCATATCCGTATCACAAGATAGAATCTGCCATGTGGCATCTCCCAGCGTATATGTCTCCCCCGCCTTCGGTGTCAGCTGCTCGGCGGAGCTGCTGTCTGCGGCCTCCACTACAGAGCGGTAGGTTGCGGTCGTTCCCTCCTCCTCGGAGAGCATAATGTAATCGACTTCGGAGCTGTACGCGGTAATAACGTCATCCATACCTCCGATGTGGTCCTCGTGGTTATGGGTGCCAATCACATAGTCCAGATGGTCGATGCCAAGGCTCTCAATGTAATTGGTCAGTAGCTTTCCATCCGGATTGTTGCCGGCGTCTATGAGCATGGCGCTTTCATCGTTGTAAATGAGTATTGCATCCGCCTGTCCAACATCTATGAATTCCACATTGAGTGTGCCAGAGACCTGCGTCCGTGTACCCTGTACCGCCGCGTTGTCCTGACTTGACGTCTGCGTATCGCCGGTGTTCTTATCGCCCTTCCATAGCCCTTGAGGGCCATCCAGTGGACTTGCGATGTACTCGATAGCGTCTATCCATGACTCCGGGACAATCCCGACGCCGTAGCCTGCGGACATCAGGATAAAGAAGACTGCGAGGAAGGACGCAATTTTCTTCACAAGGCTGCCCTTTTTATGCTTTTTGCTATTCATGATTTCGTGGGGATACTTGTTGGAGTATCCCATCTCCTTTCAGGAAAATGAAAATTTGGCGTTTTGAAATTTGTACGCTATACTTGGGAAAATGGCAAAGGAGGTTTTCCCATGACGGAATTATTTGATGCTGCCAAAACTTTTTTATCAAGCCTGAGTACAGACCAGCTGGTAGCTCTGTTTATTGGGGTGATGGCGCTGTCCTGCGCCGTCAAGCTCTTAAAGGATACGCTCTCCACCATCGTGAGCATCCTTGGCGTACTGTTTATTCTCTATTTCTTCGCTCCCGGTCTTTATACTGACCTGATTGTGATGTTCATGCAGGCACTCCGCTGGCTTGGTAGTCTTTTTGCAGGGCTTTCGAGCCATTGACCTCAAAGATGCTCCCGGACAACCGGGAGCATCTTTTTTGCCCTTGTTCCGCATCATATTTTCTGCTCCAGCTCGAAGTAAATGCCATCGCAGTACATGAGCGGTAGTTTCGGGCTGGTGAAGCCGTAAAGTCCGCAGGCGATGAAGTTATGCACCTCGATGACAGCCGTTTGGCCATTCCGCAGCACGGCTACATCGAGCGTGTATGCTTTCGGAGTATTGGTGAAGGCTTTAACCATCTTCTCTACGGTGGCCCTGTCAGGCATTTGCCACGGGTCGCCGGAATAATTTTTAAGGTCGAGAATGTTGCCTCGATGAACAAATATGCGCCACTCTGAAACGATGTCGATAGTTTGTGAAACGAAGTAGTCTGTATCGTCCGGCAGCTTCTGTCCTGCGTGGTAGATGCCGGCATAGTCACACTTCACGACGGATGCGCTCTTGATGAATGCCTTGCCCAAGTTTGCGATGGCGCTCTCAACCTGCCGTTTCCCGTGAGCAACCTGAACCCATCTGTTGGCGAACGGCCGCAGCTGCTCCGGAATGAACAACGGTGTCAGGCCGCGTTCAATGCCATACCACCGTCTCAGACCACTCTCAACAAATTCAATGGAGCCGACCGGAATTAGCTGCTCCCCATCCTGGAAGATGTTCGCACAGGAACTTGAGAGCATCGCGGCAATGGGGTCCTCCGGGTGCAGCCAGTTATGTTCGTCGATAACCTCAAGCAACACCGCCGAGTCCGGGGACGGCAGTGAAAAGCCTGAGTTGTCGTGAGGAAGTGTCTGGATACAGAAGGTCACATTATTCACCACTTTCGTCCTCCTGTTCGGCCAGCACCTTCGTGAGGAGGGGACACTTCTTCCGGTCGTCCAGAATCCGCTTGGCAAGAGTTAGCGCATACTTGTATTTATCCGGATATGCCAGCATCAATGCCATGTATTTGTTTTCGCCGCTTTGCCTGGTTCCAAGAAAGTCTCCCGCTCCACGGATTTTCAGGTCTTCCTCCGCGATTTCAAAGCCGTTGGTGGTTCGAACCATTGCACCAAGCCGTTGCATCGCTTTTTCCGACTGGTCATTGCTTTGCAGCACACAATAGGATTGCAGGCTGCTTCTGCCGACACGTCCGCGAAGCTGGTGCAGGGAGGAAAGGCCGAACCGCTCGGCGTTGGTGATAATCATTGCGGTAGCATTCGGAACATTGACGCCGACCTCAATGACTGTTGTTGCAATAAGAACATCAATCGCTCCATCCTTGAATTTCTGAATCGTTTCCTCTGTTGTTTCCTTGCTGTCTCTGCCAGTCAGCGTGGCAATGCGGACACCGTATGGCTTCAGCCATTTCTCGTATTCCCTGCTAACTTCTTCCACGGAAAGAACTCCGGCCATATCTTCACTGGAGTCAATCATCGGCGAAACCACATAGCATTGGTGGCCTTTTCTTTTCTGACTCAGAACAAATCGCATGATTCGTTCTTTGTCCGTGGCGATACCGGTAACAACCGGCTTCCTCCCTGCCGGCATCGTCTGGATGGTGTAGAGGTCGATTGCGGAGCCATAAATGACCTGCGCCAGCGTCCGGGGGATGGGGGTGGCACTCATGGTGATGCTGTGAACGCCCGCCGCCGCCTTTTCGACCAGAGCCGCCCGCTGCGCAACACCGAATTTGTGTTCCTCGTCCGTAACCGTGATACCAAGGTTCTTATATTCAACGCTCTTTCCGATAACGGAATGCGTACCGACGATGATATTTGCCTCACCGCTCGCAATGGACGCCAGAACAGCCTTCTTCTCCTTCACTTTCATGTTGGAACCGAGATACGCGATGTGGAAGCCTACCGGCTCCAGAATTGCGCATAGGTCGGCATAGTGCTGTTTTGCGAGGACTTGCGTGGGAGCCATCAGGACGGCCTGATATCCGTTCTCCGCAAGTGCGGCCATCATTAAGATGGCAACGATGGTTTTGCCGCAGCCGACATCCCCCTGAACCAGCGCATTCAGGCGCTTCCCTTCCCGCACCTTCTGAATCATGGAATTCACGGTATCCTTCTGGTCCTTCGTGAGCTGATATGGCAGGTTTTCCGTGATTTCCTTTATGGTGCCAAGCGTTTTAATATTGAAGGTGCTGCCAATACTGGAGCTTCTTGCCGCATACTCATTGCTCATGGCGAAGTACACCATGTCGTCCATCAAAAGTCGGTCGTGAGCCTTCTCTATCTGCGTCATGCTCTGCGGGAAATGTACGGAGTATAATGCCTCCCGCATGGGCAGCATCTTTTCATTTGCAACCATATCCGGAGGCAGCGTCTCTCCCAGCGCCTCCGGCATACTGACTGCTGCTTCCATTTTTGCAGACAAGTAGTCCATGCTCATGCCGGGAATTTTGCTGTAAACTGGGATAATACGCTTTCCGATGCTGATACGAGGCTCAAACATTTCCGGCGAGGTCGCCGAGTAATTGTCATATTCTGCGCTATATTCGAGTTTTGCGCACAAATAGACCTTATGTCCGACGAACTCCTCGTACTTTGCCGCAAGATAGTTTTGATGGAACCATTTGACGAAGATACGCTTTCCGTCTTCCGTTTCGCAAAACGCAATCATCAACGGCTTTCCGTTGTTGTAGGTACAGACTTTATTGACCGTTACGATAAGACAAGAGATTTGGTCATCTGGCAAGATGCCAGTCTCTCTGCTGAAATCATTGTATTTTCGCGGAAGGTAGCGTACCATATCCTCAACAGAGAAAATACCTTTTCCGTTGAACTGCTTTTCCTTCTGCGGGGTGACACCGATAGCCGACAATTTCACGCTTTGCCCCTCCTTTCAAAAAAATCAAATATGCGCCCGGATATCATCTGCCAGAAACTGTATGGTCGTTTCCCCACGGAAGGTATTCTCTCCGAGACTGCCAACCGCGTCGATGACCTCCGGACTCCCCATGCTGCGGAACGCTTCCGCCATGTTGAATGCCACCACGTTTCCATTCCTTCCGGACAACTTGATGTGCGTTTTATTCGTGCCCATCTCCAACATACCAAACGCCTGAAATCCCCTCACCATACACACGGGTTTGGGGACACCCTGTCCGAACGGTTGGTACTTCTTGAGCGTCTGAACTGCCGCTCCAAAATCCTGGGGCTGGAGCACAATGTCATAGCGGATATACTCGCCCGCTTGTTCAATACCGGTGCAGTAATCCCTTGCACGTTTCCTGAACTCGGAAACCTTATCGGGCATCAAAGATAAGCCCGCAGCGCCCACATGGCCGCCGTATGTGATAAGCAGGTCAGAAAGGGTATCCAGCATAGCCTTCATGTCAAAGTCTCCGTAGGACCGCCCCGACCCTTTTGCAATGCCATCTTCCGTTTCGACCAGAACAATGGTTGGAACATGATACTGATTTGCCAGCTTGCCAGCAACCAGACCAACGATGCCCTCCGGCATTTTCTTTGCGAATGCAACGAGCGGCGCGGACAACTTCTCCTGCGTGTCAATCGCGGTGCGGATTTTGCCCATCCACTCCTCAACAGTCGCTTTCCGGTCGTTGTTAATGGCAACCATCTTTCCAAGATAGGTCTGTGCGTTGTTATTATCCGTACACAGTAGGGCCTTCAGCACGGACGTTCCTCCGGCATTATACATACGCCCAGGCGCGTTGATAAGCGGCGCGACGGTGTATGCGATAGTCTCTTCATTCATCGGAGCGCCGGAGGAGGCTGTCCAGAGCAACTGATTGATGCCGGCAGGCAGATGCGCTTCCCCGCTGTTGACTCGTCGCAAGCCATTCATAACAATAGCTCGGTTATCACCCGTCAGCGGCATGGAGTCCGCAATCGTGCCGATACACGCAAGTACCAGTAAATCATCCGGCATGGCACTGATGTCCGCAACGCGGAGCATATACTGCGCCAGCTTGAACGCAAGACCTGCACCGCAATATTCCTTGTATGGGCTGGAGTCTCCGTCCATGTGTGGGTCACAAGTCACAGCGGCGTGTTTCGGTTCACGGCCATCTGCGAGATGGTGGTCCAGCACTACGACCGTGTTGCCGTGCTCCGTGGCGGCCTTGTCCAGAACGTCGCCGGCCGCGATGCCGTTGTCTACCGTGATGATAAGGCTGTTTTCGACGCCCTTCAAAATCGAATCGGATACGCCGTATCCGTCCGTGAATCTGCGGGGGATGATGGGCCGCACCTTGACGCCCATGCTATACAGGAGCCGTGTCAGAATCGTGGTCGAGGTGATGCCGTCCGCATCATAGTCGCCGACAATCACGACGGGCATATTCTTGCGGATACATTCCTCAATGGTCTCCCCCGCCTGCTTAATGCCGCAGACTTGCTCTGCGGGCACTTCTCTCGGCGATAACAGTTCTTCTGCGCTTTGACCCGACATACCGAGAATTGCCTCTTCGATTGTATGATAAATTGTTTTATTCTGAATCCATTCCATTGCTCAAGAATTCCCTTCTGCGGACAAACGCCTTCGCGCAAAGGAACTGCCCGTCGTCGCTTCTACAATAGTCGCAAAGCTCCATCCCGCCGCATGGCGTCTCAACACCATGCTCCCGTTTCTGCGCCTCTTTCAGCACCTCGTCGAGTGCTGCGAGGATATCGTCCACACTGAACAGGATGTCAGCAGGCCTATCATCTTCCTCGCCGCAGCCGTCCGCGTATTTTGCGCTCTCCGCACAGGCCATCTGGTCACACAGCTCGTTATACTGATTGCCGTTGTGTCCTTTCACCCAGATGAAGGTGCATTTGCGTTGTGCTGTCAGCTTATCAAGCTCCTTCCAGAGGTCCAGGTTTTTTACCGGGCCTTCCTTTCGCTTCCAGCCGTTCCGCTTCCAGCTTTTCAGCCAGCCGTCGTTAAAGGCCCGTACAACATACTGGGAGTCGCTGTATATCTTTACGCCGGTCGTGTCCTTGTCCAGCGCCTTTAATCCTTGAATCAGCCCCATCAGCTCCATGCGGTTGTTCGTCGTGTCGCTCGCGCCTCCGGACAACTCTATCTGCTTCCCATTGCAAAGGATGACAGCCGCCCAGCCGCCAGGTCCGGGATTGCCGATGCAAGAGCCGTCTGTATAGATGGTTGCCTGCTTTCCTATCATCGAAATTCTCCTTTCTGCCTGTATTCTTGAGAATACAAGCACCCTGGTTCTTTGGTTCTCATTATACCACATTACTGCTAAATTGTCAATTTATTGCGTATTTATTTGCGGGCATTTTTCTGTTTTTCTGTGAACTTGAAAATAAAAAAAGCGGCTATGCGAAAACGCATGGTCGCTCTTTATGTATGGCCCAAATTTCTCTTTATATGGAAATCTTTCCGTAGTGCATAATACAGGGTGTCTCCCTCTGCCTTAATGGTTGGCAGGCACTCTCCCGTGTTGTCTCTGGCATACGCAAGGCACAGAATCGTGCCAAACCGGCAATCGCGCAGCCGCCCTTCTGCTTGCGCACGTCTGACCAATTTCATGCTTGCTTCGGAAGATAGTTCAAGCCGATAGATTTCTTCATCGCCGATGTGTGTCCACGAAATCACAAATGTGTCAAGCCAGTCCCCCATCCGCTCGGATTCTTTCTGCATCCAATGCCGGATTTCGGCCTGGGTCGCTGTCCAATGAATATCGAACTTCTTTGTGTTCACTATACGCCCTCCTCCTATGAGGAATGTTATCTCAAGGTTTTCGTGTGCAACACCGCTCCTTACCCGCAGAGTTGTTCAATCACACACCGCAAGAGTAGCAGAGCAAGGAAGGCAACACCAGCAATGATGCGGGCGCGGACGCGCTGTCTCTCTTGAATTTGTTCGAGATTGCTATTCATCATAGAAAAATCGCTCCTGTCTCGTTAGATTTGGTGGGGGATTATTGACTTATGTCAGAGATTGAAATTGCAGAATTTGGCTGGATGCCTATTTAGTATCATTGTCAGTTGTAATTGACACCAAATGTGCGTGTTGGCTGTGTTATTTTGCAGCGTGTGCGTGGGGCGTGGACTCCTATTTGGTGTCGATGACATCGACCACCGCGGTCGGGAGATTTGCCGTCAGGTTCAGCGGCGCGTCGATAGCGTTTGCCTCGGGGATGGAAGAGTAGATCTTCGCGCCGCTCTCGCTGCCGAAGAGCACGACGCGCTTATCAAAGGTCGCAAGACCCTCGATCTCCGTGTAGCGCGTGCTGCCGTTGAGCGCCTGTAAGGTGATGCGGTAGAAAAAGTGCATGTCGACGGTGTAGTACCCGCGGTTGAAGTTCACGGGCTCGACGTCGACAAACGTGTAGATGAGCTCGGCGCTGCCGCCGCGTAGCCCCTGCGCCGTGCTCAAAACGCTCTGCGCCGTGGCCGTGGGGTAAAAGCGCAAATCCTCAATGCAATCCTTGTCGCGGCAGGATGAATAGATCTTTTTCGTATGAATACAGACCGCCTCGCGCGCGCCGTTCGCACCGCCGACGGGGCCTGCTGCTACTTTATCAGCCATAAAGCAAGAATACCTCCTATTTTAAGTACTGGAAAGTCGGGCGCGACCGCGCCTTTCTTTCACCCCAGTCTATGCCGTACGCGAAGATGGGTGTGCCGCGTTTTTGCCGATTTTGAAAAAGACCTATACAAGCGAAAAAAGGTGTGCTATACTAAATATAGTTTTTGACCGACTGATACCGACAACTTTTTGTGGTATTGGCAGTCATTTTGTGTTATGATCGCTGTAAATTCACCCGAGGAGGTGCGCTATGGGGCGCGTCGGTTTTATCCAGGACAAACTGGAGATCAAATTTCTCATTCTGTATGTTGCTGCCCGGCTCATCGAGCCGGTCCCGTTCGAGGCCATGCAGGAGCTAACGATGTGCGACGACGGCATCGACTTTTTTGACTTTTCCGAATGCCTGAGCAATTTGGTCGAGTCGCAGCATTTGACGCTTTCGGACGACGGGCTCTACGCCATCACGGAAAAGGGCCTGCACAACGGCGCGATCTGCGAGTCGAGCCTTCCCTACTCTGTGCGCCTGCGCGCCGACAAGAACATCACGATCTTCAACCAGAAGCTCAAGCGCCGCGCGCAGATCCAGTCCGACATCGCGCCGCGCCGCAACGGGACCTACACGGTCACGCTCGCGTTCAACGACGACGAGAGCCAGCCCATCTTGAAGATGGAACTCATGGTTCCCAAGGAGGTCATGGCCAAGGATCTCGCCGAGCGCTTCCAGAAAAATCCCGAGCAGCTCTACACCGGCGTTTTGAACACGCTCTTCTCCGAACCCGACGAGGGAAAATAACATACATATCAATATGCAAAAAAGAGACAGCCGTTCGGCTGTCTCTTTTTTGCTTCAATCTTCGCTTTTCTCATCCTGCGTCTCATGCAGCAGTTCTTCGACCGGTATGCCGTAGAGCTTTGCGAGCGCGAGCAGATTGGATGTTGATGGGTCGGACGCGCCGGACTCCCACTTGCTGACGGCCTGCCGGCTGACGCCGATGGCTTCTGCGACGAATTCCTGCGTCATTTTGCAGCGCGTGCGGTGCGCTTTCAACGCTTCGCCGAGCGTTTTCTTCGTCTCGGTCTTTTCCTTCCGCACCTCACCGGAGCGCAGGTATTTGAGCAGCGCCCGGATCAAAAGCACGAACAAAAATACGGTCGCGCCGAACATGCAGATGCCGAACAGTCCAAAAATCAGTGTTTTCATGAGAGGATCCATCCTTTCTGTGTTTGGGATGGCTTCAGTATTGCGAAAATCCCCGGTTGCTGCCACCAACTATCGCGCAAAAAGCGGTTGCGGCGGGTTATTTCAGCAGCTTTTTCAGATACTGCCCCGTGAAGCTCTCCGGGCAGGCGGCGATCTGCTCCGGCGTGGCCATGATGGCGTGCTCGATGCGGTGGCGCAGGGCGGTGCTGCCGCCCTGACGGATGGCCCTCTCGTGGGCCAGCAGCACGGACTCGATGGCCCGGTCGCCGATGCTGTACAGCGCCAGCTGCATATCCTACCGGTAGCACTGCTGCACGAACTCGTCCAGTCCATCCTGGGGCAGGAAGATCTGTCCCCGGTAGTCCGGCCGGTCTGCGTAGGGTGCCGACAGGGCAGCGCTGTGGCTGGACAGGGTGCCGTCCACCATAATATTGCCGCCCACCCGGCGCAGCCCCAGCTTCCAGACCTTCGCCAGGTCCATGGTCTGATAGAACAGCGGCATATCCACCGGGAACTCGCCGCTGTGGGCGTAGATGAACTCCGCGTCCCGGTCGTCAAACAGCCAGCCGCCCTCGATGGCCGCCACGGTGGTGATTCCGTTTTCCAGCAGCCGGGACATGGCCAGATGGATGGCCTCCATGCGGAACTCGTCCGGCAGGCTCCGCAGCACATTGGAGCGCAGCACATAGTTGGCGTTCCGCCGGAAAATGCCCGTGGGCAGGCCGCTGCCGTCCAGCTCCACACCCTCCAGGGAGAAGGGCACCTTATAGTACAGCAGGGCGTGGGTGTTCAGCATACTGACGTGGTACTCCTTGGAGAACAGCACCACCGGACTGTCGCTGCAATACTTGTCCAGCACATACCGGTCCGGAAAACGCTTTTCCTCGAACTGCGACTCCTCCACCTGGCAGCCCAGCACCGCGCCCTCCCGCTTTTCGGCGGCGGCCAGCATCTCGCCCAGCTCCCGGTGGGACCGCGCACCGCCCAGATCCACGCTCATCATGTTCACGGCGGTCTGCATCACATGGAAGTGGTTGTCGATAAAGCCCGGCAGCACCGTTCCGCCTCTGGCATCGATGACCTGCGTGCCGGGGCGCACCAGCTTCTGCCAATCATCGCCGCGGCCTGCGGCGCAGATCATTTTCCCCGCCGCGGCCACCCAGTCGGCCCCGCCATCGCCGCACATGGTCACGCAGCGCCCGTTTTTAATGATGATATCCGCGTACATAGCGTCCCGTCCTCCTGTTGAAAGCCGTGTTGTGTTATGGCCGTATTGTACACCAGGGCGGGCCGTCTGTCCAGTGGCGCTGTGTCCCCGGCGGCAAATGTACCAAATCGTTGGTTGAAAGGCGCGGCATGATTTGCTAAAATGTTTAGTAACAACGGAAATTCAACGCTTTTCCCACGCGCGGCGCAACATCTCCCGGCTACAATGACATCAAACTGAGGCGGAGCACGGCCGGCGCGGCCCCTCTCCGCCCTCCCGAAAAAACGAAAGGACAGGGATGTATATGAGCGTTTTGATTTTGAACCGCGAGCAGGTCAAGCAGGTCATCTCCATGAAGGAAGTCATCCAGGAGGTGCGCGAGGTCTATCGTCTGAAATCCCAGGGCAAGTCCGTGATCTGGCCGCTGGTCAACTATGAATTCGTGGACGAGCACGCCGCCATGGACATCCGTTCCGGCTATATCAAGGGCGTACAGCTCCACGGCCTGAAGATGCTGAACAACTTTCCCGAGAACCGGGAAAAGGGCCTGCCGCCCTTCAACGGCATTATGATGGTCTACGACTCCAACACCGGTATTCCCGTCAGCGTCATGGACGCCTCCTACGTCACCTGTATGCGTACCGGCGCCGCCGGCGCGCTGGGCGTGGACCTGCTGGCCCGCAAGGACGCCAAGCACCTGTTTATTCTGGGTGCCGGCAAGCAGGCCCCCTTCCAGATCGCCGCCACGCTGCTGCTGCGTCCGGCCATCGATAAGGTCTACATCGCCGACCCCATGTTCCCCGACAACGCGGTGCAGTTCGCCGCCCACATTGCCCAGCAGCTCTCCGATGACTTCGGCATCGACGCCTCCGGCGTGGAGTTCCTGCCGGCGCTGGATATGGCCGCCGCCGTGGGCGACAGTGACGCCATCATCACCGTCACGCCCTCCCGCAAGCCCATCATCCAGAAGGCGTGGCTGAAGCCCGGCACCCATCTGAGCTGCCTGGGCTCCGACATGGAATCCAAGCAGGAGATCGAGAGCACCATCTTCCAGGGCGCCGCCTTCTACGCCGACGACCGCGCCCAGTGCATCCGCGTGGGCGAGATGGAGCTGCCCATCAAGCAGGGCGTCATCAGTGCCGACGACATCACCGGCGAGATCGGTGACCTCATCGACGGCAAGGTCCCCGGCCGCACCAGCGACACGCAGACCACCATCTTCGACGCCACCGGCCTGTACATTCTGGATCTGGCCGCCGCCAAGGTAGCCATCGACCGCGCACTGGCCGAGGGCGTGGGCCTGCAGGCCGACCTGTAACCCCGCGGAATATATCCGCTTACCCTACAAAACAGACGAAATGAGGAGGACAATAAAATGAAACTGGCATGGTTTGGTGTGGAAGAGTGGCTGAATCCCATGGACTCTCTCGCCCGTATCAATCTGGGCAGCAGCTGCGTCAGCGCCCTTCGTATGGACGAGCTGTTTGACCTGACCGGCGAGGATCTGGACGCTTTCCTGAACGAAATGCGTACCATGAGCCTGCATTATCACCACGGCGACGCCACCGGCTCTCCCCGGATCAAGGCGGCGGTGGCCGGCATTTACCCCAAGGGCAACGTGAAGCCCGAGGAAGTGATGATCACCCACGGCGGCACCGGCGCCAATGACCTGGTGCTGATGAGCGTGCTGGAGCCGGGTGACAACTGCGTGGTGATCAAGCCCTCCTATCAGCAGCACTACGATATCCCCAAGGGCAGCGGCATCGAGACCCGCGTGGTCCAGCTGAAGGCCGAGGATAACTATCAGCTGGATTTCGACGCCCTGGACAAGGCCTGCGACGACAACACCAAGATGATCGTCCTGACCAACCCCAACAACCCCATCGGCGTGACCCTGTACGACGAGGGCCTGCGTAAGGTCGTGGACATCGCCGCCAAGCACGACGCCTGGATCCTCTGCGACGAGGTCTATCGCGGGCTGGACGAGAACTATATGCCCTCCATTCTGGACTACGGCTACCACAAGGCCATCTCCATCAGCAGTATGTCCAAGATGTACTCCATGGCCGGCACCCGTATCGGCTGGATCGTCTGCCGCGACCACGAGATGTACGAGGTCATGAAGACCCGCCGTTCCTACAACACCATCTGCTGCGGCATCTGGGACGAGATCATCGCCTCCATCGCGCTGGAGCATTACCAGGCCCTGTGGGCCCGCGCCCGTTCCATTCTGGAGCCCAACCGCAAGATCGTGGAGGACTGGGTGGCCTCCCAGCCCCACCTGCACCTGCGCGCCAAGGCCATGGGCACCACCTGCCTGATCGACTATGATTACGACGTGGACTCCGAGACCCTGGCCAAGGACGCCATGGCCACCGAGCAGATCCTGGTGGTCCCCGGCGACTACTTCGATATGCCCAAGACCATCCGCGTGGGCTACGGCGCCTTCCGCGATCCTCAGGTGCTGAAGGCCGGCCTGGAGGAGTTCGGCAAGTACCTGGAGAAGTACAACTAACTGACACATCCCTCTCTCACAAATTTCTTCCCCCCTGCGGCACGTGCCGCAAAACAAGCGCCCGGCAGAAAGGCCGCCTGACACAAGAAAACACACGGTTTTGCCTGTGTCTATCCGGCTGAAATCGACCGAAAAAACGCCCACATGCGTCAGCATGCGGGCGTTTTTGCAGCCAATTTCAGCTCGAATTTACTTTGGCAAAACTGCTTCGCACCGAAAAAGAGCGCGTTTTGTGCAGAGCCGAGGCGCGTCGCCGCAGGCATACTGGATGTCTGTCAAGGCGGCGCAACGATGGGGCTGCGCGAAACGCGCCTTTTGCGGCGTATGTTTTCTTATGCCAGGCGGCCTAAGCCGGGCGCTTGTTTTTTTCGTATTCCGTTGGCGCTCACACCCGCGCCCAGCGCATCCAGCCGTCCTCGAACAGGGCTGTCAGCCGCCCCGTGTCCTTCAGCCACGCCAGATAGGACCGCACCGTGCTGCCCACCAGCACATACTGCTCAAAGCTCATGGTCAGCCCGTAGGCGGCAAACAGCTGCTGTAGGATATCCTCAAAGCCGCGGGGCACAGCGCAGAGGTCCACGATCCTCTCCGCGATCTCATGCACCTTTCGGATATTGTACTGCGCCAGATCGGCGATGTCCTCCGTCACCTCCGTGTGCGCGGGCACAAATACCTTCGCCGTCATGGCCTGCACCTGCTCCAGCGTTTTCAGGTACCCGGCCACGTCGTAAATAAAGCCGATCTGGTACTTGTCCAGTATCTCCCGGCTGGAAAGGCAGTCCGCCAGAAACACCACGTCGTCCGGCGTCCGAAAGCCTACCATGTCGAAAAAGTGCCCGGGCAGGGGGATAGACGCAAAGCCCTCCGGCAGCTTGTCCGCCGTCAGCTCCGCCGCGTCGCTCTCCTGTGCCAGCAGAAACTTGTGCCGCAGGTCCTTGGGCGGATATCCGCCGTAGAGAAACGACGGCTCCAGCACCGGGTGCCGGGTAAACGCGCAGTCGATTCCCGGCGCGTAGATCCTACAGCCCGTCTGTCCCTGCAAATACCGGTTCCCGCCGATGTGGTCGGCGTTGGCGTGGGTGTTGTAGATCGCCGTCAGCTGCCAGCCGTTGGCGTCCAGCACCTGTCGTATCCTCCGCCCCGCGTCCTTGTCGTTGCCGCTGTCGATCAGGCAGACGTTTTTCTCATCCAGCCGGAAGAGGCCGATGTTGGTGGGGCTCTTGATGTAATACGTCCTCTCGGTAAGCTGTATCAGTTCGTACATAGCGGTATCCCCTCCGTTACTTTTTTGTATCGCCATCCGATCATGCTTTGTTACTTCTTTGTGCTGTCATCCTATCAGTTTTTCCGCCTCTTTGTAATGTCATCCTATCATGTTTTGCTGCTTCTTTGTCCTGCCATCCTATCATATTTCCCCGCTTCTTTGTATTGTCATCCTATCATATTTCCCCGCAAAACACAAGCGCCCGGCCGATAGCCGGGCGCCTGCGTACCTCATCTGTATATGGCGCCGCTGGCCGCCACACAGTTCTTTCCGTTGTTTTTGCAGATATACAGCTGCCTGTCCGCCTTTGCGATGAGTGAAAAGTCCTTCAATTCCCGGCCCGTCCCGCACGCAACACCGAAAGAGGCCGTAACAATGTGCCGGTCCGGCAGGTCCTCTCTTGGAACAGCCGCGGCGCGCACCGCGTCAAGAAGCGCACCGGCGATACGGCGGGCCTCCTCCTCACCGATATCCGGCAGGATCACCACGAACTCCTCGCCTCCAAAGCGGAAGAGATACCGGTCAGCCGCCGCCAACACCCCGACCACGCTTCCGGCCACACGCCGCAGCGCTTCGTCGCCCTTCATGTGGGAGTAGTTGTCGTTGTACGATTTGAAATCATCCACGTCAAAAATAATGACGCTGACCCGTTCCGGCGCGGTTTTATCGGCAATGAACGTGCCATACGTCTCCATCGCCTTTTTATTCAGTGTTTCCGTCATCACGTCGTTGTAGGCCAGCTTGATGAAAGCGTGACCCATTTCCTTGATGTGCCGTTCGTTGGCAGACTGCCGAAGGAAGATGGACCGCAGCACGATAAAACCTACAATGATGGAAAATCGCAGCAGGAAATGCTTGAACAGATCATAGTTCTCCGCGTAGGGAAGCTGTCCGGGCAGCCACCAGCTGATCAATATCAGAACACATACCGCCACGGTATCCACACGGCGGTATGTGGGCGCGATCATGATCGCAAACAGATAGCACATGGAGATGGACAACCCGACCCGGTGAAAGTTGCAGGAGACCATAAAGACGGTAACGCTGGCGATCACCACCCCGTAGTAGGCCAGCAGCGCAAACCGCGCCGGCGGCGCATCGTATTCTCCTCCACGCTTTTTATAGGCGATCGTAAACACCAGCATCGCCAGCGAGCCGCCGATCATCATGTAAAGCGGCACCATGTCAATGGGGATCATCGAGCGCGCCGCGATGTTCTTGACCATGTAGATCCCGTTGGTCAGTATAAACAGAATGGCTGCATAAAATACGACCGAAAAATTCTGCCGCATAAGGATGCTCTCCACAGTCGGAATCTCATCGATCTGTATTCCCAGCACACGATCACTAAAGCTCTTAAACCTGGCAAACGCCATATCCGATATCCAGCAGGACACCCTCTGCACAATATCGACCTTATCCCCTCGTCTTTCCATACGATCCCTCCAGCAAATAATACGACCCCGTTTGTCTGCTTTTGTTGATCTATTGTTATATTTTACCATGCTTCCGCCCAAAACACAAGCGCCCGGCTGATAGCCGGGCGCTTGGTATTATGATTATGCGGGAAATCGAGCCCTTACTTGGCGTCCTTGATGGCAGCCTGTGCGGCGGCCAGACGGGCGATGGGCACGCGGAAGGGGGAGCAGGACACATAGTCCAGACCCACGCGGTGGCAGAACTCCACGCTGGAGGGGTCGCCGCCGTGCTCGCCGCAGATGCCCAGATGGATGTCGGGGCGGGTGGCGCGGCCCAGCTTGCAGGCCATATCCACCAGCTTGCCCACACCGACCTGATCCAGCCGGGCGAACGGATCGCTCTCATAGATCTTGTTGTCGTAGTAAGCGGGCAGGAACTTGCCGGCATCGTCACGGCTGAAGCCAAAGGTCATCTGAGTCAGGTCGTTGGTACCGAAGGAGAAGAACTCCGCCTCGGTGGCGATGGCATCAGCGGTCAGCGCAGCGCGGGGGATCTCGATCATGGTGCCCACCAGGTACTTCATGTTCATACCGGCAGCAGCCAGCTCCTCGTCAGCGGTCTTGACCACCACGTCCTTGACGAACTTCAGCTCCTTGACCTCGCCCACCAGGGGGATCATGATCTCAGGCACCATGTTCCAGTCGGGGTGCTTCTTCTGGACGTTGATGGCAGCGCGGATGACGGCACGGGTCTGCATAACGGCGATCTCCGGGAAGGTGACGGCCAGACGGCAGCCGCGGTGGCCCATCATGGGGTTGAACTCGTGCAGGGAGGCGATGATGGCCTTGATGTCGGCCACGGTCTTGCCCATATCCTTGGCCAGCAGCTCGATGTCCGCCTCCTCGGTGGGAACGAACTCGTGCAGAGGGGGATCCAGGAAGCGGATGGTGACGGGGCAGCCCTCCATGGCCTCGTAGATGCCCTCAAAGTCGCCCTGCTGCATGGGCAGCAGCTTGTCCAGAGCCTTCTCGCGCTGCTCCTTGGTGTCGGAGCAGATCATCTCGCGGATGGCGGCGATACGGTCGCCCTCGAAGAACATGTGCTCGGTACGGCACAGGCCGATACCCTGGGCGCCCAGAGAGCGGGCGCGGGCGGCGTCGGCGGGGGTGTCGGCATTGGTGCGGACCTTCAGCCGGCGGAACTTGTCGGCCCAGGCCATGATGCGGCCGAAATCGCCGCCCACATTGGCGTCCACGGTGGGCATAGCGCCGTCGTAGATATTACCGGTGGAGCCGTCCAGGCTCATCCAGTCGCCCTCGTGGTAGGTCTTGCCTGCCAGGGTAAACTGCTTGTTGGCCTCGTCCATGTTGATGGCACCGCAGCCGGATACGCAGCACTTACCCATGCCGCGGGCCACAACGGCCGCGTGGGAGGTCATACCGCCGCGGACGGTCAGGATGCCCTGAGCGGCCTTCATGCCCTCGATGTCCTCGGGAGAGGTCTCCAGACGAACCAGAACCACCTTCTCGCCCCGGGCAGCCCACTCCTTGGCGTCCTCGGCGTTGAACACGATCTTGCCGCAGGCAGCGCCGGGGGAGGCGGGCAGCGCCTTGCCCACCGGCTCGGTGGCCTTCAGCGCCTTGGGGTCGAACTGGGGATGCAGCAGGGTATCCAGGTTGCGGGGGTCGATCATGGCCACGGCCTGCTGCTCGGAGATCATGCCCTCGTCCACCAGGTCGCAGGCGATCTTCAGAGCGGCGGGAGCGGTGCGCTTGCCGTTGCGGCACTGCAGCATGTACAGCTTGCCGTGCTCCACGGTGAACTCCATATCCTGCATATCGCGATAGTGGTCCTCCAGGATATTGCAGACCTTCACGAACTCGTCATAGGCCTCGGGGAACTTCTCAGCCATCTCGGCAATGGGCATGGGGGTACGCACGCCGGCCACCACGTCCTCGCCCTGGGCATTGGTCAGGAACTCGCCCATCAGCTTCTTCTCGCCGGTGGCGGGGTCACGGGTGAACGCCACGCCGGTGCCGCAGTCGTCGCCCATGTTGCCGAAGGCCATGGACTGCACGTTGACGGCGGTGCCCCAGGAATAGGGGATGTCGTTGTCGCGGCGGTACACGTTGGCGCGGGGGTTGTCCCAGCTGCGGAACACGGCCTTGATGGCGCCGATCAGCTGCTCCTTGGGATCGGTGGGGAAGTCGCTGCCGATCTTGGACTTGTACTCGGCCTTGAACTGCATGGCCAGCTCCTTCAGATCCTCGGCGGACAGCTCCACGTCCTGGGTCACGCCCTTCTTCTCCTTCATGGCATCGATCAGCTGCTCAAAGTACTTCTTGCCGACCTCCATGACCACATCGGAATACATCTGGATAAAGCGGCGATAGCAGTCCCACGCCCAGCGGGGGTTGTTGGACTTCTTGGCGATCACGTCCACCACATCCTCGTTCAGGCCCAGGTTCAGAATGGTGTCCATCATGCCGGGCATGGAGGCGCGGGCGCCGGAGCGCACGGATACCAGCAGGGGATTTTCCAGATCGCCGAACTTCTTGCCGGTGATCTTCTCCATCTTCTCGATATACTCCATGATCTCCGCCATGATCTCGCCGTTGATCTGGCGGCCGTCCTCGTAATACTGAGTGCAGGCCTCGGTGGTGATGGTAAAGCCCTGGGGCACGGGCAGACCGATATTGGTCATCTCCGCCAGGTTCGCACCCTTGCCGCCCAACAGCTCACGCATCTTGGCGTTGCCTTCGGTGAACAGGTAACAATACTTCTTGCTCATTGCAGTTCCTCCGTATATTAAATAGTTGTACCAAACATTGAGAACAATTTATTATAGTCATATTTTTTTTTAAAAGCAACCCTGTCGCGGATATTTTTACAAAAAATGTTGTTTCCTCTGCGGACACTCGCCGTAAACCGATAACACATTTCCGTTTCCTCTATTTTCCGTCCTTTTTGGCGCAGCACCCGCAAAGCCGCCGTCCCGGCGCGCTTCTCCCGGCGGAACGGAGGGAAGATTTTGTGTCTTGCCTATTCCCCCACTCCTGTGGTATACTATTATATTGAATTAGTAGGCACTTTACCGGGAGGTACGCGCATGGTCCAGCTGCCCCAGGAAAACAGCATATTCACCCGCACCGTGCGCCGCGCCGCCGGGGAGGACCGTCTCAGCCACGCGGTCATCCTGACGGGCCGGGGTGACCTGACCGCCGCTGCCCGGTTTCTCGCCGCCGCCCACGTCTGCGAGGGAACGGACAGGCCCTGCCTGCGCTGCCGCCACTGCCGCAAGGTACTGGAGGGCATCCACCCGGACGTGATCCCCGTGCTGGATACAGAGCACAAGGAGCTGACGGTGGAGGCAGTCCGCGCCCTGCGTAAGGATGTGTACATTCGCCCCAACGAGGCCCGGCGCAAGGTATACGTCGTCTCTGACTGCCGCCAGCTGAACCAGCGGGATCAGGATGTCCTGCTGAAGGTGGTGGAGGAGGGACCGCCCTATGCCGCTTTCATCTTCTGCGCCGACGCTCCCGCCGCCCTGCTGGAGACCGTCCGTTCCCGCTGTGCTCTGCTGAAATACGACGGGGAAGACGCGCCCCTCAGCGACGGTACCGCGGAGCTGTGCCGTGCTTTTGCCTCCGGGCGTCTGCTGCCGGTGACCACGGCGCTGCTCTCCCGCGAGCAGTCCCTGAAGCGCGAGACGCTGCAGGCCCAGCTGGAGGAGCTGTGGCGCGCCTGTGCCGAGGCCCTGCTGGTGCAGCAGGGCAAAGCGCAGCCAGATCCCTCCTGTGCGGAGGCAGCCCTTCTGCTGGCGGACAGGCTGACGGCGCGGCAG
>ERZ779874.1521-NODE-1521-length-22153-cov-35.386506_pt1 | contig 22153 bp, 16 predicted proteins | sample MGYA00511031_ERZ779874 | MGnify/ENA primary metagenome ERZ779874 (study PRJEB29588, sample SAMEA2156850) | human gut metagenome | biome: human gut; feature: human-associated habitat; material: faeces | place: Denmark | collected 2008/2010 ...
TGTCTTCAGGGCGTATGCGATACGCCCCTACATGGGATGTTTGCGGATATTCAATTAAAATAATCTGCGTGAATCTGCGTTTCTGAAATAACTCCCTCTAACTCCTATTCCAGCTTATGAACAACAAGCCCCGAACGCAACTTAGGCTCGAACCAGGTGGTTTTGGGCGGCATAATGTTGCCCGTATCGGCAATGTCCATCAACTGCTTCATCGATACCGGATACAACGCCAGCGCCATTTGCATCTCGCCGCTATCCACCCGCTTCTTCAGCTCTCCCAATCCACGGATGCCGCCTACGAAATCAATGCGCTTGTCCGAGCGCAAATCCTTGATACCTAATATCTCATCCAGAATCAATCTGGAAGAAATCGTCACATCCAGCACGCCTATCGGGTCATTATCATCATACGTATCCGGCTTCGCGGTCAGGCTATACCATTTGCCCCCTACATAAAGCGAAAAGTTGTGCAAAGCCTGCGGCTTATAGATTTCCGCCCCCTTCTCCTCCACCTCAAAATGCTTTCTCAAGGCTTCGATGAAAGCTTGTGGAGTCAATCCGTTCAAATCCTTCACAACCCGGTTATAGTCAATAATAGTCAACTGATTGGCGGGGAAACATACTGCCATGAAGTAATTGTATTCTTCATCCCCTTTGTGGTTCGGATTCTGCCGGGCTTTCTCCGCCCCCACCAGTGCAGCCGCCGCACTCCGGTGATGCCCGTCGGCAATATACATGGCAGGAATCTTTTCAAATGCACGCGTGATGGCTTCGATGTCCTCCTCCGCGTCTATTACCCAAAATGTGTGGCCGAATCCGTCTCCCGGCGCGATGAAATCGTATTCAGGCTTATGCGCCACATATTTCTTCACAATCGCATCCAGTTCCGCGTTTTCCGGATAAGCGAAGAAAACCGGTTCGATATTCGCATTATTCACCCGTACATGCTTCATGCGGTCTTCTTCCTTATCGCGGCGGGTCAGTTCGTGCTTCTTGATGTTCCCGTTCATGTAGTCGGGCACGTACGCACCTACCACCAATCCATATTGGGTCTTCCCGTCCATCGTCTGGGCATAGACGTAATAGCACGCCTTTTCATCCTGCACCAGCCAGCCTTTCTCTTGGAACATCCGGAAATTCTCTGCCGCTTTTTCATATACGCACGGGTCATGCTCATCCGTTCCTTCGGGAAAGTCTATCTCAGGCTTGATAATGTGATACAGCGATTTCTCATTGCCCGCGGCTTCTGCCCGCGCCTCTTCCGAATTAAGCACGTCATAGGGGCGCGAAGCCACTTCCTCCACCAACTCTTTTGGCGGACGTATGCCTTTAAAGGGTCTTATCTTTACCATAGTATTCAGTTGATAATTAATAATTAATAATTAACAATTATATCATACGCGGTATGGATTTTGCTACGCCGGATTTGTAATCCGAAAGAACAAAACAATCACAGTGCCGCATAGTCAATTATTAACTATTAATTATTAATTGTTAATTGATAGTTACTTATTCACCCGGAACTTCTCACATCCGTCTTTCAAAAAGCCGACAATCTGTTTTGCGGCTGCTATGCCCGCGTTGATATTGGCTTCGGCGGTCTGTGCGCCCATCTTCTTCGGAGTAGAGAAATAACGTCCGGGGAATTGCTCGGCAAATTCGGCATGATGGACCGGCATGATATCCGTCACATACTTCAAGTCAGGACGGTCGTTCATCAAACGAAGCAAGTCTGCCTCGTTAATGACTTCCTTACGTGCCGTATTCACCAGCAGCCCGTTCTTCGGCATACGGTTCACCAAATCATAATTGATGGAATTCTTCGTTTCAGCAGTAGCCGGGATGTGAAGCGAAACCACGTTACAGGTTTCGTACAAGGCTTCAGCGGAATCTACCGGAACGATTCCGTCACCCTCCATCACTTCTTTGGGGCAATAAGCGTCGTAAGCATAAATCTCCATGCCGATACCCTTAGCGATACGGGCCACATTGCGTCCCACATTTCCGTAGGCATGAATACCCAGTTTCTTGCCTTTCAACTCCGTACCGGATTTGCCGTCATAAAAATTGCGGACAGCCATTATCATCATTCCGAAAGCCAGCTCTGCCACCGCATTCGAGTTCTGCCCCGGCGTATTCATTACGCATACGCCATGAGCCGTAGCCGCTTCAAGGTCTACATTGTCATATCCCGCTCCGGCACGTACTACAATCTTCAGTTCCTTGGCAGCATCCAACACTTCATTGTCTATCACGTCGCTCCGGATAATCAAAGCATTTGCGTCTTTCACCGCATCCAGCAATTGCGCCTTATCGGTATATTTCTCCAACAGGGCCAATTCATAACCAGCTCCTTCTATTTCTTTACGGATACCGTCTACCGCTACCTTAGCAAACGGTTTCTCTGTTGCAACCAATATTTTCATAGAAATCCAATCTTAAATTAATAAATTAGAGGGAGTTAAAAGAAGTTAGAGGGAGTTAGATGCCAATACCTTTTACAATTTTCAGAGGCAAGAGTATTGACCTTTAACTCCTTGAACGAAGTGATAACTCCTGTGAAACATAACTACCTTTAACTCCCGTGAAACATAACTGAGCAAATCAATGCATCTTCTCGAATTCCTGCATGCAGTCAATCAATGCCTGTACGCTTTCCACAGGCAGTGCATTGTAGCATGAAGCACGGAATCCTCCGACCGAACGGTGACCCTTAATGCCTACCATACCTTTTTCGGTGGCAAACTTCAAGAAATCAGCTTCCAGTTCTTTATATTCGTCAGCCATCACAAAACAAATGTTCATATACGAACGGTCTTCGGGAGCCGTCACCGTGCCACGGAACAACTTGTTGCGGTCAATCTCGGCATACAGCATGTCCGAACGCAACTTGGCACGGCGCTGCATTTCCTCTACCCCGCCTTGCGCCTTCAGCCAACGCAAGGTCTGCAAAGCCGCATAAATAGGCACTACAGGAGGTGTATTGAACATAGAGCCCTTCTCGATATGGGTCTGGTAATTCAGCATGGTCGGAATGTGACGCGAAACTTTCCCTACCGCATCATTCTTCACGATAACAAAAGTCACGCCTGCAGGAGCCAGGTTCTTTTGCGCGCCGCCATAAATACAGATATACTTCGATACGTCAATCGGACGTGAAAAGATATCAGACGACATATCTGCCACCAACGGCACGTTCACTTCCGGATCGGCATGCAACTCTGTACCATAGATGGTATTGTTAGTCGTGATGTGAAAATAGTCTACGTCAGCAGGTACATCATACCCTTTCGGAATGAAAGTGTAGTTGGCATCTGCCGAAGAAGCCACCTCAATCACCTCACCGAAAGCCTTAGCCTCCTTCATCGCCTTCTTTGCCCAAGTACCTGTATTGAGATAAGCGGCTTTCTTTTCCAAGAAATTGTAGGGTACCATGCAGAACTCCAAGCTCGCACCACCCCCTAGGAACAATACCGAATAGCCGTCAGGGATATTCAAAAGTTCTTTAAACAATGCCACAGCTTCGTCCACCACCGGTTGGAAGTCTTTAGCGCGGTGACTGATTTCCATCAACGAAAGCCCTGAACCGTTAAAGTCCAGAATTGCCTGAGCTGTTTTCTCGATTACTTCGCGAGGCAAAATAGAAGGTCCCGCATTAAAATTATGTTTTTTCATTTGGCAGTTTGTTTAGGTTAGACAATATCATTAAATTCTTTTGTTGCGAATATAGTGATAATTTTTAGACTCCCAAAAGATTTCCTTATATTTTTATGCCGGGACCACCTTTTTTCTTACAAAATAAGAACTGAATCGTGATTTTGATTACATATTGACACATCTCAATCCCCCTATGATTTACATCCGTCCTGCAATCATAGCATTTTGTACGTAACTGAGAAGTTCACTGAGATATTTCTGACACAAAGTTATTATTTTGCCAATTCTATCAAAGCTTTTACCCCTTTTATCTTTTCATTTTGTATAAGATTTAATGTTTGTTTGCATTTATTGCGCGCAATGGCAGCGTAGGCATGACGTTCCTTCACATCCACCTTGCCGATGTCATCACGCCCAAGGTTAGCCTTCTTCGACAAAAAGCCCACAATATCCACCTTGTTGACCTTATCCTTTTTCCCTTTCCCGATATACAAGGTCACGAAGCGAGGCAGTGCAGGTTCGGGCAATCGTTGAGGGAACTCAAACATTTCCATCTCCCCGTCCAAGTATCCGGGCAACTGCTCCTCACTATAAAGGATGACATAAGCATTGCCTTCAGCTTCCCAACGTGCTGTGCGTCCGTTGCGGTGCACAAAACCGTCAGCGGAAACAGGCAGATGATAATGCACCACATTACGGATTTCGGGAATGTCAAGCCCACGTGCCGCCAGATCGGTCGACACCAATACCGGACAACTACCGTTACGGAACTTATAAAGCGCCCGCTCACGCTCTTCCTGTTCCATTCCTCCGTGATACACCTCGGCATACACCTTCATTCCACGCAGGTACGTCCCTATTCGCTCCGCACTCTCACGATGGTTGCAAAACACCAGCGTTGACTCATCACCCAAGCAACAGAGCAGCTTGTACAATGTCTCCAGCTTATCTTTCACAGGCGACTCCACCTTATATATATGCAGGCGCGAACCTATACCAGCATGTAGGAAATCCAACTTATGCATACGGTTCATTCCAGCAAAGCGGGGAATTTCCTCGGCATCCGTAGCTGATAACAAAAGGCGCCGCTCCACGCATGGCAACTGCCCGAGCACAGAAGCCATCTCTTCCTGGAAGCCAAACTCCAAACACTTGTCGAACTCATCGATAACCAGCATCCGTACCGTTGAGGCATCAAAGTTCGCCTTCTGTAAATGGTCATTCATGCGTCCCGGCGTACCGATGATAACTGAAGGCAACAAGCTGTTCATCGTCCGGTGTTCGTCCATCGCCGGACGGCCACCATAACAGCTCATCACCTTGAAAGGAGTACCCATCTGCCTAAACACCTGCTCAATTTGCAGAGCCAATTCACGCGAAGGTACCAGCACTACTGCCTGCACTCCCTTCACACCGGATTTAAGAAAAGAAACCAACGGCAACAAATAGGCCAGCGTCTTACCTGAGCCTGTCGGCGAAAGCAAGACCAAATCGCCTCCTTCACCGAAAGCCTGTAGGGATGCACGCTGCATCTCATTCAACACCTTTATACCCATCCGTTCCAGTATTTCATCCATATTTTTTATCATTATATTACTCAAGTATTATATTACGACATTTTTACGATTCAAATAATAACCACAAAAGATTCAGGCACTGTTTTTAAGATAAATGCATCAAAAGTATACATTCAGAGTAAAAGATGTTCAAAAATATATACTGCATCGGCAGAGACAGTGCCCGTTCAACCAGGCATTCTTTCAGAAATATTACTACATAAAAATACCTTGATGGCCATTTGTTTAGCCACCAAGGATCTTTTAAGAGCGGTAAGCGGGACTCGAACCCGTGACCCTCAGCTTGGGAAGCTGATGCTCTACCAACTGAGCTACTACCGCATTACCTTTATTTCGGGTGCAAAAATAGAATTTTATTGTGAAATAGCCAAACGAAATCACATCAAATATTTATTTTTTGATCAAAAGGCAGAGTTTTTTAATCAAAATATGCAATATACGCAATTACCCCCAATAACAGGCACTTTCCAGATGAAGATATCTTACTTTGCCGTTCCAATTATCTTCGTAAGCTGTCGCAATTAACTGGAATGGCTTATGAAGTATATCATCTTTTTGAAAGCATATTAATTAAACGGAGCGGACATTCACATTTAGAGCCTGTCGTTTAAATTTTCCAATAAAGTAATATTCTATCAGGTTCTTTTGCGTTTGTTTCCGGTCTGTTTCCCCGATTTTATTCGTCAGATAGCCCGCTATCCTCCTTATAAAATCAGAAAAACATCCTCGAAAACAATTCGCAAAATTAACCTGAGCAAAATTTAAACAGGCTCTTACCTCCAATATACAAAAAATGCTCTAATCATCCGACATTCCACCACATAACCATCCAAACAAAATAATACCTTGCCCTATCAATATCACCAAAACAGCAATGGAGATATAGCTAGTTCAAGGTATTATTCCAATAAAATGGCAAACCAGTTCTTCCTTCAACCTGTTTCCCTACAAGAGGAAGATTATTCCTGCATACTTACACGATAGATAACAAAAGTCTGTGCACCTACTTCAGACTGCAAAGTCTTACCATCAACAGTAACTTTACTTTCTTTCGGAGTAATCAGATTGGGATTATCCAACGAATTTTCTTCATCCGGATTATCCGAGTGGAACAGGATACAATCGGCCTGCGTAGCAAGTTTTTTCTTTTTCAAGCCATCAAATTCTACCGTTACAGATTGAGCCTTATCGGATACGTTGACAATCTTAACGATATAGCTTTTTGTAGGTTCATCCCACACAGCGCTGGCAAACAAACCATTTTGATCTGGCTGACCGCTTACAGCCTTGCCATCCATCAACAAAGGCACAACCTGTGTACCTTTATTGTGTCCATAAAGGTATTGCACATACCAGCTGCATGAACGTACACTACGCAAATTGTCAAACCAAATCAAGTCCGGACGCCATTGCCAGCCTTTCACATGCGCCAATAAAGGAGCATAAGTAGCCATATACACTACATCAGCATTACGTTCCACTCCTGTCAGGAAAGCAGCTTCAAGCAATGATGCATAAAAATGATTCCATTTCTTTCCTTTTCCGTGGCAAGCATATTCTCCTGCAAACACCTTCGGTCCTTTACGGTCATAATTATCATAACGATTGCCCGACTTCAAGAACCAATCTTCGGGGCGATAAAAATGTTCGTCGACCAAATCCACTTTCAACTTTTTCATCTCAGGCCACAAATAATCAAAGTCCTTACCCTCCGAATTCGGACCAGATGAACCGATAATCTGAATATCGGGATAAGCTTTGCGGATAGCATCGACAAAATATTTCAGACGTTCGGGATACTCCGGTCCCCACTGCTCGTTTCCCACTCCAATAAATTTCATATTAAAAGGAGCGGGATGTCCCATTTCGGCACGAAGTTTACCCCACTTTGTTGTTTCATCACCATTGGCAAACTCAATAAGGTCAAGTGCGTCCTGAATATAGCTTTGCAGGCTGTCCACTGGGACATGCGCTTTAGGATCATCGTTTTGATACTGGCATGCCAGACCTACATTAACAATCGGAAGAGGCTCAGCGCCCATATCTTCAGCCAACAAGAAAAGTTCGTAAAATCCCATACCATATGTCTGGTGATAATCAGGATAATAACGATGAGGGAAAGTATATTCCCATCGGTTCGAGTTCAACGGACGGTTCTCTACAGGACCTACTGAGTTTTTCCATTGATAACGGTCATTGATATGTGTACCTTCTACGATACATCCACCAGGGAAACGGAATACACCTGGTTTGGTATCAACCAAGGCCTGTACAAGATCTTTACGCAAACCATTTTCACGCCCTTTCCATGTATCGACGGGGAAAAGTGAAATATGCTCCAAGTCAACATTGCCTGCAGAAGCCAGGAAGATACGCAGCTGTGCCGCATCAATGGTTTGTGGAGCAGTAAGCACCAATTCATATTTTTTCCAATCAGCCGAGTTCAAGGCTACGTCTCCCGAAGTCAACACCTGAGTTTCCCCCATCGAATACGGATCAATGAGTTCCACCCGGATCTTCTGCCCGTTTCCTCTGGCCCACACAGTAAAGCGGTATTGAGCATTTTCTTTCAATCCAATGCCGAAAAAGCCTTCATTGACTACCCCTGTACGCTTATGCGGATGTCCCGGATCTGCAAGACGAATGTAATGTGGATTACGGTCGAAAGGTCCATCCTCCAAGACCGTAACATTACCGAATGTTTTCCAGCCTTGCAGACGATTGGGAAATTCAAATGAACGGTTCATGACCAATTCGGCATACAATCCTCCATCTGCACCATAATTAATATCCTCAAAAAAATGTCCATACATGGTGGGTTGGATTTCGGCACCTGGCTTGTTTGCCTTTACCACCATGTGGTTGACTTCCTGTGCCGCCAGCCCCGTACAGCAACAAGTCGCCAAGGCCAAACTGAAAATTGTTGATTTATTCATAAATTATCATTTGATTTCGAGTGTAACAATAGACATAGCAGGCAATTTTACCAACAAACCGCCCTTTTGCAACTTAACATCCTTGAAATCCTTCACAGTAACGGCATCCGGATTTTCAAACGTATTATACGTATCAATCTTATCTGCAGCCAGGATACGTCCCGTAACCTGTTTCCCCTCGGAACCTTCCAGGTTAACGGTTACCTCAGCCGATTCTTCAAGGTCGATATTAGACAACGACAAGTGAATACGTCCTTCCTTGTCACGCGAAGCACTTGTACTAATCATAGGCACCACACGATTATCACGCACATTCTTATAGGTACATTGCAGGTCTGATGGCAAGAACGTAGCATCTTGATGTACATTATACATTTCGAATACATGATAAGTCGGCGTCAGGACCATTTTGTCCTCTTTCGTCAAAATCATCGATTGCAGCACATTAGCTATCTGGGCTATGTTGGTCATCTTCACACGGTCGGTATATTTATGGAAGATATCCAATGTAAGTGAAGCTACAAACGCATCACGCATCGTGTTCTGCTGATACAGATGGCCGGGAATTGTACCGGGTTCTTCATCCCACCAAGTACCCCATTCATCGACGATAAGAGCAATTTGTTTCTTCGGATCATATTTATCCATAATAGCCATGTGACGCTTCAACACATCCTCAATTTCACGGCATTTACCCATCGTCCAATAGTAATCATCGGTTGTAAACTTAGTAGCAGAACCTTTACTTCCAGTCCATCCAGGTACTGTATAATAATGCAAAGATACACCATCCATACGATGACCGACATTCTGCATCAACACTTCTGTCCAATTATAATCGTAATCGCTGGCACCGCTGGCAATCTTAAACAATTTATTTCCATTGTAGTTACGACAATATGTAGAATAACGACGATACAAATCGGCATAATATTCCGGACGCATACTGCCTCCACAACCCCAACTTTCATTACCTACACCAAAGTATTTTACTTTCCAAGGTTTTTCACGTCCATTCTGCAAACGCAACTTTGCCATGGGGCTTCCCTGCTCAGATGTCATATATTCCACCCACTTTGCCATTTCTTCTACTGTTCCGCTTCCCACATTGCCGCTGATATAAGGCTCGCAACCCAAAAGCTCGCACAAGTTAAGAAATTCGTGAGTACCAAAACTATTATCTTCTACAGTCCCTCCCCAGTTATTGTTCACCATTTTCGGGCGGTTTTCTTTGGGTCCAATGCCATCCATCCAATGATATTCATCGGCAAAGCATCCGCCTGGCCAACGCAATACAGGTACTTTCAATTTTTTCAATGCTTCAAGTACATCATTACGGTATCCGTTTGTATTAGGAATAGGAGAATCCTCGCCTACCCACAAGCCCCCATAAATACAGGTACCCAAATGCTCGGCGAATTGTCCGTATATTTCTTTTGGAATGATTTGTTCAGCCTTTTCTGTGTGAACGGTTACAGTCGCGTGTTGTTGTGCGGATACAGCAAGGCTGACGCCCAGCATCAAGCCACTAAGAATCAGTTTGTTTTTCATTTTTTCTTCTTTAATTAATCATTAATCGGCTCATTCACTAACCTTATATTTTACAGCTGCTTCTTCGATAGGTAAACCAGCTTTATAAGTTTCAATGTATGCATTGAATCCTGCTACATCTTTCAGGTCCGGTTTAATTTCCACACCTGTGTTCCCAGCAAATACTTGTTCATCAAGGAAATCGGCAAGCGACAATTTTTGTGGATTGTTCACCAAATAAGACCCTAACAAAGCAATACCCCAGGCACCGCCTTCACCGGCCGTTTCCATAACAGATATAGGCGAATTGAGTGCTGCCGCCAAAATGCGCTGTCCTACCCCTTTTGTCTTGAACAATCCTCCGTGACCTGTAATACGGTCTACTTTGATTTTCTCTTCGTTGAACAAAATATCATTACCTATTTTCAGTACAGCCACAGATGCATACAGGTTGGCACGCATAAAGTTGGCAAGGTTGAATTTATCATTGGCAGAACGTACAACCAAAGGTCTTCCTTCAGCAAGTCTGGTTACCGGTTCACCCGAAATGTAATTGTAAGAAATCAGTCCACCACAATCAGCATCTCCTTCAAGAGCATGATTATACAGTTTTCCGAAAACCTCATTCATATCTACGGGTACCCCCAGTAGTTCTTGATATTCTTTAAACAAATTAACCCAGGCATTAAGGTCGGAAGTACAATTATTACAATGTACCATGGCAACCAGGCTGCCGTCAGGCGTAGTCACCATATCAATCATTTCATACGGTTTCGACAAGTCTTTCTCCAGCACAATCATAGAAAACGAAGAAGTACCTGCCGACACATTACCTGTACGCTGCTTTACAGCATTGGTAGCCACCATACCTGTTCCTGCATCTCCTTCGGGAGGACACAAAGGTATGCCTGCTTTCAAACGGCCGGACCCATCAAGTTTTTTAGCACCCTCAGGTGTCAGGAAACCTGCATTCTCACCGGCTTGCAACACCTTAGGCAAAATATCGGTCAATTTCCAAGAAAAGCCTTTCGGTGCAACCATTTTATCGAATTTCTCCACCATCTCTGCCGAATAATTCTTTGTAGCAGGGTCAATGGGAAGCACACCCGAAGCATCGCCGATGCCCAATACCTTTTTCCCACTCAACTGCCAGTGCACATATCCAGCCAAAGTTGTCAGATAAGCAATATCTTTTACATGTGATTCACCGTTCAGAATAGCCTGATACAAATGAGAGATGCTCCAGCGCAACGGAATATTGTAAACAAATGCTTCCGAAAGAGCTGCTGCAGCTATGCCTGTATTGGTATTGCGCCACGTACGGAACGGAACGAGAATCTCCTCTTTATCATTGAAAGCCATATAACCGTGCATCATGGCACTAACGCCAATAGCCGCCAAAGTTTCTATATCCGTATCGTACTGTTTCTTTACATCAGCACATAGATCGGCATAACAATCCCGAAGTCCGTTCCAAATGGCATCAATGCTATAAGTCCACAGTCCATCTACCAATTGGTTTTCCCAAACATGACTTCCCTGAGCTATAGGTTTGTTTTCGGGGTCGATCAATACTGCTTTAATACGAGTCGAACCCAATTCGATACCCAAAATAGCCTTTCCTGATTCGATAATTGATTTTGTGTCTGTATTCATGATATGATTATATGATTATAATAAATAATAAAAATAAAACACAGAGACACAAAGGCACAGAGAATCTATTTACGAATAAAACCTCAGTGCTCCGTGTCTCTGTGTTCCGATCAACTATTAGCAAAGAGCTTTATTCAGCATATAATAAACTTCGTTCATACGAAGTTCTTTCTTGAAATCGCTGATGGTGGTATCTTTGTTGATATGTACCATTTCGATGCCTGCGATTTCAGCATAATCTTCCCAATATTCTGCAGTCAAATCGTACGAGAAGCAAGAGTGGTGAGTTCCACCAGCCAAAATCCATGCACCTGCACCTACTTCAAAATTAGGCTGCGGAATCCACAATGCAGAAGCCACAGGCAATTTAGGCAGCGGTTTCGGTTCAATACATTCTACATCGTTTACAATCAAACGGAAACGATTACCCATATCCACCACTGTTGCTGTACATCCAGTACCCGTCTTTGAAGTGAATACCAAACGGGCAGTCTGGCTCTTACGGACACCGATACCCAGGAAATGTACTTCCAGGCGTGGCTTTTGAGCTGCAATCAATGGGCATACTTCCAACATGTGTGCCTGCAGGATAGCACTTCTTTCACCGTTGAAATTCAACGTATAGTCTTCCAAGAACGAGCAACCGTTAGGCAGGCCTTGGTTCATCACCCATACCGTACGGTACAAGGCAGCTGATTTCCAGTCACCTTCAGCACCGAATCCATAGCCTTCTGCCATCAGACGCTGAGATGCAAGTCCCGGAATCTGGTCGAAATGGCTTCCGTCTGTCTGGCCCAAATCATCGAAGTTAGTAGTGAAGCCTTTCGCACCTTTTGCCTTCAAAATAGCACGCAAGGCAAGTTCCGCTTTAGCCGAATTCCATACCTTTCCATAGGCTTCGGTTCTTCCATCTTCCAGTTCTTTATCATGGTCATACAACTGGAAATACTCATCCACCAATGCTTTTACATCCTCGTCTTTCACCTGGCTGTGATATTCCATCAGTTCACTTACCGGACAATAGTCTACATGATACCCCATACGAACTTCGGCTTCTACTTTGTCACCGTCGGTTACAGCCACATTATTCATTTGATCGCCGAAACGGATAATCAGCATATCCTGAGCATCTGCCCAAGCCGCACATACACGCATCCAAACGGCAATCTTACGTTGGGTTTCCGCATCTTTCCAATAACCGACTACTACTTTACGACGGATACGCATACGGCTGCAGATATGTCCGAACTCGCGGTCACCATGTGCCGACTGGTTCAGATTCATAAAGTCCATATCCATGGTATCCCAGGGAATTTCTTCATTAAACTGAGTATGCAGGTGAAGCAACGGTTTCTTCAATTGTTGCAAACCATGTATCCACATCTTTGCAGGTGAGAAAGTATGCATCCACGTGATAACACCGATACATTTCTCATCGTTATTGGCTGCTTTCATTACTGCTTCCACTTCTTTTGAAGAGTTAGCCGTACCTTTATATACTACTTTAACCGGAAGATTTCCACTGTTATTCAATCCAGCTACCATTTCATTACTGTGTGCGTCTACTGCGATAACAGCATCGCCTCCGTACAGAAGCTGAGCTCCTGTTACGAACCATACTTCAAATTGATCAAATGTGCTCATAGTTCTATGTATTTTAAAAAGTTAGTATGTTATTTCTTCTGTCCGTAGTAAGCATTCGGACCATGCTTGCGGCTGAAATGTTTCTCTACCAGCAGGGGGTTCATCGTCAGATGCGGATTGACGGCATATGCAATGCTTGCCATTTTTGCCACCTGCTCCATCACTACAGCATTATGAACTGCATCGTGAGCATCCTTACCCCACGCAAAAGGTCCGTGATTTTTCACTAATACACCCGGAGTATGAACCGGATTCATTCCTTCGAAACATTTTACAATCACGTTTCCGGTTTCCAATTCATAATCGCCTTTCACCTCTTCTTCGGTCATATCCGCCGTACAAGGGATGGCTTCGTGAAAATAATCGGCATGTGTAGTCCCTATATTCGGAATGTCGCATCCGGCCTGTGCCCATGCAGTAGCATACGTAGAATGCGTATGCACCACCCCACCTATTTCCTTGAATGCCTTATAAAGAACCAGATGAGTCGGCGTATCGCTGGAAGGACGTAAATCACCTTCCACTACATTGCCATCCAAATCTACCACCACCATATCCGATGCTTTCATTACATCGTAAGCTACGCCACTGGGCTTAATCACTACCAGCCCTTTTTCGCGGTCGATAGCAGATACATTACCCCATGTAAAAATCACCAATCCATGTTTCACCAAATCAAGGTTTGCCTGAAACACTTTTTCTTTCAAATCTTCTAACATAAGTCTTATAGTTTGAATTTCGGGTCCCGCTGATAAGCCTTATCATTGAACTTGTACAGATAAGCCCCTCTTTTAGAACCTGTTTTATCTATTTTATCTGTTTTCTCGATATAACCCATATCCGCAATTCGCTTCCGGAAATTGCGTTTATCCATTGGTTCGCCATAAATAGCTTCATACAAGCTTTGCAATTGCGTAAGTGTAAAAAGCTCTGGAAGCAAATTGAAACCAATGGGAGCGGTAGAAGCCTTTTCCTTCATGGCCGTCCGGGCTTTTTCTACCATTTGGTTATGGTCGAAAATCAAATCAGGTATCTCATCAATATTTACCCAATACGCATTATGCCGTTGCACCAGCTCCCGGTCGTATTTATTCGTATTGATGAGTGCATAATAAGCAAGCGAGATAACCCGTTCACCCGGGTCTCTGTTTATCTTGCCAAAAGCTCCGATGTGTTCCATATAAACATCCTTCAATCCGGTCAGTTCGTACAGCACACGCTTTGCCGCATCATCCGCGCTTTCATTTTCCTGGACAAAACCGCCCATTAAAGACCACTGACCCTTTGCCGGCTCAAAATTACGCTGAAGCAACAACAAGCTCAATTGTTCTTTCTCAAAACCGAATATGATGCAATCAATACCGACGAAAAATTTCGGATTATTCTTGTAATATGTAGACACATCGTTCATAAAATCATTTTTCTATACCGAACTGGAATATACAATGGCTCTGATAAGTTTCACCCGGTTCCAGGATAACCGAAGGCCATTGCGGCTTATTAGGACTATCCGGATAATGTTGAGTCTCCAAACATACAGAAGCCCGTTGCGGATAAGCAATGCCTTTCTTACCTTTCACGGTTCCATCCAAGAAATTTCCTGTGTAAACCTGGATACCAGGCTCGTCGGTGTATACGGTCAGACTGATACCCGAAGTCGGGCTGGTCAGCTTGGCTGCTACCTGGCTGATATCGCCTTTAGTCTTCAGTACCCAGTTATGGTCGAATCCATTACCGAACTTCACTTGTTCGTTTTCAAAATCGGTTACAGACGGAGCGATAGGCTTCGGCGTATTGAAATCGAATGGAGTATCCTTTACAGCCATCATCTCGCCATTGGTCATATACGTGCTGTCGACAGGAGTAATGCTGTCTGCCGCAACATACAGAATCTGGTCGGTTCCAGGCTTGGAGGGGTCGCCATTCAGGTTAAAGTATGAATGGTTGGTCATATTGATTACCGTGGTCTTGTCGGTAGTAGCATCATACTTGATATCGATGGCATTATTGGCTGTCAATGCGTAAGTCACATGTGCAGTCACATTACCCGGGAAATTATTATCGCCATCTGCCGAGTTCATCGTCAAGACCAAAGTACTGTCGTTGGTCTGATTAGCTTCATACACCTGATATTGCCAACCGGTAGGTCCACCGTGCAGACAATGTCCGAAATTGTTTGTCGGCAATTGAATCAAAGTGCCGTCCACTTTCATCTGCCCCTTATTAATACGATTAGCATAACGCCCGATGGCTGCTCCGAAATCGCTCGGGATATTCTGGTAATCGGCAATGCTGTCGAAGCCCAGCACCACATCTGTCATCGTGCCATTTTTGTCCGGCACCATCAGCGAGACAATACGTCCACCAAAGTTTGTAATGCAGACTTCCATCCCGTTATGATTTGTCAACGTATAAAGTTTAACCGCTTTTGTCCCGTCTACAGTCGTTTCAAAATTGGCAGGATCCAATCCCGAAAGGGTCAATGCAGGTTTCTGTTCCTGCGTAGTGCAAGATGCCATCAAGGCAAGTGCCGCACTCATTCCTAAAAATGAATTCCGAATGTTTTTCATCGCTTATTATTTTTTATTTAAAACATCATTCATCTACTCTTTACCAAAAATACCAGTAGAAAGCTGCACAGCAGGCAACAACACCCAATGTGGCGATGACATCCCATTTATTCCAGCTCTCACGGATAGCCTTCTTGTAATCTTTGGTGAAGGTAATCGCTTCCACCTGTTCTTTGGACGGAGCGGGTGTAAAACAAGACACAACAACCATCAGAATGATAATGAATACAAGCAACCATACTTCAAACACCAGCCAGTTGGTCTGCCAGAACCAAGACGTGTATTCCCAGAAAGCTCCTTCCATCACCTTGGTGCCCGATTCGGTAACGACATTGGTGAACAAGCGCACCATACCAATCAAAAAGCCACCGATAAGTCCCCATTCGCCGGCTTTGGGAGTAATCTTCTTTGAGAAGATACCCAGCGAGAACACCGCCACCATTGCCGGAGCAATCAGTGACTGAATGTCTTGCAAGTAAGAGTACAGGTTACCCATGTTCATCATAATCGGCATCCAAGCCAATCCCAGAAGCACAACAACTACCGTTGCAAGACGGCCTACAAACACATAATGGCTCTCGCTCATGCCTTTCTTCATCGGCTTATAAAAGTCTTCGGTAAACAACGTAGCACAGCTATTGAAGAATGCTGCCAACGATGCAACGAGGGCACACACAAAACCAATGGTCACAATACCTTTGACCCCTGCCGGCAAGATATTTTTCACCATCATGGCAAATGCACCGTCAGTATCATGTGTGTTAGTGATATCCATCTCAATACCGCTTCCCGCCTTCATCGAGAGTGCGTATGCCACCATACCCGGAATCAAGAACATGAAGATAGGCAACAACTTGAAATAACCGGCTGCAATCGTACCGCGACGGGCACGTGCCATTACTACTGAATTGTCTTCGCCCTTAGTCTGCCCCAACACACGTTGTACAATGTGCTGGTCGGTACACCAATACCAGAAACCAATGATAGACGCACCGAGGAACACTACATAACCCGGGAATTTGGGATACATCGGATCTGCCGGATCTGTGTGGAACATGTGCGTAGTACCAAAGCCGTCGTGGGCAGCATTACATACAGCCATCATCTGCGACCAGCCTTCGGCAATGCTTCCATCTCCCAACAGATGCAGTCCTAAAAACAAGACAAGGAAAGAACCAATAATGAGGATAGGAGTCTGGATAGCCGACAAGGTCATCACACCTTTCATTCCACCGAAAACAGTAAATACCGCTGTAATAGCAATCAGCCCGATAGCACCGTACCAGAACGGGATATTCAATAAGTATTCGAAGAAAATACCTCCGGTGAATGCGGTTACAGAAACTTTTGTCAGCACGTATGCAATCAAAGTAATGATGGAAAGCCACGAACCGGTACGCTTCGTATAACGGAACTTCAGGAAGTCAGGCATCGTAATAATCTTGCCCAACTTATTGTTCAATAATTGATAGAAGGGGACGAACAGCCATCCGAGGATAAGAATCATCCAGCCCTGCATCTCCCAGTGTGCCATACCAACGCCGTCCTTGGCTCCTGTACCTGCCAGTCCGACCAGGTGTTCCGACCCGATATTGGCGGCAAAGATAGCCGCACCGATAATGTACCACGGCTCTCCTTTTCCGAAGAGGTAATCTTCACTGTTAGCCCCTTGTTGTTGCTTTTTGTCTTTTTGGATTGCACGGTACACCGCCCACGCAATCAGAATGACCCCGATGACGAGAACCGCCCAGTCGAGCCAAACAAATTCACTTGAATTCCAATTCATAATCACGTTTGTTTTTTTAATTTATGTTTCATGTTAATTAGATGTCCAAAAGGTCACGCAAGTTACAAGAACCGGCCATTATCAGTAAAGTGTATCATTTACACTAATTCGACTGCAATATTACAAATTCCTTACGAGTTATGTTCATAAATTTGTGTGTTACACAACATATTTGGACAAATTTCTGCCAAAACCTGTTCTATTGTCCACTTCCCGGCAACCGATACCTATTCTGTATACCTTATTATATATCCAACACCCGTTGGCGGAAGTAATTTTGCACATATATGATTCCATCGATAAAGGCATTCAGACATGACAGGTGCTGCCTCAAAAAGACCGGACTGCATTTCTTATCCTCGTAGGCTTGCAATTGCGATATTCCGGTTTTTACCTCTGCTTTTGACTCATATTTAGTTGTTGTTATTATCTTCTTCCCCCAGTGCAGATAACTTCGTCTGGTGTAAGATTAATAATCTTCCGCTTGTAAGATTAATAATCTTGCAGCCTGAAGATTAATAATCTTACAGCGGATGGACCTATATGCGTTTGCCGGCGCACCTATATCCGCGGGTTTCCGCAACCGGCTGCATCCTGCAAAGATAGTCCGCGCTATCCTCCTCGTTACAGAAGCGGAAATACCTCAAAAACTCATTCCAAATCAGCACACGATAAATTCAAAACTGTTTCTAAGGATTTGTCCTGTATCTCACTTTTTTGTATTATCTTTGCATGGACACTTTTCATCAACCTTTAAAAAAGAACAAGACTCATAATGATTACTGCAGAAAACATTCTACTCATCGGCTCTATCCTGATATTCATCAGCATTCTCATCAGCAAGACCGGATATAAGTTCGGCATCCCCACCCTCTTGCTCTTCCTCCTGGTAGGAATGCTTTTCGGAAGCGACGGACTGGGCATCCAGTTCAACAGCGCGAAAGATGCCCAGTTCGTAGGAATGATAGCGCTGAGCATCATCTTGTTCACGGGAGGGATGGACACACGGTTCCGCGAAATCAAGCCCATACTGCCTCAAGGGATACTTCTGTCTACTGCAGGCGTGCTGGTCACTACCCTCTTGACGGGGCTGTTCATTTATTTTTTATCCGACCATACAAAAGCAGACATTCAGCTGACCCTACTCGCCTCTTTATTACTTGCCGCCACAATGTCATCCACCGACTCGGCTTCGGTATTCAACCTGCTCCGCTCACAACGGATGAACCTGAAAGAAAACTTGCGCCCGATGCTGGAACTGGAAAGCGGAAGCAACGACCCCATGGCATATATGCTTACCATCGTGCTGATACAAGTCATTGGAAGCGGAACAGATTTGCATGCCGGAATCATCGCACGCGACCTGCTTGTACAATTCTTTTTCGGTGGAACAATTGGCTATGCAGCAGGCAAGTTCGCCGTATGGCTCATCAACAAAATCGAGTTACCTAATACCTCTCTTTACCCCATCCTCCTGCTGAGCATTGTATTTATTACCTTTACTACCACCGACCTGGTACACGGAAACGGTTATCTGGCGGTCTACATAGCCGGAGTCATCGTAGGCAATGCCAAACTGGCATCGCGGAAAGAGACACAAACTTTTATGGACGGGCTGACATGGCTTTTCCAAATCATCATGTTCCTCGCCCTCGGACTGCTGGTAAACCCACATGAGATGATAGGTATCGCAGGCATCGGCTTGCTTATCGGTGCATTCATGATTGTAGTGGCACGTCCAGTAAGCGTGTTCCTCTGCCTGCTTCCTTTCCGGAACATTTCCCTACGTGCACGGCTCTTCGTATCATGGGTAGGGCTGCGTGGAGCTGTTCCCATCATTTTCGCTACCTACCCCGTCATAGCTGAAATCCCAGGGTCAAACCAATTGTTCAACATTGTATTTTTCATCACCCTTCTCTCGCTTGTCATTCAAGGGATGAGCATCTCACAGATGGCACGCTGGCTCAAGCTCGACATGCCCCAAGCCAAAGAAGGAAACGCATTCGGCGTAGAGCTTCCCGATGAAATAGATACCCGACTGGACGACCTGACCCTCACCGCCGAAATGCTGGAAGAAGGAAACAGATTGGCAGACATGAACCTGCCTCAAGGCACACTGGTGATGCTGGTAAAACGCGGAAACGAATTCATCATTCCCAACGGACAAATAGAACTTCATGAAGGTGACAAACTCCTGCTCATTTCTGAAAATAAACAGAAAAAGCGACAAAATCTGTAAATCAGGAAACAAACCGAAGAGATTTTTTCCTTACCTTTGAGAAAATTACAAGAACAGACAATACGCATCACCCGGCGACCACACAGCCCACAGAAAAAACCTCTGTATGTCTTTGTGACCAAGGTGAAACTTGCCTGCAAGACCGACACACCATTCAAAATCATAACATTATGGAAAACTATCTCTTCTGGATTGCTCCAGCCGCCTCGTTCCTGGCACTTGCCTTGGCGGCTTTCTTCTATAAACAGATGAAAGTAGAAAGCGAAGGAACACCCGAGATGCAGAAAATCGCCGAACATGTACGCCGTGGGGCGATGTCGTACCTCAAGCAACAATATAAAGTGGTGACACTCGTGTTTATCGGACTTGCTCTCCTATTTGCCATCATGGCATACGGCTTCAACCTCCAGAACCACTGGGTGCCCGTCGCATTCCTGACAGGAGGGTTCTTCTCCGGCTTGTCCGGCTACCTCGGAATGAAAACCGCCACATACGCCTCAGCACGTACTGCCAACGCCGCCCGTACCTCACTCGACAAAGGCCTGCGCATCGCTTTCCGAAGCGGAGCAGTCATGGGACTGGTGGTAGTAGGACTGGGCTTGTTCGACATCTCCTTCTGGTATCTCTTACTGGAACGATGCATCCCCGACAATGCACTGAACCCTACCTCAAAGCTCTGCGTCATAACCACTACAATGCTCACCTTCGGAATGGGAGCTTCCACACAGGCTCTCTTCGCCCGCGTAGGCGGAGGCATCTACACGAAAGCCGCCGATGTAGGAGCCGACCTGGTAGGCAAAGTTGAAGCCGGAATACCTGAAGACGACCCGCGTAACCCGGCAACCATCGCCGATAATGTAGGCGATAACGTAGGCGACGTTGCAGGTATGGGAGCCGACCTCTACGAATCGTATTGTGGCTCCATCCTTGCCACCGCCGCACTGGGTGCCGCTGCTTTTATCGGCACAGGAGACACCGAAATGCAGTTCAAGGCAGTCATCGCACCGATGCTGATAGCTGCCATCGGCATCATCCTATCCATTATCGGCATTTTTGCAGTACGCACACGCGAAAACGCTACGATGAAAGAGCTGCTGAAAGCACTTTCTACCGGAACCAACCTCAGCTCGTTTTTCATCATCATCGGCACGTTTCTCATCCTTTGGCTTTTAGGATTGGACAACTGGGTAAACATATCACTGGCTGTCATCGTAGGCCTGCTGGTAGGAATCATCATCGGGCAGTCTACCGAATATTACACTTCACAATCATACAAACCCACACGCAAGCTCTCCGAAAGTGGTAAGACAGGACCTGCTACCGTTATTATCTCCGGCATCGGACTGGGAATGATTTCCACTACCATCCCAGTCATAGCCGTAGTAGCAGGCATCATCCTTTCCTACTGGCTAGCTTCAGGATTCGACTTCACCAACATTGGGATGGGACTTTACGGCATCGGAATCGCATCGGTCGGCATGCTTTCCACCTTAGGAATTACCCTTGCCACAGATGCTTACGGCCCCATTGCCGACAATGCCGGAGGAAACGCCGAAATGAGCAAGCTGGGCGAAGAGGTGCGCCGGCGTACCGATGCGCTCGACTCGTTGGGCAATACTACCGCAGCTACCGGAAAAGGATTTGCCATCGGCTCGGCAGCCCTTACAGGACTCTCCCTGCTGGCTTCATACATCGAAGAAGTACGTATCGGACTGGAACGTATCGGAACCGCCATCCTTGAACTTCCCAACGGCATCCAGATAGCCATCCACGAGGCAGGACTGGACGACTTCATGATTTATTACGATGTTACACTAATGAATCCTAAAGTGCTTTCAGGGATGTTCATTGGCAGTATGATGTCTTTCCTTTTCTGCGGTCTTACGATGAATGCTGTAGGGCGTGCAGCCTCGCGCATGGTAGAAGAAGTGCGCCGCCAGTTCCGTGAAATAAAAGGCATCCTGAGTGGAAATGCCGAGCCTGACTACGCCCGGTGTGTACAGATTTCCACACAAGGCGCCCAACGCGAAATGGTATTCCCCTCTCTGCTTGCCATCATCGCTCCTATAGTTACGGGGTTGCTCTTCGGTGTACCGGGTGTCATCGGTCTGCTGATTGGCGGACTTTCATCAGGCTTCGTGCTAGCCATCTTTATGGCAAATGCCGGAGGTGCCTGGGACAATGCCAAGAAATATGTGGAAGAAGGAAACTTTGGCGGAAAAGGAAGCGAAGTGCACCGTGCCACTGTAGTAGGCGATACCGTAGGCGACCCGTTCAAAGACACATCCGGTCCCAGCCTGAACATTCTTGTAAAACTGATGAGTATGGTTGCTATCGTAATGGCAGGGCTTACTGTGGCATGGAGCCTGTTCTGACAACGGCAATAAACACGAATATCACCATGTAGGGGCGTATGCGATACGCCCCTACATGGGATGTTTCGGATATTCAATTAATTTTTCATTCAGGCTCTTTGAAACTGTTTCTGACTATAATTGGCAACATAAGAAGCTGTTTTGAATTTCTCCAAAAAGTTTTTCTTGGCTTGATGTATCCGT
>ERZ779874.1548-NODE-1548-length-21968-cov-4.826861_pt1 | contig 21968 bp, 14 predicted proteins | sample MGYA00511031_ERZ779874 | MGnify/ENA primary metagenome ERZ779874 (study PRJEB29588, sample SAMEA2156850) | human gut metagenome | biome: human gut; feature: human-associated habitat; material: faeces | place: Denmark | collected 2008/2010 ...
ATTCTTCAAATTCTTGTCTGTTCATAATAATTGAGGTTTGATTGTATTCACTGCCACAAAGCTACAACCAAACCTCAAAGTGTAAAAGGTGCATTTCTTCGAATGCTTACTATATTCTTTTATGGTGAAAACAAAAAGGGATATGTCTTTATGACATATCCCTTTTTGTATTTGAACCGTGGATTGATTAAACTCTCTTCTCCTTGATTCTTGCTTTCTTTCCCGTCAATTTACGCAGATAATACAATTTAGCGCGACGAACTTTACCGACTTTGTTAACAGTGATGCTCTCGATGAACGGAGACTCGATCGGGAAAATACGCTCTACACCGACATTGTCAGACATCTTGCGAACAGTGAAACGTTTTTTGTCGCCATGACCTGAGATACGGATAACAACACCGCGATACATCTGGATACGCTCTTTGTTACCCTCTTTGATACGATATGCGATTGTGATCGTATCACCGCTTTTGAATGAGGGATGTTCTTTCTTGGTTGCGAAAGCTTCCTCAGCTACCTTAATTAAATCCATTGTTTTTAGCTTTTATTTTTGTTTAGTAAAGAAACGCAATATAACGGGCCACATGTCCCGACAGAGATTACGTAAAGCGAACGCGAATTAACGAAATATTTTCTTCTTACGCAATATCTAAGTCTAATTTAAGGCTTTGTCCTAGAATATTTTTTCTGCTCTATATGCTTTGACTTGATCTTTTGGTGATTCAATTCTTGAATAGTGGTTTGTTTATCGATAACCCTTATCTTTGTCTTTATAATTATTTGTTGTGTTATGCGGAGTCGCTTTTTATTATTGTTGTTGTCTTGTTGGTTTTCGGTTATGGTTGCCATTGCCCAAACCACGACTAATTTAATGCGTCAGGTCGATCGGGACCGGATGGAGCATTGGGTAGATTCGGTTTTTGATTCGATGAGTTATGATGAACGGATTGGCCAATTGTTTATGATTATCGCTAATCCAACAACGGATAACCGCAATATACAAAGATTGACCAAATATGTAAATGAGATAAAAATCGGTGGCATCTTATTCCATAAGGGAAACCCGGAATCTCAGGCGGACGTGACGAATCGTATGCAAAAGCTCTCGAAGGTACCTCTTTGGATTTCGCTTGATGGAGAATGGGGGCTTTCCATGCGTTTGAGTGGGACAACTCGCTTTCCGAAGAATATGATGCTTGGCGCTATTGAGGATAATAGTCTGATAGAGGCTTATGGTCGGGAAGTAGCCCGCCAATGTAAAGAGATGGGAATCCACATTAATTTCGCTCCGGATATTGACGTGAACAGTAATGAGGATAATCCCGTGATTGGCTTACGCTCTTTTGGAGAATCGGCAGGCGCTGTTTCTGATAAGGGATTGGCTTATGCTCGTGGATTGGAGGGTGAGGGAATCATCTCTGTCGCTAAGCATTTCCCGGGGCATGGGGATACTTCTGAGGATTCACATGAGACTGTTCCGATTGTTCGACATTCCAGAGCTCGTCTGGACAGTGTGGAGCTTTTGCCATTTAAGCGTTATATATATGATGGTTTTGCGGGAGTGATGACTGGCCATTTGCGTGTTCCCGCTTTGGACAATGGTCCGGAGCCGGCTTCTTTCTCTAATCGGATTGTCTCTGGACTGTTGAAAAGGGAATTGGGTTTTACGGGATTGTGCTTCACAGATGCCTTGGCTATGAAGGGAGCGGCCAGTGTTGACCAGAATCCTTCAGTAAGGGCATTATTGGCAGGGAATGATGTCTTGCTTTCCCCGACTTCGCCTATTCGGGATTTTGAGGCGATAAAAGAGGCGATCGATGAAGGGGTGTTGAGTTTGGAGTCGATCGAGGAACGTTGCCTGAAGATCTTGCGTTATAAATATATTGTTGGTTTGAATCATTACTATCCGATTGAGCTGAATGGTTTGAAAGAACGTTTGAACTCGCCTCATGCGGCATGGATTGCGGCGAAGTTGAATTCAGAAGCAATAACAGTCCTGAAAAATGAGGACCGTGTCTTGCCTTTAAAGGAATTGGACCGTAAACGGACGGCTGTCTTGTCGATTGGCGAGGGCGAGCAGAGTAAGTTCCAGGAGATGATCAATCGTTATGATTCGGTTGCCCATTTCTCAATCGGGCGTAATTCCTCGGCCGCTCAGGTGAACCGGGTTTATGCGCAGTTGGCGAAATATGATCGGGTGATTTGTGGAATCCATACGGTTCGTATTCCTGAGAGCAAGGCTTTTCGGGAATTGGCCGATAAGAAGGAGGTGATATTGGCCTTTTTCACCTTGCCCTACGCTTGCAAGAATTATGAGAAGTCGATCAATTCGGCAAAGGCGGTTGTCATGGGTTATGAGAGTACGCCATTGGCGCAGGAGTTCGCCGCTCAGGTGATTTATGGTGGAATTGGGGCGAAGGGTAAATTGCCGGTGTCGATACCTGGGCTTTATTTTGCGGGGACTGGTTTGTTTACGGAGAAGACAAGGCTTGGTTATCATGAGCCGGAAGAGGTCAACGCTAATGCGGCCCGCCTGAACGTGATCGAGTCTATCGTGAATGAGGGACTTGAGAAGAAGGCTTATCCCGGTTGCCGTGTGCTGGTCGCTAAAGACGGTTTGGTTATTTACGACAAGGCATTCGGTTTTTATAATTATGGCTCTCGTGAGGAGGTAACCAGGGAATCGGTATATGATTTGGCTTCCGTGTCGAAGGCGACTGGTACGTTGCTGGCGGTGATGAAAGCTTACGACGAGAAAAAATTTAAACTGAACGATAAGATCTCGAGTTTCCTGCCAGAGTTGAAGGAATCGAACAAGCGCAACGTGACGATTAAGTCTATGCTTTATCATCAGTCGGGAATTGTGCCTACGATAAATTTTTATCAGAGGGCAATCGATAAGGAGAGCTACTCGGGTAGTCTCTATAGTGGCGCCAAGAACAAGAGCCATCCGGTCCGGTTTGACGCGAAGACTTATGTGCGTAACGATTTCAGTTTCTTGCCCGGATTGGTATCCACGTCACCTAAATCTGGATTCTCGTCCGAGATCGCCCGGGGCCTTTATCTTCATGATTCCTTCAAGGATTCGATCATGAAGGATATTATTGACTCTAAATTGGGAACCGTGGGGCGTTATCGTTACAGTTGTATCAATTTTATCCTGCTGAAAATGATGGTCGAGAAACAGATGGGTGAACCTATGGACGTGTTGCTCCGCGAGAACTTCTTCCGGAAGATGGGCATGACATCTACGACTTATAATCCGACGCGTTGGATGGATACGACACTGATTGTCCCTACGGAATATGATGGTTTTCTTCGCAGGCAATTGCTTCGGGGATATGTGCACGACGAGGCCGCGGCTTTCCAAGGTGGTGTCTCGGGCAATGCCGGGCTTTTCTCGAATGCCGATGACTTGGCCAAACTGCTCCAGCTTTATCTTGACCTAGGTGTCTATGGCGGCGAGCGTCTCCTGTCGGAAGCGACCTGCTCGCTCTTTACCCAAACCAAAAGTCCCACTTGTCGGCGTGGATTGGGATTTGACAAGCCGCAACCCGGCAATCCGAAGGCTTCACCGTGTGGTGCTCTCGCACCCGCTTCGGTCTACGGCCATACGGGATTTACGGGGACCTGTTTCTGGGTTGATCCGGACAATCGCTTGATCTATATTTTCCTTTGTAACCGTGTGACGCCCTCAAGGGTAAACAACAAGTTGTCTACCTTAGACATACGAACCCGCATTCAGGATGCGATCTATAAGGCGATCGATAGGAAAAAACAAAAAGATTCGTAAATTTGTGCTATAAAATAATTTGAACATTTTACCAATTAAAAGAAGCTTATGTTATACGGACACGGTGATGACTTTTACAACTCAAAGAATGAGGTGAAAATTAATTTCAGCTCTAATGTTTGGCATGGTGCGAACCTCGACAAACTGAAAGAGCATCTGATTGAGCACTTCAGTTCATTGACCCGGTACCCGGAACCTGATGCCGCGACACTGAGGCGTCTCTTGGCCCGTCGTTATGAGATCGACGAGAACTGTATCGTAGTGACCAACGGTTCTATCACGGCCTTCTATCTGTTGGCGCAGGCCTGGAGAGGCGCTAAATCGGCGATTGGCGTTCCTTCATTTTCAGAGTATGAGGACGCTTGCCGTTTGCATGGCCATGAGATAACCTATTTCTCCACTTCCGATGATATCTCGGAGCTGTCGTTGGCGGGGCAGGATTTCTGCTGGATTTGTAATCCGAATAATCCAGATGGTATCTTGCGCCACCGGGGCGAGTTGTTACGCCTGATCTCGGAGAATCCGAATACCTATTTTATTGTCGATCAGGCTTATGTCGCCTTTACGACAGAGGATATGTTGAAGCCGTCTGACGTGAAGACTTACAAGAACCTGATCCTGGTTCAATCCATCTCGAAGGCCTATAATATTCCGGGATTGCGTATTGGTTACCTGATCGCTGATCCTGAGGTCGCAAGCAAGGTGAGCCAGTTCATTATTCCTTGGTCGGTGAACGCGATCGCGATCGAGGCCAGCAAATATATCCTGATCCATCCGGCGCAATTCACGTTGCCTATCCGGAAATGGCAGAGAGAAACGGTCGATTTCATCTACCAGTTGCGTAAGTTGGATGGGGTTGAGGTGTTGCCAACAGCGACGACCTTCTTCCTGGTGCGCCTGAAGAAGGGGAATGCTGCGGATTTGAAGCGTTATCTTTTGGAAGAGCATGGTATCCTGATTCGTGACGCGTCGAACTTCAGGGGGCTTGATGAGACTTATATCCGTTTGTCTACACAAAGACCGGAGGAGAATCAAGTGCTGATTGACGCAATGCGGGATTGGCTCCAACAACAATAAACATGCGATTGTAAACCCAGTACTATTGGGACAGTACTGCAGTACGATGCTGAAAGTACTCCAGTACTGTCCGCAAAGTACTGGAGTACTCTCTGGACGGTACTGGGAATAGCATCGCTACTGATCGAGACCGTTAATGGGAGTGATTGGAAAGAAATAAGGGAAAAAAGAAAGGGATCAACCAAGAGGCGGATCCCTTTCTTTTTTCCCTCATCTGTGGAGATTTACTCAAACCGTTTGTTGAGAGCGATATGGCCGAGATAACCAACGATGATCAATGCCAAACCTGTCAGAAGGATCGAGTTGGTCATACCACCAGTCAATGCGGGTACTGCCAAAATGGCTACTCCGATAAGGAGAACAATAACTCCAAGATATTTCAAAAATTCGTTCATGGTTATAGATGATTTTAAATTATTTTCAATCCTACCGCAAATAAAGCAATAATAACTCGATCGTGAAAATATTTTTATGAAAAAATACCCAAAGGATTAAAATTAGCCTCTATATTCGCGCTATAAACAGAGAGATATGAAACGGATAGTGTATTTGGTGTATTTGTGGCTGATCTTTTTACCGATATTTTTGGTGTTGACGATCCTGACGGCAGTGACGACGATTGCCGGTTGTCTGTTGGGTGGAGAACGCGTCTTCTCCTATTATCCGGGTATGATCTGGTCTCGCCTGACCTGCTATCTGGCGCTTTGCCCCATTACGGTAAAAGGTCGTGAGAATATCGACCGCAAACGCTCATATGTTTTCGTGGCCAACCATCAGGGCGCTTTCGATATCTTTTTGATTTATGGTTTCCTGGGTGTTCCCATTAAATGGGTGATGAAGGCGGGAATCGGTAAGATCCCGTTTGTCGGAGCCGCTTGTCGTGCCGCCGGATTTATCTTCGTGGATAACTCGAGTCCCAAGGCGGCCGCACGCTCGGTGCTTGAGGCGGAGCGTTGCCTGAAAAATGGCGCCTCGATCGTAGTTTTCCCCGAGGGATCGCGTACCAGTACGGGTAAGATGATCCGTTTCAAGAAGGGTGCGTACCAGATGGCGGTCGATCAGCATTTGCCGATTATCCCCATCACGCTGAACGGGCCTTTCGACGTATTGCCGATTGGTTCCCTGAACGTTCATCCTCACCGTATGGAGATGGTTATCCATCCGGAGGTCCCGACGGCGGATATGGATACGAGCCATAAGGGCATGCAGCAATTTGCCGACAAGACACAGGAGATTATCGCTTCCGCCTTGTGGGAGAAATATCGCCAGTAAGGTTTGCCCTTGCCGGAGGAATCGCGATTTATTAACGCCAAATTAGATTTAAAATAGATATGAAAAGAATTTTATTGTCCATTTTGTTGATGGCCTTTTGTGTTGTTCTGGCGAAAGGCCAATCCCTGTTTTCCAAGTATTCGTCTATGTTGACAACCCCGGCTGGCTACGTCTGCTACCGGACGGCTGATGCGATCACGGTCGATGGTCGTTTGGATGAGGCCTCATGGCAAAAGGCTATGCCGACTGCCTCGTTCGCCGATATCCGGGGCGAGGGTTTTGCCAAGCCGATTTATGATACCCGGGCGAGAATGTTGTGGGATGACGATTTCCTCTATATTGGAGCAATCCTGGAGGAGAAGGATATCGTCGCCCGATTGACCCAACGGGATACCATTATTTATTATGATAACGACTTTGAGGTGTTTATCGACCCGGATGGGGATGGGCATCATTATTTCGAGATCGAGAATAACGCCCGGGGTGTTATTTTTGACTTGATGCTGGACCGTCCTTACCGTTCGGGCGGTAATTTCTTCTTGCAATGGGATTGTCCGGGCTTGCGCCTGGCGGTACATACCGACGGGACGTTGAACCGTTCCGATGATACGGACCGGCAATGGAGCGTGGAGATGGCGATTCCGCGACAGGCCCTGACCCGTAATTTCGAGAACCCGTTGAAGGCTGGTAATTATTGGCGGATTAATTTCTCGCGCGTGCAGTGGCTTAAGGCCGGCGGTCCGGAGGAGAACTGGGTCTGGCAGCCGACCGGAAAGGTGGATATGCACATGCCGGAACGTTGGGGCTTCCTCTATTTCTCTGGCCGTACCGTTGGTGAGGGTGAGGAATCGTTTGTCTACCCATATAACATGGACGTATATAAACTGCTTTGGGCAATGTTCTATGAGCAACAGGCCCGATACGGAGCGGAGAAGAATTATATCCGGACGAAGGAGGATTTCTTCCTGGAGGATGAGGAGCTGGCAGCCCTGCCGGCTGACGCTCGGGTGGAGATAGAAGCGACCGCCGGTACTTTCCGTATGGGAATTGTCCTGCCTAATGAGGGCGTCCGTTATGTCGTGAACAATGAGGGACGCTTCTCTGTCGAGAAACTGGAGTCCCGTCAGGTGAAGAACTGGGCCTGGATGGGAATTGATAAAAAGAAGATCGGCGAGCCTTACCGGAAACTGTTTGAGTTGATGAAACGTTGTGGTATCAGCGGTGTCCTGTTCGAGGGATACGACGAGGAGATCTATAAGCAATGTCATGAGGCGGGGCTTGAGGCGCACTATTGGAAATGGACCATGAACCGGGCGGAGTTGCTCGAGAGCCACCCCGATTGGTTCGCCGTGAACCGTAAGGGTGAGTCGTCGTTCGATAAACCGGCTTACGTGGATTATTACCGTTTCCTCTGCCCGAACCATGAGGGCGTGGCCGATTATTTGGCGGCGGATTATGTCCGGATCGCTCATTTACCTTATGTGGATGGGGTTCATCTGGATTATGTCCGTTTCCCGGATGTGGTATTGCCCGTCAGCCTGTGGAAGAATTACGGCATCGAGCAAACAAGCGAGTTGCCGGAGTATGATTATTGTTATTGTGATGTCTGCCGCGAGAAGTTCAAGGCCCTGACCGGCAAGGACCCGTTGACGTTGCCTTACCCGATGCAAAGCCAGTCGTGGGTTAATTTCCGTCTGGATGCCATTACCCGTGTGGTCGACCGGATTACGAAGGCGGTCAAGGCGGACGGTAAGCGTATCTCGGCGGCTGTTTTCCCCGGACCGTCGATGGCCAAGAGCATGGTGCGCCAGGATTGGGGGAATTGGCATCTCGACGCCTATTATCCGATGATATATAACGGTTTCTATTATGAGGGACCGGAATGGATCGGTCGTTCGGTTAAGGAGAGCGTCCGTACCGTGAATGGCCGGGCCAAGATTTACGCCGGCCTGATGTTCCCCGATATTAAGGCGGATTTTGAGAAGGCGCTCGATGAGGCTTTTGATAATGGTGCCTCGGGAGTCTCTTTCTTCGCTGGGCCGGATGAGGAATATCTTTTGAGATTCAAGGCCTATCTGGATAAGCGAGGATTTGTCGTGGCCGAGTGATGGCGCTTATTGCCATCGCTTCAGTACGCCTCGCTTGCTCACCTTGACCTGGAAACCGAAATTCTCGCCAGGCAAGCTGCCCGTATCGAGCGAGGCGGCCCCCTCGAACTGCCAACCTTTCAGTTTGGGATGCTTATAGGTCAGCCCGATGAGGCTGGCCGTCCCGTTTCTTTTCTCGGGGAATGGCTCGCTGTGCCGTCCCCAGCCGTTCATGACCGTGAAGAGTATCCGATAATCGAGCGTGGCCGAGATCGAGCCCTCCGCACCCACATGCCAATCCCTTACCCGATTGTTCTTGAATCCCAATGAGCCATCCTCGTTGTATTCCGGACTGATGATCAGGGGCGAGCCGATGCCCCGATTGAAATAGGCGAAGCCGGTCTTGTATTCCTGGTTGTTGTAATAGTCGTCATTGCCTCCGCCGACACCCGGATATTTCCCGTGGTCGAACCAGATGAAGTGCATCGGGCCACTTTGGTCGCGAGTGTTGAGATACTCGAATACGACAGCCCGGAGCCAGGAAAGATTTTTCGGTTGCCACTCAATGCCCCAAAGGCCATCGATGCCGTTCTCGAAAACCATACCCGACTTGTCATTGAAGGGATGTTGATGATAGGCTGTCAGTTCCCAGGCGGGATGGCTGTAGCTTAGCTGGAAATCATATGAGCCGGAATGGCTGCCCAATACATTTTCCTGATCGGAGATGGAAGCCTGCTGGTCGCCTTTACTGCCGGTGAAGACCCGAAGGAAGTCCTTGAACGAGTGAGGTTGCTCGCCAATCGACGGATCGGTCGACGTGCCGCCCCATTGCGCCCAGTGCTGGACGCCAAGCGTCAGGGATAGCGGGAAATCGTCATGCGTGTCCTTGATCCGGAGAAATAGCGACTTGTGATGCCAAAGGATACGCTTGTTGTAGGTCTCTCCTTTCTTGGAGAAGTCCTCAAGATAGCTCTCGTCGAACGATCGGCCCACGGCGAAATCGCCTTTGACCTGCAGCCAGCCCCGTGTGCCCGGCACGACGGTAAACGTCGGGATGCTGAGGTTGATCTCCGGGATCGGGCGTGCGTTGGCGGAGAAGGTCAGGTCGCCGGAGCTGAGACGCCTGTTACGCAGGGAGGTATAACGCTCCTTGCTGCCGATCGAAAGCCAGAGGGCCTGATAGCCGATTTCGGCGTAGGCCTGTTGGAGATAGACGTTCCGGTAGCGTGGGACAACCCCGACCAGGCTCAGTCCCGCGCCCCATTGCCAATTCTTGCTTATCCGTTGGTGATGCGACAACCCGATGTCGAGGTATGCGTTGTTTGCCTTGATTGACATTTTCCCGTATTGGTTGCTGACTGCCCAGAAGGGCGCATGATCGCCTCCGCCAACGATGCCGGAAAATTCTGCCGTATAGCTGGTCGCTTCCTCTGGGGCATGTTTTTGCGCGAGAGCGGGCAGGCCGAGTCCCCAAATGAGTAATCCCGTTATGGTCAATCTGATGTGTCGCATATCGATCCTATTGGTGTGTCGCGAAAATAGTGATTTCGTTCGAGGCTTCCAAAGCCTTGTCCCGGTTGGGGCATCTTTCAGCGGGTCGCGCTGTGCCTTGCTCCAACAGGGAAAAACTTTAGTGTGATTTTTGGCTCGCCAACCAACGGAAAATTGTTTGGTAGGCCTCGTCTCGGGCCGGTTGTCCGGAGAGGATCAGGTCATGAATACCATTATGGATCGCCTTATAGGTCACGTTCGGGCCCAGTTGCTTTCCATATTCCTGAATATCCTCGACATCCAGGACAATGTCGGCCATGCGGTTACCCTCTTTCCACTCCACGCCCTCGGGCAACGATTGGTCGGACGAGAGCACCAGGACGGGGCAATCCAGATTGGCTTCCTCCTGAAGTTCTTGTTGGGCGGCGTGTATGGCGTGGATCCAGCCCGCCTTTTTCGGGTGGGCGTACAGCTTTTTCCACTCATCGTTGAAATCCCATTCTCCTTTAAGACGTTTGAGGAGGCTGGCGCCATATTGCGAGAAGGCTCCACCGTTTTGTGCCGTGAGGTTGGGAAAGTAGCCGCCAATGAAGGAGACGGCTGGAAGCAGGATGTTCTCCATGACCCAACCGAAATTCCAGTCGAGGAAGGGACTGTTGAGGATCAGGCCATCGACGGGGCAATGGTCTTGTCGCTCGTGCAGGTAATAAGAGGTGATGAGTCCGCCTGTTGAGTGTCCCATCAACCAAATCCGCTCGTTTTCCTCGGAGCGAATCGTGGCGAGCGCCGTGTCGATGTCCGCGAAATACTCACCGAGATCCTTGCAGAAGAAGGCATCCTGGTGCGGGCGGAGCGAGCGTCCGTATTTCCGGAGGTCGAGCGCATAGAAGTTGTAACCCCGTGCGTTGACACTATCGCCAAGCTCTCGCTGGAAGAAATAGTCGTTATAGCCGTGCACGTAGAGGATCGCGTCGTGCGTGTTGTTGTCAGTTGTCCGTTTGACGAGTGTGCAAACCACCTCGCCCTCATAGTCATCCGTCATCCGGAAAGTCCGCTGGAGATAATTGTCTCCCAGGATATCCGGTTGGTATTGTGGCCAAATAGGTTGGAGTATGGCCAAGAGTAGAAGCGTAAAGAGCCATTTCATGATCGGTTGTTTTTTTAGTTCTATCCTTATAACTGCGGAGAGATGCGATTTGTTCCCGTGCGATTATCACACGGGAACAAATGAGGGATTAGGGTACCGTGATCTTTTCGGGTTCGCCTCGGGTGATGTAACGGATAATCACGTCTGGCGCGTCTTCACTGACCAACTCACAAGAGAAGGAGATGGCGGACGATCCGGCAGGCAGGCTCGCTTTTCCTTCTGGTTGAACCTCCTCGATCACGTTATAATTCTTGTCGGTGACAACCGCCTTTCCGTCAGCTGAGAAAAGAAGATACTGGCGGTCGGAGATCTCGCAAGGGAATTTGATGACGCCTTCGGGTGTCGTGAATTTCGGATCCTTGATAGTTCCGTCGCCATCTACTTTCAGACGGATGGCGTAATTTCCGCCGTAAGGTGTCTCCCATGCCCAATCGGCGCCGCCGGGTTGGCCGGGTTGCATCTCGCCCAAGTTACAGGTATAATGCTTGGAGATAAAGAGTGGATAGAGATTGAAGTTCTTGTCGTCGAGCCGTTCCAGATGCCATTCGGTCTTGGGGTCGCGCAGGCGACTTCTTTGCTCGTCGGTGAAGGCTTGCCGCTCACGCAAGTAATCCCAGTCATGGATGGCTTCCAACAAGCGATCGATCTGGCCATGCCGACGGAAGGTGTTACTCCGGATGGTCATGCCATAGCCCGCGTCGAAACCGGCTGCTTCAGACATGGCCCATTCCAGATCCTCAAGAGAGGTACATTCCTGTCGGCGATCGGCGAGTCGGATCAGGAACCAGCCGAGCATTCTTGGGAAAAGGTTGCGGCGATAGAAAGCCTGGTTCTTGATCCGGCTTTCCACTTGTCCCGTTCGCATCGCCTCGCCCCACGGTTCTCCCCAATTGGTATAGGTGTGTATATGCCAGGTGTTATGGCTCAAGCGGCTGGCGTCGTTACGCAGGGGCGCTTTAATCTGGTTGAAGAAACGGGTGACGAACCTCGACATGGCGTATTCGTCTTGTCCCGTATAAGAACAGCCCTCCAGTCCGTCGAAAGAGATCTGGCAAAGTCCTGTCTTGTTCATGATCTCGGCCAAACGATCAGAGAAGGCGTCTTGCAGGGTCAGATCCGGGAAAAGCGTCTTGTAGGGATAATCCCATAACTTATATAATGGAGCGCTGGCCTCATGTGTTGTGGCAGTTGTGCCCCAAGCGCCACGTACGCAATCTTTCAGGAGCAGCCGCTCGCCTTGTTCCTCTACTTTTCCGAAAGAGATCAACTCATTGTCAATCTGGAGCGCATTGAGTGTCAGCGGTACGGCAAAGAGATCCGATTTCTCGATGAGGATTTCGGTTTGGCTCGCGTCGAGCGGATCAACCAAGGTCAGTTTGCCCTGTTTCAGCAGATGCTTGGAAGGGACAGGTGTCACATAGGCATCGTTGGTTGTCATGAAATTGCTTAGGCAGTGTATTCCCATTCCGATTCCTGATGCCTTAGCCTTGTCGACCATAGCCTTGACACCGTTATCGCCTTGGCTGGAGAATTTAGGGTTCCAGTTGAAATGTCCCCAATCGAGGAATGGCCCTTCATGATAGATGTAGTCGAAGCCGGCTATTTTCGCCTTCTCAAGCGTCTGGTCGAGATTGCTTTCCGTGAAATCGGAGATGAGGTAAGATTTCATGGATTCTCTGGATATCTTGGCCCATTCGCCTTTCAGCATTGGGTGTGGCAATTGCTCGGCGACCTCGATCTCGCCAATCCGTTCGAGAGCTTTATCACGTTCGCAACCGAAAAGGGCGATCGCCGCACCTTTGATCACGCCGTCCTCTCCATTAACAGGTAAAGTCCACGACTGCTTGACTTGTAAAACCTGACGGTATTCTTCCCGGTCTCGACGTCGGGCGGCGAGTTGGAATACCGCGCCTGATGCGGTCTTTGTCGCTGCCTGTTTGTAACCTGGTACGGTACTGACCGAGAGAACGGCAGGTTCGCCTTGGTAACCGAAGGTTGTCATGATCTGTTCCGCATACTCCTCTGGTAATCCGGCGGTAGTCTTGATGTTTAAGGCTTGGGCTCCGAAAGCCAGTCCTTCACCTTGAACGACTCCGACCACCTCGCCAACGACCTCATTGAGGCGTACACCCAAAGGACCGAACAGCAGGATGTCGTATTGGGCTGGAACAGCGCTGGCATCTAAACGGACATGCGTATCTGCCTCCTTGTAGCGAAGGGTGATTTTTCCTCCATCCGACATGGTCAGTCGCAGTTGGTTTCCTGATTTTGACAAATGTGTCGGAGTGATTAACTCGCCTTGCTTGCCTGCGGAAACCAGGGGATACTGTTTTCCCTCAAGAATCTCTTGTTGGTTTACCTTTATGGAGGTGTAATAGCCTCGGCTGTCAATAGCGAATTGTGTCTCGCTTGTTTTTAGCTGGATGTCTTGTGCTTGCGTCACATAAGTAGAAAGCGCCAGGAGGAGCATCCAGATTCCTCGTCTCAAATACAGTTTCATGATAATTAAATAATAAAGTTAATAAGGACTAGAGTCTTTCCTGATGGCAAATGTAGTGTTTTTGGTTGAGGCGATCAAACCTGCTTATATCGTAAGATGACAAGAATGACCGGAAAGATTTGTCCGGATCGTTATGATTCTTAGGATTAAATCTTAACTTTACGGCCTTGAAGGTCGAAAAATGATTATGATTAAAACTTATATTGTTATGAAAAATCGGTTATTTATGGCGCTTATGTTCGGGTTCCTCCTGGTTGGACAGTCTCTTTGGGCTGGTAATTGGAAGGCGAAGCATGTCGTATTGATCGGCCTGGATGGCTGGGGTGCCTACAGTGTGGAAAAGGCGGAGATGCCAAATGTCAAACGGTTGATGGCAGAGGGTTCCTATACGTTGAAGAAGCGTTCGGTCCTGCCTTCCTCGAGCGCGGTCAATTGGGCGTCGATGTATATGGGAGCCGGACCAGAGTTGCATGGTTATACGGAATGGGGCTCGAAGGTGCCGGAGTTGCCATCGCGGGTCACGAATGATCATGGGATTTTCCCGACGGTATTCAGTCTATTGAGAGAGGCCGCGCCAGAGGCGGAGATCGGCACGATCTATGAATGGGATGGCATTCGTTATGTAGTTGATACGTTGGCGATGAGTTATGAGAAACATGTGACGGATAAGCCGCTTGTATCGCAGGCAACTGCCCGTTATGCGGCGGAATACATCAAGCGTGCCCGACCAGCTCTGCTGAATATTGTTTTTGATGAGCCGGACCATGTGGGTCATGAGAAAGGGCACGATACGGCGGACTATTACCGGAAGTTGGCAGAATTGGATGGCTATGTTGGACAAATCTTACAGGCAATTGATGAGGCTGGTATCCGTGAGGAGACAATCGTGATCGTCACCGCCGATCATGGAGGAATAGAGAAGGGACATGGCGGGAAAACAATGATGGAGATGGAAACACCCTTTATCATACAGGGTAAAGGAATTAAGCGAGGTTATGAGTTCCAGGAGAGCATGATGCAGTTCGATTGTGCGGCGACCATCGCTTATATCTTTGGCTTGGAGCAACCACAGGTGTGGATTGGCCGTCCCATGACGCAGGTGTTTGAATAAGTGATTACGGATAGTTGGTCGGCATGGTCTTTTTCTCAAAGTCCATAATAAATGTGGAGAAAAGCAGTGAGCCTTATGAGCGGTTGTTCAAGAGGCTGATGGAGCATATTCGTCAGGCAGGAATGATTCCCTGGCAGAATGAGAAGTATAAATAATGTTTAATTAATTGTGAAGGGGAGACTTTTTTCAGAGCTTTGTGAATAGATAGTACTTTATAGTTGATCTTAAATCTTAAAATCATGACACAAGGAATAAACAAACGCTTATGTGATTTTAGAGGGCTTTGTGAAAAAAGTCTCTTTCTTCTTCCTCTCTTTATCGTGAATGAGGCCACTGCGAAGGATCAGGAACGGCCGAATATTTTATGTATCACTTGCGAGGATATCAGTCCTCGTTTAGGGTGTTATGGCGATCAAGTCGCTAAGACTCCGAATCTGGACGCGTTCGCTGAGAGTGCGATCCGGTTCACCCGTATGTACACGACCGTGGGTGTGAGTTCCCCAAGTCGTTCGGCATTGATTACGGGAATGTATCCAACGGCTATTGGCTCCAATTATATGCGCAATTTTGCCCAACCAGAATATATGCCTGAGGGGATTCCGCCTTATCAGGTGGTTTTGCCAGAGGGTATCAAGTGCTATACGGAGTTTTTGCGGGCGGCTGGATATTATTGTACGAATAACTCAAAAACAGATTATCAATTTGATTCACCTTTGACTGCTTGGGATGAACAAGGCCGTGACGCTCATTGGAAACACGCTCCTAAAGGAAAGCCGTTCTTTTCCATATTTAATTTGATGGTGACACATGAGAGTATGGTCTGGGTACGATCTAAACAGCCGTTGGTGATCTCTCCGGATGAGATTGTATTACCTCCTTATTTCCCTGATGATCCGGTGATTCGTCAGGATATGGCGGTGATGTATAGTAATATCTATGAGATGGACCGGCAGTTCCAGGCGTTAGTGGATGAGCTGAAAGCCGCTGGAAAGTGGGAGAATACGATTATCATCTGGTATTCGGATAATGGCGGTCCGTTGCCCCGGGAAAAACGGGCGATTTATGAGACTGGAATGTTGGTGCCTTTTATGATTCGTTTCCCGGACGGTTATCGTGCGGGTGAGGTGGAAGAACGAATGTGCATGTTCCCGGATATCCCGGCGACGATCCTTTCGTTGGCGGGAATTTGTCCTCCGGATTATATGCAAGGTGAGGCCTTTTTGGGAAAATATGCGGAGACGACGCCGAGAGAATATGTTTATGGTGCCCGAAATCGGATGGATGAGCAGGTTGACAAGCAAGGCGCGGTTCGTGATCGTCGTTTTCGTTATGTGCGCAACTATAATCCGGAACGACCTAATTATAACCCGAATGCCTTTCGGCTACAGATGCCGATGATGCGTCGCATGGTCGAGCTGTTGCAAAGGGATAGCCTTAATGAGGCGCAAATGCGTTGGTTCGTGGCGCCCCGTGGCGAGGAGGAATTCTATGACGTGGAGAATGATCCTTATGAATTGCATAACTTGATCGGTGATCCTCGTTATGCGGCGGATATCGATCGTCTGCGTAAGGAGTTGGATCGTTGGATTGATGAGGAGTGCCCGAGATGGCGGCAGACAGAGTTGGAAAATCAGGAGATGATGTGGCCGGGCGCCCAGCAACCTCATTTGCGGAAACCGGTTTGTGTAAAAACGAAAGCGGGTGTTGTTGTGGAGTCGGAGGATAAGGGTGTCTCTTTCGCTTACCAGATTAATGGAAAAGGATATAATGAAAAGCATTGGTTCCTGTATACCGGTCCGGTCAAGCTCCGGAAAGGAGACCGGTTGAGCGTGGTGGCGGTTCGTGCGGGAATGAAGAATAGTGAGATCGTGGAGTTCATTAATAAATAAGACGATATTCCTGAGTTATCTTTAATCAACCGTCTTAATTAAGAATCGTGTGAATGAGAAGCCGCGAAACACTTTTGGGCCTCTTCTTTTAATGGAGCATGAAAGTGGTTCGCAGCTTGTTCTTTATCCCAAGAATAAATTTAGTGAAAAAGAGGCTGTTTCAAAATAGTTCTGTTATTCTATTTTGAAACAGCCTTTTTCTCTTAGGAAGTGAAAATAGGAAGAATCCTATATCTAGTCATTTCCCGGACTATCATTGAGGGGTTAATTTCTGGACGATACGGGATCCATCCTTTATCTCTATGACAAGGAGTAAAGGTCTTTCCGGAACAAATACACAACAGGCATCACCGGCCTTCAGTGAACCATGAGCTCCTAATAAAGTTCCATTGAAAGAGTAAATCATTAGCCTGCGGATTTCTTGATGAGCTGTCACTCGAAGCTGGTTTCTGGAGAGAGAAATCGTGACCGGAACCTCTGCGCTGATCTTCGCATTGGTTACTGTTCCTTTGACATATACCGCTCGGATAGCGGGTAAGGCTACACGTAGGATGTTAACATCGAAATCATAACGCAAGGCTTTAGACAGAAGTTGATCCAGCAGATACCAGCCCATAAAGGTATGCCCTTTAACCGGTTCGGCTTTTAAGGATATTGTTTCACCCCGATAGCGAGTCACTTGCGCCCAGTTGTGCTCGCCGCCTTCAACCTCTAAGTCGATAGGCAATTCCCTGAATTTGGCTTCTAGTCGTCCCATATTCCTATCAATTAAGATCGTATGATTCATCTCTGCTTCAGGGATAAATACGCCGTCCAAATACCAGCCTTCGAAGGCATAACCTGGTTCCGGCTCGGCGATGATCTCTATTTGTTGGCCGGGAATCGCTTCGCCTATTACCGTCACTTTGCCTCCATTCTCATCAAATGAAGGATCATCGGGATCCGATCCAACACCAATTTCCACCTCATCCACTGGTGTATCTCTTTTTTGGAAGCGTGCCTCGATCGTGGTTGTTGGCTTACGGATAACAATTGTATAGGAAATATTGGTAGAGAGGCATACGCCTGCCTCATCATACCAACCTATAAAGTCGTAATCCCTGTTGGGTGAGGCTATCAAGGTCACCTTATCGCCCAATTTGTAGATGCCGTTTCCACTTTGCGAGACATAACCTGCTGTTGGGTCGGAAGTGTTTACGTAAAGGCAATAACCAATTTCCGGCTCGGAAGGACTTTGGGGATTCCATTCGTACACGGCTCGTAAGTGAACATGCTTGTTAGGCATGAGAAAACGATAAGTTGCCTCTTCCGACACCTTCACCCCGTCGTTTTCCCAATGGCTGAATACATAGTCTGGATAGGCATAGGCCAACAATGTTACCTCAGTGCCATTCTCATAAATCCCTTGCCCACTCTGTTTGACCCATCCGCCCATGGAGGGACTGGCGGTAGTCATCACGTTATAATATCCGTTACCCGGCTCCGACGGATTCTCCTTTGGGTTGAAACGCAACTTAGCGACCAAACGAAGGTTCTTCTCCTTGAGGGTGAATGTGTATTCTGAGTGCTCGGAGAGAGCCTTGCCGTCAATGGACTGCCAAGCCACAAACTCATAATCCGTATACGGGTAGGCTCGAACCGTGACTTCCGAACCGATATCATAAATGCCGTAGGAATTTGTTTGCTCCAAGTAGGCAACTCCTTGAGGATCGGAAGACAACAAGATCGTAAGTTTCCCTGGTTCCGGTGGAGGCGTCGGATTGAACTCATCCTGCGCATGGATTTGTCCGTAGGAGCCTATGAGGAAGATCCAAAGAGACATGCAGACCGAAATATATCGAAACAATCGTTTTTTCATAGCTATTACCATTTAATGGAACGAGTCTGACGCTCGCCCGCTTTTGTGATCCATGTCATATAATAGATACCGGGCTGGGGTAAGGTTATACGTGCATTGCCATCTGTTACTTTCCCGGCGAAATGTATACGTCCCGCTGTGTCGAATATGCTCAAAGTGGTTACGTCGTATAAGTTGGATACATTTAGCAAGCCACCTTGTATGCTCCAGCGAACCGACTCGTCGATAGACTCGATAGCGGTCGTTGTTCCGTTCCGCAACTCAAAGCGATCCATGATGTTTCCAGCCTCGGTATCGAAGGCATAAGTTCTCTTATTTAGATCGCATACGTCACCTGTCCATTTATCCACTAACAGAAGTGTGGCTTCGGTCGGTTCTTTCAATGAGATCGTATAGGTTCCTTGGGCAGGTATATCGTACCCTAAGTGCACTACACCATCTGCTACTGGGCGTTCGTTGATTGCCAATCGGTTTCCTTGCTCATCCAAACTATAGAAAGTTGCGACATCTCCATTCGGGCTACTGAATTTGGCTGCGTCGAGACCGATCTCATACGCCAGCGACGCCTCCTCGTTGAATACGATACGGGTACGGTCACTTGTCTTTTCGCCAGCCAACAACAGGTTGACGACTTGCCGGTTATCCGTACTACGCAACGATGAAGCCACTTGCGTTTCCTTTGGTAAGGAAGCCATGCGTCCCTCTGGACTGAATATCAGGTTGGAAGTGTTCTTCTGCACAAAAAAGGCAGTCAATGGTGATAGATAGACATCCTCGTCATCCTTTGTATAATACTCATAGTTGTTCAGTTCAGGTGACCAAACCGTCACAGTAGCATCCAACCCATCAGCGAACAATTGCTCCACGCTATAATAAGCCGGATAAGGATTGCCTACGAAGTTCCAATTGGCATCCATGGCGTTAGCGGAGGTGTATGTATTCAACGGGATTGTCACGTTCATCCTATTCAAGAGTGCTTTCATATTACCGCTCTTCGTGGTAAAGCCATCGGCCATTCCATCACTATAGTTGAATTGGATGATATAGCCTTTATTCGCTTTCAAGATTTCCGAATCGGACAGTTGTCTCCAAGAGGCGCCCGCTCCATTGTTAGCTCTTGCCTGGCCATCGTACTCCCTTACTACGAACCGGGTCTCACTATCAGTCAATTTAATCTCCGACATTTTCAAGTCGTAGGGGAAGGATACGAAATACCAATAACCACCTGAAGTATTCCAATTGCAAGTGATTTCCTCAGTTTGTATATCGGAATCCACTAAAAGGGAAGCATCCCGATAGTAAGCGAAGCTTTTGGGGTTCCATGGTTGATCTCCCTCCACGGTCAGGTTTCCGTCTTTTTATAGATTTCCTTTAAGCCCTTCGGCACATAGATTTTGCAAGTGGTCCTATCTGTAGCCTCGAAGGCATTCTCGTATAATTCAACCATGTCAGGGGATTTCAACTTGATAGAGGAGAGTGTTGCGGAACTGAAAGCATTATTACCAATATGGTTCAAGGTTGCCGGGAATATTAACTCTCCAACGATCTCGCAATCTACAAAGGCTCCATAGTCAATATACTCTAAAGAAGTATTTGATAAGTCTACGGAAGTGACACCGGTATTAGAAAAAGCTGCTCCTCCGATCGTCTTTAATCCATCAGGAAATTTCAAAGATTTAGGCACACATGAACAAAAAGCGAAAGCTTCATAAGCTATCTCTTTCAAACGGGGCAAAGCAGAAAGATCGATCTTTTGCAGGCTGGAACAATTCGAGAAGGCAGAGGCTCCGATTCGTTCTATAGCCTCTGGTAGATTCATTTTACGCAGTGCGGACAAATTCGAAAAAGCTTGATCTCCTATCTCTTTTATCGAATTAGGCAGAACCACCTCTTCCAAATAGGATAACCTAATGATATCTTCCCTATAAGGATCTTGATAAAAAGCATCATTCGGTAAGATGTTATCTTCCAGAGTCGCTTTGCTTAAATCCACCTTTTGCAACAGTTCCATTTGCTGAATGATGGCGAAGTCGCTTTTGTCCATCGGGCCGGTAATACACAATTCCTGGATGGAAGTCAAAGGTTCATTCAGTTCTATCAATGTTGTTTCAAGTGTTCCAGCCGTCTCTAATGTCACGATTACTGGATCTGCGTCGATTTCCATGATTTTACTATCGCACCAGATTGCAGCTTCTCGATAAGCTTTAGCAGAACCTTTCGGAACATATACCAACGCATTCTCTAAACCAATGGATTGTGATAAGCCAATCGGCTTTTCTGCTTTTAGAATCACTTTCGCCCTTTTTCCCTCAGGGAAAGATCCGTCATAAAAAGCATGCTCTTTGATGGTCAATACAGATTCTGGTATTGTTAATTCTGTCAAAGATTCGTTATGGGGAAAAGAATGCGTGCCAAGCGTCTTCACTGTAGAAGGAATCGTATAGGTCTTCGCTTTCTTTCCAGCCGGATAAAGCAATAAGCTTGCTTTGTCCACCACAAACAATACGCCATCGATAGAGGTATAGAAGCCATTATCGATGATGATTTCTTCCAGCGAAAGACAACCATTAAAAGCATCGACATTTAATGTATTCAAAGAACCGCAATTACTAAAATCTATTTTTTTCAGATTCTTACACAACTCAAATGTCCCGGCAGAGATTACCGCAAGTTCAGGGCTGTTACTGAAATCGATACTGGTGATAGCCTCATTGTTCACAAATGCGTATCCTCCAATTTGTCGGATACCGGAAGCGAAAGTGATGTTGCCAGTCAATGCACAGCTATTAAAAGCATTGCTACCTATCTCTTTTAAGGCTGTTAATTGAGAAAAATCAAAGTCGGATAATTTATTGCAATAAGAGAAAGCATGTTCCTCAATCGTATTCAATGCTGTACACCCTTCTAAACGAACACTCGTTAAATTCGAACAGTTGTCAAACACACTTGATTCCAATGTTATCAATGCCGAACAATCGGACAAGTCTACTGTCTGCAAAGAGGAGCAGTTGGAAAAAGCGCCACTCCCTATATTTGTTAGTTGTTCACAACCAGATAGATCAATTGTTTGCATATTATTACAACCAGAAAAAGCTCCCCATGACACACTCTCCAATACCAAACAATTGGACAAGTCAATTTCTTGTAAGCTAGAACATCCACCAAAAGCATTCCCCCCTATTTTTTCTAAGCCAGATGCTTGAGAAAAATCTACTTTTCCTAAATTATTACAACCAGAAAAAACTTCAGTTCCTATAGAAAATGGTATAGAAGGAAGTAAAATCTCTTGTAAGGTAAGTTTGTCCTTGAATGCTGCTTGAGGTATGCTAACCAATGCATATGGTCCAAATCCACTATCAACCATCGGCAATTCCGTTACGCCACTCATATCCAATACTTGAAGCATATTCATTTGCTCCTTCATCGTTTTGAAGTCATCCTCGCCTAAGGGTCCGATTATTGTTAAAGAGGTTATTTTTACCGCATCATCACCTAAAGCTGAGGCCAATGTGTTGGGTGTCGTCAATGTGACCGTCTTAGCCAATTGCGCATACACACCGCTTGTCCCGATCGTTACGAGAAAAGCCATTAGAAAGAAAAGTTTTTTCATGCTTATTTTATTTGAATTAATAATTGATCTACTCTACAATCATCAACTCTTCCTTATCATCTACACTAAGAAGAAATCACTAGTGTCCGGAGAAAAAATCTCCGATAAGGTTTTATTTATTAAATATCAA
>ERZ779874.1551-NODE-1551-length-21917-cov-37.532568_pt1 | contig 21917 bp, 19 predicted proteins | sample MGYA00511031_ERZ779874 | MGnify/ENA primary metagenome ERZ779874 (study PRJEB29588, sample SAMEA2156850) | human gut metagenome | biome: human gut; feature: human-associated habitat; material: faeces | place: Denmark | collected 2008/2010 ...
GCGAACATTCAATAAAGTTTATTCTCCTTTGAAAAATCACTGTTTTAGGTGACAAGCTAATTGGAGAAAAATGCTGTAATTTGCAAAAAGTGTATGCTCAGTAGATTGTGTGGCATATGATGAAAATTGAATGTCCGCATCCTGCCAATATATACCTTTTGAAAACAGATATATACTTCATCCGCCTGTGGATATATATTTTAGAGGCAAAATGAGAATATTATCATTTATTATATTGGTGTTAAGTCTTTTGGGTTTAACTTCATGTTATCCGACTCAGGAATATGGAGTTAAAGACGAAATTGTGACTAAAACAAAGCGATTGTTAGGACCGGGTCGAGACACAATAAAAGTCGGGGATAAATTGACCATAAAGAAAGTTTTTGAGATAGGTTCAGATATTTGTGTCAAGAATGCTCGGACTGGTGCTTGGCATATTGTAGATTCGAAGCTGTTGTTCAATTTGGATACCGGCAAGTCGATGTATGAAGATTTGCAGACAAAGGACCGTGGTAATCTGTGGGAAGAGAGAATCCCTACGCTTAAGATTCCTGAAGAGACATTAAAGACGTATGAACGCTACATGATTATAGGTGCTATAGTCTTGTTGGTTTTGTGTGTTGTTGGATTCTTCCTTCTTTTAAGGGAGAATATAAACCGGACAATGATCGGCGTTTATTATTCCTTGTTGTCATTGGTCTCTTTGTTTACCAATGTCCTCTTTTTTATTTATTCCTCCTGTGATACATGGGGGTATTATGAATATCTGTTTTCACCGAGCGTATACGGTTGGGGACATACTATTCTTTATTGGATTGCTTGCTTTGTGCTGATTGGAGTGAATTTGTTTGCTTATAAAGCTGTCATTATGCTTTCGGAAGTATGGTCAGGGCGTAATTCCTGTACGGGATATGCTTTTCTTGCAGTGATGGTATGGGCAGTGGTTTATCTGTTTAGTTCCAATACCCTTAACGACTATTTTCTTTGGGCACTGTATGGCATTGTGGCGTTGCATTTGATTGCTTTGTTCATTGTGAATATGAAAGTTAAAGCAAATGTGTTTGAAATGTTTTACATCTTCTTTTATTTTTGGATATGTTTGCTTCCAGTCGTTTTGTCTACTTTGACAACAATAGTGTTGATACCTCTCTTGTTGTTTGCTTTTGCAATTGTGAGGTCTGTCCCAAGTATGTTTGCTGAAGCCTTTAAAATTGATGATGGTAAAGAGAAGAAAGTTGTAGGCAAACCTGTATTCGGAGAAAAGACTTGCCAATTCTGTCAATTTTATAAACATGGTTCTTGTGAGAAATATCTGCCAGAGGATAAATATGACGGGAAGGCATATTCTTGTCCTTTTTATAGTTGAAGTTAGGTATATATTTTCATTTAAAATGATACGTTTATGGACGAAAAAGTAAGAAAACAGAAGTTTTTGCAGCTTCAGTTCTGTATGCTGTTGCTGGTGTGTACCTTGTTACCCGATTTGGGTTCTTTGTTGGGGTTACCCGATTTCAGCGTTTCGGTGTTTTGCAGCCAGTTGGTAGGTGTGATCGGAGCCGGATGGGCCTTATACGCTTTCTACAAAATCGGGCCTATGCCCGTACCTTTCTTGTGCCTGGCAGGTGGCGGAATCGTGATAGGGTTGCTTTCGCTTATTCCCGATATGCCGGCTTGGTTGGACTATGTGGGTCTGATAGCCTTGCTTGTCGCTTTGTTTATGAGTGCAGGGGCTTTGGGCATCCGTTGGAAAAATAGTGGAAGCCAGGGAGCTTACCTGGTATTGATGGCTCTGTTGCTACATGTATACGATAGCATCGGCGATTCTACAATGACAGGCATTGCAGCACTGATAGGCCTGGTGCTTTTCTTTGTGGGATTAGGCAAACTCAAGCAAAGTGTTGACCAGAAAGGTGCACAGGGCGTGTCGCGTCTGAAGATAGCCGTTATTTTGGGTATCGTGGCAATTGTGTTCGGCTGGATTCCCTTGTTGGGTGGCATCGTGGCAGGCATCTTGCTGATTATTGGATTTATCATTGAGTTCTTAGGGTATGGCTCGATGATGCAGTCGGCATCTTTAGGCACCGAAGGGCAAGCAGGTGCAGGCAAGTTACGCATCAGCATGATTATTTTGCTGATAGCAGCTATTATCGACTTATTCCCGTTGACAGGGATGGTCGTAGGGCTTATTTCGCTGGCTGCTTTGTGGCTGGTGTTCAAAGGCTGGACCATGGTGCTTGTAGGATTGGAACAATATAATTAATATAACAGAATCTATGAAAACAAAACAATCAGTTTTTGCCCTTGTTGCGATAGCAGCATTGGCATTCGCCTCTTGTGGAGGTAATGGAACATCCTCATCGGGTGTAGCCAAGAAAAGTTTATTCGGCGATATACCGGAATTGTATGAAGAAAAGGCGGTAGACTTGTTGAAAGAAGCCGCATCCATGCAAGGCAAGGAGGCGAGTATGGGTGAAGCTCTTGGGCTGGTTGCCAAGATGCAGGTGATGTATGAAGAAGCAGGAAAAGAAGCCCAACCGTTGGCAGACAAACTGGTAGGGGAAAAAGTAGCATATGAATTGTCGGATAGCCTGTCTTATCAACTTGTGTCGGACATTGAGGTGAAAAAAGTTTCTCTTCCTGAATATGCATTATTCGGGGGTGGTGAGCAGACTACACGGCTTCATGTGAACTTTGACATCGTAATGACTCAAAATTCAGAAGAATATATCAGGTTGTATTATTTGATTATGGATGATGATACACCTATCGGTTATGGATCTTGCTCAGGATTAGGGAAACATGCTGTAGGCGATACAATACATGTTAAGGATAAAATTACCGCTCCGGATGTCCCTGCAAAATATGCAAAAGCCTGCAACATGTTAAAATTTGTCACAGAATATACCTATTATTCGCAACGGGATGCATTGCGTGAACAAGCTAAGAAATGGAATGAAGAGTTAGAAGCCAAATACGGAATTAAAAAAGAAGATGATAAATGATTTTCTTATTCCATTTGTCTCAATCGGCTTTATCTGTTATATGATAAAATAACAGCATATTATTGAATAGTTGTTACGGTCGGAATTCCGGGAGGAACTCCGACCGCTTTTTATAGAATGTTCCTATACAAAAGCAAAGATAAGGCTTACGGGACATGTGAGGTTGGGCGGTCATAAAAGTTCAATATGCTTCAAATATCACTGTTTTAGGTGACAAGCTAATTGGGAAAAAATGCTGTAATTTGCAAAAAGTGTATGCTTAGTAATTGTATGGCATATTATGAAAATTGAATATCCGTATCCAGTTAATACATACCCTTTGAAAACGGATATATACTGCATGGACAGATGAATATATACTGCATGTGCGGTTGAATATATACTTCATCCGCCTACGGATATATACTTCAGAGGCAAAGTAAGTACTACTGCGTTTTTCACACAGACGGATTGGCAAATTGCGGAATTTATACTATGAAAAAACAATAATAATAGATATGGCTGTAAAATCAATGTTGGCATGGAAATCTTTTATGCATTCCGGATTGGTCTTATTGGGAATGCTTTTGTGTTGGGGGCTGTCTTCGTGTTCGCCTTGGGAAAGAGATTTAAATTAAGGTATATCAAGCCGCACAAAAGGGTAATAAGAACGCGATGTTAGTTTCCAAGGAAAAGGCTTGTACGCTTTGCAGCCATTATGGTCATATTTCGGAGTATTGCCCGCTCGTTGGCGAAAAGAGAACGATATGATAGTGCGGCTTATTCTTGACCGTATTATACCACAGATAAATGATAACTCTTTAATAGTTTTGACTGTAATTTAGATAGTATGAAAATGAAACAGAATTTGTTTGTTTTGCCTGTCCTTGGCTTGCTGCTGATGCTTTGCCAGGGATGTTCGGAGGATAAAGAAGAGAATCCTCCTGCTCCTGAGTCTCCGTCTATAACGGTTGAATCGGAAGAAGATATTCCTGTGTTTGATACTGCTGGCGGTACGCTCGCCTTGACTTTTACAACTACTTCCGATTGGACGGCTTCTGTTGACGGTGCTGCCTCGGGTTGGCTTAGTGTTTCGCCTGCAAGCGGTGAAGCGGGCACTCATACGTTGAGCCTTGTCACTACGGCAAATGATAGCTATGATGAACGTAATGCTTCGGTCACAATCACATCGGGGAGCGTAAAGAAAACCATTACCGTGACACAGAAGCAAAAGGACGCGTTGATTTTGACTTCCAATAAAGTAGAATTGGAAGCAGAAGGAGGCGATTTCTCGATAGATCTGCAGGCGAATGTTGAAGTGACTTATGAGATTGAATCCGGTGCACAAACGTGGTTGACTCCCGTTGCCCGTTCTCGTGGACTAACTTCCTCAGTCTTGGCCTTCCATGCAGAAGCTAATGAGGAGGCGGAAGCCCGTCAGGCTGTCATCAAGTTAGCTGGAGGAAACGGCTTAACCGAAGAAGTTACGGTCTATCAGATGGGAACCGGTCCTACATTACTCTTGAGCCAATCCGAATATATCGTAAGCAGTGCCGGAGAGACCATTCAGGTGGAATTACGAAGCAATACGGCATACGAAATCGAAATGCCCGGTGTAGAATGGTTAAGGGAAAATTCCCCCCGAAGCCTTTCCACCTATACACATTATTTTATAGTAGACCCGAATGAAACATACGACGCACGTAGCGCGGTGATTCGGTTTATAGATAGGGAAAATGGGATAGAGCAAACCGTGACCGTCACACAGATGCAACGGGATGCCATTGTTGTGGCGCAAGACCTTTATGAAGTTCCCACTATAGAGGGAGTGTTGGAGCTCCCCGTTCAGGCTAACGTGAACTTCATAGTAGACATTGATGTGGATTGGATTCAATATGATGAAAAAAACACCAATGAATTGACAGAAAGAATATTAACATTCATAATAGCTCCGCACAAACAACCTGGAGACCGTGAAGGGCACATCCGTTTAATAAGCGACGGAGGAGAAGCCACGCAAACCATTCGCGTGATACAAAAAGGTGCTATTGCTCACATCAAAATCCTTTCTTGTAGTGCCACACATGTAGATTATGGCGTAAATGTTATCCAATTGGAAGTGGAATGCGGATTTGGCATCAATCCTTATGTTGATTCGCCCGATTGGTTATCAGATACGGATGCTTATATTATAGGTAGTACAGAGACCGGAAATATTTATGAAATAACCATTAGTGTCAGCCGAAATGAAAGTACGGAAATCCGCACCGGCATTATTCGCATCTATAACGAAGCATACGGTGTAAGCGATGAGGTAGAGATTATGCAAGAGAGTGACAACTCAATTGATACAGAAGGCGACATTGACGATATGCCTGTGCAACCTTGGTAAAACTTAAAACGATAGGAATTATGAACATAAGGAACATATTATATACTCTCCTTACTGCCTGTATTTTATATGGGTGTCAGGATGATGAACTTGTTAGTTATAATCATGGCGGATTGCGTGTGATAGCCAGTTTCACAGAAACACGCTTGGCACATTCAGAATCCGAAAACATCAACTATTCCATTTGGGAGGAAAATGACCAAATAGGACTCTTCACGGATAAACAAGGCAATTTGCCTTATTATGCCATATCCACAGGAAGATTCACAGAATTCAGCCCGCTTGCCCAACAAAACAAATTGGAGATTGAAGACGGGACAAAGGTATATGCCTATTATCCTTATACGGAAGACACAAAGGACAATATGGTTTTGATTGCCCCAATTGCAACACAAGAGTATAGCGACTCCATCACTAACGATTTCCTTTACGCAGAGGGAACCGTACAGGATAATGTGCTTTCGCTGAAGTTCAAACACGTATTTGCTTACCTTAAAATAACTCTGTCTACAGATATCTTAAAAGGGGCTTTGGGAATTAAAATCCAATCTAAAGAGTATATAGGAGGGAGACCGTACGAGCCAAACTACTTTAACCCCATAAGCCAAGAAATTATTAAAAATGAGACAAATAACCCTGACTTAGACATTTTATATAATGATTGGGTAAATTATTCCATTCCAGAAGATACTATCAATAACAGAAAAAGTATAACGTGTTATGTAGCCATATACCCGCAATCAGGACATTCAGTTATCACTATTAAAACATACGGCCTTGACAACATTACTGACCATACATTATTAACCAAACGAGCACCGGAAGGCGGCTTTCAAGCAGGGAATATCTACACACTAAGCATAAATGAGGATAATAACGCAGAAATCCTGGCGCGTGAACGCGAGGCACTCATCGCTTTTTATAATGCCATGGATGGGGACAACTGGACACGCAATGATAATTGGTGTAGCGACAAGCCTGTATCAGAATGGTATGGAGTAACTCTTTGGCCGGGAGATGACCGGGTAAGAGGATTATACTTAGGAGCCAACAACTTATCCGGAACTCTTCCGCCGGAATTGACACAATTAGAAGAACTTAATGATATATTTCTTCCCAGCAATGACATCTATGGAGAAATACCTGAAAATTATATCGACTTCCCGTTATTGGTAGAATTCAATGTAGCCAAGCATCAATTTGACACCAATCTTCGTAAAATGACCGGTGAAGTGCCAGACTTTGCTTCGCACTGTCCCTATCTGAGAGAACTATATCTTAATTATAATGCATTTACCGGTTCATTGCCTGAAAGCCATAAAGACGGCATTAGCATAGAAACGGTAGGGAATCAGTTTACCGGCACCATACCCGAGTCTTATGCTTATATCATGGACGCGGGACGATATCTGAAAATCTCGGATAATAACCTAAGTGGGAAAATACCAGATGCCATATCCAAACATCCCAATTTCCATGTGTATTGGTGGGATATGCTGTTTCAGAATGATGGTTATGTATTCGACAAGGTAGACATCCCATCGCATACCAACACTGTAAAATGTTACGATGGCTCGTTTGTCAATTTAGGTGAAGAGTATAAGAAAAATAAGTATACAATGTTCTTTACGTGGAGTCCGCAAACGAACGAGACCTCTACGCTGCTGATGCGAGCCGTTTCACACCTGTATGACAAATACAAAGACCAAGGATTGGGCGTGATCGGAATGACAACCATGAAATATAAGGATGAAGAAATCACGACCCAACTCGCCTGCATGCCCAATATGAAACATTTCTGGGGTGCAATGGCCGGAAATGCGGGTGCGCAGGATGAAACATACGACAACTACCCATGGTCAAGCATGACAAATGGTTTTTACTTGTTCAGGCAACCATTTGATCCATTTTTCCATATTGTCGATAACCAAGGCAATATCATCTATTGGGGGTATGGGTATGAATGCGCCTATCAGAACGATAACTCTTATCCGTTTAATAACGAAAACATTTTTAGGTTCACGGGAGCACTCTTTGGGAATCCCAATGAAGACGGAAGTTTTGAGGATGAAGATTTCGATGTGGACTATTCACGGGATGGAGAAGTGGTGCAACTGCAATCCGCATCCATAGGAAACGGAGTGGATTTGGTATTCATGGGCGATTTCTTTACAGACAAAGAAATGGATTCGTATGATTGGAAAATGATACAAGCCATGGAGCAACTGTTTGCCATAGAACCGTATAGCTCTCTCCGTGACCGCTTCAATGTATATTCTGTGAAAGTGGTATCCAAAGCGAACTTCATCAGTGCACTCAATGAAGATAACGCAAAATGCTTCGAATATGCCTCCAAGGTACCCGGCATTGATATGGATAAACTGATGGTGACAGTCGTGTATAATACATCCTATAACTCCGGACGAAGTTATACAACCATGTATTCCGACGGCTCTTTCGTGGCATATATCATGCAAAACATTGACGGAGTATTGAACCATGAAACCGGCGGGCACGGCATTGCCAAGTTGTCGGATGAATATGTAGAAGCTGGTTATTGGAATGAAACCCTTCCCGAATCTGAAAAAGAAACTATGGATAACCAGTGGGAGAACTTCGGCTGGGGTGCCAACGTAGATTGGCGCAATGACCCGACAACCGTCAGGTGGTCGCGCTTCCTGCAAGACAGCCGTTATGACAATGAAGGGTTGGGTCTCTACGAGGGAGCCTATCTCTATGGATACGGTGCTTATCGTCCTACGGAAAATAGCATGATGCGCTATAACGACAGCCCGTTCAACGCTCCCAGCCGCGAGCAAATCTACAAGACCGTTATGCAGATGTCCGAAGGCAGTAGTTGGACCTACGACTACGAAGAGTTTGTTCAATTCGATGCCGTTAGCCGAAATACAGCAGTTTCACGTAGTTTGCGCCAACAGCCTTCTGCCGCACAGGTAGAAAAGTGGAAGAAGACCCACCGCCCACCTGTACGGGTGAAAGGCACTTGGCGCGACGCTAAAAAGAATCACATCGTGGTGCCTTACAGATAATAGTAGCATAAAATTGAAGAGACATAATTTGCGGTCGGAGTCCGTGAGGGATTCCGGCCGTTGTTTTTTATATGCCTGCCGTAAGTTTGTATCTGAGAAGCGAAGATATCGGTAATGTCAGGAGACACAGTTATTATGTGAGGAAACACAGAAAAATTACAATAAAAAAATGGCACATAGAGTGATTATCGTCTGTCATCTCCATATGCCATTTTATGTTTTAGGGACATTTACTGAATATCCCCAAATAGGAATTATCGTTTAATTCATTCAATTTATGGCTTCAAATGTGCATAAATAGTCTCTGTTTATTCTTCAACAGCAGTCTCTACGGTTTCCATCTGAACACCTTCTACAAAATCAGTTTCACCACTTGACACAAGCAGATTGTACCATTGAATCAGCTTTTTGATATCACTGGTATGAACACGGTCACGGTCATAATTGGGTAATACTGCCGCCATAAACCCGTGCAGCTCGTCACTGGATGCTTTCTTATAATCGAACTGCACTTCAGCACCATTTTCTTTTTTCTTTACCGATTCGAGCACAGTGGCCAATGGCACTTCTTCAGCATCGGTGTACATAGCAATATCGCCCAACGAAATCACTTTATCACTGGCATAGACCGGCATTCTTTTCTTATCTGCGATATTTTCAACAATCAACATATTTTTAGCCTGAGAAATCAGCTTATACAGTCCCGGTTTTCCCGAGATTGCCAAAATAGTTTTCAACATACGAGTTTCTAATTAGTTTAATAATTTATTTTAATAGGACAAAAATACAATACACGACCGACATACACAAACTTTATCCGTTACCTTTTATCATTTTTTCTAAAGTTTCCTGCAAATCGTCTAATTGAAGATTTAACGGACGACTCCCGTCATTGAATATGATAAAGTCTGAGCGGTCCTGCTTGGCTTTATCATCCATCTGAGCTACTATCCGCTGACGTATTTTCTCTTCGGTTGTACTGTCACGCAACATGACCCGACGAATCCGAAGTTCTACCGGAGCATACACCATGACAACCTTATCTACAATGTTGTCGAAGCCCGACTCAAAAAGGATAGCCGACTCTAATGCCACAACCTCACATCCGGTTTGCCTGTCCGCCCATTTCAGAAAGTCAGCCTTTACCTGCGGATGGACAATGGCATTAATTTGCCCGGCATGACAAGAATCGGCAAACAGGTAATTTGCCAGCAAAGGCTTATTAAGTGTGCCGTCACTCTTGTAAACCTCTTTTCCAAGCAATGCTGTCAGCCTCCGGCGAATCCCTTCCTCAGAAAGCATCAGACGTTTTGCTTCCGAATCGGTATTATAGACCGGAATTCCATAGTGTTCTGTCAACAAGCGGGAAACATACGATTTTCCGCTCCCAATTCCTCCGGTAATACCTATCTTCACCATTCGGTTTCCTCCCCCGATGTCTGTTCTATTAAATAATCGACCGAAGCTGGCGTAATACGGACATGACTGACATAATCGGGAGAAGTCTTTAGAGTCAGCGGAAGCTTGTCACTCTTGGCCCGAATGATATCCTCATAAGTAACACCAATAAAAAAGTCGTCTGATGTGGCATCCTTAAAATGCGCCAAACCTACTTGAAACGTCACCTGTACTTTCGAAGGGAAAGTACGCAGCACCTTATCGGCAGGGAAATTAATGCCCACAATCGGCACCTCTACGGTTTTTTCGGAATACATATCGACATACACCAGCAGGTCATCGTATGCCGGAACAAACTTCACTCCTTTAATCTTCTGCAACATTACCCGCTGGTTCAAAGTATCCGTTACATTTTGCAGATGCACTTTCTCGGTATAAGCAGCCGTCAATGTATCGAGCACTTCTTCGGGGGCATATGCGATGACCGAATCGGGAGAAAAACCTATGTGGGAAATATAATACTGCAAGCCGGCACTTACTTCACCTGCCAGCCTGACAGGAACTTTCTTCGCCTTGCCCATCGTGTAAATAAAATCAAGCGTATCCGGACGTACCGAAAGCAGATGGGTAGAGACGTTCAATTGTGCCGAAATCTTCTTCAACAGGTCTGCCGAAGAAATATGCACATGCGCCCCCCGGTCCTTATAGTCGTTAAAGTCAAACGAAATAGGGAAAAAGGTTCTGCCCAGCATATAGTTCAGCAAGACTGTCCCCCGGTCTTCCACCCTTACCCGCACATCGCCTGGCAGTTCGGATGTCAACACAGCTTCTTTCGGGACGTTTTTCAAGCGTAAAGGCACCTTAAATTCTGTCTGATAGACATCATCCAGTGTCTGCAACATCCAAAAAGCGAAAGAGACCAAGACAAAAAACAAGAAGACCAGACTCTCCTTGCACTTATCGCTAAGCAAGAATTTTCTGATCTTCCGTATTCCCAGTCTATAATATTGCTGTATGTTCTTTACATCGAACATAGATCCGTCTCTTATTTATTGTTTGCAGCCTGTGTATCAGCGTAAATAGAGTTCTTGTCTACTTTCAGTTTTACACTCGGAGCCACTTCTACAATAACAGCATTGTCTTCTATTTCTTTAATCTTCCCATAAATACCTCCGGCTGTAACGACCGACTGTCCTACCTCCAGGTTTTTGCGGAAGTTTGCTATTTCCTTCTGCTTCTTGTTTTGGGGACGAATCATAAAGAAATACATAATAGCAAAAATTGCTACCATCATAATCAGGAAAGAGTAGTCGCCTCCTCCTTGTGCTGCCATAAATACAGTTAACAAATTCATAATTATCTTTTCTTGGTTAATAAAATATCAGCAGACAAATATATCAATTTTTTGTCAGCTTGTTTTCCTTTTTCAATTGATTAACAATTCCATCCAGTGTGCCATTAATAAATCCGCCACTTTTGGGAGTGCTATACAATTTGGCTATCTCCACATATTCATTCAGCGATACATTGACCGGAATATTGGGGAAAGTCAGTATCTCGGCTAGTGCAACCTGCATAATCACCACATCCATTGCGGCAACCCGTTTCAGGTCCCAATTTTTCGAATGTTCACTAATCAGGTGACGGTAATAATCGGCATTCAAAATGGTACGACGGAAAAGACGGCGCGCATAGTCTTTGTCTTCATCGTCTTTGAATTCGGGCAACAGTTCCTGCTTGTCCCCGTTTTCGGGGGCAAAACGTTTGATGGTCTTGAGCACGAATGTATCGACAATCTCCTTGTCATCGTTCCAATACAAACTCTGGTCTTCCAGCACTTCATCCAATGCCTGATTGTTGAAAATTACCTTCTTATACAGCTTCCGCCATACTTCACGGTCATCTTCATACGAAGAAACTTCGCTTGCCATGTATTCCTTATATATATCACTTTGCATAATCTGCTCGCACAAACTCTTGATGAACTCGCCCTCGTTCTCCCATGTTTTCTTCTGAGAATTGACAAATTCATTCAGCTGCCTGTTCACTTCCAGTTGCGCGATAAATCGGTTGTCTACAAATTTTGTGTTAGGATTCAAGTCTTCCGGCGTGGGAGCAAGCTTGTGCCTGGCAGCATCCAGCCGCCTGCTGGCATACCGCGTCACTTCTACCATCAAAAGCAAAAGATAGTTGTACAGATCATACGCCTTGGACAAACTGAAGAACAACTCCTTTTCTGCAGTATCCAAATTTTTCCCGCCATTCTGATAATAAGCGTAGATTATCTGAACCACCTTCAAACGAATAAGAACTCTGTTAATCATACTAATTATTATAACTATGTCACATTATGAGGTGCAAAAATAATGATTTTCATCCATACACTCCAAATAAAGTACGCATTTTTACTGTTTTTTTCTGTTTATAGATATTTTAAGACATAGTTCCTTGGCTTTTTGCAGAAAATTCAGCAATTTTGGCATCGGAATTTTAGATTTTACAGACAATGGAAGAAGTTAAGAAGAATACGATGACTGAAATAGACAAAGAAATCGTTTTTACGAAAGCTATCAAAGCCGGGAAAAGAATCTATTATTTGGATGTGAAGAAAAGCAGAAGAGGCGAAATGTTTCTCGCCATCACGGAAAGCAAGAAAGTCGTAACAGGTGAAAGGGAAATGTCGCAGGTCAGCTTTGAGAAGCATAAGATATTCCTTTATAAAGAAGATATTGAAAAATTCATGGATGGGCTTCATGAAGTAATCCGGTACATCGAGCGTGAGCAGGGACCGATTGTAGGAGAAAGCCACATCGCTGAAAACACCGACCTCAGAGGCAACGCAATCCTGAATGAGCCGCTAAAGACAGAAGACATCAAAATCGACATCGATTTTTAATAACCAGAGGTACACCCGCTTTTTGGTCAACGGATATATATTCACCAGCCAATGAAAATATCTCCCCGGGCAGGTGAAGATATATTCTTGACCCATTGAAGTATATCTTCAATAAAAGACGAAAACATTTCGTTCAAGAAAAATAGTCCATACGCTTGCAATATCAAAGAATATCACTACCTTTGCACCGCTTTTTCAATTTCATCGTTGTGACATTGACGCATCGTGTGATGGTGAATTAAGCAAAGATATCACTTAATTTAGAGTAACACAAAATTTATCAAACATGAAATCAATTGACATTACAGGTTCTTTAAGAACAGAAACAGGCAAGAAGGCTACCCACGCTTTGCGTAAGAACAGTCAAGTTCCATGCGTATTGTACGGCATGAAGAAAGACGAAAACGGTCTGCCCGTTGCCACTCCTTTCACTGTTACGGTAGAAGGTTTGCGCAAACTGGTTTACACTCCGCATATCTATGTAGTAAACTTGAACATCGACGGACAGGTTTACAATGCAATCATGAAAGATATCCAGTTCCACCCCGTAACTGATGCTATCCTACACGTTGACTTCTATCAAATCAACGAAGAAAATCCGATTGTAATGGAAGTTCCGGTTCAATTGGATGGTCTGGCTGAAGGTGTGAGAGCCGGTGGTAAACTGGTACTGCAAATCCGCAAGTTGAAAGTGAAAGCTTTGTACAACAATATGCCCGAACGTGTGGTTATCAATGTTACCAACTTAGGACTGGGCAAAACCATCAAAGTCGGTGAATTGCACTACGACAATATGGAAATCCTCAATGCCAAAGAAGCTGTGGTATGTGCTGTCAAATTGACCCGTGCCGCACGTGGTGCTCAGGCTGCCGCTGCAAAATAATCCTGTAAACCACTAAAAGTACAAATCCACTTTCAATGAAATATTTGATTGTAGGTCTGGGAAATATCGGTGACGAATATCACGAGACCCGGCACAACATAGGATTTATGGTATTGGACGCTTTAGCCAAAGCGTCCAATATTGTTTTCAAGGACGGACGTTACGGAGCTACGGCATCACTATCGCTGAAAGGCAAGCAACTTATTCTGCTGAAACCATCCACTTACATGAACCTGAGTGGAAATGCTGTCCGATACTGGATGCAACAAGAAAAAATTCCATTAGAAAACGTCCTCATCGTAGTAGATGATCTGGCACTCCCATTAGGAAGCTTACGCCTGAAAGGCAAAGGAAGTGATGCCGGCCATAACGGACTGAAACACATAGCCGCCATACTAGGCACACAAAACTATGCAAGACTACGGTTCGGTATCGGCAATAACTTCCCGAAAGGAGGACAGATAGATTATGTATTGGGACATTTCGATGAAGAAGAACGGAAAATTCTTCCCGAACGGATCAGTACAGCGGAAGAAATCATCAAAAGTTTCTGTCTTGCCGGATTGAACATCACCATGAATCAATTTAATAATAAATAAGTATAAAAGGAGGCAGAGCATCCGTTTATACTTACCCCTCTGACTTCTTTAATACTTTAATACTAAAACAGAACGACCTATGCCTGAAGCAAGAATAGACAAATGGATGTGGGCTGCCCGCATATTCAAGACCCGCACCATCGCCGCCGAGGCTTGTAAAAAAGGAAGAATACACATCAACGGGGCACAAGCAAAACCTTCCCGTATGGTCAAGCCGGGAGATGTCATTCAAGTAAAAAAACCGCCCGTTACCTATTCTTTCAAAGTATTGCAGGCGATAGAGAAACGCGTAGGAGCCAAACTGGTTCCCGAAATTATGGAAAATGTCACGACACCTGACCAATATGAATTACTGGAAATGAGTAAGATAAGCGGGTTCGTCAATCGTGCTAAAGGTACAGGAAGACCAACCAAAAAAGACCGTCGTGAATTGGACGACTTCTTTATGCCCGAATATAATGATGACTTCGACTTTGATTTCGATGACGAAGATTCGGACGATGAGGAATAAAAACATAGAGGCATAAAGCACAGAGCACGTAAGACTCTAAACTTTATGCCTCTATTGCCTGTTACAGATTTGCCTTGATGGCTTCAATCAATTCCTGATACTCGGCATCCGACAAGTAAACCTTTCCCGGATTCATCTGGAAAGTTCCTCCATAATCCGGACCATCTACATATTTGGGTGCCAAATGAAAATGCAAATGCGACAACTTGTCGCTGTATGCTCCATAATTGATTTTCTCAGGATGGAATGCCTTTTGCATGGCACGGGTCACACGTACCACGTCTGCCATAAATGCATTACGGTCTTCATCGCTCAACTCATTCAAGTCATTTACATGATCTTTATATGCCACCAGACAACGTCCGCGATAAGTTTGTTCTTTAAACAAGAAAACACGCGAAACACTCAGCGGAGCAATTTCAATCATCAAATTGTGCAACGTCTCATTGTTCTGACAATAGAGACAATCTTTCGGATCACTTTTCATACTTCTTTTTATATTTAATAATTATAAAATAATGGTTTTATCCTTCTGCCGCAAACAATCGTTTCAAATTCGCTTCTTCACCTACCACCCAGACAATATCATTTTCACTTAAAGGTAAATGTACGTCAGGAGCACGAAGCACATTCTCCCCAGACGACTCTACCCCTACTACCAGACAATGATATTTCGACCGCACACCACATTCAATAATATTTTTCCCGACAAAGGGAGAATCTTTATCCACAATAAACTGCTTCAACAACATTTCATGCCTTTCAAACTCCCCGTCATCAGAGGTACGCATCGCCTTCATTGCCATTGAAGAGAAAAACGACAACTGTTCATCGGTACCAATAATCTGTAACGTATCTTCTGGAAAAATACGCGATGCGCCATCAGGGATATTCAACCGTCGGTTGCCTCGTATGATAGATGCCACATGCACACCGTATTTTTTCCCTAAATCCAGTTCTTTCAGCGTGTGTCCGACCCATTCCGAATCAGGAGACACCACAAAATCACTCAAGTGTAAATCCCTGTCAAGCAACTTGCCGGCATACGACGGACGCTTGCCGCCCAAGTATTCCTGCTGCATCTCTTTCGAACGCAAATTCATCACAAACGTACGCTCCAGCACAATAGACTGCTTTTTAAGGAAACGCGAAAAGACCATAGCACATACCAGCAAGATAGCTATCCCCATCATCAACGCCACCGATGTGTGAAACAAGCGTTCGATTACAGACACGATAAATCCTGCAGCTATAATAACCCTGAAGACAACTAAAGAAATCAACAAGGCATGATTGAAACGATTGTCTGCCCATAAAGTACGAAATTCTTCCGAATGGTTTTTCTTCATAATCATCGCACGTAAGAATGGAGCCAGCACTGCTATCGTGACAACAGCTGTCAACACCCGGCCCCATAAGTCGCCCAACATATTCGTAGCAAAAGGCTCTACCAAATGCAGACACACCATAATGACACCAACTGAAAGGACAGAATAAACAACCACAATCCGAAGCACTGCCGTCATCAGTTTCTGCCAATTAGTCTTATGATTCACCGTAGATGCTCCCGCCGAATACCGCTCAAGCAACAGGCTCCAACGCTTAGGCAAATGGCTGTTAACCAGATTATAAGCAGGAAGAGCAAGCCGAATCATATAAGGAGTAAGGAAAGTAGTAATCACCGATACCGCAACCACAATCGGATAAAGGAAATTACCGGTCACTCCCAAACTGACTCCCAAGGCTGCAATGATAAAGGCAAACTCTCCGATTTGAGTCAGGCTGAAGCCACATTGTATCGCAGTTTTCAACGGTTGTCCCGACAACAAGACACCTGCCGTTCCAAACAGAGTCTGCCCCAACAGTACAGCTGCTACAATGGCTAGAATCGGATATTTGTATTCAACAATCATATGAGGATTAACCATCATGCCTACCGATACAAAAAAAATGGCACCAAACAAATCCTTAACCGGAGCCACCAATCGCCCGATATGCTCCGACTCAATTGTTTCCGAAAGGATTGACCCCATAATAAAGGCACCAAATGCCGGAGAAAAACCTACAGCAGCTGCAAAATAAACCATTCCGAAACATAAAGCAAGCGATACAATAAGCAACGTTTCATCACTCATCAATTTACGCAATCGCTTCAACAGCAATGGAATCAGATAAAGTCCCACCACCAGCCACAACACTAAAAAGAACACCAGTTTGGCAAGACTGTACACCATTTCGACTCCCTCAAAATGTGTACTGACCGCCATTGTAGAAAGCATAACCATCAATACAATGGCAAGAATATCTTCGATAATCAGAATCCCCAATACAACACCGGCAAAATGCTGCTGACGCAAACCCATATCATCAAAAGCCTTATAGACAATCGTAGTAGAAGACATGGCTATCATTCCTCCCAAATAGATACAGTCCATTTGTTTCCATCCAAACATCCATCCCACTGATATACCGACCACTATCATACACAAAATAATGGTACAGGCTGAAATAACTGCCGAACTTCCTACTTTCAACAGTTTTTTCATACTGAATTCAAGCCCCAAAGCAAACAACAGGAAAATCACACCTATCTCTGACCATAAATGTATATTTGCCTCATCGGTTACGGAAGGAGTGAACTGAAAATGCGGGCTGCATAAAAAACCGGCAACTATATAACCTAATACTAAAGGCTGCTTCAGTTTTTTAAATACAAGCGTCATCACTCCGGCACATATCAAAATCAATGCCAAATCACTAATAAGAGGGGCTAATTGAGACATATTGTTCAAGTTGTATGTATATTTCCATACAAATGTAACAAAAAATCCGATAGATACGAATACATACAGAACAGATTCAAGAAAAATCAGTGCACGGACACGCAAAAGCTATTTTTTGACTACCTTTGCAGAACAATCAAATAAATTTATATATGATAGTTTGCATAGCCGAAAAACCAAGTGTAGCACGCGACATCGCCGATGTACTTGGAGCCAGAGAACGCAAAGATGGATACATCGAAGGAAACGGATACCAAGTGACTTGGACATTCGGTCACCTTTGTACACTGAAAGAACCGCACGAATATACACCTTCGTGGAAATCATGGTCGCTCTCCAGCCTGCCTATGATACCACCACGGTTCGGCATCAAACTAATTGAAGACCCAGGCATACACAAACAATTTAAAATCATTGAACACCTGATGCAGGCTGCCGATGAAATTATCAACTGTGGTGATGCCGGACAAGAGGGGGAACTCATACAGCGCTGGGTGATGCAAAAAGCCGGTGCACACTGTCCGGTGAAACGCTTGTGGATTTCTTCACTCACTGAAGAAGCCATTCGTGAAGGTTTTTCCAAACTGAAAGACCAAATTGAATTCCAGCCGCTTTACGAAGCAGGACTGAGCCGTGCCATCGGTGACTGGCTGCTGGGAATGAATGCCACCCGACTGTATACACTGAAATATGGACAAAACCGCCAAGTGCTCTCCATCGGGAGAGTACAGACTCCTACCCTTGCCCTTATAGTCAACCGGCAACAAGAGATAGAACACTTCGTACCGAAACAATACTGGGAGCTGAAGACTGTATACCGAGATACCACTTTCAGTGCCATCGTGCGCAAAAGTGACGAAGAGCTTGCGGAAGAAGCATCCCAAACTTCACAAGCATCTAAAAAAACCATCAATAAAGAAGAAACAAATCGCGGCATTCCACCCATCACCGATGAAACAACAGGAAAACTGCTACTTGAACGTATCAGCAATGTACCTTTTACAATTACTGACACGGCTCTTAAAAAAGGAACAGAAGCACCTCCTCGTCTGTTCGACTTGACCTCACTACAGGTAGAATGCAACAAGAAGTTTTCTTATTCTGCCGATATGACCCTACAGCTCATCCAATCGCTTTATGAAAAGAAAGTGGCAACCTATCCCCGTGTAGATACCACTTTCTTAAGTGATGATATTTACCCCAAATGTCCCAAGATACTAGAAGGATTAAAAGATTATACCTCTTTCACGGCTCCTCTATCCGGAAAGACCCTGATTAAATCGAAAAAAGTATTCGACAATTCGAAAGTGACCGACCACCATGCCATCATTCCTACAGGCGTACAACCTAAAGGATTGACTGATATGGAAAAACAAGTGTTCGACCTGATAGCAAGACGCTTTATTGCCATATTTTATCCGGATTGCAAATTTTCCACCACCACAGTCACAGGAGAAGCTGATGGCATTGAATTCAAGGTTAGCGGCAAGCAGATCATCGACCCAGGCTGGAGAATCATCTTTGCCAAAGAACCGAAAGACGATACGAAAGAAGGGGAAGAAGAAAGCGTATTGCCTGCTTTCACCAAAGGAGAAAGCGGACCACATACACCTATGCTGAATGAAAAATGGACACAACCGCCCAAACCCTATACCGAAGCCACCTTGCTGCGGGCTATGGAAACAGCAGGCAAGTTAGTGGATAACGAAGAGTTGCGCGATGCCCTGAAAGAGAACGGAATAGGACGTCCTTCCACCCGCGCAGCCATCATCGAAACATTATTCAAACGGCATTACATCCGCAAGGAACGCAAAAGCCTGACAGCTACTCCCACAGGTGTAGAATTAATTGGACTAATACACGAAGAATTACTGAAATCTGCCGAACTGACCGGCATTTGGGAAAAGAAACTGCGTGAAATAGAACGGCGCAGTTATGATGCCAAACAGTTCTTGAACGAATTAAAACAAATGGTTAGTGAAATAGTCAACAGCGTGTTAAGTGACAATACAAACCGACGCATCACCATAACAGCAGAAGAACCTATACACAAAACCGTTACCAAAGACATGCCCAAAAAGAAGAAAACAACTTCCACCAAACGAAGCAAGAAAGTTGTTTCTTCTCCCAATACCGTCACCGATACACTACCGCAAGAAGATGCTATCGTAGGAACAAAATGCCCTTTATGTGGAAAAGGTACAATACTGAAAGGGAAAACCGCATACGGCTGTTCGGAATGGAAAAACGGATGTACGTTCCGCAAACCTTTCTGAAAGTTTTTCTTACCACAGACTCGTATCGTTAAATTTATAACTAACCCGTTGAAAACAAACGAGTTCATTGGTAAGGTTTAGCATAACACAACAGGTCAAGTAGCTGGATTTCAACAACTTTAATGAAAAAGTTGATTTTCAGTTACTCCGTTTTTATTCTATCAAGCTTTCATTATTGTCCGAATGCCTTGCTTTATTTCGCAACACACATTCACGGCTTGTGTTGGCATAGCAATATACACAAAAATGACGGCACGTATCATACATCCCGATGTCTTTGCTCACCATGCATCCGCATATTTTACGTTGCCCCTTGTCTTTCAGATTTTTCCGTTCAATAGGAATAGGAGGAATCTCTCCGAATAAATCCGGTTCGGGTAACTTACCGGTATGCAAATAGTAAACCAACTCCTTATCTTCGCCGAACACACGTTCCATTAACTCCCCGTCTATGCAACGGTTATGCTCAATGCCATAATCTTCCAAGTCTATCTCTTCGGCACACGTGGCAAGCGTCAGGTTCCAGCCTTCGGCTTTCCATACATCGCGTAACTTCGCCAGACCTTCCACTATTTCCAACCGTTGCACCTCATTCAGTTCTGCGGTTTCTACATTCTCTTTCGTAAAGCAATGCGTTTCCTTTATCAGATTGTTTTGCACTTTCCGATAGGCTTTTACATCCACAAAGCTGAATACCAGCTTGTCCGTGTACCCTTTCAACCGATTGCCTATCTTCCATATCCGGTTCAGCAATATACGTGGGGTTATGTCAGGCGTGATAACCAACGGGTCAAACCGCCATATCACCCGTTCATGTCCAATCTGCTCCGACAATTTGCAGAACGTTTCAATCCGTTTCTCCACACTGGGCACATTCGGTTCAAAACCTTCGCGTACATAGTCGTTCAACGTCACCTGAAAATAGTAATGAATCCCTCGTTCATCCAACTGATATAAATAAGGTAAGATAGGTTCCGGGTTCTTCGTCCAGAACACCACTACTTTACAATGCCTGAAAGACACATACATCGGCTTCCGGTTGAACGGATTATACCATACACAATACCCTTTAGCCAAGCGGTTAAAGAACCATTTGGCATAAAAGGCAGGTATATCCGTAGAGCGGCTGGCGGAAATGATTACCGGAGCGGTCGCTTCTATTTGTTTGCCAGAATCGGTGGTTATCTTATCTTTTCCCATATCGACCGAATTTTCTACAAAGTTGCAAAAATCGGATTGAAATTCAAACTTCATCAGTGAAATTATAAATGCCACCATCGGATTCTTTATATATTCTTTGGGGTCGTCCACGTGGATATTTTCTGCCTTCGGCAATTGTTCACCTTCCCTTTTTGCCGCACATAGTCTTCCGTAATATTGCGTACCAATGTTCCTGTCAAGCGTACGGATGCTCCACATTTCCCGTGAGGCTTCCTCCGCATACCACCTTCTGGCATCAGGATGAGGTACTGCCATAATGCGGCGGAAATGAGTCCATGTGAGATTTGGCACTCGCGAGTGCCAATTTGGCAAATCATCAAAACTCAAGTAAAACTGTCGATAATCCCGCAATCGCCGTTCACTGTAGTTTGCTCCAAATTCGATGGACAACCGATCTGCAATTGTTTTTAATCAGCTTGGTGCCATATTGAGCACGGGCAGCTCCATGCTGTTCTTCTTCCACTATACGGCGTCCGATGTTCCAATAAGTGATAACAGCTATTTGTCCGACTGCAGCGTATGCCTGTCTTTGCCCTTGTTCGATAATCGCCCGGATATCGGAAACAAAATTCTCGGTTATCATATCGGTCTGTAGTTTATTCTTTTCCATACCCAAAACTTTAAAAAACATCCGATGAGATCAGTTTCATTCGTATCTTATCTTTTTTAGTTCGTCAAACTTACGACTCATTTATCGTCCAACGTCTTTATAACTGTATCGAAAAGCGATAGCTATACTGGTAGGAGCCGTGAGAATCAGTTTGTTCCAAAAGGTTTTGCTTACTACCACAAAAGTAAGTAATACTCACGAATAAATCAAACGATATTCTTTTATATTTGATGGGTAAAGAATTTATATCCGAATCTTTTTCAAATAAATCCCCCAAACACTTGACTTCGCTTCTGGGCTATATTATCTTTGCAGAT
>ERZ779874.1552-NODE-1552-length-21917-cov-3.459610_pt1 | contig 21917 bp, 18 predicted proteins | sample MGYA00511031_ERZ779874 | MGnify/ENA primary metagenome ERZ779874 (study PRJEB29588, sample SAMEA2156850) | human gut metagenome | biome: human gut; feature: human-associated habitat; material: faeces | place: Denmark | collected 2008/2010 ...
TCCCACTCTCTGACCGCAAGATTTTTTGTCTCTGCGTTCCTGTAACCACAAACGGAACAAATCTGACTGCTGGCGAAAAATTTGTCCACCTTCACAAGCTTTTTACCCTGTTCCTCAAGTTTGTATTTCAAGAACCCTGTGAACATTCCCCACCCGTTATCTGAAACAGATTTTCCAAAGTTCAGCATCTGTGACATTGCTTTCATATCTAGGGATTCTATACATACACAATCATAAGCATCTGCTGTCTGCCTCGACAGCTTATGCAGAAAATCCTTTCGTTGACTGGAAACCTTTTCGTGGAGTTTTGCCACCTTGATTCTCTGCCTGCTACGGTTGTTCGAACCTTTCTGCATTTTGGAAAGTCTGCGCTGCTCCCTCACTAATTTTTCCTCTACATTCCTGTAATACTTCGGATATGCAGGTTCATTCCCGTTGCTGTCACGATATAATTCATGCATGGAAAAATCTAACCCCAGAAAACGCCGCATCTCTTTTTCCTGTACTTGATTTTCGTACTCAAAAAGAATACTTGCATAATATTTTCCGCCTGGTGTCTGGCTTACTGTTACAGATTTTAATTTGTATTCTTTCGGAACAGCTCTGTGTTGTTTTAACCGGACCTGGCCGGCTTTCGGCAATTTCAAATATCCATTCAATATGGCGATGTTTCCGTTGATACAGATCGTTGAATAGCTCTTTTTATTCTGTTTTTTAGATTTAAACTTTGGAAAACCTGTCTTCGGCTGTTTGAAAAAATTCTGAAATGCCGTATCAAGATGCCGAAGCGATTGTTGTAATGCGACACTGTCTACTTCCCTCAAAAATGCGTATGCTTCTGTTTTCTTCATTTCAGCCATTTCTTTTGCACAAACCGTGTAGGTTACCGTGGTTTTGTTCTCCTCATACTGCCTGATTTTTCTGGCAAGCCAATGGTTGTACACCATTCGGACACAGCCGAACGTTCTGGCAAACAAAACTTTCTGCGCATCATCGGGGTATATTCTGAATTTATATGCTTTGTTTGCCATGTTGGTCACTTCCTTTTTCGATCCGTTTGTCCCTGACTTTCGATGTATTTTTGGATTACTTCAATCGGGGCACCGCCCGTTGTAAGCAGGCAAAAACTCTGACTCCAGAAATGTTCTTTCCACAGCTTTTTCTTTATCTGCGGGAATTCTTTTTTCAAAAGTCTGCTGCTTGCACTTTTATATGCATTTATGAACTTGCTTATTTCCGTATTGGGGTGGGCCTTGAAAAGTATATGCACATGGTCTTTATCGTGATTCCATTCTTCAAGGGTGATATTGTAATTTGGAGCAATATACGCAAAGATCTCTTTTGCCCTGCCGGAAATTGCGTCATCAAAAACCTGTCTGCGGTACTTAACCACAAGAACAAGATGATAGTGCAGTAAAAACACTGAATGTGCATTATTATCCAAATCCATTGTATTTCGACCCCCTTTCTTCTATTCGACTGATTCTATTATACCATGATTAGAACCCAATATCAAGAAGATAACGGACGCAATTCATCTCTCACCTTAGAGGTCGGAGTCTTCTTGCTGGAAGAGGATAAATTTTATTCTCTGACGCAAAAAATCCCTCCGCCCAGAGAACGGAGAGATTTTGATATGTTTTCTTTTTAGAAATCTACTTCTGTATCATAGTAGCAGCATTTCAGCAGTTTTTCCATCTCTTCAACAGATGGCTGTCTCGGGTTGGATCCGGTGCAGGCATCGGCGATGGCATTTACAGCGATGTCGTGCAGTCTCTCCAGGAATACGTCTTCCGGAACGAATCCCTGCTCGGTCGGATAGCTGTCTTTTCCGTAGTTCTTGATGCAGTGCGGAATGTTCAGTTTGTCGTTCATGCCGCGCAGATAGTCAATGAGGAGTTTTACTTTCTCTTCCGTTGTCTCGCCGCCAAGTTTCATCTCGTCAGCGATCACTGCATAACGTTTTGCTGCAGTCTCGTCTTTTGCGTTGAACGCGATAACCTTCGGCAGGTACATAGCGTTTGCTGCGCCGTGGATCAGGTGAGCGCCGTAATCAGCGAATGCTGCGCCTGTTTTATGTGCCATAGAGTGAACAATACCAAGAAGTGCATTGGAGAATGCCATACCTGCGAGGCACTGTGCGTTGTGCATGCTGTCACGTTTTGCCATATCTCCGTTGTAGGAATCTACAAGATCTGCCTGGATCATACGGATCGCATACAGAGCCAGCGGATCGGTAAAGTCACAGTTTGCAGTGGAAACGTATGCCTCGATCGCATGCGTCATAGCGTCCATACCGGTGTGAGCAACTAACTTCTGCGGCATGGTCTCTGCCAGATCCGGGTCAACAATTGCGACATCCGGTGTGATCTCGAAGTCTGCCAGCGGGTATTTGATACCTTTTTCATAGTCTGTGATAACTGCGAACGCGGTTACCTCGGTTGCTGTTCCGGATGTAGAAGAAATTGCACAGAAATGAGCTTTTCTGCGGAGTTTCGGCATTCCGAATACTTTGCACATCTCCTCGAAGGTGATGTCCGGATACTCGTATTTGATCCACATTGCCTTTGCTGCGTCGATTGGAGATCCGCCGCCCATTGCTACGATCCAGTCCGGCTGGAACTCTTCCATCGCTTTTGCACCGCGCATAACCGTCTCTACAGACGGGTCAGACTCAATTCCTTCGAAAAGCTGTACTTCCATGCCAGCCTCTTTCAGGTAATCCACTGCACGATCCAGGAAACCGAAGCGTTTCATGGAACCGCCGCCTACACAGACCATTGCGCGTTTTCCCTCAAATGTTTTCAGTGCCTCTAAAGCACCCTTTCCGTGGTATAAATCTCTTGGTAATGTAAATCTTGCCATTGTTCAGAACCCCTTTCTTGTTTTGCTTCTGATCAGGCGGCTCCGGCAGATCAGATCAGCAGATTTTTCTGTTTTTCCACTCTCTGTTTAAGCCGCCTTTTGTCTTTTGTTTTCGACTTTGTTATTATTATAACAAACTTTTTCAGGGATTTCCAATACAAAAATGATATTTCCTGATGTCAATTATATATGTCTTATTTACTCCCGTGCCGCCCGCGATGCCTGTTTTTCACGGTACATCGCTCTTTTCCTCCAGCTTTCCGCTTCCAGATATTTCACGAAAAACACTCCCAACCACTTTCAACGCCTCCGCCAGATCCTCCCGAAAATCCTCATCCCCTCTCCGCAGACTATTCACCCTGCACCCAAACACCCTCTCATGCCCCGTACAGTGCAGATACCTGCCGTCCCCCAGATACATCCCCACATGCCCTCTCCAGAACAGCAGATCCCCGGCCTTCGCCCGTTCCTCCACCAGACACATCTCCTCCCCTTCTCTCCAGATCGCCTTCATCGGATACCCTTCCCTGATATCCGCATCCCGCCAAATCAAAACCCCATTCATCAAATACACCATAAACACCACACCCGAACAGTCAATCCCATCCGCCGCCTTCCCGCCCCACCGGTACTGGCATCCAAGATACCCCTTCGCACACTCCACAACCTTCCTCCGAAACTTCTCTTCCGACCACCCCTCCGGAATCCCCTGCTCCACAAAAAACCTCTCTTCCGATTTTCCCCACAAAAACCGATCCGAATCCAGTCTTTTTCTTAATGCCACCTCCGGCACAAACCCACTGATCCCATTCGCCAGTTTCACCCTGCAATACCCATTCTCCGTCTCCTCCATTTTCTCCACAAAACACCCCCGTCCCAGCGTCTCCAACATCCGCGCCTGCACCCGCGCTCCTCTCATCACATCCGCAAACCCGCGTGTCACCACATACGTATTCCCTGCCTTTTCCCTCTCCTCCATCCACTCCCTGCTTTTCTCCTCAATCAAATTCCTCTCCATCCACCCCCGATACCCATAATGCGTCCAAACCTCAATCCACTCCCCCTCATCTTCCCACATCACGCTCCATCCAAAAAACACCTCATCCACCACATCAACCCCATTCTCCTCATACAAAAACGCCCGCTTCACTTTAATGATCCCATACTTCATCTCACATACCACCTTCCATTTTCTATATACTATGCACCCATCACAACACTCTCACGCCGATCCGCCCCCGGCGGATCCAGACCTACTTCGTTTCAGCTCCACACAACCAGACCTCACTGGAATTTGCGCCTGCCGTGTGGCGGGCATAGAAAAAGAGGGCAGAAACTGTGAGCCCGGAACAGGTGCAGGAAAATGGGATGGTTCCCGTTTCCCCGTGCCTATTCTGAGCCACAGTTCCGCCCTCTTTTTCTCGCCCGCTGCACCGCAGGTACGAAGCCACGCGAGGTCGTCCGAGGTTGTACGAGGTCGTCCGTATTCACCTCTACGCCTTCAGAATCGCGCTCAGCACATACTGATTATTTGAGAAGTTTTTCTGCGAAATATCCCCGAGTCTGATCAGGTCAACATCCAGCCACAGCTCCTCTGCTGCCACCATCATATTTGCAAACATAATCCCGAAATTCACCTCATCCCACTTCCGAAGCTTCTCCACACTGTGCTTCTTCGAGAAAATATGAATCCTGTTATCATACACCACAAATCTCCACGGCTGGCTGTTCATACTGGATGGCGACAGTCTCGCCGCTTCCAGCATCTGCGTCATCCACTGCCGCGGCACCTCTTTGAACACACAAAGATCCTCCAGCGGCAGTCTCTTTGCTTCACTTTGCCGTCTCGTATGCGAACCATGACTCTTACCAAAAGCGACGATCCCCACCAGCCGCTTTCCGTTCTTCTCAAGCTCCGCCTTTTTCACACGATTACTTCCGATAAAGCAGGTTCCCAGTCCGATACTGCACAGATACAGCACCATCTGTTCCATAATATAACCCACGTTCATCAGATATCGTTCTGACTCCTCCGAATAAAAAGCCATATAATACGGTGCCTTCACACTGAACATACTGAGCATTCTCTCCTGCCCTTTTCTGTTGTCCAGAATCGCCATATCCACACCGATGCCCGAAAACAGTGCCGGCATCTCCTTATAATGCTCCCAAATCTTATCCAAAGTCTGCGGCGGAAGCGTATCAAAACAATAATTCCTTACTGATTTTCTAACAAAAATAGCCTCATATAAATTCATACTCTCACCCTTACTTCATCTGCTATCCGTCTGTTTTTGTTACAGTTCACTGCTGAATGAACAGTAATATTTCTTTCATAGCCGGCCGCGGCCCGCTCCCCATTTTTACAGGAGCAAAGCCGCATTCCGAAAAATTTACGTTTAATCTTCCGCATTCGACAGAAATACGGAAATTCTCCCTCTTAATCGCAAATATTTTTCAATTTCCAGCTCATCCATTTTTACTCTGTAATAATATTGTAACATATCCAAAAACTTTTTCAAGGGAAAAACGCGCCAAATTTTGTATATTTTTCACACATATTTCCCATCAAATTTATGCAACTTTAAAACCTGTGCTTACGCTTCCGCGGTCAGCTTCTCCAGCTCCTCCACATAAGAAGCAAACACATCCAGCGCCTCTTCCACCGGCTCCGGCTTCGTCATATCGACGCCGCAGATCTTCAAAAGGTCAATCGGATCCATCGAGCAGCCGCCGCTTAAGAACTGTTTGTACTTCTCCACGATACCCGGCTCCCCTGCCAGGATCTTGCTGCTGATCGCAATCGCCGCCGAAAATCCCGTTGCATACTGATATACATAGAACGGTGTATAAAAATGCGGAATTCTCGCCCATTCCAGCGCGATCTGCGGATCCGAAATCATATCCGGTCCGAAATACTCCTTGTTGATCGACAGATACAGCTCCGAAATACCGTCCGCCGTCAGCGTGCCTTCCTCTGCCATCTTCTCATGAATCCGCTTCTCAAACTCCGCAAACATCGTCTGGCGGAACACCGTTCCCTTAAACTGATCCAGGAAATAATTCAGCAGGAAAATCTTCTCCTCTTTTTCTTTCGCATGCTTCAGCAGATAGCGGATCAGCAGTGCCTCGTTGCAGGTTGATGCCACCTCAGCGACAAAGAGGCGGTACTCCGCATACGTAAACGGCTGCGTATGGTTCGAATACCAGGAATGCAGCGAATGGCCCATCTCATGCGCCAGTGTGAAGACCGAATCGATATTTCCGTTAAAGCTCATCAGCACATACGGATGGGAATCGTAAGAACCCCAGGAGTAAGCACCGCTCTTTTTTCCTTCGTTCTCATAAACATCCACCCAGCGCTCCGAAAAGCCCTTGTCCAGCAGTGCCACATAATCATCCCCGAGCACGGCAAGCGCTTTCTTCACGATCTCGATCGCCTGCTCATACGTATATTTCTGCTCGTACTCTTTCGTCAGAGAAACGTAAACATCATACATATGAAGTTCATCCACACCGAGCAGCTTTTTACGCAGTGCCACGTAGCGGTACATCGCCGGCATTTTTGCATGAATCGCCTCGAGCAGCTTGTCGTAAACCAAAACCGGGATATTTCCGCCATCCAGCGATGCAGCCAGTGCAGATGGATATTTTCTTACATCTGCAAAGAATGCGGCCTGTTTCAGATTGGCACCGAACGTTGCGGCGAGCATGTTTTTGTGTTTTTCATACTCCGCATAATACTTCTCAAACGCTTCTTTTCTGACCCGGCGGTCCTTCGACTGTAAAAATCCGACGAAGGTGCCGTGGCTCAGTGGAACCTGATTTTCCTCTTCATCCGTGACCGGCTGGAATCTGAGGTCTGCGTTCGAAAATGCCGAGAAAATCTGATCCGGGCTGGATGCCATCTCTCCGGCTTTTGCAAGAACCGCCTCCATCTCCGGCGAGAGAATGTGCTCTTTCTTGCGGAAGTTTTCTTTTAATATGCGATCGTACAGACGGAGCGGCTCATATGCTTTTTCAAATTCTGTAACCGTCTCCTCGTCAAGCTCCAGGATCTCCGGCTCTACGAAAGAAGAGGCATCCGCAAGAACAGCCATCATGCTGTCCATCTTTCCGGCATAGCCCTGATACTTCTGATTTCCCATATCCTGGTGATATTTCTGGCTTGCATAGACATACAGGCTGGAAAAGACGCGGCTGATGTCATCAAGACCGGAAAGAACGTCATACAGCGCTTCTGCACTCTCTTTCATTGTTCCCTGTTTTGCGCGGAACGCTTCTATTTTCTTCGCAAGCTCCTGCTCTGTTTTCTCAAATTCTTCATCACTACCAAACAAACTCGAAAGATCCCAGCAGTACGCCGGATCCATCTCTTCTCTTTTTTTCAGTTTAATTTCTGCCATATTTCTCCCTTCATCCATCTTTTTAGACGGAACTATTTCTGCGGTTTTTCTTCTAATACTAATGTGCCGCACTTACGCTTAGTTTACCACAATTTAACCTCTAAATCTAAAATTTTTTCTTAATTTTCTTGACAAATCCATAAACCGATTGTATGATTGTACTATCAAATTAATACAGTAGTACAAAAGGAGTGAATGCCATATGCCATGGAATCTTGATTCCTCGCGGCCGATCTATCTGCAGATCATCGAGCGGGTACAGATGGACATCATCACCGGGCGCTATCAGCCGGGCGATAAGCTTCCGTCCGTCCGCGATCTCGCGCAGGAGGCCGCCGTCAACCCGAACACAATGCAGAAAGCGCTTTCCGAACTGGAACGCAGCGGACTGATCTATTCCCAGCGGACCAGCGGACGCTTTATTACCGAAGATAAGGAGTTGATTCATCAGATGAAAAAAGAACTTGCCGCCGCAGAAGTATCTGCTTTTGTTGCCCACATGAAACAGCTCGGCATAACCCCGGAGGAAATCCGGCAGCTACTTGCCGAAACGATTGAGGAGGAAGAAAATCATGAGTGAACTTATAACGTGTAAAGACCTGACGAAGCGCTTCGGAAACCACACCGCGCTCGATCATCTCAACCTTTCCCTGGATTCCGGGAAAATTATCGGACTGCTGGGGCCCAACGGAAGCGGAAAGACGACGCTCTTAAAGCTGCTGAACGGACTGCTGACCCCGAGTGAGGGTGAAGTCCTCATCGCCGGAAATCATCCCGGTATTGAGACAAAACGGATCGTCTCCTATCTGCCGGATAAAATGTATCTCGGCAGCTGGATGCGCGTCTCGGATCTTTTAACGTATTACAGCGATTTCTTTGAGGACTTTGACATGTCCCGCGCCAATGCCATGCTGGAATCCTTAAAAATCAGCCCGAAGGACCGTTTGAAAACGATGTCGAAGGGAACGAAAGAGAAAGTCCAGCTCATCCTCACGATGAGCCGCCGCGCAAAGCTCTACTGCCTCGACGAGCCGATTGCAGGCGTCGATCCGGCAGCACGCGATTACATTTTATCTACGATTTTAAACAACTACGAACCAGACGCATCCATCCTCATCTCAACGCATCTGATTTCCGATGTCGAAAATATTCTCGATGAGGTCATCTTTATCCAGGAGGGCCAGTTAAAACTGCACGCCTCGGTTGAGGATATCCGGATGCAGGAGGGTGAATCGATTGATTCTTATTTCAGGGAGGTATTCAAATGTTAAAAAAATGTCTGAAACATGAGTGGAAAGCATGCTGGAAAAACATGGCGCTGCTGAACGGTGCCGCCATTTTCATGGGCGCTCTCGGAGGCTTCGGATTCCTCTTTTCCCAGATTTCTGAGCTGCCGGATCTGCTGATCGTCCTCTATCTGTTTGCGTACGTTTTGATTGTGATCGCCGCATCCGTCATGACACAGGTGCTGATGATCCAGCGCTACTATAAAAATCTTTTTACCGACGAAGGGTATCTGACCAACGTCCTTCCGGTATCGGCAACGGATCATATTCTCTCCAAAATGCTGGTTTTCGGCGCATGGAGCATCTTAAACGCACTTTCCGTTCTCGCTTCCTTCGCTTTTTTGCTTCTGCCGTCCGCAATCCGGTATTTTACCGCAAACACCCTGCTTTTTTACAACAAGACCATGACCTTTTCCGATTTTCTGTCCTATCTCTGGGCACAGATTACCGGTGTTGCCGATGCTGCTTTTTCCCTGATCGGCATCACGAACCACATCGGTATGGCACTGTTTTCCATCGTTGGCTTCTTCGCTTCGCTGTTCTTTGGCATTCTTCTGTTCTATGCCGCCATCAGCATCGGAAGCCTGGTATCCAGCCACAAAATTCTGACGGCTGTCCTCTCTTACATCGGCATGACTACCGTGATCCAGATCTTCGGCGGAATCAGCATCGTCCGTGTTTTCCAGGACTCCACACCGACTGCTGTGGTTACCACATCCTCGGTTTCCACACTTATCATCACCGTGATGCTCTGCGTTGTTCTGTTCCTGATCTGCCGCTATATCTTAAGCAGACGGCTGAATCTTTCATAAAAATTGCATTAAAAAGCGCCGCCGCGGACGAACCGAATCGTCTGCGGCGGCGTTTTGTATGCATGTTCTGCACTTATGCCAGATGCCAGATATCCTCGTTGTACTGTGCAATGGTACGGTCGGAGGAGAAGAAGCCTGCTTTTGCGATGTTGATCAGGCACTTCTTGTTCCATGCATCTTTGTTCTCGTAGTCTTTGTATACTCTTTCTTTTGTCTTGATGTACTCTTTCAGGTCGAGCAGCGTCATGAACCAGTCTTTGTTCAGGATCTCTTTGTAGAGTCTCTCCAGGCAAACCTTGTCGCCGATAGCAAGAAGCTCATCGCTGACGATGAAATCAACCAGCTTTGCAATCTCCGGATCTTCGTCATAGATGTCTTTTGAGCAGTAAGCAGCATCTGCGTACAGGTCGATGACATCCTGCGGTTTCTTTCCGAAGATGTAGATGTTCTCTTTTCCGACAAGATCGCCAATCTCAACGTTTGCACCGTCTTCTGTTCCAAGCGTCAGGGCACCGTTCAGCATGAATTTCATGTTTCCGGTTCCGGAAGCCTCTTTGGATGCCAGGGAGATCTGCTCTGAGATATCTGCTGCCGGGATCACCTTTGCAGCTTTTGATACGTTGTAGTTCTCAAGCATAATCACTTTGAAGTACGGGCTTACCTCAGGATCGTTATCAATCAGCTCCTGCAGGCACAGGATCAGATGGATGATATCTTTTGCGATAATATAAGCCGGTGCAGCCTTTGCACCAAACACCATGGTGATCGGGGTTTTCGGCTTGTTGCCGCTCTTGATATCCATGTATTTGTAAATAGCGTACAGGGCGTTCATCTGCTGGCGTTTGTACTCATGAAGACGTTTTACCTGTACATCGATGATGGAATTTTCATCCAGCGCGATATTCTGTGTCTCATACAGGAACTGTTTGAGATCCAGTTTACGGTTGTGTTTGATCTCCTCAAGTTTTGCAAGAACCTTCTTGTTGTCTTTGTATTTAAGCAGTTTTTCCAGCTCGTCGGCATCTTTTTTGAATCCCGGTCCGATCAGGCTCTCAATATACTGTGCCAGTTCACGGTTGCAGTGCAGCAGCCAGCGGCGGAAAGTGATTCCGTTTGTCTTGTTGTTGAATTTCTCCGGATAAATATCATAGAACGGTTTCAGCTCGGAGTTTTTCAGGATCTCGGTGTGCAGTGCTGCAACGCCGTTAACAGAAAATCCGTAGTGGATATCCATGTGTGCCATGTGGACGCGCTGATCCTTGTCGATGATCGCTACTTTCTCATCTTTGTATTTCTTCTTTGCCTGTGCGTCCAGCTCGTGGATAATCGGCATCAGATGCGGAACAACCTCCTCGAGGTAATCGATCGGCCATTTTTCCAGTGCCTCTGCCAGAATGGTGTGGTTGGTGTAAGCACAGGTCTTGCTTACAACATCGATGGCTTCCTGCATGGTAAAGCCTCTCTCCTGCAGCAGACGGATCAGCTCCGGAATGACCATGGACGGATGAGTATCGTTGATCTGGATCACAACGTGATCATACAGCTTATGCAGATCGTAGCCCTTCTGCTCGCACTCCATCAGGATGAACTGTGCGCCGTTGCTGACCATGAAATACTGCTGGTAGATACGAAGCAGCTGTCCGGCACGGTCGCTGTCATCCGGGTAGAGGAACAGTGTCAGGTTTTTCTGGATCTGATGCTTGTCAAAGTTGATGCTGTCTGATGGAACGATGCTCTCGTCTACCGTATCTACGTCGAACAGATGCAGACGGTTACAGCCATTGTTGTAACCCGGTACGTCGATATCATACAGGGTAGAATGCATCGTGAAGTTTTTATACGGAACTGCAAAGGATACCGGCTGTCTGACGAGCCAGCTCTCATTTGTGATCCATGGATTTTTCACTTCTTTCTGTTTGTGGTCGACCAGAAGCTGGCGGAACAGACCGAAGTGATAATTAAGGCCGATACCGTCTCCCGGCAGGCCAAGCGTTGCGATAGAATCAAGGAAGCATGCTGCCAGACGGCCGAGACCTCCGTTTCCAAGGGACGGCTCCATTTCCATCTCCTCGATCTCGGTCAGCTCTCTTCCGTGAGCTGCAAGTGCTTTTTCAACTTCCTCGTACATGCCAAGGTTGATCAGGTTATTGGACAGCAGTTTTCCGATCAGAAACTCTGCTGAAATATAATACAGCTTCTTATTTCCGGTGTTTCTTTTGCGACCTGCCATCTCCTGTTTGGTGATAACCATCAGGGCTTCAAAGATTTCGCTCTTTGTGCAGTTGTCCAGATCTCTTCCAAAACGCTCTTTTAAGATTGCCTGAATTCTTTCTTCCATTCTTTTTCTCCTCGTGTTGCTGTGGAAGATTCCCACAGTGTAATTTGGTTGCGCTACCGTTCCAGATTTTCTGCGATCGGCAGCTTTCACAGTTCCATTCAAAGATTTTCCCTGAATGGGACGGTTCACTTCTGAATCACTTTTTTGCGGCAGCGAAACTGCAAGGGGTTTACTGCTGTGCGATCCGCGACTTTGTGGATTCCCTTACGACGAGTTCCCCATCGTATACTTTGCTGCAGGGTTCTTCTTTTCCTGAAATTAAGGAAAACAGCATCTTCGCCGTCTCTGCGGCAAGCTGCTCCACCGGCTGACGGATCGTTGTGATGCTGGGTATATAATACTCTCCCGCATCAATTCCGTCAAATCCGGCAACGGAAATATCATCCGGCACGGTAAGCCCTGCCTCTTTTAAGGCACGGCACGCACCGATTGCCAGCGTATCCGCGGTGGCATACAGTGCGGAAAACTCCGTCTTTTTTTCCAGAATTTCTTTTGTTATCTTGTACCCTGTGGCGAAAGAGTACGTATCGTCCTTCGTCATATGAAATACCAGATCAGGGTCATAAGGTATCCCATGATCCAGTAAAGCCTGGCGGTACGCATTCAGACGGAGCCGTCCGATACTGATGTCGTCCTCGCAGGCGGTAATGATGGCAATGCGCCGGTGCCCGAGACCACAGAGATAATCTACCATCTTATAGCTTTCCCTGTAGTCATCGACCGATACGCTCGCGCACGGTTTTCCTCCGTCTGAAACCGCCCCGATTGTACTGATCACGTACGGAACCGGGATCTGCGCCATTTTCTCATGCGGATGCGTAAAGTTTCCGCCGAGGAAAATGATGCCGCGCAGCCGTTTTTCTTTGACGATCTCGATCGCGGAGTCTACCTCATTTGCCTTTTCCTCTACTCGCTCAATAATGCAGGCGTATTTCTTTTTTCGCACAACCTCTTCAATCACACTGATCATGTTGTTGAAGAACATGTTGTCCATGCCTTTTACCAGAATGGCAATCGCTTTGGCATTCGACCGCTTCAGGTTTCTGGCACTGTTGTTCGGTACGTAATTCGATTCGGCAATCACCTTTAAGATCATCTCTTTTGTTTCCGGATTGATGTCCGGATGATTGTTCATCGCTCTCGATACGGTACTCACGCCTACCTTACATTTGCGGGCAATGTCCCTGATTGTTACCTGTTCCATATTCTGCAGGCCTCTCCTTTAAACTCTGTACCTGTTCTGCCGGAATCTCTTCCGGCTTGTTTTCCCGGCCTGTTTTGCTTTCTCTCCGGCGCGTATTTTTATTTTGCAATACGTGCTGTAATCTGTGTCAGCCGGTGAATTCTCTTTGCCATTTCCGGTGTAAACTGTCCCGGAAGCAGGCGCCATTTCCAGTTATTTCCAAGTGTAGACGGATAGTTAATTCTCGCCTCCGTTCCAAGACCTAAAAATTCCTGCATCGGAGTGACAGCCAGATTTGCCACGCTCTCCATTGACATGCGAATGAAATCCCACGGGAGTTCCTCGTCGGTACTCTTTGCATTTCCCATATACTCTTTGGAGAATTCGCGGTCTTCCTCACTCATGACATAATACCATCCAAGAATCGTATCGTTGTCGTGCGTTCCGGTGTAGACAACACAGTTTCTCTCGTAATTGTGCGGCAGATAATCGCTCTCCTCACGGGAGTCAAAAGCAAACTGCAGCACCTTCATACCAGGATAGCCGGATTCTTTCACCATTTCGATCACGCTCTCGGTAAGGTATCCCAGGTCTTCTGCGATAACGTCCACATCGCCGAGCTTTTCTTTGACGGTATTGAACAGGTCCATGCCCGGTCCTTTTTCCCAGTGGCCGCGCTCTGCCGTCTGATCACCGAATGGGATGGAATAATATTCATCAAATCCGCGGAAATGGTCGATGCGGACAGTATCGTACAGTTTAAACACGTGAGCCAGACGTAACAGCCACCATGCATAACCTGTGCTCTTATGATAGTCCCATTTGTATAACGGGTTGCCCCAGAGCTGTCCGGTTGCGGAGAACGCATCCGGCGGGCATCCGGCAACTGCTTTTGGCTGGTTGTCCTCATCAAACTGGAACAGAACCGGATTTGCCCAGGTGTCAGCGCTGTCAAATGCCACATAAATCGGAATATCACCGATGATACGGATACCCTTTTCATTTGCGTATGCTTTCAGTGCTTTCCACTGTTTCAGGAACATAAACTGCTGGAATTTGTAAAATGCAACCTCCTCGGCAAGTTCTTCCCGTTTCTGATTCAGTGCTGCTTCTTCTCTGTCCTTTAATTCTGCCGGCCACTCACTCCAGCTGATTCCGCCGAGTGCATCCTTAATCGCCATATACAGCGCATAATCTTCCAGCCAGTAACCATTTTCCGATACAAATGCATCATATACGTCATCTGCCGCAAATCTTTCAAATGCTTTTCTGAGTACTTTGAAACGGGACAGATAAATCTTTTCGTAATCAATATACTCTGCATTGTCGCCGAAATCGCACGCATCACACTCTTCTTCTGTCAGAAGTCCCTCTTTTACCAGGGTCTCCAGATCAATAAAATATGGATTTCCTGCAAAAGTAGAGAACGACTGGTACGGCGAATCTCCATATCCCGTCGGTCCAAGTGGAAGAATCTGCCAGTAGCTCTGGCCGGCCTCCTCCAGGCGATCCACAAATTCATACGCTTCTTTCGAAAAACATCCGATACCATATCGGGACGGCAGCGAAGCTACCGGAAGTAAAATACCACTTGCTCTCATTTTTAAACCCTTTCTCCTTGTCGTTTTTTCTATCCATCCGACCCCACAAATACATAATTCCTGTTCACGGATACGCAGCAAATTGTAACTTATGCAACCCCTATAGCCAGCTCATTTTGTTTCGTAAAAACAGGGCTGTCGGTATCTCGTCTGTATTTCCGGAAACGGTGTCGGTAACGTTTCCGGAACTCGTTATATTTACCATACCATACTCTGCATCAAAAAACAACCCCCAACCCCCTTATCATATTTACCAAATATTGAATACTCTGTTTATTCAAAACAACGAATTTGCATTTTTATAACGATACAAGCCATACATAAAAAGACAGCATGCGGGGACGGAACCGCTTTGGGCACTTAAAAATCATGAATTTTTCAAGCCTCCCATATAGGTTCTGTCCCCGCATGCTGTCTTTTGCGTTATCTGTTTTTCACTTAAAACTCCAGAATAATCTTTGTTCCGGTTCCAAGCGTACTCTCAATTTTAATCTTCGCATCATGAAGAATCGCTCCATGCTTCACAATGGAAAGTCCAAGTCCGGTACCTCCCGTTTCACGGGAATGACTCTTATCTACACGATAGAACCGTTCAAAGATCCGCTCCTGATCTTCCTTTGCAATTCCGATTCCGGTATCTGCCACAGATACCACTGCCCGTCCGTTTCTTCCGCGTGAAACCGTCACTTCAACTTCACCGTCCTTGCGGTTGTACTTGATCGCATTGTCGCAGAGATTGTAGATCATCTCATAGAGAACCTGTCGTGCACCTTTGATCCGGCAGCTCTCTCCTCTCAGTGTCATCTTCACCTGCTGCTCCTTTGCCCGTATGGAAAGATGTCCCTCGACATCACGGCAGATCTGCATCAGATCCACTTCCTCCATCGGGATTGACTGGTCGTTTTCGTCCAGTCTGGACAGCTTGATAATATCCTCGACAAGAGAGCTTAACCGGCTCGCCTCACTGTGGATTCTTCCCGCAAATTTTGGAATATCCTCCGGTTTTACCATGTTATTTTCTATGATCTCCGCATATCCGGAAATTGACATCAGTGGTGTTTTCAGCTCATGTGACACATTGGCAGAAAACTCACGGCGCATCACCTCGGCTTTCTGTTTTTCCGTCACATCCAGCACCAGGATGACCGCACCGGATACAACACGGTCCACACGCACCGGATTTGCAAGAAGCTGATAGACTCTTCCATTTATCTCCAGCATCCGTTCCTCGGAACTGCCCTCCAGCGCATGATCCAGTGCCTCCTTCAGCTGCTCGTTGCGGCTGACTGTCACGATATTGTGGTTAATGCACTCCTCCGCTGTCACATCAAACAGATTCTGTGCCGAACGGTTGATGGAAAGTACGACCGACTGGTTTGTCACGATCAGACCATCCTTCATATATTCCGTGATTGCAAGATACTCCTCCTGATTATGGCGGAGCTCCTCCATCTGCTGCTGAATCTGCTTCTGCTGCTGATGAATTCTTCCAAGCAGCGGACTCAATTCCTCATACGCTTTGTTGTCCAGCGGATGATTCAGATCAATCTCATTGATCGGCTTTACAAGCGCCTTTGTCATATGGCTGACCATCATCAGCTCTACGACAAGAACTGCCGCAATCAGCACAGCCACAAGCCATATATTCCGCAGCATCACACCGAACACACTGTCTGTTGTCAGGGAAACACGGATGATTTTTCCATTGTCCAGGCGCAGTGCCGTATAATATGTTTTGCTCCGCAGGGTCTCGGAATAACGGGAAATATTGCTTTCCCCGGTCTTTTCCGCCTCAATCACCTCCGGCCGCCCGGAATGGTTTCCCATCATGTTCTCATCCTCGACCGAATCAAACAGAACGGTTCCGTCCGTGTCAATCAGGGTAACCCGGCTTGCCGTAATCTTGCCGGCCGGTTTATCCAGACTGTCATCACCCATCTTGTCCAGAAAATACCTGTAATACTCACATTCATTTCTCACCGAAACACGAAGCTGCTCCGCCGTATTGTTGTACATTGCCCAGCTCATGGTGAAAAAAGTCAGGATAATCGCAGCGATAATCAACGCTCCCGCATGTTGAAAGACTTTTTTACGCATCTTACTTTCTCAGCCTCCTATCCGGTATCCCACGCCGCGGACCGTCTCGATCAGCTCGCCGCATTCGCCCAGCTTCTGGCGGAGTGTACGCACATGAACGTCTACCGTACGGGTTTCTCCGTCAAAATCATAGCCCCAGACATGGCCGAGCAGACGGTCTCTCGTAAGGACAATTCCTTTATTTTCCATTAAAAACTTCAGCAGTTCAAACTCTTTTAGGGTCAGGGTAACCTTCTCCCCCTTGGCCAGAACCTGGTGCTGCTTTACCTGAATCTGCAGATCCCCGGTCTCCAGCACATCGTTTTCCTTCTCTTCTTTTCCGGCGCGACGCAGCACGGCACGTACCCTTGCGATAAATTCCATCATGCCGAACGGCTTGGTAATATAGTCATCGGCTCCGCAGTCCAGGCCCATGACCTTATCATACTCAGCGCCCTTTGCCGTTACCATAATGACCGGAATTTCTTTTGTTACTTCCGATGCTTTGAGGCGTGAAAGAATTTCAAGCCCATCCTCTCCCGGAAGCATGATATCCAGAAGGATCAGGTCCGGAAGCTGTTCTGCAATAGCTGCATTCAGCTCTTTTCCGCTTTCCAGGCCTCTTGCGGTAAAACCGCTCGATTCCAGTGTGTATACGATCAGTTCCCGTATATTTCTTTCATCTTCCACGCAGTAGATCATCTGTTATTCCCCTTTATGGTGACCGTTAATGGAGTACACAACCCATTCCGCAATGTTTGTTGCATGGTCACCGATTCTTTCATAATATTTTGCAATCATCAGATAGTCCAGAGACTGGACATCTGTGGTAATTCCCTTTCGCATACCCTGCAGAATTTCATCCTTGACCTCATCAAAAAGATCATCCACGATATCATCGGAATCGATAACCTCCCGTGCAAGCTTCAGATCCTGCTTAACGTATGCATCGATGCATTTTGTTACCATAGAAGCTGTTGCTTTCGCCATATCCTTCAGACGGATGCTTGCATCCGGCACACCAAGACTCGTTACCTTTACGATATCCGCAATATCCGCTGCCTGATCCCCGATCCGCTCCATGTCGGTAATCATTTTTAATGCCGCAGATACCTGGCGCAGATCACGCGCTACCGGCTGCTGCTGTAAAATGATGCGGAAGCAGAGATCCTCGATCTCCCGTTCTTTCGCATCGACAACCTGATCTTTTTTGATAATCTCTTCTGCCGCTCTCTGGTTTCCCTCCAGCAGAACCTCATACGTCCGTCCGATTGCCTGCTCGCAGAGTGCGCCAAGCTCAATCAGCTCCGTGTGCAGAATTTCCATCTGCTGCTCAAATCTTTCCCTCATATCAGCCAAACCTCCCTGTAATGTAATCCTCTGTCCGTTTATCCTTCGGCATGGAGAAGATCTGTTCGGTCTCTCCGTATTCTACTACCTCTCCTAACAGGAAAAATGCGGTTTTGTCGGAAATTCTGGCTGCCTGCTGCATATTGTGGGTTACCATGACAATAGTATAATCTTTTTTCAGTTCTACCGCAAGATCTTCGATTTTGGAAGTAGAAATCGGATCCAGTGCTGAGGTTGGTTCGTCCATCAGAAGAACCTCCGGCTGTACGGCAAGAGCACGCGCAATGCAAAGACGCTGCTGTTGTCCGCCGGACATGCCAAGTGCGCTTTTCTTCAAACGGTCCTTCACCTCATCCCAGATTGCCGCCTGTCGAAGAGACTGCTCCACAATATCATCCAGCTTCGCTTTGGAACGGACACCATGGGTTCTGGGGCCATAGGCAATATTGTCGTAAATGCTCATCGGGAACGGATTTGGTTTCTGGAATACCATGCCGACCCGTTTGCGGAGTCCGTTGACATCCATTTTTCCGCTGTAGATGTTTTCTCCGTCCAGCAACATTTCACCGGTGATCCGGCAGCCCGGAACGAGATCGTTCATTCTGTTGATGGATTTTAACAGGGTCGATTTACCACAGCCGGAAGGTCCGATAAAAGCCGTCACTTCATTGGCATCAATGCTCAAGTTGATATTTTTTAATGCATGAAAGTCTCCGTAATAAAGATCCATATTGGATACATCTATTTTGCTCATGTTTTTTCCTCGTCTCTCTTTTATTTCTTTGCAATTTTCTTTGCTATCATTCCGGAACAGCCGTTGATCAGAAGGACAATCAGCATCAGGATGACGCCGGTTGCATACATCTGATTCATATAGAGGCCTTCACTGGAAAGTGCATACATATGAACGGCAAGGGTACGGCCGGAATCCATAAGGCCTGCCACCTTTGCAATCGTTCCTGCTGTGAAAAGAAGTGCTGCCGTCTCTCCTACGACACGGCCTGTCGCAAGAATGACACCGGAAAGAATGCCGGGTACGGCAGATGGAAGAACAATTTTAAAAATCGTACGAAGCTTTCCGGCTCCCAATCCAAAGCTTGCCTCCCGATAGGAATCCGGAACCGATTTTAAGGCTTCTTCTGCTGTTCGCATAATCAGCGGAAGAATCATGATGGCAAGTGTACAGGCACCGGACATCATCGAGTATCCCATTTTCAGGGTTTTCGTAAAAAACAGCATACCGAACAAACCGTAAACGATCGACGGAATACCGGAAAGGGTCTCTGCCGTAATCCGGATCAGGCCAACCAGCGTTCCGCGTTTGTTGGCATATTCAACCAGATAAATCGCCGAGAAAATGCCGAGGGGCGCAGCAAGCAGCAGGGAAAGTACTGTCATCGTAACAGTGTTGATGATCGCCGGAAGCATCGTAACATTCTCTGTATTATAGGTCCATGCAAACTGCTCCAGTGTCAGGTTTTTCACACCGTGGATCAGAATAAATCCAACCAGAAAAACCAGAATAGCAAGTGCAAGAATGGCCGCTCCACAGGTAATTCCGGTCAGTACCGAAGAAAAAACACTTTTGTGATACGTAACCTTTGTTCTTTCTTTTTCTTTTGTATTTATTTTTACAGCTTCCATTGTATTTACAGCTCCATTTCCTTTAATCACCATAAGGTACCCTCCGGTTCAGCATAGACACCGATAAATTGATCAGCAGGATAAAGACAAACAGCACAACACCCGTTGCAATCAGCGCTTCCCGGTGAAGTCCGGATGCATATCCCATCTCCAGTACAATATTGGCTGTCATGGTACGAAGGCCTTCTGTGATTCCTTTTGGCATACGAGGCTGGTTTCCGGCAATCATAATCACTGCCATCGTCTCTCCGATGGCGCGTCCGATGCCAAGAACGATGCCGGCCAGGATTCCGGATTTTGCCGCCGGGACAACTGCAAAGAAAACGCTCTGGGAATGCGTTGCACCAAGGCCAAGGCTTGCTTCATAGTAGGATTCCGGAACACTTGTAATGGCGGATTCTGTTACACCGACCACGGTCGGAAGAATCATAACGGCCAGAAGAATAGATGCCGTCAGCATTGTGTTTCCATTTTTGCCGGTCAGCTGTGCCATCAACGGAACGATCACAACTAGTCCGAAAAATCCATATACGATAGACGGAATACCGGCCATCAGGTTAATGCCTGATTTGCAGATGCCGTAAAACCTTTTCGGACAGTAACGGGAAAGAAACACCGAGGTAAGAATGGCAACCGGCACACCCATCAGGATTGCAAGACCGGTCACGCAGATACTGCCGACAATCATCGGCAGGATACCGAAAATGTTGTTTCCCGGTTTCCACACGGTACCGGTCAAAAATTTCAGCGGTCCGATTTTAAAAATGGCAGGAACACCATTCATGAACAGGAAAATGCAGATCAGTGCAACAGCCAGCACGGAGCAGCATGCTGCAATCAGGAATACAAGTTTCATGATCGTTTCTCTTAGTTTCATAAGATAAATCCTTTCCTTTCATTGTTTCGCGGAGCGTGTTTGAAAAAGACTTTCGTTTTTTTCCTTACGAACTGCTTTTTCAAGCACGTTCCGAAAGACAGCTTCTTTTTCTGAACATTTTCGGATACGGAAGTAAGAGCGATTTTCCATTGTTCGCCCTTACTTCTTTTTCCATTGCTTTATACATTCTTTATTTTACATCTGCCCAGTCGGTTGTGTCGCCAACATAGATGCTCTTTACCTGATCGCTGGTCAGCCCATCGGTCGGGTTCTCTTTGTTTACGATGACAGCAATACCGTCGGTTGCGATTACGGTTGCGGTAAGCCCTGAGGATTTCTCCTCATCCTTTAAGTCACGGGATGCCATACCAATGTCACAGAGGCCATCGCTTGCGGAAGTGATACCTGTTGTGGAATCGCTCTGCTGTACTTCGATGTTAGCGTTTGAATTTACTTTTGTATAAGCCTCTTTTAATTTTTCCATCAGTGGTGTTACAGAGGAAGATCCTGCTACCACAACCTTTTCACCGCTGCAGTTTCCTTCGTAGGCTTTGGTATCTTTGATTGCAATATATCCGTCATCTGAAACAACCTGCTGTCCGTCGGTGCTTAAGATGTAGTCCATGAAATCCTGCGCATCTGCGGAAAGACCGTCTTTTGTTACAATGTTGAACGGACGGCTTACTTTATAGGAACCGTTTTCTACGTTCTCTGCGCTTGCCTCTGCTCCGTCGATTTTCAGTGCTTTGACTTCATCATTTAAGGATCCAAGGGAGATATAACCGATTGCGTACTGGTTACCTGCCACTGTGCTCATCATAACGGAAGTATTGTTGGTGATCTGTGCATCAACGGTGGTATTATCCACTTTCTCACCTGCATCGTTTTTCTCTTCTACACCGAACAGCTCGATGAATGCACCTCTTGTACCGGAACCATCCTCACGGGAGATCACGCTGATCTGTCCGGAAAAATCTCCGCCTGCTGCGGTGCTGTCATCGTCTGTGCTGCCATCTGCCTCTGTTGCAGAAGCCTCTTTTGTAGTGTCTGCTGCCAAAGAACTGCTGCTGTCGCTGCTTCCACATCCTGCAAGCATTCCTGCAGCCATCATTGCGGTTAAGGTGATTGCAATTACTTTTCTCTTCATAATATTCTTTTCTCCTCTTTTCACACGGGATTTTTGTGATTTCTATTTTGTAAAATCGCAATCCCGACGTTTTTTACATTTCGTTTTTACAGGTTTCATCATAACAACGGCGTGTAAAATGCAAAATCTCAGAGATGTTAAGTTTATGTAAAACATGAGTTTTTTCTTTTTTACATTCCATTTTTCCGGTCGTAAACCGCTCCGTCACATCTCTCGCAAGTGGCACATTTTTTCCGCGCAGTGCAATCCTGCCCAAAGGATCTTTTTCTCCGCAGGAAATTCCAACAAGATTTCCCATAGAAAAAAAGGCTCCCCGGAATACTCTTTTTTCA
>ERZ779874.1554-NODE-1554-length-21903-cov-62.340214_pt1 | contig 21903 bp, 23 predicted proteins | sample MGYA00511031_ERZ779874 | MGnify/ENA primary metagenome ERZ779874 (study PRJEB29588, sample SAMEA2156850) | human gut metagenome | biome: human gut; feature: human-associated habitat; material: faeces | place: Denmark | collected 2008/2010 ...
ACAGCCTCACGTCTTCTTTCCACATCTGTATCCTGCGTGCCGCATCGGTCGAAAGTCCCCCCATACGCATCTTCAGGATATACCGGTTCAGATACTCCACGCGCAACTTCGTCTTATACAGGTATCTCACCAGCAGTTCCGAGTCAGAAGCAATCTTATAACTCTCATCATACAGCCCCAGCCGTTCCATCACATACTTGCGTACATATACCGTAGGATGCAGAGGCAGCCACCCCATCCTGACTTTCCAGCCATGATAACGCCCACTTATCCAGTTTCGTATCACACGGTCTGTATCCGCTGCATCTACAAAAAGTCCGTCGCCATACACCAAGTCAGCCCCCGTATCTTCAAACCTTCCGGCTATTTTCGAAATAACGTGGTTGTCAAACAGAAAATCGTCCGAGTGTAACAACCCTATCACATCGCCTGTAGCAGCCTTGATACCTTTATTGATGCCTTCATACATACCCGTATCCGGCTCCGAAATCACTTTGGCAATCCTACAATCCTGATACGAATTGATTATTTCCAGCGACCTGTCCCTGCTGGCACCGTCTACAATGATGTACTCAATATCCGCATAATCCTGAGACAATACGCTTTCGATTGTCTGCCTGATAGTCGCTTCCCGATTAAAACAAGAAGTGATAATAGAAATTTTCACCATGAAATAACAGTTGAAAAAAAATGTGAGAACCACAATGTCTAATAAGTAATTTGAATGTCTGCATTTTACCCAATTATTGCAGAATTCAAATTAATATGCCATAATAAACAAAGTTGTAACCTACAAGTTAAGAATAGTCTAAAATGACGTGCATTTCTTTAAGAATTTAACCAGTTAAAATCTTAAAGAATATTCATGATTACAAATCCAGAGTAATGATATTTTTTCTATTAAGAAGCTGTTTTGAATTTATCGTGCGATGATTTGGGATGAGTTTTTGAGGCATTTTCGCTTCTGTGATGAGGAAGATAGCGGGCTATCTGACGAAGAACAGGAGCGAAAAGGACCAAAAAATCGCCCAAAGCACACACGAAAACAGATACATCAAGCCAAGAAAAACTTTTTGGAGAAATTCAAAACAGCTTCTAAGCATTTGCTACTGCTTTACAATCCGTTCCCTTATCTTCACAGCAGGATTTCCTTGATATATACCATACGACTCCATATCTTTGGTCGCCACCGACCCTACGGTTAAAATAGCATGAGTGCATACCATTACGCCTGGACATACTACAGACTTTGCTCCAATCCAAGCACCATCTTCTATATAAATAGGTGCATTCCGGTAATCAAAAGTGGGTAAAGTATAGTCATGATTCCCAGTCAGCAACAATGCGCCTTGCGAAATGCAGACATCGCTGCCTATCACCACTTTATCCAAATTATCAATCCACACATTTTCCCCTATCCAGACATTATCGCCTACTACCAGTTTCCATGGGAACTTGATAGTCACATTATTCTTCAAGACCAACCCCTTACCTATCTGCGCCCCAAACAATCTCAACAAACAAATTTTGATTTTCATATTGGGATTCCAAGAAGCACGGACGATAAGGGCATTAATCATATACCAAAGCACTTGCTTGACAAAGCCTGCTCCTTTATCAAACGATCCTGTGGTAAATGTGGCTAGTTGTACCTTTTGCATTTCCATAAATAATAAGTCAGAATTTATATCATACGTCAGTTTTGAAAATCTGCAGGTTCCATGGTTTCCAAATCCGGACAGAAGCATATACTTCCGCATCCCATTCCACTTTAGCACCAAACAATTTCAGCAAAAAGATACACCACGGACGAAATATTTTGGTAGGGAAAGGATGGAAAAGCAAGGCTGCCGTTACATTCCATACGGCACGCTTCATCTTCACGCTCACAGACACATGTCCGGGCGTGTGTTTCGTCAAATCCATGTTATGAGTAAATTAATTTGAACATTCACATTTACTGAGTGCATGTTTGTGTGCATGCTATCAGATATTCAGTAAATCAAAAGCCTGCGATAGCCAATACAATTGCCTCTGCAATTGAATATAAATAAGTGTACAAAATTAAATGACACGATTAGAAAACACAGATTTTCGCAGATTAGCGCAGATTATTTTATTTACAATTTTTCGATTGACAAAGTACGATTTAAGGCAAAATAGTAAATCGTAAATAGTTCAATAGTCAATAAAAATAATCCGCGAAAATCCGTGTTAATCTGCGTTTCTGAAAATACTTCTGTGCTATTAGCAATTTTACAATCCATAAAAAGAATCTCCTGCTTTCGGCTTAATGCCATTACGTTCATCCATTTTTATGCGATATACATCCCCTATCATTTTAATCCGATCGCTTCTATTTCTTCCGCAGTAAGCCCGGTACATTCCGCTATCAAGTCAACAGGCAATCCTTTGGCTTTCAAATTTCGAGCAATCTCGCTCTTTGCTTGTCTCCTTCCTATTTCCACTCCTTTTTCCATTCCTTCTTCTATATCATAATCCCTGGTTACCAAATTGTCGCGGTACACCTTGATGCTTTCATCATACTTCATGCGTTCCTCTTTAGAAAGAGAAGCGATGTCGGTTATTTCCTCCAATTTCTTGAATACAGCTTTACGAGCCTTGAATGGCAATCTTTGTAATGTTTCCATGTGCTTCAGTACCTCGAAGATGCGCTTGAAACCCACATCGGTAAAAGGGTTGATGAATCTGGACATGGTCGTTAAGTATTGGTCTTTTTGCAAAGATAGAGTTAATTATTGGTTAACCAAGACTTACGTTCCGTTTTTTATTCCTTCATCAAAACTTTCCCATACAGCCGAACCATATCCTCAGCCATTTTCTTTGCCGAATATTTTTCTTCTACCAGCCTGCGCCCGTTCTTTCCCATTACCTCCAATTCGGACTCGTTTAAAGACAGGAACTCATTCAATGCGTCAACAAGAGGTTGCGTGCCTATCTCCGTCCACCGACCGCAACGGTACGTCTGCAACTCTTCCCATGGAGTCCCTTTGGTTGTTACGACCGGTGTCCCACATGCCAAAGCCTCAGCCACTACAATACCGAAGTTTTCCGAATAAGTAGGAAGCACAAATACATCCGCTTGCCGGAACAGTTTCCATTTCTCATCTCCATATACCCCACCGCAAAACTTGACCAGCTGCCCAATGCCCAACGATTGCTCTTTGGCCTTCAGCTGGTCTATATAAGCCGCATCACCTTCCCCGGCGATATAAACGGTATAGCCTTGCAGCTTCTCTTTCAGCACGGCAACAGCCTCCAAAAGAAACTCAATGCCTTTCTTTACATGAATACGCGACAAGAACAAAATCCGCCTGTTTCTTTTCCACGATGATTTGATAGCGATGCTGTCCACCTCAATGCCGTTGGCTATGACTTCAATGTTCCGGTTATACCCCAACTTCAGCAGATTCTCCTTCTCGCTTTCTGCCGTAGCGTGCAGACAATCGGCTTTCACAACTGCCCTTTTCTGATACAGCCAAAGAGCAGGCAGTTTCCGTGTCCAATAATGACGTTTCATTATCCACGGTTCCAACATACCATGCGGAGTAAGCACCACTTTATATCCCAACCGTTGTGCCCACCTCTGTACCAAAGCACACTGAGGCATCCAGCATGTATTGACATGTACTACATCCGGTTCCAATTCATTAAGCCAATACATCCATTGCCGTTTCATTTCTCTTACGTGCCTCAACGTAGCGATATAATACACTTGACAATTTTCAATCTCAACCGGATTTTCCGAGGCATGAGTTATGACATACAGTTCTACCAACTTACCCAACTCTTTGGCAAGAAGCTGAAGATAAGAAGTCGTACCACCCGATGTACGGTCTATGCTGGGGATGTAGTGAATGATTCGCATATTAAACTAATTATCTACCGCCTGCACAAACGATATAAATACGAGGCAGGCATTTTTTGAAACAATAACCGACAAAAACAAACAAACTGGCAAATACCCATGGCGACACTAAGTAATTGATAGCAAATCCTAATGAAGAATGTCCCAATAAAACGACCAGTAACTTTCGGACTATGTTCTATGTCTGTTCATGAAATAAATTAATGAGATCTTTAATTTCTCTGATAAATATTGTGTTATACTTCTTTTTTTAGCAAAGGTAATACTTTTTCCCGTGGAAACATATCCAATAAACCGCCATTCGTGATATTAATCAAATTAATGCCTCTCTTTTTGCAATAATCAGCTAACCTGTTAAGGTCATGCAAATGTCGGGAATGCATCAACAGGTCAATAACAAATTGTTTTGTTGATTTTCCTTCTAGTTCAGTATCGTTGCCATAAAAGTGACTATTAGCTGTTTTCACCATCTCATGCCCTATACCTGTCGCATCAAATCCGGAGAAATAGATATGTTGATATTTCTGTTGAATGGCAAAAGCAAAACAAGCTCCGGAAACACCCAAATTGTAAAAAGGCAGATTCCAGTTCAGCCAATAAATTCTTTTATCATTGCGCCATTTTGTGAACAATGGATTTACATACCATGCGATTGGCAATAAGATTTTTGTATATGGACTTTTCCCCCATATTTCATCAAACCAACTGACAGGCCATACGCCCTTTATCATTTTAGTATCTACAAACACATGATATTTAGGTTGTAAATCTGCATATAATGGATGCATAAACCCCCGATTTACAAACATAATATCTTTCCCTTTCAGTACTGACAAATCCTGTGTATTGAGAGAAGGAGCATTCAATAAGATATAAATATCTTTCCCGACTCCTTCAGAAGGAATGGCACGCATTTGCTTTTTTACCTTACAGATTGTACCATTTATATTGTTTTTAATGGAACGAAGATTTTCTACAAAAGATAATATCCAATCATCTTTCTTTATCATCAGTAACCAAAAATCCATATCTATCTTTTTATGCGTCCTGAGCTTTCGCCTTTCATTAAATTTTCCACTTCTTCAACTGTCATCCAATTATAATCACCTTTCAACGTATGCTTCAAGCAACTGGCGGCAGTTGCAAATTCCAAAGCCAGCATATCGTCTTTGTAATGCAACAGTCCAAATATCAAACCTCCCATAAAAGAGTCACCTCCACCCACCCGGTCCACTATATCCGTAATGTCATATTGTGTCGACTGTAAAAGTTTCTGTCCGTTATATAAAATTCCTTTCCACGTATTATGGTTGGCATTAATAGCACCACGGAGCGTCATTGCCATTTTCTTGCAACGCGGAAATAGTTGCGTTATTTGAAAGCAGACAGATTCAAATAAGTAAGCATTAATGCTTCCGTTTGTCTGTTCCGCATTGAATCCTTCCGGCTTAATCCCGAACACCTTTTCACAATCCTCTTCATTACCCATGATAACGTCACAACCTGCAACCATTTCGGGCATAATGTCTGAAGCGGATTTACCATACCTCCACAGGTTATTCCGATAATTTATATCACAGCTTACCATAACGCCAAGTTTATTCGCTATTCTAATGGCTTCCTTACATTCTTTGGCTGCATTTTCTGATAAAGCCGGAGTAATACCTGTCCAATGGAACCAATCCGCATCCTGCAGAATATCTTCCCAAGCTATACTGCCCGGATTTATTTGGGCAAATGAAGAATATTCCCGGTCGTAATAGATTTTTGAGGAACGTGCGTTACTTCCCGTTTCAATATACAGTATACCCATGCGATTGCCGTTACGTAGAATATGATTTACACCTACCTTATGCCCACGTAAATCCATGATGCAACGTTCTGCAATAGGATTTTCAGGCAAACAGGTAATGTATTCTGTTTGCATTCCATAGTTTGCCAGACTTACTGCAACGTTAGCTTCCGCACCGGCATAACTGACATCCAGTCTGTCGGTCTGAATCAATTTCAGATATTCAGGTGCACTTAGCCGCACCATAATTTCCCCGAATGTTACAATTTTAGCCATTTATTTCTATATAAGTTCTTATACAGCATTTCCGCTATCACAAAATCATCTGGCCAGTCAATGTCAAAGCCATGAATTTCGTCCATGACATGAAGCAGCGGTTTTCTGCCTATACGGTTCTTTTGTTCTGTATAAACTTCACGTTTTGCTAAAAACATGGTATGATTGATTTCATACAAAGGTTCCAAATCCTGCGTCCTTGGCCATGGAATGTCAGTCGTATTGTTTATCAACCTACCAGTTTTGTCTAACAAGAAATTTTTAAGTTCTTTTACGCCCACCAATGAATCATATCCTTTTTCAAGATTGCCAAGATACAACCGGATACCTTCATCATATTGTTCTGCATCGACTAAAGGAGTGGTAACGTGTCCCCACAAGATGTGCGAAGCATCTGTTACGGTCGGAACATAACAAATCAAGTCTTGCAGATTGGTACTGCTTAGGCACAATTTTTCAGGACGTGGAATGATTTTTAACCTACTGTCATTTTTATATTTCTCAGCAATATCGATGCTGACTTCATCGTTACTGCTGAAGATAATTTCATCTATAAGCTTGGTTGCGAGTAACTGTTGCAACTTGTTCTCCACAAGTCCACCTTCAATGCCGGCAAAAGGACGGGTATTCTTGTTCTTTACCCGTTCGCTTCCTTTACGTGTCGGAAGGAAAAAGGCTATTTTATTTGACATAATTATATGAATTGATATACAGATTTTACATCAAGTTCTTTGTAAATAGATGGAGTCAACGATTTTAGTGCACTTTTTCGGAATATTTGATAAGCCGTAAATATAGCCTTGTTCTCATTAGTGAGAGCCACTTCCTTTTCTGATAATATATTACCAGGATAGCCATCATATCCTACGACATAGATGTTTTGCTCGGTCAATGTCATGGCCAATTCCAAAGCAATAGTAGTTACAGAGTCTTTGTATTGGTCTATAAAGTTTATTGACTTCAATTCACAAGCAGTGTCTTTCGCAAAATCCGGGACTTCTGTTCCCATTGTACGAGGATAGGGAGGTAAAATACAAGTGCCTTTGAAATTGTTTGCACCGACATTAGCAGTCAGGCGATGTCCTTCATTACCCACTAGACAATAATACTTCGCCACATCAATATCCAAATAAGACTGTGCATTACGTGCTGTTGCAAAGACCATTGCCGTGTTGGGTTTCGAAGCAATGAACGTTTTAATGGCTTCTTGATGCTCTAAGGCATTAGTTCCTCCACCTACGACTATGACATTATCGAATTTGTGCGTTGGCTCAAATAGTGGAAATCTTGCATTGTCTTCCGCATTATTCTTGCGGTTATCCAAGGCTCTTACAATACTATTAAATGAATAGACACGGTTTGTCACCCATTCCATTACTTCCTTTTGTGGAATATTGTTGGCTCCAGAGAGCATGTAAGGCAAATTCGTTCCCCAACCATATTTTTCTTTCAAAGGAGTAAAGGCGGTAATCACGTCTCCAAGTACATTAAAGTCTACTTCCAAGCCTTCGTGCTTGTTCAGGTAAGTCAATAACAGTTCCATATTCAGATTACCAGCTCCACGTCCCATTCCCGTAATGGTCGCATCCACATAATCAATGCCGTTTTCAATGGCGGTAAGTGTATTGATGAGACCTAATTGTAGGTTGTTGTGTCCATGAAAACCTATGGGAACATTTGTATATTGGCGTACTTCCGCAAGAATACGTTTTACTTCTTGGGGAGTAATTCCGCCAAAAGAATCCACCATGCAAAACAAGTCTGCTATGCCGTCTATTGCTTTTAATTTTGGAAGGAATCCATCCATTTCCGACCACTTCGACATATACATGACATTGAAACCTACTTTAAACTCCATTCCTTTAACGGCACTGGCAAGTTCTATGGCACGGTCTATGTTTTTAGGATCAATAGCCAGGCGTACCATATCGGCCAAGCCTTGGATGGGGGCTAACAAACGGTCGAGATCCTTTAGACTCGTGCTTTTTTCATTGAGCATTATAGCCAGTTTCTTGGTGCAATCCTCACGTATATGCTTTAACACCGATACAGGAGTGTAGCCAAACTTTCCAAGATACTCTTCGCTGGGATTATTCCGATAACCTACCTCCAAGTAATCTATCGGCAACTTGTTCATTGCGTTAATATAACCATCAACGATGGCCGAACTAAAATCCCAATTAGTATAGTAGCCACCATCCCGAAATGTGCAATCCAATATTTTCATAAAATTTATTTATTTTCAATTTTCTCAAAAGCTTTAATCCAAGCCTGTTCTGTAACTATTTGTGATAGAATAGATGAATTATCTAAGCAGGAATTTATTTTATCATCCATTTTGCTGCTAAGTATATCTTTAATAAGTGTTACAAGTTCATTTACATCGTATTTAGAAATGATATAATTTATACCTTTCAATTCTGGGTATTTAATTGTTGAAATTACAATTTTATTATATGCTAATGTTTCCAATATCTTACTTGGAAAATTATAGGTATTGACAGGTGACTTAGGATTTCTAAGACTTAATACATAATCAACTGAACTTAGCAAATTTAAGTAATCTTGATAGTTTTCCATAAATCCTAAATAATGGATATTAGGACATTGTTTCTCAATACCCTCAATTTCCTGTTTCTTATCTATTGATAAAATTCCAGTCATATATAATTGAACAGTTGGCAATTGTTTAAAAACTTCTATAGCTAAACCTAATCCTGTATTTTCATTTAAAGTTCCAGATAATAAAAATGCATTACTATGTAAAACTCCTTTCTTCTTTTGTATTTTTATGGAAGGAATTATACCTGGTATTGACATAAAATTTTTATTTACATTAGAACACCTTGCTGACAATGAAATAATTCCATTAGCAGATTTTAGAGACGACAATATGAATTTACCCAATATGTTATTATAACGATTTGGATTATAATCTGCCAATAAAACAAAATTCGTTTTTTTAGTTAGGAATCTAGATAATAGATAAGCTATCAGGTTACCAGAGTATATATTATACCACCAAACTTTATGTTCCTTTAAACACAAAAGGCGATAATAAACCCACAAATTATCTAATATGCAATTTACTATCCTAAAAAGACCTTTATGTGGGAATACACGACATACATGATATTCCACATGGGAATTTGCGTCAATAAAAGGCTTAAATTTATTATCCACATTGGATGGAGGAATAGACAAACAAATTGAAAAGTAATCTAAATCCACAATATTTTTACAAAAATTATTTGCAGCTTGAGATAGTTCATATTTAGCAACAAGTTCATCAGGAACATGTTGAGATATATAAATGCTATTTTTCATAAAATTTTTCCTTAAATGCGAATAATCATATTATATATTGCATATGAATTAAATAATTTCATAGCGACTATATTTTTTTGATAAATTTAGCGGGGTTTCCGGCATAGATACTCATGGGCATTACATCGTGAGTGACTACAGAGCCCGCTCCTATCACAGAACCTTTTCCAATAGTCACTCCTTTTAAAATAAGACACCTTGCTCCAATAAAAACATCATCTTCTATCTTTATTGGAATGGATTTTGTTTTTTTACTATCGTTTCTATCTTTTGGATGAATTGGATGGGCATCAGAATCACAAATTACACAACCTGATCCTATTAAAACATTATTTCCTATTACAATGGACTGACTTGCTGATATAGTAGAACCTGATATTCCTACATTATCGCCTATTATAATTTGCGCTCCGGGAGTTCTAACATTGAGTACATTAGGTTGAATTATTCCATATACATTCCAGCGAATATCAGCTTGTGAAATAAAATTTTTTCCAATCTTTATTACACTCTTCTTATGAAAAAAATTAGGACGAACGATTATCAATTTTCCACTAATACACCACGTCCTGTCAAAAGGGATTCGCAGCCTGCAACAATAAAAAAACGTACGAAAAAGTATTGATATTTTTCGTAAGGAAGTGAATATTTGTTTGATTTGAGATTTCATGCTTTCCGTTCTTTTCTTAAAATATCTTCATAAATAGTAATCATATCTATTTTTATCTGTTCTTTGTTATGTCTCTTCTGAGCTATTTGTCTGACATAATTTATATACCCAGTCCATTCTTTCTGACAAAATACTTTTAAGATTTTTTGAGCTAACATTTCTATTTCCTCAAATCTATACAGATAATCAGATAATGGATAAGGCATCATATCCGGTACTCCTCCAACATAAGACGCAACAATAGGTACACCTAACAATTGTGCTTCTGCCAACGAATTAGGGGAATTTTCAATAGCAGAAGGAAGAACAAAGACATTTGTTTTTAAAAATTCTTTTTTCATACTATCCGCATTTAATGCCCCCAAAAATATGACATTATTTTCCAATCCTAATTTGTATATTAAAGCCCTCAAATATTTATCATATCCAGACATTCTTAATCTGTCTTTCACTGATAACTTACCCAATATATTCTTCCCTACAATCCTTAATCTTACATTAGGAAAAGTTCTTTTCACAATATATAAAGCTTTTAGCAATTGATGAACTCCTTTTAAAGGAACACTTGAATTGCAGCAAAAAACAGTGTGCTGAACCATATTTTCAGGATTCCATTCTCCATCATAAAAATTACTCCTGATGACCTCATTACACTTATAATATTGAATGGATGGATTCATAGCAAAAGAATGGTTAGAATCCCATTCGGTTCTTCCAATGACATATTTAAGCTTACTTATCAATTTTCTTTCCGATTTACCTCTCATGCATTGTCCTCTCTGAATATTCAACGGACCGGACTTTAACAATACATCCTTTAGAGTCATTTTATATAATATTTCTTTGTAGTTCATTCCTCCTAATGCATACCGAGCGTAAACGCTTATTAATCCTTGTATAGATGCAACGCATGGAATTCCCTTACTTAAATAATATATTTTCAAGGTATGTGGATACTCTGTTCCATGAAAATGTATCAAATCCGGTTTAAAATCATCCAATATTTTTCCCCATATTTTATTATCCACAGAATTAATTGCATAATATTTAACCCCATTTATGCATTGTGAAAAAAAGTAGTATGTAACGCAACAACCCCAATATCTATATTACTCTTTAAAATTTGTAACAATGATTGCATCCAACCTCCAGCTACGGATGGTTTAATACATAATGCATTTGCTACATCATCAAATAGAATATTTGATATCCAAAGAACTCTCATAAAACATCTTTCTTTACTTTAGTAAGAAATTCATTGTATCTTTCTCCATAGGCTTCCCATGTAAATTCCTTCATTTTATCATGAACATAGTTTCTAACTTTATTATTTGATTCTGTTGCTATGCTTAAAGCATAATCAACTCCTTTTTTTAATTCGTTTGATGTCAATTCTTTCATGAGATAAATATATTTTGTATCAGCAATTAAACGTTTTAGAGTTGGTCCCCCTGTATTCATAGAACACACAATGGGAAGTCCACAAGCAGCTGCTTGACAGAGCACAAGCCCAAAACCATCTTCATAGCTTGGAAAAAGAAAAATTTTAGCTCGTTTATAATAGAACATCAATTGCGTTTCTAGAACAGAATCAACATGAATAAAATTGGTTTGTTTCGGAAAAGGTACATCGCAAATAGTTCCAACGTGGAGGATTTTCACAGAAGTATTTTGAAAAGCTTCAACTATTAGATGACTACCTTTTCTACGACTCCAAACACCGACGACTATGCAATCAAATTCATTTGTACAAATTGTAGGAGAAAAGTTCTTCAATGATACACCATAAGGATTAATGAAAAGTTTTTCACTTGAAAATTTGTTTTCAACAAAAGACTTATAGACAAAATCCGAGGCTATAGCTATATAATCAACCGTATAATATTCATGTTCATCTCTTTGCTGATAAGATTTGTTTTGAGGTAATGCCCCATACCTTTGTTTTAATTGATTAAATGTTTGAACATGGCTTGATCCACGATCCAATATTGTCAATGCCTTATATTTTTTTTTTGCTTTTAAAATAGACATTTGATAGTTAGGGCTCTGTGCAATAAAAACATTACAAGCCGGCATACATATATAGACATAACAATCTAATATAAAACTATATATTCTCCGCGTTACATTAGAAGGGAAAAAGCGTTGTAATAAATAAAAAGGCAAAATATGTAATAACAAACTTTTCCCTCCATGCTTCATCCCATATCTCTGTAAATTCTTTTTAGGGGTTGCACTAAAAAACGTTACATCATGACCTTTCTTTTGCAATTCTCTAGCACAATCTAATAAATGGGCTCTGCCCAAAGATGCGATAACTATTTTCATATTATTGAATCCTTAGAATTTGACATATTCGATCATTATTCATATTTAAATATTGTCGATTATAGCAAAGGCAAGTCCCTATCCATATCAACAAAAATTTTATAGAGAATGAAGGCCACCCAAATGGATAAAGCTCTATCAATGATAATAGAATCCATAACGAAAATGCCTTTACTACCATATTTTTAGAAAAGAATAAGCCATTTATCACAGCACCCAACAATATCAAAACGTGTAAAACAGCAAATATTATTCCTCCTTTCAGGATTAAATGATAAAAACCTGTTTCAATGGCATACCTGTATTTTACATACTCATATTTACCGTCAACAACATAACGTTGAGGACAATAATACATTCCATTCAACCCTCTTCCAAACCAAATATCAGATGAATTAAACATATCTTTCTCAAAATAATTAGCAACTATTTCACGTGAATCATACAATCCTTTTTGAGTCATATTCTTAAACAATGTATTTGATTGTTGATGATAAATCTTAAATCCACCAAAAACAATTCCAACAATCAACAACCAATATATCGGTATATATTTATAGGATATATTCTTCGCATACAAACAAGCAGAAAACAAAAATATAATACCAATGGTTAAAGTCGCACCTCTCCGTGCACATATTATTGTTATTAATAAAGTGATTATACCAAAGGCTGCAACAACAAGATACTTCCGTTTATTTTTTATTAATGGCAATAAAAATAAGCAAAATGCTACAGCATCAAAACAATTTGAATAGTTTTTCCACGGAAACTCATCTTTACTTAAAATGACAGACAACAAATCACTAATATTAAACAAAAAACATACTATGCCGATAATTGAAACCCAAACCGCCAATTGTAGAAAAGCGGAGAATTTAAACCTTCTATAGTCTAAAAGCGTAATAAATGGTAAAAGAAATGCAAGATAATAATTGCTTACAACAATATGATATGAGAAGAAAGACAATATTTCATTTCCCCATATCAAATTTTCTCGAAAATAACTTTGTACTATCACACATACAAAATCCAAAAATAAATATAAACAAAATAAACAACCGATTAAATTAGAAAATGGGAATTTAAAAGTTCCTCTTTTTATTATACATATAGTTATACCGATTATTGCATATAGACAAACAAGGGAACCAATCCATCTATTTATAGATATAAATTCAGTTCCCAATAAATGAATAAAAAATAAGAATACTACATTATTATATATATTCTTAAAACGCAGTTGAAAAGCATTTACTAAATAAACTAAGCTGGATTTCATCTATTGTTTCTAAATTTTTAACTCAAGAAACTACCTATTCGGGCAATTTCTTTTTCCCACTGACTTACATATATCATAATCTCCTCCTAACAACAACTACACAATTAAATCTAAATGTACACACTTCCTCATACTAATTTTCTTGAAGATTTGTAACCAGTTCATTTGAGATTTTAGGCAATATTTTCCTACAAAAAATAAAATTCCCAGCTTTTATCGGCTTTAAGTCTTCCATATCCAGACCTAAAGCATCCTGCTCTATATGCCCGTTACCAAAATATCTAAGGTTATCATTAATTGCATAATCACGCCGCGGTCCATTCATGATAATCATCACAAAAAAGGTCTCATCAGACATTGCTGTATGTCTGAAGCGTTTTTCAATCCATGGATTTTCATCTAAATATTTTAATATATAACGCATAGTATCTTGAGTAATAGAAAACCATTGCGCGCCAAATGCATGATAATATTTTCCAGGTATCTTACGACGTATAGGCACACACAATCCTCTTACTAATAAATGAGAAAGACGTTGTACCTGTACTAAAAATGGTCTTTTAACGTAATCGTTCCAAATACCCAACTTTGCTTTACCACCATATAAATCGTAAAAATAGAAACTATCAATCAGATACCTTCTATTGGTCTCTTTCTCATCCCACAAAATATAATCATGATTATCATTTTCAAATTGTTGAATGATCTCCATCACTGGTTTTGTAGGAAAATCAGCCCCTGAAATCAAATGGAAATACCGATTTTCTTTATTTTTAGCTGCTTCACGCAATAAAATAAGTTCCGCCTGAATCAAAGAAAAACCACCCCAATATGTCTTTATAGAAGGAACAATCCACACATTTTCCCTTAAAGCCAACATTTTGACAATCTCACAATTAGCCATTTCTACAGACTTCCGATCGATATGTATATAAATATTGCTATACGGAGACATTAGTGCATCAACCAACCGCAACAGCAAATTCGGATATTGATGTGCAAGAATTAAAAAAGCATGTTTCATAAATGCTGACATAACGTAATATTATCCAAATCCCGTAACCACGTGTTATAAAAATTCAAGTTCTTACTTGAAAGATTATCAATCAAATATATTTCCTTTTTATGTAATAATATACTTAAAATAATAACATGCAAACGAGTTGAATAAATTGTATCATAGTTATTCAGAAAATCGATTCCACATTTGATATTCCAAAGACGGAATATTTTATTCCATTTGAAATTAATTAGATTACGAGCTAATTGCGTGTTTGGAAAAAGCCTTTTACATATCCCAAAAACAGTATTTATAATATCATATTTGAATGGTATTTTTTCAAAAAGAGGCCAATCGCGAATATCCGCTGATGAAGGTATTAAAACATCTACAGTACTCAATTCCTTATCTTTCCGTTTCAAATATAAGACCTTTCCTTCTTGTTTTCCGCTTCTTTTATACTCCTCGGCATCAATAAAAAAAGCCATATCTGGCACAAGTAATATATTATTATTTGGTAAATACTGCTTTAATATTTGATATGAAACCTCATCTCTTGCACAAATCGTTACATTAGAATAATCCTTATAAAAATTCATATCTTCCCGAAGTGTGTCTTCTGTCTCATAAAAAACAGTTTGCGGAAATATCACTATTTTATTATGCGGATACATTTGGACTATTCTCTTCCTTAAATCATCATGCTCTCTATACAAATCTCCCCAATTCCCTCCACCTTGTAATAAAATAATAGTATTTTGAGACAAAGACATCGGAGTATAATTTCGTATATCTGTAGCATTAATACATTTATAAGGAAATTGTTTCAAAAACATACGGGTTCCCTCCCATATTAACGTATCTCCAATGTTATAATAATAAGGAATATCCCAAAGAACATAATCACCCGTAATAAGAGAAGCCAACTCTTTGTTTATAACATCCCTTAATTCCATTATCTTTTCATGCGCATTCATCAGTTAGTCTTATGTAATATTTTATTTTTAAAGATATTGATACAAAAGAGTCGTTCATCAGCATCCAATCCAAGACAAAAACATAGGGGCAAAGTATAACATAATGACAATATCGATATTACAAGAACATGAAATAAGTTCGGCAGGACAACTACTTTTGATAATACGCCCGTTATAACACAAGATATCATTATTATCACTATTCCCCTAATCAGTATTTGCCATATCCATCTTTTCTTATTTAACAAATGCAAAAGAAGCGATGCATAATACAAACGAATACCCAATAAAACGACAAATATAAAAATCCGTATGATAATCACAACATACGGAGGTTGATGCATAGACAGTGAAATCCAACCTAAAAAAAAGTTCATCATATAAACAGATGATAAAACTACCTGATACTGTCTAATATTAGTCTGAGAATAAACAAGCATCCACAAAGGAGCCCCAATGGCCTCTATATAAATTGCGATAAAAGTAAATATGCAAAACTCAATTGTATATTCTGGATAATTTCCTAACCAAAAAGTCAATAATTTAGGAGCCTCAAATATTAACGGAACAAGAAAAACAATAATTAAAAAGCTTGATATTTTGGAAGCACGAAATATTAATGTCAACAAATAATCATATTCTTTATTAGCATACGATTTTATTATTTGAGGATTAAAAGCCACTTGAAAATTTGTAACAAAACGATTCGCTATATTAACAATCTGATTACTAATTCCCATAGCTGCATTAACCGCCACATTAAAATAAACATTAATCAACACACTAACTCCTTGATTTGTACCAACCACTGCCGCTTGTCCCAAAAGACTCCAGCTCATAAATTTAAAAACATCTTTCAATAGCGGAACATCTTTCTTATAATACCATCTGCATATCAAAAAAGAGCGATAACAATAAATTCTATTGATGAAAACAGTTATGAAACTAACTCCCAATAACAAACAGGAATAAACAATCAACTTATCACCCGGCAAGACAATCAATAGATAAACAATCAGCAATTTCAGTATTACATCCACAATACTGAAATAAGCGTAAATATTCATTTTTTCATAAGCCACAATAGCCGCTTCGAATGGTGATTGTATAATCCCCAACAAAGCTGAAAAAACAGACATTTGAAAAACCCAATTTGCTGCATAAATCCTATCAGACGGAATATTAAGAATGTCATTCACAGTCCATACTCCTATTACCTCTGCTAATAGAAATATGATTCCAGCTACAATGAAATGAGCTACAACACATGTATTAAATACATGTTTACAACTTTCTGTTGTTCCATTCGCTATTTCCGCCGTAATATAACGCTTGGTCGCACTAGATAATCCACTATTTAAAAAAGTAAAGAAAACAATTATTCCAGCTACTATATTATACGTTCCATAATCATTCGTTCCTAAAACATTAAAAACGACACGCACTGTAAATAAAGACACTCCCATGAGAATCAACATTCTGGCGTACATGAAAAATGTATTCTTAGCTATTCGCTTATTATTTTCTAAAGCAGCAGACATTAACTCAATATTAATTTATTCTCAATTTTTCCCTAACATGATTTTATTTTTTAACTTTATCTCCTAGAATCAAAGACTCGACTTCATCCTTCCGTCTCAATCCTTCTAAGAAGTGATGGAAGTAAATCTGAGACTTATAATCTTGCGAACAATATATATTCACTTCGTTTTGATCAAAAAGCAAATTCGTCTGATTATTATTCATCCTCCGCAATTGTTCAAGGATATCAAGTTTAGAATCTTCGTTAGCCGTTACGATGGATATTTTAACCGACTTTTCAGGCAAAAGCTCTAGAGAAGATTTCTCCAAAAAGAAATTAGAGAAATACTGATAATCTGTAGTTCCTAAAGAATGACCAAAAATAATAACATCCCTTGCTTTCTGTAAAGCCCTCCTTAAATAATGTGATGCATAACTACGACTGAATGTCTTAATCATAAAACAAAAGTCACCGACATTATTCACATTGTCTTCGAATCCTATTATAATCGTAAGCACTCAATTTATGGCATACCCCTTTGAAAGGGCACTTTTCAGTGCCCTAAACCGAGTTTTGTTAATTAATTAGCTTTGAATTTAACATTGTCAGGTAGCCAAAGTGATTTTGTCAGGAACCATGTTAACATAATCCCTGCACCCGTTAAAGATGTTTTTGAAAAAAGTTCCGATGAAGTTCCAGACAGAAGTGCCATGGAGCTTTACCGTTCCTATTACACTATGGTAAGTGGCAGCCATCTCAGCACCCGCATCACTGCCATAATGGAGTGAGTTGTTACGTTGGGTAGTCAGCTTCCGGATGGTCCGCTCGGCAAGATTGTTGTCTATCGGTAGTTCACCGTCATCCAGGTAAGCGAAGATCTCTTTCCAGAACCGGTTCAGGTAATTAAGGGCTTCCGTATAATACAGGCTTCTGAATTCTGAATCCTTTGACAGTTCACTCTCCAACAGGCTGCGCAATTCTATCAGGAGTCCTTTCGTTTCCAGGCTTTGCCTTTCCCGTAACCTCTCTTCCGGGGTAAATCCGGCATCATTACATTTACGCTCCCTCATAAAGAATTCCTTTAAGATATTGGAAAAGCGTTCAGCTGCCGGTTCACCACCCTGGTTGTAAGCCTTGACAAACTTGTTTTTGGCATGGGACATGCAAACTTGATGTATGGTATCTTTAAACCGGGCGGATTTCAACTCATCCCCGATAAATACATAAGCCTTGTATCCGTCAGACATGATACTCTTCAATTCCGCACCGCCCAGGAAATCCGTAAGTACCTCACGGCCGCGGGAGCCATACTCATAGAAGAATATAGCCGTTTTCTGAGCCTTGTTGACCAATACCCAAATATAATTCTTATAGCGGTCATATCATATGCGGACAGGGTTGTCATTGCAGCCTTTTGATACAGGTTTAGGCTGGTCATCAGTCTTAGTCTTTTCCTCATGGGTAATCACTGGAGCACCATCAACCTGAACTTCAACTACTTTTTTGCGGGTATCCTTAAACCATTTCTGGAAAATGTTATAAGGGACTTTGTTCTTTAAACAAAACGATTGGAGAGATTCCCCATAAGGCAATGCCTCGGTCTGGTACTGAAAGTAAAACCTTTCAAGATCTTCACTGCTATACATAATTCTATAAATTTGGTTGGCAGCGAAGGTAGTCATTTTAATCAATAGCCTTTTTTGACTGCTTACCAATAGATAATAGGACAATGTGCTAATTTATTTTCACATTAGCATATTGTTTATTGACCTATTCTTCTGTGTTTCCCATTGTATTCTTGTGTGGTCTGTGTTCTATGATGGCATCAACAAAAAGACATACCGCACTGAGTATAAAACGAAGATATACTTCATCGGCGATTTAATATATACTTCATCAGCGATTTAATATATACTTCATCGGCAGTTTAATATATCTTCATCGGCATACGAAGATATACTTCATCGGCAAAGTAAGTACTACTGCATTTTTCATGTTACCGCACCCACTATTTTTCCCCGACTTCTTCCACCACCCACTTCTCCACCGTCCGTGTTCCCGACGAGAAATTAACGCCTATCAGGTAAAGTTTGCGCTTGTCCGTCTGGAAAGGACGGGCGTAATGGTTTTCCTTTATTTGCTGGAGAGCTTCTTCAGCACTTTTATCCAATTTCAGCTCGATGATATAAATGTAGTCTTTCGTCTGAATAGTCACGTCTATGCGGCCTTGGCTGGTAGCTTGTTCCACCTGCACATTATAGCCCAACATGATAAAAATCAGGTAGAGCGTATTCTGGAAATCCTTTTCCTTGTCCGCCCCTGCCACCATGTAGCTCCTGCCTGCCAGCATGGTCTGGATGACTTGCAACAGTTCATCGGGACGGCCTTGGCTGATAGCGACTGTCATTTTATAAAGATAACCGTCAACACTCGACTTTCTGCGGGACGTATAATAAGGAAGCAGGAAATCGAAGAAGCCCCGTTCCACTTCCCCATTAGGGAAACCAAGCCGTATGCCCATGTATGGGTCACGCCCCTTTATGGTGAGGTAACCGCTTTGAAACAGCACTGGAATAGGGTCATCATAATCCTCGTCGACACTCGAAAGTGTTGATGCGCTGACATAAGTCTCCTTTAATTCGCTCAACTCGTAGTCGTCCTGTTGCAGCAGTTTGACCAAAAACGTGGGGGTGCCTGTAGCAAACCAGTAGTCGCTAAAGACTTTTTTCGCAAACGTATTGAGCAGGCTGAACGGATTATAGATACCTACGCTGTCTTGCCAGAAATGGTAACCGTCGTATTGTTGACGTAATTTCTCGCAAGCCTCCTCAAAGGTCATACCGTTGGCATCGGCAAGCTCGCGGATGGATTCGTCGAAATAATCGTGCAGTTCCTGTTCGGATATGCCACAGATGTCCACATAGCGTGGATCCATGGTGATGTCATCCGGATTGTTCAAATCGCTGAAGATGCTGACGTGGCTGAACTTGCTCACGCCCGTGATGAAGGCGAAACGGATGCAGGCATCCAACGATTTGAGCACGGAGAAGAAGGCTTTCAGCGTATTCCGGTACGCATCGTGCAACGGTTTGTTGTCGATGGAGTTAAGCAACGGCTTGTCGTATTCATCAACCAGCACCACCACTTGCTTGCCGGTCTGCTCGTAGACACGTCGGATAACACCCTTGAATCGCAATTCGGCATTCACTTCCGTCGGCCTTGAACCATAAACTTGCTCCCATTGGGCAAGCAAATCATTCAGGAAGTCATCCAAGTCGACCTCCTTGTCGTACTTGCCGGTATTAAAATCAATATGAAGCACAGGATATTGCACCCAGTCGGTTTCCAGCTTCTCAATGGCCAATCCTTTGAAAAGTTCCTTCTTGCCCAAGAAGTATGCCTCCATGGTAGAGACCAGCAGGGATTTTCCGAACCGGCGCGGACGGCTAAGGAAATAGAATTTCCCTCTCAACGCCATCTGGTAAACCAATGCCGTCTTGTCAACGTAAACGAATCCTCTCGTGCGGATGTCAGCGAAGCTTTGTATGCCTATAGGGTACAGCATGTGAATGTAAGTTTTTAAGTTCGTAAGTTCTTCACTCTTGATACAAAGGTAGTGAATATTCTTCAAACGGCAAAACTTTGTGCCCTTGTCCATTGTCAATTATTCATTGTCAATTAGGACGTCAATTAGGACTTATCCATCTCCGCTTTCAAATGCAGTTTCTTTACGAAACGCATGTCATGTTCGACCATGATGCGCACCAGTTCGGGGAACGGAGTCTTGGTAGGATTCCAGCCCAACATCTCCTTGGCTTTGGCAGGGTCGCCTAAAAGCTGTTCCACTTCACACGGGCGAAAATACTTGGGATCTACTTCTACCAGCACACGACCGGTCGACTTATCAATGCCTTTCTCGTTTGTACCGCTTCCTTGCCAATCCAACTCCATGCCTAAGTATTGGAATGCCAACGTGCAGAACTCGCGCACGGTATGCATCTCGCCTGTAGCTATCACAAAGTCTTCGGGCGTGTCGTTCTGCAGAATAAGCCACATACATTCTACATAATCCTTGGCATAACCCCAATCACGACGGGCATCCAGATTACCCAAATAGAGCTTGTCTTGAAAGCCTTGCTTAATGCGTGCGGCGGCAAGCGTTATCTTACGGGTCACGAAATTCTCGCCACGGCGTTCGCTTTCGTGGTTGAACAAGATACCGTTTACGGCAAACATGCCGTAACTCTCGCGGTAGTTCTTTGTAATCCAGAAACCGTATTGCTTTGCCACACCGTAGGGCGAACGGGGATAAAAAGGCGTGGTTTCTTTTTGTGGAACTTCCTGTACCTTGCCGAAAAGCTCGGAAGTAGAAGCCTGATAGATGCGGCACGTCTTGTCAAGTCCGCAGATACGTACGGCTTCCAACAGACGTAACGTGCCGACGGCATCGGCTTCCGCTGTATATTCGGGCACATCGAACGATACCTTTACGTGGCTTTGTGCTGCCAGGTTATATATCTCTGTAGGATGGATGTCGCTGATGATACGAATCAGTGAACTGGAATCGGTCATGTCGCCCCAATGAAGATTGACCAGCCGGTTGCGTTTCATATCGCGCACCCATTCGTCGAGATACAAATGCTCGATGCGTCCGGTATTGAATGAAGAAGAACGGCGCAGAATGCCGTGCACTTCGTATCCTTTTTCTATCAAAAACTCGGCAAGGTAAGAACCGTCTTGTCCGGTAATGCCGGTGATTAATGCTACTTTTCTCATTAATAGTCAGTTAAAAATTCACCATATCGGCTAAGCGGCTTCTGCCACAAAGCCAAAGAGTTCT
>ERZ779874.1563-NODE-1563-length-21767-cov-32.885317_pt1 | contig 21767 bp, 27 predicted proteins | sample MGYA00511031_ERZ779874 | MGnify/ENA primary metagenome ERZ779874 (study PRJEB29588, sample SAMEA2156850) | human gut metagenome | biome: human gut; feature: human-associated habitat; material: faeces | place: Denmark | collected 2008/2010 ...
ATTGGCAGGTAGCCAAAGTGATTTTGCCAGGAACCATGTTAACATAATCCCTGCAACCGTTAAAGATATTTTTGAAAAAAGTTCCGATGAAGTTTCAGACAGAACTGCCATGGAGCTTTACCGTGCCTATTACCTATGATAAGTTGTAGCCATCTCAGCCCCGACATCACTGTCATAATGCAGTGAATTGTTGCGTTGGGTAATCAGCTTCCGAATGGTTTGCTCGGCAAGATTGTTGTCTATCGGAAGTTTACCGTTATCCAAGTAAGCAAAGCTCTCTTTCCAGAATCGGTTCAGGTTATTAAGGTTTTGCCTCTTGAGGCTTGTTTTCAGTTACCGAGTCCGTACGAAGTGTATCATCCGTACTATCATAATCATTTTTCTCCTTTTGTCGGTCAGAAGCACTCTTTCCAGCCTTGAAGTGTATCCTTTGACGCTTGTCACCAAAACGCTCCTGATTGGCAAAATCAAGTTTTTCTTGGATAGACTTTGCCTTACGTTCAGCCGATTGGCGAAGTTTACGTTCTTTTGATAAACGATTTTCCAAATCGGATTGTTTCGACTGCATGGAGGCCATCTGGTCCTCAAGCTCCTTCATTTGAACCATGAAATCCTTCAGGACAAGCTTCATGGCCTTGATGGTCAACTCATTCTCCTGATGTTGTTTCGCCAGGTACTGAATAAACCGGTCTTTTTGATCCTCTGCCATACTTCACTACAATTTATAGGGTTAACAGTTCCTGCCTTGTTCGATTTATTTCGAGAATGGAAAAGATTGTGCTAAGAATTCATCAGGAGAATATACTGCGATTTCACTGAACTGAAAATCGTTTTTATTACACGTAATAATCATTTCACATTCAGTTTGCAGGGCACTATAATATTGCAATGCGTCTTCAAAATCAGAAGCTTCTAATGACAATGCTTTTTCAAAAGACTATTGCGTCATCGGAGAAATGTTCAGCCTGCCATATCTGTTTGATTTTAGTTGTCTGATACAAAGTAACGGATTTAGATAGACAGCACACGGCTGTGCTTGCAGCGTATGTCGGTAAAGTCACGCACATAATAAAAATGATTCAGACCAATAACACTCGGCATAAATCTTCCAGCTTCTCTATCATCAAGACTAAATCCTGATAGCTTAAATTCTTTTGGGATAAGTGCAATCCATTACTGATACGGATGTCAATCCAGATGCGGACGGGATTATCATTACTGCTTCTTGATACAGGCTTAGGCCGGTCACCGGTCTTAGTCTTTTCCTCATGGGCAATCTCAGGAGCACCGTCAACCTGGACTTCAACTACTTTTTTTCGGGTATCCTTAAACCATTTTTGGAAAATGTTATAAGGGACTTTGTTCTTGACACAAAACGATTGGAGAGATTCTCCATGAGGCAATGCCTCACTCTGGTACTGAAAGTAAAACCTTTCAAGATCTTCACTGCTATACATAATTCTATAAATTGGGTTGGCAGCGAAGGTACCCATTTCAATCAATAGCTATTTTTTGACTGCTTATCGAAAATCGGGATAGGCTGCTTGCTGATTCCTTTGGTAATTGGGTAGAGGCGCATGCCGCTACCACCGGCCAATACAATTCCTTTCATGGTGAAATATGTGATAAAAAAATATCAACTTTCTTTGCTATTATTTATAATTCAAATGTTTTAGGACTTCACGATTCCATGATTTTCTTTCTTTGTCAAAGAGCCATCCCCATTTATTGAAATATCTGATGGCGCTATTCATGTGTATTTTCAGAAGCTTCTTATTCTTATAAGAGCCACGCTTATGTGCATGAACAATAGTAACTTCCGGCCAAAACATTGTTTTGTATTTCTTGTGAATACGACGTGTAAGGTCTATATCCTCCGTATACATAAAGATATTTTCATCGAACATACCCACATCATTTATTGCACTCATTCTTAAGAACATAAAACACCCCATATGAAAAGGTACATTTAATGGTTGTTTATGATCCCAAAACTCCAACAGAAGCCTGTCGTTTATCTTCTTGCTGAATGATGCAGGCAAAAATCTGCGAAATATTAGATCCACAGGGGTAGGAAGTAGCCTAACTACATACTGTATTTCTCCATTGGGATAAATAGTATTAGGAATCAACTGTCCTACGTCCTTATGGGATTCCATGTAATCAGCAATACGATTAATAATACCATTGTCGAAGTAAACATCAGAGTTGATTACCAAATGGTAATCTGCATGTATTGTTTGAGCCTTCCTAATGGCGACATTGTGCGCTGCACCATAACCAATGTTTCCATTATTGTTCCAATATACGACATTCTCTATGTCTTTACACAACACTTGAAGATTTTCATTTGGTGAATTGTCACTGATATAGATTGGTGCAATGCCATTTTTTTGCATAGAGTCTATGCACTTGAGTAACTCATTGTGATCCGTATTGTAGGTCACAATAGATGCAGTAATAACCATAATGTAAGGACACTACTGTCCCGTGAAAGTGGATAAATAGTTCTTTGAAATTATTGAAATATAGTTAATTACACGGTTCTTTGAAATGAAACGGACTTGATTTTACAACTTTGCAGTCTAATACAAATGGCTGCTATGTTCCAAGACAAATACGTATTCTCTCAATTAACCGCTTTTCTGAACAGGATTTAGTTCAACAACTATGTTTGCAAGTATGATGGCAACCGATATATGAAACTGATATGTAAAACATTTCACTTGCTGGAATCAGATGCTTGCAATGATGTTTGGGTTAGTCGTGAACCTATAGTCAAGACAACTCTTGCCACAGCCAACCAGAACCGTGATTACAGAGTTTTCGAAGACTTTGCATTCTATATGATGAAAGAAGCCTGCGAGAAGTGGACGACCAACATCCTTGACATTTCCGGAAAGAAATATGCGTTTGATTCAACAACGATTCCGTTATATCTTGCAACATTCCCATGGACAAAGTTCCGAAGCAAGAAAGGAGAAGTAAAGGCTCATGTCTTATATGACATTGAAGCACAAGTTCCTGCCTTCTATACTGTAACCACTGCATCAAAGCACGATTCTACAGCAATGTCTTCAATCCATTATGAACCAAATGCTTATTATGCTTATGACTCCTTTAAAGAACTCTATAGGATAATCTTACAGACTCTTTCTTTGTTGTCAGAACCAAGACGAATTTAAAGTATAAGACAATCAAATGGAAGCGAAGAATGCCAAAGAATATAATGACTGATGCGGAAAGTGAACCTGACCGGCTATCTCTCCGAGAAGAAATATCCGGAGTCATTCAGACTCGTCGATATTACGATGAAGAAAATGACCGTGAGTTCACTTTTCTGACGAATGCGAAACAACTTTCTGCATTGGATGTCGCCAATTTTTATAAGAAAAGATGGTTGATTGAGTTGTTCTTCAAATGGCTCAAGCAGAATCTGAAAATAAAAAAGTTCTGGGGCACAACGAAGAACGCTGTTCACATACAAATCAGTGTGGCAATTATCACATACTATCTTGTGGCTATTGTCCAACATGATATGAAGTTGAAACGCTCGACCTATGAAGTCTTACAGATTCTCAGCCTATCATTGACAGACAAGACTCACTTGCGTGACCTGTTCGACAAGACTAATTTCAATGATGTCAAAAATCTAAATAATCCCCTAATTCCGGGACTATTTGATTAATTGTTTAACTCGTCCCATTTTAACGGGACACTAAAGATGTAAGGAGTAAAAAATAAAGGAATAACTGATGGAGTTAAGACTCCATGATTCGAATGTATTCGCGTTGATATTGTTCGGACATGTGTTTGGCAGTATAGTTTTGTGCAAACACATTCCTTATGGATTTAGCCATCGACTCGTAATCGAGGTTCAACACGTCTTTAATGGCCTTTATTAAAGAGTCTATTTTAGAGTTGTCAAAAGTATAGCCCATAGGCTGGGTGGTTTTTGCAATCACCTCCTTATGTGAAGGAATATCAGAAAGGACACATGGCAATCCCACAGTCATACTTTCAAGTAAGGTGTTGGCCAGTCCTTCCACGTCTGAAGCGGAGATATAATAATCACAAGCGATTAAGTATTCATACACATTAGACTTGAAACCAGGAATCAAGATATTCTCTTTCTCATGCGTTTTCAGTTCATCATACAAATCTCCGTTACCCAACAATACTACGCCCAATTTGGGGTTATCTATTTGCTCAAAGGCCTTAATGATAAGTTCTGGATGTTTTTCTTTCGAGAATCTACCAATGAAAATAAAGTACTTTACACCTTCCTGCAATCCGAACTTCTTGCGCAAGGCCTTCTTTTGTTTTATGTCTTTATCCCATAATGGTAATGAACACCCATTGGGAATAGCCTTCATCCTAAAGTGCTGCTCATCCCAATAGCTTTGAGCTACACTTTCTGAACATGCAATTGGCATATCCATTTTCTTCGTGAAAAAATGACTCAGCCAGATTACGATTTGCCCTTTTATTTTCCCATACATTACTTTTTGCTGTATACCTGGGAAAATATGTACTGTTTCCATCTTTTTATATTTCTTTGGAAGAAATGGGACCAGAAACATAGACCTTGGGCAATGGGTGTGCAATATGTCCGGGTCTAACTCTTTAACCGTTCTCTTTAGGGTCAGAAACATGTCCAGTGGATTTTGCGTCTTATTGGGAGACATCTGTATTATTCTAATAGGCAAGGCCTTGAATTCCTCAAGTCTTGATATTTTTTGTTCCTCTACCATCGTGATAATAGATACCTCAAATTTTGCAAAATCCATATACTGTATAATATTATACAATACATTGGGAGGTCCTTGATTGCTCAAGGACGAGATGACATAACAAACTTTTATTTTCTTCATCATAGTAATCATATAGTTAATTAATTAGCTAAAGATTTCAATAGTACTTGCTATTTTCCCATTATGCGCTTCATCTTATTTAAGATGCCCATTTTATGCATGAAGGGCTTAACAAATTGTACAATGGACTTCTTATATGAAAAAGGGAAATATCTATCCATCAGCTTGTCAAAAGGCATGCTGTTGACATCCCTGAAAAACTGTTCTCTTTCGGGATTGGGAGATGGACATTGGATAGCCATTATTCCGTCCAACTCTATGGCTTTCTCTACATCCACATTGCAATATCGTATAAGAGATTCTGACTCCTTGAAGAGTCTTTCACCCTTTTCAGAATGCAATAAAACCATGGTTGTTCCACGGTCATCGTCCATTTCCTTATTAAATGCATTTACATGCCAGCAGTCATAAAGTGTAATGTCTGCCTCGCGTTTTACAGTTTTGAAATGACACTTAAAACACGAAGGTCGATTGTTTAAATCTTGAAAGAATGTATATTTAAAGAACTGTATAGAACGGCTTTGATACTTCGTTTTACCATTTTCAAACCCTATTGCCATCGTAGAACCGGCATAACCGAAATGTTTGTCTCTAAATGATACATACGTTATTGGAGAATCTTCTTTTAAGGAGTTCCACGCCAAATATTTTTTCCATAACCCTGGACTTGGTGTGCCGCGGCACACCAAGTCCAGGGTTATGAGATTGTCATATTTCCGTTTTAAAAATGAATTTAACCCTTCCACTTGACATGGTGTTCCACTAAACAACACTAAACGACCTTCTTTTAAAAGGACTTTGACTTTAGAAAAAGTATTTCCCATGTCACTTTGCACATATTTGGAACACCTAAGCCGTTTTAAATCATCTATTGTTGCCACACTATCGTGGCAAACATTAAAATCTTTATCAAAACATCCGCCAAAAACAATACCGCCCCTATTTAACACAACTGTTGCAAATGCAGAAAATGCACCGCCTGAAGCACTTTTCATCCTGATAGATTCATCCTTATTTTGTACGGCAAATGCTGACGTCTTTTCTTCATCTACAACTAAAGGTTTTCTGAGTGGACAAACTTTATCACACGCTCCACAATTTATACATAGATTTACATCTATGGATGGATACAAGAAACCTTCCTCATCTGAGCACATTGTTATGCAATGTTTTTGGGCATACGGCATAACAAGCAGAGCAACCGGAGCAGTCTGCTTTATCACTAATTGTTATCATTTCTATTCGCTAATGCTTTGTGTAAATATTCTTGGCTTTTTTGTCGAAACACTGCTATTCTCCTGCCTACCAAATCAAAATCTATCTCAGTCTTCAAACACTCATCAATCGATTTAGTTGCCTTTATATGGCACTCTGGAATTCCAACAAGTTCCAGCAAGGAACTTATGCGCGAATTTGTAGAGGCTTTTGCCGAGGACTCAAATCGCGAAAACGTAAAAAATGATTTATGATATAACAATGAAAATATGGTTCCATGGAATGAGTCGGTTAAAACATACTCGGCATTACAGATAAGGTTTACGAACTCTGCCGGACCTACATCAAATGGCTTTATGTCAGCAAAATTAATGTCCGATAAAACCAACTCGTCCAAATGTTGAAGGGCAACTAACTTATATCCAGTCTTAGCTTTGAACCTATTTGCAAAATCACGATGCTGTGGATTGTTTCCCAAGAAGTAGCAAAATATGTATTTTTCTTTTACGAATCGTTCTTGTCCCTTAAGTTCGTCCCATATTTTCCTGTCAACCAACAATGTGGGATCACATACTAAAGTGGCATCTCTTCCTGTCATTTCTTTTATAATATTCACGCCCGCTTTCTCTCGTGTGGAAAGACATTGTATTCTCTCAAGATAGTGCTTGGTTTTCTTTCTTTGGCTGGCAGGTATTGATGAAACTCCAAAACTGGACGCGTATGAAATACGATACTTGTCGTCAGCAGTGAAAAGTAAGTTAAAGAAATCCGTTCCTATGTTGATGGGATTCCAAACCTGATCGCTTCCTATAATAAAGGTGTCATAATCATTATTGGTCTCGATGAGCTGCTTCCAACCTATGTGGTTTTTGGAAAATTTCAAATGCGCATATTTAAACTCATTAAATTTTTCCGTTCTTACTTTGAGGCTTGCATAGATGTCTTTATGAAATAGTTTGCAGTATAAGTCCCTATACACTACGTTACCTTTCATAATTAAGAGCGAGAAATTGAAGATTCTGGCCAATTGCCTTAAGTCATTCTTTTTAGTATATAGTATAACTTCATTATCGTACCCATTATCTGTTAAGAATTTATGTAGGGCATACGATTGCAACATGCTGCCATAGTTTGGATTATGGACGGTAACTAATCCTATTTTTTTCATTTAAGTAGAATTAAAAGGGTTAATAAAGAAGAACATCTATATTTAACTAGCATAAAGAAGACACGATAACGTAAGGGAAAGCTTCCTAAATCAATGAATCTTAATAAGTCGATGACAATTTTTTTGTTAACGGCTTCATTTATATATTTGTACTTACTTGCCAAAGATAGATTGTATTGGTTGATGATAGTCAAATCATATCTTATCTTAAGTAGGAACAAATTGTCCGCGACGTTATCAGGAAAATCATAATTGTTTTCTTTAATTCGTCTAATAATCTCATCAAAGAGTATCTTGTGTCGTTCTATCCTGTCATTCCTGAAACTATTTGTTAATGAAGTGGGATTCAGGCAATAATTATACAACCGGTTGGGTATGAATGCTATTTTTTTACAATGACGTATGATGTCAATATGAAAAATAATATCCTCTGAGCAGAATTCCCTTTCAGAGCAAAAACAAATATGATTGGATTGTATAACATCCATCTTATAAATGCCATGCCAAACGGACATCTCATATTTCACTATGTTTTTGTTGCCTTTTGAGTTGCCCAACATTCCTTTGAGGACTTCTTGGCACTGCTCGTTCTTATATTCTTTATATTTGACTTCTTCAGATTTTCTACCGACAATCGCCCCATTAAGTATATTATTATAGCCACAATATATTATATCCAATGAATTCTTTGAAGCCTCATTGTAAAGCAATTCAAACATTTGCGTGTCTACATAATCATCGCTATCTACAAAAGCTACGTATTCGCCTGTAGCAATCTCAAGGCCGGAATTTCTTGCGTATCCTAATCCTGCGTTTTCCTTATGGATTACTTTGACTCGCGTGTCTTGTTTTGCATACTCATCACACATCTGTGGACAACTATCAGGTGAACCATCATCTACCAAGATGATTTCTATCTCGTGTAGAGTCTGGTTCATTAAACTCTTCATACACCTATCTATATACTTTTCTACATTGTAGACAGGTACTATAATGCTGACTTTTATCATATACGTTATTTTTTATGTGCAGGTACCCCAACTAATGTTATTCCTTCTTCAATGAAAGAAGAAACAACAATTGCTCCGGCTCCGATTTTGATATTATTTGCAATGATAACATTTCCAAACACTTTAGATCCAGCCCCCATCATAACATTGTCACCGATGACAGGACAAGCGGACTCCTTACCATTGTTTCCTATGACATTTTCTCCATGTAAATGAAGATTCAGGCCTATTTTAGAACGGCTGTTTATAACAACATTAGAATGATAAAGTTGTAGCCCCTTAGATATATTGTAAGAAGAAAAATCAAACCCTAATCGTTCTCCTATCAAATTTTTTCTTCTTGAATAATACAAAAATAATAGGGCATTAAAAAATCTAAATCCTTCGTTAGTGTGTCTATAATAATCAGCACATCGTGAGTATTTTTGGAATTGCCATATTCTATATCGCCTATCTTTAATAAGTTTCAGTTTAAAGCGATTGACAAAAGAGCCAAATTCATAATCTTTATTGTACAAATCATATTCATATGATAGAATAGATTTGAGTTCTTTCATACTCTGTATCATATTAACCGTAATTGTTTTCTTTGCTATTTAAACAGTTTACCATTACTAAGTCATTATAGGCTACTATCCAATGGTCTCATTTTTAAATTTTACAATAGAGTAACGATTTGCAGTTGCCCAAGCACTCATTTGCATTTTTACAAGTTTAGCTCTATCCTTTGACAGCTCCATGATTGCATTAGAAAAGTCCTTGGAGTTATTTGAACAGAATATCGTGTTCTTTTCTGAACAATAATCCCTAATGCTTCCTACATCGCTACAAATCATAGCCAATCCCATGCCTAAAGATGTAACTATCACGTTACTTCCTATGGTATCTTTCATGACGTTCAATGAGATGTCAGAGAGCATCATATATTTTCTTAATGCTTCTTCACTTACGTAAGGTATTAGTTCTACATTCGCCAGACCTTCAAAATCTTTTGACATATCTAAAACTCCTTGGCAAATTATAAAATCTGTATTGGGATTAGCAGACACGACATCTTTCAACAATTTGATATTTCTCATCTGATTACCCATTGCCAACACTTTTATCCTATCATTTGTTGGTTTTTCTTCCATGGAATGAAGAATATAATACTCATCCACATAATGAAAAGAAGTCTGAATTTTCTCTGCTGAGATTCCCCTGTCTTGTAGATACTTTGTTAAAGATGAGCCAAGTGTGATTACTCTATCAATGGGATACATCCATGATTCAAGTATCCCTTGTGGAAAAGACTTATCTAATTTTTCTGGAACAAGATGTATGAAAGCTGATAATTTTACAGCAGGGAATTTCTCTTTTATCCAATATGCCAAATCATTTGTTGGATATAGTAGTTCTAGATATTCCATCAAAATAATCTCATCGCCAGGTTTTATGCATTTTGCCAATTCAGATTGGATATTCCTTTTCTGTCTTTTATAAAGGGTTAATGCGTATCTTGACTTCAGGAGATTTAGGTATCTGTTGCGTGAACGAAATTTTGAACGAAAATCCTCAATAAAAAATAATTTCACTTCATCAGGATATAGTTCTTCCATTTTCTTTCCAAGATACAACATGCCAGCATGATTGCCAGAAGTATTTATCCAATCCTGACATACTAAATATTTCATATATCTATATAATAAAATTAATTTAATATATTGGTTTTTATAAATCCCAATGACTTCATCCTTTCATTTGATAAAATATCATTTACTTGATTATAGTTTATCTTTTCAGAAAGGATATCCATATTAAAATCTTCCACTGAAGATACCTTGCGATTCGTCAAGTTTACCAATGATAATAAGCTGTCAATTCTACTATTGAATCGTCGTGGTGAAACAGTGATGAATTCTTTGTTCATATTTATAGAAAATGCTGTTCCGTGAAAAGAACTCACAACTAAAAAAGAAGCGTTATCAATTAAATGCAAAAAATCAATGGGTGATGCATAATAATAATTTTTATCGCAACATTCTATCTTATATTTAAAACCAGAATAGTAAACACCATAGATTTTCAAATCCATCTCATGAGCTATTTTTTTCGAAATCTCTGAAATTATATAATCTTGTTTTTTAGACTCCACAGAATAAACTAAAAGGTATTTCTTTTTAGGTTTCCGTTTTTTGTTAATCATCTTCTCCCAATCTATCTTAGATAACAGTAAAGTCGGATCTAATACCTGTTGTACATTTAATATACCTAATTTATTTAGAATATCGACATTAGAAAATTCTCTAACCGAAATACTATTATATGATTGTAAAAGATTTTTTATCTCTTCGGTTTCTTCTTGTGGCACTTCGCTCATTCCGAAGCTTGCCGCATATGCACACTTTTTCTTCCCTTCTGGTGCAAATGCCAGATAAAAGACTTTATCAATTCCTCTGTTATGAATAGAGTTCCATACTTGGTCACTTCCTGTCAGATAAACGTCGGCTACAGGAGGATTGGATTTTAAATCTTCAAAAGAATTGTATCTTCTCGATACTGAAAAATTATTCATTATGAACTTTTGTTCTTTTCTTTTTTGAATATATGGTGCAATACTCCAACAAAAACGAGAAATTTTGTGTAATAGATTTACAGACTTGAAAGATTCAAATAGGCTGTTCCAATATCTCCAGTGAGGTCTTTCGTAATGAACAATTTGTACTGTTCCTCCTAATTTTTCAATTATAGACGATAGAGCAAATGTTTGAAGATATGTGCCAAAATTTGGGTTATCAAATATGGTTACTAATGCTATTCTTTTCATATTGTAGGTTGATGTAATTATACATTGGTTTATTATAAATCCTCTGTCTACTTTTTAGATATTTCCTCTTTTATTGATGGGCTAAATGCAAAGTAGGAAAAAATAAAGATATACCATATTGTTGAATTAGATAAGTGAGGGTTAGTCATTCCATATCCATATATGGCTAATAACACCCAGAAAATTTGCCATTTTGTATACTTCTGACTCAACATTGAAATATGTAGTCGCAATAATAATATGACTAACACGCAGCCAAAAACAAGGCCATATTTTAGGCATATTGCAATGTAGCCATTCTCTATACCAGCCAGGCTCATGGTTATCAAAAGTCTGTCATATAACCCCATATCGCCCCAAAGGAGTTCACTGCTGGTAAGATATTTGTAAAACTCGAATGCATCAAGACGCGCAAGAGAACTCGAATCATCAAACAAGGATCCATTGCCTATATTTAGCAATCTTCCTCCTACTTCGTATTTTTCCATTAATGAAACAATACTTATAGCAACACTTCCGATTATTATAAATAAGATAAGCTTGCTTATAAAGGATTTTCTTTTTAGTTTCTCATATAGAAAAGGCAATAAGATGATTACAGTCAATATAATACCAGCCCTTGTGTTGAAGCAAAGTTGCGCCACAATACTAAGAGTTGCCAATATTAACTTTGTACGTTCTTTTAAATTGCTGAATATTATAAAGGTTGTCATAAGAAGGACAACCATTGAATTTGCTATTGGATGCCCAAATAACGCAGAACTGCGAAAGGACCACACGTCTTGGTCCTTATTGATTACACTGTAGAGACTATCATCTGCAAAATATACTTTTTGCTGTATTCTCTCTATTATACTTAATCCACATTCTAAAACAAACAAAATCAGCGTTACCACTTGAATATATTTTATATGTCTTGCAGATAGAGATTTGAAAGTTATAACAAACAAAGATGGAATCATTATAAATATTATACACTCTCGTACAAAAAGGGGTTGCCTAAGAATAATCTTAAAAATAATGATGATGAAAGAGAAAAATATCAACAATAAGGAATTTTTGTATATCTTATCTTTACACATCTTATTTTTGAAAATATAGCAAATACACCATAGGAACAATGGGCCACTAGTTGTCAACACCAGTGACGATATTCCCAAAGACGCCCCCATGAAATTATTAAACAAAATTGCTATAAGAATACAAAATAAAAAAATAATCATTACAGATATCTCCTACCTCTTTGAATATTATAAATTGATAAACTATATTGCATGCACTAAGTATATTAGTTTCTATTTAGAATTTTCTTTAAAATGAGTTTGACCCTCGTCGGTATGAGTAGTTTTATCTTTTGCTTAGTTGGTATATTCAAGGGAAACTTCTCTTTAAAATACTTTTCTACTTTCATGTCATTAATGCCACAATAAATAGTATTGCGTATATGATTTTTGCGTGTTGTTGGCTTCTTTAAATTTTCATTGTTCTCAACAGCATATTCCAAGCGACTTTCTATATAATGAAATTTTCCGAATGAATTTTCGAAAAATTTCTGTCCTTTTGAGGTGTTAATTAAAACAAGTGATACTCCTTTTGTGCTGAAAAATTCAGGATGGCATTTGTTGATACCCCAATAATCAGCAATCGTGATATCACCACATCGTTGGGTATTGGCGTATTTACATTTATAGCAACACTCTCTATATATCACGCCATCCATGAAATATTTGAAATATGGACTATATTCACTTCTCCCATATTTATATTTATATTTATATTTATATTTAATTCCACATCCCCATCCATTTTTTTTATCCCTAAAATCGAATTCCTTAATTTTAGCCCCATGTTTTTTTTCTAATAACTCAATATATTTTGCAAATAACAAAGGTGATGGTACGCCATGGCATACTAAGTCAACAAGAATTAGATTTGGATAATCTTTTTTTAAGAATGATTTAAGTCCTGCAATTTGGCAACCTGTACCACTATACAATACTAGCCTACCAGCTGCAAGTTGCTCTTTTACTTCCGTATACGTATGTTCAGTATCACTTTGCACATATTTAGAACTAAGTTGTGGTATAACCTCTTCTATCGTTTTTGCTTTTGAATGAAACACACGTAAGTTTTCATCATAACGTGCTCCGTAAACAATCCCGCCATTTTCTATTACACAAATAGCAAGTCCTGCAAAAGCACCGCCTGAAGCACTTTTATATAGTGTAAGTTCATCTTTTAGTCTTACTGCATAAGTTTTCTGGGGAATGGCGTTTTGTAAGTTGTCAATGTTCTGTGGACAACGTTTACGGCATAATCCGCATTTGATGCATTTTTCTTCGTCAATGTATGCAGTTAAAAAACCCTCATGGTCGGGTTCCATCGTAATGCAATGTTTGGGGCAAAGTTGTTCACAAGTTCTACATCCTGTACATAAATCCGTGATTGTATTTATTTTCATCCTTTTTGGTTTAAAGTGAGACGACAATAAGAATTGCTATTTGTGACAAATGAGTTTATATATGGTGTTTTACCTCCATTTTATATAAAATTTACTTTCCAGTTATTTATGGATTTTAGATTTTAATGCAGATAGCTTACTGGTTATAAATTGTCGTTCGGAGGCTGTAAGTCCTAAGTAGAATGCGCAAGTCGGCACACAGACTACACACGTTAGGCATACAAGCATGAATCTGACTAAAGTGGATGCCTCACTTAGGGCATATTGAATGCCCAAAGGTATGGTGGCAGATAGTACGCCTACAGTCAAACATGGAAAGATAACCTTCTTTACGTAATCAAACAAAATGAGTCCTATCATAGGACGAATGATAAACAACCGCACAGTGAAGGCGACGATGCATATCGCAACGTGCACCACGAATACAGAGGAGGGATTTCCTCCCATTTTAAGCACTACATAGGAGATGGGAAGTATGCTAAGCAAAATTCCACCCACAACGATTTGATAGACCTTTACTTTTCCCGTGGCAGCGGCTGACACCATCAATGGATTGGCCACGGCTTCTATAATGGTGGCACAGAGCATAAGGCGAATAAAAACTGACGTGTAGTCGGGGACTATCTTCAGCCATACGCGCAAAATCGTATCGGTTTCGATCATGACAGGCAGAGACAAGAAAAACAACAGGAAGAATGTGAATTTGGAACTGCGATAGATCAAACTGTGCATATATGCCCAATCTCCACTGGCATAAGACTTGGTAATCTGGGGATTGAGTGCCATCTGGAAGTTTTGTGAAAACTGGGTTACTGCGCTTTGTACCTGTACCGCGATGCCTCGTGCTGCATTGACCATTGGTCCGAAGAACATGTTGAGCAGGATATTGAGTCCATGAGTAAAAGTTGCATAGGCGAAACTTCCCAAAAGGTTCCAGCCAGAGAAGGCCAGCATCTCACGGAATAGCTTGGCGTCCCAAAGGAAGCGGCGATACTTGGACTCCTCGAAATGGCGGCTGCAATAAGAACCATAAACAAAGCGGATGGATAGCTGTATGAGAAACATCAACACTGCATATAGCTTCAGCTTGTCGAAATTGCCAATGACGAGCATGTAAACTATGGCCAACTTGAGCACGACTTCCAACACGGAGATATAGGCAAAAGCCGACATTTTCTCGTGTGCTATGATAGTGGCATTATAGGGTACACTCATGATCATGACCACCGCAGAGAGGATGGATAGTTGATATACCCATAAGGCTGCATCTATACGTGGGGCAGAGATGGTCATCTTCTCGTAGAAGAACCATAGACCTACGGTTTCGGCCAAGATGACAATCAACAAGGATATCAGTGCATGGATAATGACGGAGGTTGTAAATACGGTATTGAGGCACTGGCGGTCTCCTCGGCCTAGCTCGAAGGTTAGGTAGCGCTGGGTGGCTGTCGCCATGGCAGAATTGATAAAGCCGAACATGGCCACGATACCGCCTACAACATTGTAAATGCCAAAATCCTCTACGCCGAGCGTGTTTAATACGACACGCGACGTATATAGGCTTACAGCCATCATGAACAGCATTCGGAAATACAGCAGCAGGGTGTTCTTTGCTATTCGCTTATTGTTTGCAGAAGTGTTTGTCATGAGAAAATTTTGAATAAAATAAATATGGGCCTTCCGAAATTTGGAATGATAAGTATATAAGCACTCAATTTAGGGCATCCCCCTTTGAAAGGGCACTTTTCAGTGCCCTAAATCGAGTTTTGTTAATTAATCGGTTTTGAATTTAACATTAGCTGGTAGCCAAGATGATTTTGCCAGGAACCATGTTAACATAATCCCTGCACCCATTAAAGATGTTTTTGAAAAAAGTCCCGATGAAGTTCCAGACAGAACTGCCATGAAGCTTTACCGTTCCTATTATACGATGATAAGTCACGGCCATCTCAGCACCGGCATCACTGCCATAATGAAGTGAATTGTTGCGTTGGGTGGTCAGCTTCCGGATGGTCCGCTTAGCAAGGTTATTGTCTATCGGGAGTTTACCGTCATCCAGGTAGACAAAGATTTCTATCCAGAACAGATTCAGATAATTAAGAGCTTCTGTATAACACTGACTTCTATATTCTGAATCCTTCGACAGTTCACTGTCCAACAGGCTGCGCAATTCTATCAGGTATGCTTTCGTTTCCAAGCTTTGCCTTTCCCGTAACCTCTCTTCTGGAGCAAGCTCGGCTTCATCATTAATATGTTCTTTCGAGAAAAAACTCTTTAAAAGCACAAAACGATTAGAGGGATTCTCCATGAGGCAAAGCCTCGGTCTGGTACTGAAAGTAAAAACCTTTCAAGATCTTCACTGCTATACATAATTTTATAAATTTGGTGGCAGCGAAGGTAGTCATTTTAATTAATAGTCTTTTTTTGACTGCTTACGCGATAAATTCAAAACAACTTCTAAGACTAAGGTTTATTCATTCGTTCCTAATTTCTCCATGTTCTTTTGAATATATAAATGCAAATCTGAAATGATTCGATAAAATTCTGTGTAAGTTTCTTCTTTCCCCCAAGTACCGTAAATAGTTCCTATCCTTATTTTTCTATCTTGAGGTGGTAAGGGATGGTTTTCTAAGAAATTAAAAAGTGTATCAAACTGTTCATATACATTAGGTGACAAACCATCACGATGATCCTTGATGTAATTCAAATTATTTATTAAACGATTATATTCGCTATCTTGAAATATGAAGTTGGGAGCTTTGACATTGTATAATGTATCCCATTTTACTGTTGGATTGAGTATACTGTCAACTTCTATTTGATTACCAAATTGATCTACGGTATATTGCAGTATTCTTTCCCTTTTGGGTACAATCATAACTTTTACAACTCTCAGTCCACGATCTTTATATATAGAATTTACTCGATTATAAATAGGTATTTGGTTAATGAACGTTTCTTTTTCATATTCCATTCGGACTTGAGTTTTCACATTTACCGCATAAAACAATTGAGAAACGAGTACAGTGACAACAGCAATACATACACCTATTAAAATCTCAATAATCCACCTTTTTTGATACCAATGTTTTGACTGTTTTTCCATGATATTAAGTAAGTTTTGTATGTATCGTATACGCCCCAAACTTCTATGTGGATAAATTCATTCAGGCATATATAATACACCATATAGCTTTACAGGATTCATTTCCCACACATCAGCACAAACGACACGCCGTAATCTTTGTATGCTTCTGTATGTTTCAGTCTTTCCAAGCCATCTTTCAACCGCTACAGTTTTACATCCGGAAATTTCCAGTTATTGACAGAACGATGGTTGTCTCCATCATGTCTTGGCAAACATAAGCGGGCAATTTGTCATATATGTATATATCCATGGGCAGTTGCAGTATACATTCATTTTTCGAAGGTACTTTCTTGCACGTTCTGTTCCGCCTGCCGGGCGTTCGGGGCGATGAGGTTCTGGCCGCCGTTGATGATGCAGACAAACTTGGGGTCTTCCCGCTCGTGGAGCTTTTCTATCTCGCCGTGGTATTCTTCGGGAATCATCCGGCGGAGGAGGCACTTTACGTGAGCGAGGTCGGCATTGCGGTTTTCATCCAAGAACTGCTGGGCGGCGGCTATCTGCTTGAGGTAGGGAGCCCCGTTGTGTTCCTGCCGGACGGCAGAGGAAGATTGCACCCTGGCGCTGGTGAGCCTGGGCAGTTCTTCCCGGACGCATTCGATGATGGCTTCCGCTATTTTCTTTATGAACGCGCTTTTCTTCATCGGCCAAGGGTTTCAAGTGAAATGCCGGAGATGCGTAAGGCTTCCCGGTGACTTGTCCTCTTGGAATGAGTATCGGGTTCATAACAGGGTAAGTCTTTTCAGACAGGTTCAGGGACGTTTCTTGGTAAACACTCAACAGCGTTCACCCTCTTAAAAATCAAGAAGATGAACTTATGAGTATTGTAAGAATTAACAATTTAGAGTGTATTATACAGCCGTTGACATAGGAACAAGGTCGTCATAATCCTTAGGAACCGTTTTGAATTCATCGTGCGATGTTTGGGGATGAGTTTTTGAGGCATTTCCGCTTCTGTGCTGAAGAAGATAGCGGGCTATCTGATGAAAAGCAGAAACGGAAAGGAAAAAATCGCCCCAAACACATACCCTGAAGGATATCGTGACATTCTTGGTTACTTGGCCAAGTATTATTGGATACTTAGGCATTTATTATTGGATACTTTGCCATTTATTATTGGATACTTGAACAACTATCCTATGGTTGGTTTCCGGAGCTGCCTTTTGCGGCCCAGCCACGCATTGTTGATGTTTACCCGGAGGTTGTCAATGCCTTTGCCTTTTTCCAAGCGGACGAGGAAAGGCAGAAGAAGCCGGATGAATTTTTCTTTCACAATCAGTTCGCTGTCCATTTTAGGCTCGTTGGCACACATCTCGGCCACGGCTTCGCCCGCCTGTTGTGCGGTTGTGCAGGCGGCAAGGGTGGCGATGTAGGCCTGCAAGCCCTCTTCCTTTTCCAGATAGAGGGAGAGGCGGCGTTCGTCATCTGCCGTCCAAAGACGGGGCTGTGCGTCGGGAGCGGGTGTTTCGGGCTGCTCCGCACGGTAGTAGAAACGCTGCTCCGCCTTGACTGCGTTGGGCAGTATCTGGTTCGTCCCTCCATAGATGTTGATGTGGACGTTTGATGCGTTTTTTTCTTCCATCTTTTGCCGCTTTTCAAGGATTTTTCCGTCTTCCTTCAATCCGTTTTCAACCGTTATTCAACGGCTTTCAACAGAATTGTTTTCGCCCGTACGGCACCGTATCTTTGCAATGTCGAAAGGATGAAGCGCGCCGCCCGCAGACAAATAACCAAACAATGTTTAACTCTAAAAAAGAAAAAGTATGATTGACTATCCTGTTTACATGATGACCCCGACCTACAGCAAGGACGAAACACCCAAGGCGTATGCCAAGAACCAAGTGGCTGAAATCTGGACATTAGAGAAATTCGCCAAACACATCTCCGACCACAACGGCGTGTATTCGCGCGGTACGGTGAAGGGTGTCATCTCGGACATGTGTGAATGTCTTGTCGAACAGTTGCTCAACGGCAACAAAATCCAGTTGGGCGAGCTGGGCACATTCAGCATCTCCCTCAGCAGCGAAGGAGCCGAAAGCCTCGAGAAGTTTACCGCCAAGAACATCAAGGAGGTGAATATCCTCTTCACTCCGGGCGTGGACTTCGAGAACCTGATAAGCCGTGCCGACTTCAATCCGGTGGCAAGCCGCATCGCCCAAAAAGCCACGCTGAAAGCAGAGAAAGCAGGCGAGTCAACGGTGAACCTGGAAGCCGCCAAGAAAGCATCATCAAACGCTTCGGGTAACACCAATACCGGTTCTACCGGAACGGGCAGCGATGACTCGGAAGGTTCTGAAACCTTAGACTGACCCTCGTAAGGGCTGAAAACGTCTGACGGGGACTGCCGGCATCCCCGCCAGGCACATTCTTAAAGTGTATGCGATTTATCTTGTTCATTTATCTAAAAACTACACGTATGAAAACAAGTTGGAAAAAAGTGTTGCTTTACATCGTAAAGCTGGTTGAACTGCTGATTACCGGTGCCGCAGGAGGGGCATTGGGAAGCAGCCTATGAGAACCATTACCTTAATTATCGTGCACTGTTCCGCCAACCAGGCGGGCAGTGTCCTCCGCATGGCGGACATCGACCGTTATCACCGTTCGCTGGGATGGAAAGGCTGTGGGTACCACTACGTGATTCCTACGGACGGAACTGTCGAAACAGGACGGGATGAAGCCAGAGCAGGGGCACATTGCAAGAACCATAACCGTCATTCGATTGGAGTCTGCTACATTGGCGGTCTGTCTTCCGACGGAAAGCCGACGGACACAAGGACGGAAGCGCAACGCGTTGCCTTGCGCAAGTTGCTGGAACGGCTTCATCGGAAATATCCCAACGCCCTGATTTTAGGACACCGGGACTTGAATCCGCAAAAAGCGTGTCCGTGCTTTGATGTGGTGCGTGAATACCATGACCTGTAACCTCAAATGTTCTCCCTGAAAATGATGACAGCCGACACGGTTTTCACCGGCAAGCGTTGCAAAACGACCGTGACGTGAAAGCTGTCCTCATTGTTTTCCATTCTAAGAAACTGTTTTGAAAATGATACTTTGCCTACTCGTTTCCTTGTCTCCCCGTCAACTTCAAAGGAGGTCGCTTATGCTTACGCTCTTTGTCATGCTCTCCCATGAATGGCGGGCGACCGTAAGGTTTAGCGGGTAACCAAGTTCCATCATCTCGCCCAACTTCTTCAGGTTGTAATTGATGCGGTGCAGGAGGCCGTCATACTGCCTCCATTGCTCGCGCGGGGATTTTGCCGTAATGACGGGAAAGAGGAGGCTCGTGCCTTTCCGCCCGTAGCGGTCTGTTATCTCTTTCAGCACCGGTTCCCAAGGTATGGAAATCTCCTTGCCGGTGAGGTGCTGGCGGTAGGTGAGCTGTCCGTCCCTGATGTTTTTCCTTGTCAGGCGAAAAACGTCGTCGCTCCTCATGCCCTTGGTGTAGACCGTGAAGAGGAAGATGTCGCGGGCAAAAACAACCTGCTGCGATTCACCGCTCAAGTCCAAGCCACGCAGGCGTTTCACTTCTTCGAGCGTCAGCCCGTTCCGCTCTTTCTTGACGCGGTAGCTCACGTCCATGCCTTCAAAAGGGTTGCCGTCGGCGGCAAGGCCGTCATTGACGGCAAGTTTATACACCCGCTTCAAATTCCTTATGTAGAGGGAAATGGTATTGCGTCCCAGTTCCTGGTTCTTCAGCCAGGTGTGGTAGTTGCGTATCAGCAGGGCGTCGAAGTCCTTGAAGGGAATCTCGTTCTTGCCCAGATAGGCGATGAATTTCCTGAGATACATTTTCAATTTGTTCGCCGCGTCATACCGTCCCTCGTCCCGCAGTTTCTCAACACGGGAGTTGGCGTAAGCAATGAAGCCGAAACCTTCCAGCCCCTCTCCGACCCTTCCCCGTGGGGAAAGGGTAACGGCTGCCGTCTGTATGTTCTTCTGTTTGTCGTTATCCACGTTTTTACTCTGTTTTGCCTGTCTGTTACCTGTCTTGGGTGAACGGTAAATTCTTCATTTCTTACTGGTGCAGCCACACCGTCTGCAGGTACCTGCGCCATACGGAAAGGTGGTTGGTGGCGTTCAGTTCCTTGCAGATGCGGACACAAATCTGTATCAGCTTGTCTTTTGCCGCGTCTTTTTCCTGTGCTGAAGCCTTGACGGCCAGGACATCCAACGTATCTCCGCCGACCTTAAAATCCTGTACGGCCTTTACAGCTGAACTTGCATCCGTCAACACCTTATATAATGTGGGGGCATAGTTGCGGAAAGATTCGATGAGCTTTTCCGTATTTGACGTCCCGTCACGGACGGTCTCCACCGTTCCTGCGACCAGCTTCTCATTGGCTTTGCCTGCCGTCAGGAAGTATGCCTGGAGGAAACCATCCCAGTTGGCGAAGAAGATAATGTCCTGCCCCGGTTCCTCCAGCTCTTCCAGTCCTTTTCCGGCTTTCCCCACAAGGAGAGTTGGAGAGGAACCGGGAAGAAAAGCTATATGGGCATAATACGTAGTAGTAATCGTTTCGTCCTTTTGCCTGCTAGGCTGGTAGGCTTCCTCCGTAATGTCCACCTTGCGGACGATTTCCGTAAAATCCTTATGACTGAGTTGCACTTCCGTCTTGCCTTCATCCATTGCCACACCGGAAGTCGGGGTGAGGAACGGGCGCAACGTCAACTTGCTCCAGTTGGCCTTCACGTAGCCCGGATTGTCGCGCTCGTAACGCACGAGGTTGATGACGAGTTCCGCCTCCTTGCCGGTCATCTGAGCCAAACGCCGGCTTAAATCGACATCGCCTTGCGCGTGAAGGTCCTTGCAGAGCGAGACAAGCGACGGCTTGGCGGTAAGACGGTCGATCATGTCATAAAGCATCGGGAGCGTTCGATCACCATACCCGCAGGCCTGCAGGAAGCCTACGAGCAAATCCACAGCACGTCCTTTCTCCGTCCCGACGGAGAGCCTGTCGCCCTCCATGTTGTGCAGGCGAACCACGTGCAAGTCCCATGCCTTGGGACAGGAGACCGTGAGCCAACTGCCCGGTTCAACCCCCTGTACCTGAAACACCAGCCGCTTGTCGCGGCGGAAGCGGCAGATAT
>ERZ779874.1573-NODE-1573-length-21655-cov-122.286111_pt1 | contig 21655 bp, 18 predicted proteins | sample MGYA00511031_ERZ779874 | MGnify/ENA primary metagenome ERZ779874 (study PRJEB29588, sample SAMEA2156850) | human gut metagenome | biome: human gut; feature: human-associated habitat; material: faeces | place: Denmark | collected 2008/2010 ...
CCGACTTCGAAGCAAGCCAAAAGGACGGGTTCACCCTGGACAAAGCCAAGCTGGACACCGTTATCGGGAAATACAAAGTAGGTTCACTCCTGAACGTGCCACTGAGCATCGCCCAAACCAAAGAGAAATGGGCGGAAGCCATCAAGCAAATCCAGGAGCTTTCGATGAAGGAAATCGGAATTCCCTGCATCTACGGCGTAGACCAGATACACGGAACCACCTATACCCTCGGAGGCACGCTCTTCCCGCAAGGTGTGAACATGGGCGCGTCCTTCAACCGTGACTTGGTGAAGCGTGAAGCCGAAATCTCGGCGTACGAAACCAAAGCGGGATGCATCCCATGGACATACGCGCCGGTGGTCGACCTGGGAAGAGACCCACGCTGGTCGCGCATGTGGGAGAACTATGGAGAGGACTGCTACGTGAATGCGGAAATGGGCAAAGCGTCGGTCATCGGCTTCCAAGGCGAAGACCCGAACCACATCGGCAAATATAACGTAGCCGCCTGTATGAAACATTATATGGGCTATGGCGTACCGGTATCAGGCAAAGACCGTACACCTTCCTCTATCTCACGGAGTGACATGCGCGAAAAGCATTTTGCGCCTTATCTTGCCGCTATCCGCCAAGGAGCGTTGAGCGTCATGGTCAACTCGGGCGTGGACAACGGTATGCCCTTCCATGCCAACAAGGAATACCTCACCCACTGGCTGAAAGAAGACCTGAACTGGGACGGGCTGGTAGTGACCGACTGGGCGGACATCAATAACCTCTGCACGCGCGACCACATAGCCGCTACCAAGAAAGAAGCCATCAAAATCGCCATCAATGCCGGTATCGACATGTCAATGGTGCCCTACGAAGTGAGCTTCTGCGATTACTTGAAGGAGTTGGTAGAAGAAGGTGAAGTACCCATGAGCCGCATCGATGACGCCGTGGCACGCGTGTTGCGCCTGAAATACCGCCTCGGACTCTTCGACAAGCCTTATTGGAGCACCGAAGACTATCCGAAGTTCGGCTCGGAAGAGTTCGCCCAAGTGGCTCTCCAAGCCGCCGAAGAATCGGAAGTATTGCTCAAGAACGAAGGGGGCATCCTTCCGCTTGCCAAAGGAATGAAAATACTGCTTGCCGGACCGAACGCCAACTCCATGCGGTGCCTGAACGGAGGCTGGTCGTATAGCTGGCAGGGACACCGTGCCGATGAATGTGCCCAGGCATACAACACCATCTACGAAGCCCTGTGCAACAAGTTCGGAAAGGAGAACATCCTCTACGAACCGGGCGTGACTTACGCTCCCTACAAGAACGACAATTGGTGGGAAGAGAATGTACCGGAGATAGAGAAATCCGTAGCCGCCGCTCAAAATGCCGATGTCATCATCGCTTGCATCGGCGAGAATTCCTATTGCGAGACTCCGGGAAACCTGACCGACCTGAACCTCTCCGCAAACCAGCAGGACCTGGTAAAGGCATTGGCCGAGACCGGGAAACCTGTCATCCTGATTCTGAACGAAGGACGTCCGCGTCTCATCAAGGACATCGAGCCGCTGGCTAAAGCCGTAATAAACATAATGCTTCCGGGCAATTACGGGGGAGATGCCTTGGCAAACCTGCTTGCCGGAGATGCCAATTTCAGTGCGAAAATGCCCTATACCTATCCGAGACACATCAATGCCCTTGCTACCTACGACTACAAGCCGTGCGAAAACATCGGCCAAATGAGCGGGAACTACAATTATGACTCGGTTATGGATATCCAATGGCCTTTCGGATTCGGCCTGAGCTATACTACCTATAAATACAGCAACCTGAAGGTAGACAAAGCCCAATTCACCGCCGATGACGAACTGACCTTCACCGTAGATGTGACCAACACGGGAAGCGTGGCAGGCAAGGAAAGCGTATTGCTTTACTCGAAAGACCTGATGGCAAGCAGCACGCCCGACAACATCCGCCTACGCAACTTCGAGAAGATTTCCCTGAATCCGGGCGAAACCAAGACCGTCACGATGAAATTGAAAGGAAGCGACCTGGCTTTCGTCAACTATTACGGGCAATGGACGCTGGAAAAAGGCGACTTCAAAGTGAAGTGCGGCGACCAGTGGATTGACCTGCAATGCACACAAACCAAGGTGTGGGATACCCCTAACCGATAAACTATAATCGAACACAAAGGCACGGAGACACGGAGAAAAAAATAAAAAACTCTGCGTCTCCGTGTCTTTGTGTTTAAATAAATCGTATCTTTGGCAAAACATTAATCAAAAACATCATATCATGATAACATTCCCTAACGCCAAAATAAACTTAGGCCTCAACGTCGTAGAAAAACGTGCCGACGGATACCATAATATCGAAACCGTCTTTTATCCGATTAACCTGCAAGATGCGCTCGAAGTGAACCGGCTGGAGAACGGAAGCGAGCCTTTCCGCCTTTCTGTCAAAGGCACCCTGCTTGATGGAGCGCCCGAAGATAATCTTGTAGTAAAAGCCTATCTCTTGCTTCGCGAGAAATACCATCTGCCCCCTGTAGACATTCATTTATACAAACACATCCCTACCGGAGCCGGATTGGGAGGAGGTTCAGCCGACGGAGCTTTCATGATTAAACTATTGAACGAAAAATTCCAAATCGGACTGACCGTGCAGGAAATGGAAGAATACGCCGCACACATCGGAGCCGATTGCGCTTTCTTTGTGCGCAACCAACCCGTATTTGCCACCGGCATCGGAAATATCTTCGAACCTGTCAGTTGCTCACTTGCCGATTACCGGCTGGTATTGGTCAAGCCGGAAAACGCAATTTCAACAAGCGAAGCCTATAGTCGCATCAAGCCACATTATCCGGAGAAATCGGTGAAAGAAATCATCCGTCAGCCCGTAGAGACTTGGAAAGACGAATTAAGAAACGATTTTGAAGAATCGGTATTCGCCCTCTATCCCGAAATAGCCGCCATCAAAGACAAAATGTACGACTTGGGAGCCGTATATGCTTCGATGACCGGTTCCGGCTCAGCCGTCTATGGTATCTTCCGCGAACGGATTGAAAACGTCGATGCTATCTTCAGCGGATACTTCTGCCGCCAGAGGGAAATGATTTGATTTTTTATCAGAAAACCAAACCATGACCGACCCCAATATCCATCGTTTCGCATCTTCTGTTGAGGGCATACCCTTCCCTTCAGGTTTCACATACCCGTTTCATTACACCCCACATCCATTGGTGCAGACGGCGGCACACGAAGTGCGGGCTTATCTCCGCACTCGTCCCGAATGGGAAGAAGAACTGAAGAAAGGGAAGATGTTTGGTGTGCTTCTGATAGAAGATACGGAAGGATATGTAGGCTATTTGGCGGCTTTCTCCGGAAATCTTGACGGAAGCAACCTACACCGTGGGTTCGTACCTCCGGTGTATGACCTTTTGTGTCCGGACGGTTTCTTCAAGCAAGAGGAAAGTGAGATATCCGCCATCAACCGACGCATCGAATTGCTGGAAACAGACGAAGATTATCTGCACCTGCAACGCACATACCAAATCGGTGCGGAAGCCCGTCGGACGATATTGGCAAAAGCCAAAGAGGAAATGAAACAAGCCAAATCGTTGCGTGAAGAAAAGCGGAAGAAAGGGATTTCGCCCGAAGAAGAAGTCGCACTCATCAAGGAAAGCCAGTTCCAAAAAGCCGAATACAAACGCTTGGAGAAAAGGCTGAAAGCGCAGGAAGAAGAACAGAAAAACTCGCTTGTGGTGTTCGAGAATCAGATACAAACCCTGAAACATGAACGGAAAAACCGCTCAGCAGCACTCCAGCAACGCTTGTTCCGCCAATTCCGGATGCTCAATGCGCGAGGGGAGATGAAAGACCTGTGTCAAATCTTTCGCGACACTCCGCAAGGTGTTCCTCCTGCCGGAGCAGGCGAATGTGCTTTGCCCAAGCTCCTGCAATACGCTTACCTGCACGGGCTTCACCCGCTGGCGATGGGCGAGTTTTGGATAGGACAATCGCCCAAAGAGGAGCTCCGACGCGAGGGGAATTTCTACCCTTCGTGCAAAAGCAAGTGTGAACCTATTTTGAAACACATGCTGATAGGACTGGAAGTAGAGCCCAACCCGTTAGAAAAGATCCATCAGGAGACCGGAGAACTGGAAATCGTGTACGAGGACGAATGGTTGGTTGTGGTAAACAAACCCTGTGGCATGTTATCCGCTCCCGGCAAACTTACATCTGACTCGGTTTACACCCGCCTACGGGAAAAATATCCTGATGCCACCGGACCACTCATCGTCCATCGCCTTGATATGGCTACATCGGGATTGCTTTTAGCGGCAAAGACCAAAGAAATACATCAGGCACTACAAGCGATGTTCACTTCCCGTCAGGTACAAAAGCGCTATACCGCCCTATTGGAAGGCATCGTAGAGAAAGACGAAGGCATCATCGACCTGCCTATCTGTCCGGATTATCCCAACCGCCCACGCCAAATGGTACATCCCACACACGGAAAACCAGCCATTACCCGTTACAAAGTGCTTGAACGGAAAGACGGGAAAACCCTTGTCTCATTCTATCCCCTCACCGGGCGTACCCATCAGCTACGCGTTCACGCCGCCCATCCCGACGGGCTGGATTGTCCTATCGCAGGCGATGAGCTCTATGGCAAGAAAGCCGACCGCCTCTATCTCCATGCCGCCGAACTCTCGTTTATTCATCCCGCCACACATCAACGGCTTGTTGTCCGAATAGAAGCGGACTTTGCACAATACTTTCAAGTTTGCACAAACATCCCCATTGTGGAAAATAATCTTTTTTCCAATAGAGGATAATCATTTCCGGCACGGAAGGAAGCATCATTTAGATGCATTTGCCTTGTAATTTTCAGGAACAAAATAGGATTTTTCCATTTTTTTCCGTTTATTTGTACCATTAAGCTCTCATCTTATGAAAACCATCAAAATAGAAACAGCTGTATGCGTCTGCACCTATGCAGAACTGAATGAAGAAGACCGCCGGGTGGTTGATGCAGCCAAAGAAGCTACCTCCCGCAGCTATGCTCCTTATTCACACTTTGCCGTAGGAGCGGCGGCTTTATTGGGAAACGGTATTGTTGTCACAGGTTCAAATCAGGAAAATGCGGCTTATCCGTCAGGCACGTGTGCCGAACGTACCACATTGTTTTATGCCAACTCGCAATATCCCGACCAGCCTGTAAAGACATTGGCGATAGCCGCCCGTAATGCTTCCGGATTTCTTGAATCACCCATTCCTCCTTGCGGAGCTTGCCGACAAGTCTTGTTGGAAACCGAACGCCGCTACAATTGCCCGATGCGGATTCTGCTTTATAGTGAAAAAAATATTTATTGCTTGGAAGGAGTAAAAAGCCTGCTCCCACTCTCTTTTGGTGCGGAATACTTATAAAAAAGAATGAAGAATGAAGAATATTGATTCACGTATTCTTCATTCTTCATTTTTCATTCAGAAGCTGTTTTGAATTTATCGTGCGATGATTTGGGATGAGTTTTTGAGGCATTTTCGCTTCTGTGATGAGGAAGATAGCGGGCTATCTGACGAAGAACAGGAGCGAAAAGGACCAAAAAATCGCCCAAAGCACACACGAAAACGGATACATCAAGCCAAGAAAAACTTTTTGGAGAAATTCAAAACAGCTTCTCAATATGATTTTCAATTATCGCCATACATCCGGGCACGCATCTCGCGGATGTGGTCGGATGCGATATATTCGTCATATTCCATCATCTTATCGATGATACCATTCGGAGTCAGTTCTATAATACGATTTGCTACCGTTTCGATAAACTCGTGGTCGTGCGAAGCAAAAAGGACATTCCCTTTATAAATCTTCAGATTATTATTGAACGCTTGGATGGATTCCAAATCCAAATGGTTGGTCGGCGTATCCAGAATCAGGCAGTTAGCGTTTCGAAGCTGCATACGGGCAATCATACACCGCATTTTCTCACCTCCCGAAAGTACATTGACTTTTTTCAGCACCTCTTCGCCAGAGAAAAGCATACGTCCCAAGAAGCTCTTCATATAAACCTCGTTTCCTTCACCATACTGGCTCAACCAGTCTACCAGATTCAGGTCGCTATTGAAAAAGCTACTGTTATCCAAAGGCAGATATGCAGTAGTTATCGTCACACCCCAATTATAATGCCCCGCCTGCGCTTTCCGGTTTCCGTTAATGATTTCGAATAAAGCAGTCATCGCACGCGGGTCGCGGCTCAAGAATACAATCTTATCCCCTTTCTCTACATTGAAATTTACATCGTTGAACAACACCGTTCCGTCTTCGGTCACGGCACGCAACCCCGACACTTCCAATATCTGATTGCCAGGCTCACGATCCATTGTAAATATAATGCCCGGATATTTACGCGAGGAGGGTTTGATTTCGTCCACATTCAACTTTTCCAACATCTTCTTGCGGCTGGTAGTCTGCTTCGACTTGGCTACGTTGGCAGAGAAACGACGGATAAATTCTTCCAATTCCTTACGTTTCTCTTCCGCCTTCGCTTTCTGGTTTTGTTGCTGGCGCAATGCCAATTGACTCGATTCATACCAGAAGCTATAATTACCAGCAAACAAATTCACCTTACCGAAATCTATATCTACCGTATGTGTACAAACCGAATCAAGGAAATGACGGTCATGGCTCACTACCAACACCGTATGTTCAAAATCAGCAAGATAATTCTCCAGCCACGTCACGGTATCCATATCCAAATCATTGGTAGGCTCGTCAAGCAACAGATTATCCGGATTTCCGAACAGTGCCTGAGCCAGCATTACCCGCACTTTCTCTTTCCCGCTCAAGTCACCCATCAACATAAAATGCTTATCTTCCTTTATGCCCAATCCGCTTAGCAAGATAGCTGCATCACTTTCGGCATTCCATCCTTCCAGCTCGGCAAACTTCTCCTCCAGCTCTGCCGCCTTCAGTCCATCTTCGTCCGTAAAATCGGCCTTCGCATACAATGCTTCGCGCTGCTTCATGATATCCCATAATACGGAATGTCCCATCAATACCGTATCAAGTACAGTATGAGCATCAAACTTAAAGTGATCCTGGCTCAATACCGAAAGACGCTCACCCGGTCCCAGTGTCACACTTCCTTTCGTAGGCTCCAATTCACCCGAAATGACTTTCAGGAAAGTAGACTTCCCGGCACCATTGGCACCGATAATACCATAAATATTCCCATTAGTGAACTTGATATTCACATCATTATACAATACTCTCTTACCAAATTGAACGGCAACATTTGAAACTGTTATCATTTTCTTACTATACCTATTATTATATGAATTTGGGCACAAAGATAGGAAAAAAAGACGAACAAGCCGCATTAATTCTGTCAGTCTGACAAAAATTCACTACCTTTGTACCCGCCTTTCCTACTTTCCGTCTTTAGGCACGGATTTTGTAGGGACACATGAAAGAACAATAAAAACACAATATAACCATGAGCAAAGAAAATCATCACGAAGAAGAAGTAAAGCAGAATGAAGCGGCTCAGGCAGCAGAGCCTCAAACAGAAAAAACTGCTGAAACTGCTGAAGAACAAGAGTTGACAAGCGAAGAAAAGCTACAGAAAGAGCTGGATGCAGCCAATCAAGCTCTTGAAGAGCAAAAAGACAAATACCTGCGTCTATCTGCTGAATTCGACAACTACCGCAAACGCACGATGAAAGAAAAAGCCGAACTTATCAAAAACGGCGGTGAAAAAACCATCAGTGCCATACTTCCGATATTAGACGATATGGAACGTGCGCTGCAAAACGCACAAAAAGCGGAGGACATACAAGCGGTATGTGAAGGTATTGGATTGATTTCGCAAAAATTCCAAAAGGTACTCGCACAGGAAGGACTCCAAAGAATGGAACCGGTAGGAAAAGACTTTGATACCGATTTCCACGAAGCCATCGCATTGGTTCCGGCTCCTGCCGAAGACCAGAAAGGGAAAGTGCTGGACTGCATACAGACTGGCTATACACTGAACGATAAAGTAATCCGCCACGCAAAAGTTGTTGTTGCACAATAATTAAAAGGTTGATTGATTATGGCAAAAAGAGACTACTACGAAGTATTAGGGGTTGAGAAGTCAGCCTCTGCAGACGAAATAAAGAAAGCATACCGTAAGAAAGCGATTCAGTATCACCCGGACCGGAATCCCGGCGACAAAGAAGCTGAAGAGAAATTCAAGGAAGCCGCAGAGGCATACGAAGTGTTGAGCAATCCCGATAAACGTGCCCGTTATGACCAGTTCGGCTTTGCCGGAGTAGACGGGGCTGCAGGCGGAGGAGGCTTCGGAGGCTTCAGTGGCGGTATGTCCATGGATGATATTTTCTCCATGTTCGGCGATATATTCGGCGGAAGAGGAGGATTCGGAGGCTTCAGCGGAGGAAACCAGCCACGCCAACGCCGTTATAGAGGTTCAGATTTGCGCGTAAAAGTCAAACTGACACTGAAAGAAATATCCACAGGCGTGGAAAAGAAATTCAAACTGAAAAAATACGTTCAATGTAGCCACTGCCATGGTACAGGAGCCGAAGGAAATAGTGGAACTGAAACTTGTCCTACGTGTCACGGAACAGGAAGCATAACCCGTACCCAACAAAGTATCTTCGGCATGATGCAGACCCAAACCGTATGCCCGCAGTGCGGCGGTGAAGGCAAAATCATTAAAAACAAATGTAAGGAATGTGACGGCGAAGGCATCGTATACGGCGAAGAAATAGTAAGCGTAAAGATTCCGGCCGGTGTAGCGGAAGGTATGCAAGTCACAATCAACGGAAAAGGCAATGCCGGTAAACACAATGGCGTACCGGGTGATTTGTTGGTTTTGGTAGAAGAAGAAAAACACCCCGAACTGATACGTGATGAAAGTGACTTGATTTACAATCTTTTGTTGAGCGTTCCTACAGCAGCCTTAGGAGGCACGGTGGAAATACCTACCATCGATGGTAAAGCCAAAATAAAAATCGAACCTGGAACACAACCAGGCAAAGTATTGCGTCTGCGCGGCAAAGGACTCCCTAAAATCAACAGTTACGGGTATAACACTGGTACAGGTGACTTACTGGTCAATGTCAGCATATACATTCCCGAAAAACTGAATAAAGAAGAACGCCAAGCATTAGAAAAATGGCAAGAATCGGAAAGCTTCAAACCTAACATGACACTGAAAGAGAAAATCTTCAAGAAATTCAGAAGCTTATTCGAATAATAAATGCGCGTAGAAACATACAATGAATGTTCGCACGCTGCCAATAAGAGGATTGCCAAACGAAGCTATCTTCTATTGCCGTTTTATCTAATTGAAACGGCCTATGGATATAACTGAACCGGCAAATAAGTATCCATCTTTCTTGAAACTGAATGGAGAGTGGTAAATTGCAGATGCGGATATTCTCACAAAACATCTTATCATAATCAAATCAAGCTGAACACAGAGACACGGCAGCGCGGAGTTTTTTCTTCGCGCCTCTGTATTTTTATTATAGGAAGGAGTAAAATGATGAAAACGAAAGATATTCCAATTCTGCTTCTGACCGGCTATCTGGGAAGCGGAAAGACAACATTGGTAAACCGCATCCTGTCTAACAAACAAGGCATCAAGTTTGCTGTTATCGTAAACGACTTGGGCGAAGTAAACATTGATGCCGACTTAATACAAAAAGGAGGCATCGTAAATAAAAAAGACGACAGTTTGGTATCACTCCAGAACGGATGCATCTGCTGTACCCTGAAAACCGACTTGATAGACCAACTCTTCGGATTAGTAAAAAGTCAACGATTTGATTACATCGTTATCGAAGCAAGCGGTATTTGCGAACCAGAACCCATCGCGCAAACCATCTGTTCCATACCTTCGTTAGGAGGAGCTTATACCCAATATGGTGTATGCCGTTTAGATTGCATCACTACGGTAGTAGACGCCCTGCGTATGCAAGATGAATTTGCGTGCGGAGATAATCTTACCCGCAAGAACATCGACGAAGAAGATATCGAGAACCTTATTATCCAGCAAATTGAATTCTGCAACCTCATTCTGTTGAACAAAGCTTCCGAGGTAAAGCCCGAAGAACTGGACCGCATCAAGCAAATCATCCGCACCATTCAGCCGGCGGCTGAAATCATCGAATGTGACTATGGCAATGTAAATCTTGACAAACTACTGAATACACATTCATTCGATTTCGAACGTGTAGCCACTTCGGCCGGATGGATCAGAGGCATTGAACGCGCGGTGACTGAAGAAGAAGAACGCGAAGCGCATGTACATACTGCCGGCCCGCATCACCATGAGAACGAAGAAGAACATCACCATCACGAACACCACCATCATCACGATGAAGGAGAGGCGGAAGAATACGGTATCAGTACTTTTGTATACTACCGCCGTCCGGCATTCGACATTCATAAACTGGACCACTACATTGCGACCAAATGGCCCAAAAACATTATCCGCACCAAAGGGGTATGTTACTTCAGCCACAATCACGACATGTCTTATCTCTTTGAACAAGCAGGAAGACAAAAACTACTGAAAGAAGCGGGATTATGGTATGCCACCGCCCCCGAAGAAGACCTCGTCAAACTGATGGTGCAGGAACCCGGACTCATGCGTGATTGGGATGAGAAATACGGAGACCGCATGATTAAACTCGTCTTTATCGGGCAACATCTCGACAAAGAACAAATCACACACGACCTGGACGAATGTCTGGAATAATTTTTCCACCCCAAAACCAACCTAATTTTCTATATGGAAATAACAAGTGCTAAATTCGTAACAAGCAATTCGCGGGCAGATATGTGCCCGAAGAGCGATTTGCCCGAATATGCGTTCATCGGACGTTCCAACGTGGGTAAATCCAGCCTGATTAATATGCTGACCAATAATTCCAAACTGGCAATGACCTCGTCTACACCCGGAAAGACCTTGCTGATTAACCATTTCATGATTAACAACGCATGGTATCTGGTCGACTTGCCAGGATACGGATATGCGCAACGCGGAAAAAAAGTAATGGAAAGCATCAAAAACCTTATCCAACATTACGTTTTGGAACGCACACAGATGACATGTTTGTTTGTATTGATAGACAGTCGGTTAGAACCACAGAAAATTGATTTGGAATTCATCGGATGGTTGGGTGAAAACGGTATACCTTTTGCATTGGTATTCACTAAGGCCGATAAACAAAGCACATCGAAAACCCAGCAAAACGTGAATCGGTTTCTCGATACAATGAAAGAACAATGGGAAGAACTCCCCCCCCACTTCATCACATCGGCCGAAAAAAAGACAGGTAGAAAAGAACTTCTTGACTATATCGACTCTATTAACCGTTCCCTGTAAAATCTGATATGTATATCATTACCGCAGAAGTGCTTTCATGCTTCCGCGATAATGATACACTAAAAGCCTGTCGTTTAGAAGCTGTTTTGAATTTCTCCAAAAAGTTTTTCTTGGCTTGATGTATCCGTTTTCGTGTGTGCTTTGGGCGATTTTTTGGTCCTTTTCGCTCCTGTTCTTCGTCAGATAGCCCGCTATCTTCCTCATCACAGAAGCGAAAATGCCTCAAAAACTCATCCCAAATCATCGCACGATAAATTCAAAACAGCTTCTTAAACTTTCTCTGGTTTATATCGAGAATTGTTTTCAAGGATGTTTTTCTGGTTTTATGGGGAAGATAGCAGACTTATCATACTACTTTATCATACTACTTCAAAGAGGCTCTAAAACTATCCTTCTATTTCGCTCAATTCTAACCAGCGCAGCGTCTTTTCATCCAACTCTTTATCAAGAACAGGAAGACGTTTCGATTTCTCGGTCAGTTCTTCTACTCCTAATGTCCCGCTACAAAGCGCCGCTTCTATCGTTTTTTTCTCATCTTCCAAAGTGGCAATCTCTTGCTCCAATTGCTCAAATTCTTTTTTCTCCTTAAACGTCATGCGGCGTTTGCCTTCCGGACGTTCCCTACGGGCAGGCTTTTCCTTTTTCGATTGTGGAACATTCTCTTTTTCAAAATCAGCTTTCGCTGCTTTCCATTCACGATAATCAGTATAATTGCCGGGAAAATCACGAATGTCACCTTGCCCGTTAAAGACCAATAAATGGTCTACTACCTTATCCATAAAATAACGGTCGTGGCTTACCACGATAACACATCCCTTAAAACTTTGCAAATATTCTTCCAGCACTTGCAACGTCACGATGTCAAGATCGTTGGTCGGTTCGTCCAGCACCAAGAAGTTAGGATTCTTCATCAAAATCATACACAGATACAGCCTACGGCGTTCACCGCCGCTCAACTTATATACGTAGCTATGCTGCTTTTCGGGCGAAAAAAGGAAATGTTGCAAAAATTGAGAAGCCGTAAGCCGCTTGCCATTCCCCAATTCTATCACTTCGGCTACCGACGTAATGACATCAATCACTTTCATCTGTTCATCAAACTTCAGCCCCTCTTGCGAATAATAGCCGAAACGTACAGTCTCGCCGATATCAAGTGTCCCGCTGTCAGGCTTTTCCAATCCCATCAGGATTTTAATGAAAGTCGACTTGCCTGTACCGTTATTGCCTATGATACCCATTTTCTCGTAACGGGCAAAAACATACGAAAAGTCATCCAATATCGTAAGATTGCCAAAGTGCTTGCACAAATGGTCTGCCTCAAAAATCTTCGACCCGATATAAGATGCCTTTACATCCAGTTTTACGTTGGTGTCGTAAGTACGCCGTTTGGCAACTTTTTCCAACTCATAAAAAGCTTCTTCCCGATAACGGGCCTTATGCCCGCGTGCCTGAGGCATACGGCGCATCCATTCCAGTTCGGTACGATAAAGATTGTTCGCACGAGCTACCTCGGCATTGGCGGCATCGATACGTTCCTGACGCTTTTCCAAATAATAACTGTAATTGCCTTTATACGAATACAACCCACAACCATCTATTTCCATGATTTCAGAACATACACGGTCCAGGAAATAACGGTCGTGCGTTACCATAAGCAGGCTTAGTTTCGAACGTCCTAAATATCCTTCCAGCCATTCGGTCATCTCTAAGTCCAAATGGTTGGTAGGTTCATCTAAAATCAACAGGTCGGGGTCTGTAATCAAGACATTGGCAAGAGCCACACGCTTCAGCTGCCCACCGGATAGATGCTTAACCTGTTGATTAAAGTCGCATATTTTCAGTTGCGAAAGAATTTGCTTGACTTTCCGTTCATAATCCCATGCCTTTTCGTGTTCCATCCGCTCCAGCAGCGTATCCAATCCCGGATGTCCCGGCGTAGCCATACACCGCTCATATTCCTTGATGACTTCGGTCACGGCATTGCCTTGCGAAAAACAGGCTTCGAGTACAGACAACTCTTCCGGATAAACCGGACTTTGCTCCAAATAGCCTACCCGCAAATCACGCCGATAAGTAATCTGTCCCTCGTCATATCCTTCCTTTCCCGCCAATATATTCAATAAGGTAGTCTTCCCGCTTCCGTTCTTGGCTATCAGTCCGACACGCTGGCCTTGAGCTATGCCAAACGAGATGCCTTTAAACAACAACAGGTCACCAAACGATTTCGTTAAGTTTTCTACTTGTAAATAAGAGACCATAATTCAAAATGTAAAATTAAAAAATAAAGAGCGGTACCTTTTTCAAAGCGTACGCTCCACTTCGGCACGGATACGCAAATATTCGTCATTCAGGTTACAAGGTTTTCCGTTGCTCACAGCGTTCCATATAAATTTTGTTGGATACACCACTACATCCGTATCAGCAAAACGTAAAGCGGGGTATTCTTGCTTTCCGTCAATAACTGTCACCCAGTCCATTCCATCCATCTCGTTAATCAATATCGTTCCGAACGCAATGCCAAAACTTTCCCATACCTGCCGCTGTTCAGTCTTGAAACGCCCGCAGTCTATCACCTGCTGAATGCGGTTGATATCCTCTTCACAACCCGTAAAGTCTTTAGCCAGCTGCTTCTTGATAGTCGATACCGCCCAATCGTAAGCTTCATTGATGGTTTCGATTTCAAGCACCCTGACAGGTATCACGGCCTTCCAAGGTTTTTCATTCATCTGGCGTATCCGGAGCGATGCGACAATCTCTTCAGCCGTCTTGACACCTTCTCCCTTTGCTACCGTAAACGAGCATTCCACCAACACATCATCCTGTCCCGTTATCCAGAAATGCGTTGTGTACCAGTTTCCTTTTTCCTGAAAGCTCTCAGCCCAATACACACATTTCCAATTTCCACACTGCACGGGTTTTGCCCCACGGGTCTGTTTCAATTCATCATCCATGCCCGCCTTCGCATATCCACGGTTATCACCCCGATAAGCCGAAATACGGAAGTTGCCCGTCCACTTGTCCGGATTATAAAACAAGAAACTTTCCTCAGTATCTTCAAACTCGCGCCAATCGGAAGGATATTCTAACGAAAACCACGAACCGGGCGAAATATACATTCTCTTATTCTTTTCCATGATGCTATATTGTTTTTAGTATGACTGTGTACGCACTTTGCCAATCCGGCCGCATGAAAAACGCAGTAGTACTTACTTTGCCGATGAAGTATATATCCATGGGCGGATGCAGTATATATCCAACCGCCCATGCAGTATATATTCATTTTTCAGGGGTATATATTGGCTGAATGCGGACACTCATCTTGTTTTTCTTATTTTCCTATCGGTTGTATTTGGGCACGTGTTACCTTGTCTATCTCCAAAAACATATAATTCACTTTACCCGAATGAATCAACGGCTCATTCTCTTGATAAATACGGGTGGCATACTCTTTCGATTTTTCAAAGACCAATCGCGACATACTCTCCTGCGACTTGCCTGCCATGGTCGAATCGAGCTTCTCTTCTGGAAAGAAATCATCTAAATTGACGTCTCCTATCATCGAAGTTTCCAAGAAATGAATATGCTGGTGCATACGGTCGGTATAGTAACCTACAAACATGTGCTTGGGCGTACGCACCAAGATAGGATTAATGTTAATGGCTTTCAATAACGAAGCAAACAACACGCTCCCGTCTACACAGTTGATTTGCGCCGAAGCCAGCGCATCATCAAACGTACGCACCCGTTGCGAAAACACTACATTCGAAGACAAACTGGTATTGCTGATGGAACTATACTTGAATCCTCGCTTTTGCAACACATACCACAAAGCATAGACCTGCTTGTCGACCACATCACTGCTTTTGCTTTGGTATCCCCAAAAGCGGTTGACGATACGTGTGTCCAACGCTTCCCGCAAAATCACATCAATATTCGGATTATCTTCGTTTACGTATGCCGCGAAAAACTTGCCCGTATCGTGAAACTTCATCCGGCTATCTACATATCCCAACAAACATTCGTTGACGCTGCGCACCGAAAAAGTACGCACATTGCTGCCTAACTCATGATTGTTCAGCCTGACCGATACAGACACCGTCAACGGAACAGGCTGCGTATGCTCGCGCAACGTCTCAAACTTCCAAACGATATCGGGAAAAACCAAATATTCTTTCCGCGCTTCAGGCAATATGAACTCAGAAACCGAACGCGAGAAAAAAGGAGTCTCTTCTACTTCAATTCGCAACTTACTGTTCGCATGCGTATTTTTAATACGAATGCCGATACACGACTTCGGATCACCTATATAATCGGTATCGGAAGGAAGGATAAGCTCGGCATCGGTTGTAGCGGTAGAAAGAATCGTCACCGGAAAGATATTTCCACCCAATTCGTCTGTTATTTCGAAATCAGAACGAAAAGGCTCATAACGGTAAACATACCCCACCGATGCCAATACGATGATTCCAGCCAACACATACGTAGCGAGCTTCCATTTATTCCTTACTTGGAACCACAAATTCCGGATTTTCATATTCAAACTTACAAAAGGATTCGCCATACGGCCTGCCGCCCGACATCGTTACCTGGTTTTATCAGGCTACAGGCGTATGGCGGACGATACAATTACCGCACAGCGATGCACTCGATTTCTACCAGTGCGCCTTTCGGCAATGCTTTAACGGCTACAGCGGAGCGGGCCGGATAGTCACCTTCAAAATACTTGGCATACACACCGTTCATTTCAGCAAACAGAGCCATATCAGACAAGAACACCGTAGTTTTCACGATATTAGCTGTTGCCAGTCCAGCTTCCGCCAGAATGCTTTTGATGTTCTCGAACGACTGAGTCGTCTGCTCGGCTACACCGCCCGGAGCAAATTCGCCCGTTGCCGGATCTACCGGAAGCTGTCCAGATACAAAAACCATTCCGTTTGCCTCAATGGCCTGGCTGTAAGGGCCGATGGCTGCAGGAGCCTTCGCTGTAAAAATCACTTTCTTCATTGTTACAATAAATTAATTGATAAATAGTAAACTTCAAGCAGAACCCCCAACCCGGTATCCTCACCCAAGCATCCACCGGCTCACCCGAAAGTAACATAAACATACTTCGGTAACCTTTCGCCGTTTCTGCGACAAGAATAACCCGATTATGCGTTTCCGCTCACAAATCCACCGCTAAATTAGCACTTTTCCGCCAATCTGCGGAAGTATTCAAAAAAAAATTAACGAAAACTTAGAGCATATTGAAAAAAATGCCTATTTTTGTCGTGTCAATACGTGAGACGGGCAAAAACGTATTTGCGTGCTCACTTCAAAACAGAATCAAAAACTAATCATTAAATCCGTAATTATTGACAAGCGTAACAAAAGATGGCGCACATCCTCCAAGATGAATGCATCGCATTAAATACGCTTACAAGCATTACACAATTCATTACAACCTATACTTATGTATAACATTATTCAATTAAACGACAAAGATTTGTCCGAATTGCAACAGATTGCCAAAGAGTTGGGACTGAACAAGACCAGCGATATGCCTAAAGAAGAACTGGTATACCGCATTTTGGACGAACAAGCTATCGTAGGGGCTACAAAAAAAGCCACAACAGCAAAAACAAATGAAGAAAGAAAAGAAGGACAGCCTCGTAAACGTTCGCGCATCAGCGTAAAAAAGGAAGGGGACATCGTTTATACCGCCACAAAAGACAAGGCACAAAAACTGGAGGCAAACACTCCGCCGCTCCCGGTACCAGCTCCTTTATTCAAGACCGAACCGGCAGCTGCCACCACAGAAACTACCGAGCCGGCCAATAACACGCAGCCGGCGAAAACAGAAGAAAAGCCTAAAGCCAAGCGAGGCAGGAAACCGGGAAGCAAAAACAAAGCAACGATAGAAAAAGAACGGGCACAAAAAGCTGTCGAAACAGCGACACTGGCCTTTGCTGATTTGCCCAACGATGAAACAGAAGAACTCCCCGCACCCGACCTGACAGGCGGCGAAGATTTCATTGCCATCGAAGACCTGCCTTCTGAAAAAATAGAGCTGCCGTCCGAATTGCTCGGCAAATTCGAAGCCACCAAAATGGAACAATCGCCCGTAGAAAAAGAAAACAAGCCAAACAACAACCGTTACCAACAACGACAGCAACGCTACAATAACCGGCAAGCCAACGGGCGGCAACAAAATCAAAATTCAAACCAGCCAGCGGCAAATGCCCCAGACAACCAACCGGCTCCTGCTCCCGAAGCACAACCGGCCAAACCGGCAGAAAAGCCATACGAATTTGATGACATCCTGAAAGGGTCGGGCGTCCTGGAAATCATGCCAGACGGCTACGGCTTCCTCCGTTCATCCGATTACAATTATCTTTCTTCACCTGATGACATTTATGTATCTCAATCGCAAATCAAATTATTCGGGCTGAAAACCGGCGACGTAGTAGACGGAACTATCCGTCCGCCGAAAGAAGGAGAAAAATATTTCCCGTTGGTCAAGGTATCAAAAATCAACGGCCTGCCTCCCGAACTGGTACGCGACCGTGTGCCGTTCGACCACTTGACCCCTCTGTTCCCCGACGAGAAGTTCAAACTCTGCAAAGGCTATAACGATAACCTCTCGGTTCGTATCGTCGATTTGTTCGCACCTATCGGGAAAGGACAGCGCGCGCTTATCGTGGCACAACCCAAGACAGGTAAGACCATCCTGATGAAAGACATTGCCAACGCCATTGCGGCCAACCACCCGGAAGTATACATGATTATGTTGCTCATCGACGAACGTCCGGAAGAAGTAACCGACATGGCACGTAGCGTGAATGCCGAAGTCATCGCCTCAACTTTCGACGAACCGGCAGAACGCCACGTAAAGATTGCAGGCATTGTATTGGAAAAAGCCAAACGCATGGTAGAATGCGGACACGATGTGGTTATCTTCCTCGACTCTATCACCCGTCTGGCACGTGCTTATAACACGGTATCACCGGCATCGGGCAAAGTATTGTCGGGAGGTGTCGATGCAAATGCACTCCACAAGCCGAAACGCTTCTTTGGAGCTGCCCGTAACATCGAAGGAGGAGGATCACTGACCATCATTGCCACCGCCTTGATAGATACCGGCTCGAAGATGGACGAAGTGATTTTCGAAGAATTCAAGGGAACCGGTAACATGGAGTTGCAGCTCGACCGCAACCTGAGCAACAAGCGTATCTTCCCTGCTGTCAACCTCACGGCTTCCAGCACACGGCGTGACGACTTGCTGCTTGACAAGACAACGCTCGACCGGATGTGGATTTTACGCAAGTTCTTGGCAGACATGAATCCGGTAGAAGCCATGAATTCGGTGAAAGAACATTTGGAAAAAACCAAAGACAACGAAGAATTCCTGATGAGTATGAACTCGTAAACACTATTTTTCAAAAAATCAAGAGGCGCAGCGAATGGATTAAACCCACGCTGCGCCTCTTTGTCTTTTTGGGTAAAAACTGTTTTCCCTATTTCAATGACATATAGACTTCCAAACCAGATTAATCATCTATGTCGATAACTTGGAACTTATTGTTGAACGTAATCTCCCAGCGGTTCGAAAGCTTCACGTCGTATTCTTTTCCATCGCGTTCTATCTGAATAATCTTTGTATCGGGATAAGTAGACGATACATACGAACGAATTTCGGCAGGTACAGCCTGCACCGGCACCTCCGACATCTTACACTGTATCTCAGTCCAATCACCCGACTTATCGAACTCCAACTTTTCACCGTTCGTAAAGATTACATCATACGACTTGTAGAATAATCCCGACTCCATCTTCGCTAACGCAACCTTGTGGTTCTTGAAATAAGTCGTGATAAACGTTTGCGCCTTTGTAGGCAACTGTCCGATTTGGATAGGTTTGTCGTTATCTGCCAACGCCGTCATCTGAACACCTAACACACACACTAACATTAAAATCCACTTCTTCATATTAATTTGCTTTTTAAGAGTTAATAACATCAATCATTTGTTTCTGTCACAAAGATGAAGAAGGAATCTGAAAAGATTTTGAAATCTCAAAACAATGTTGCCCGTTTTCATAAAAATATCGGATGGACAAATGGTTCGTCTTGCAGATAGTATCTACCAACGCCAATCCAAGTCCTGTAGACCCTTCTTTCTTGGCACCTTGATAAAAACGCTCAAAGATACGCACTCCGTCCAACGGTGTGTCACCCGTATTACTGATACGCAACCAGTCTGCCGCCGTTTCTATCCGAATCAGCCCGCCGTCCACATTGTGCACAAAAGCGTTCTTCAACAGATTGGTCACCAGGACCGACGCCAGCGACTCGTTCATTTCCACGCAGAACGGTGTTCCCATATACATTTCCAGACGAATCCCGCGATAAGCGTACACTTCCTGGTAATCATCGATGTAACGTGCCAGCAAGTCGTTCAAACAAACCGTCTGTTTATCCATATACTGGCCGTTCTCTATCTTGCACAGCAACAACAACGAACGATTCATCCGGGTCAGGTTCTCTAAAGTGTGGTGCGTTTTGGCCAATTCCTCTAATTGACGCTCCGTTAAAGTTTCGTCTTCCATCAGCATCTCGATACGGTTGCAACAAATGGCAAGCGGCGTCTGCATCTCATGGGAAGCGTTCCCAATGAAAAGTTTCTGCTGTTCGAACAGCTTTTCATTACGCCCCGCAAAGTCTGCCACCGCCTCGTTCAGGTGATGGAATTCCGTTATTCTGGTCCGATTGTCCAGCGGTTCGTTAGGATGCCCCAGCCGATAACGGTCCAGCCAACTCAACAAATGATACAAAGGCTTCATGTTGCGCCGATAAACCCACACGGTAACCAGCAGTATCATCAACAGCAACAGCACATACAAAAAAACAATCCAACCCAAGATAGCACGTTTCAAATCTATCTTCTCGATAGTAGGAGTATAAACCACCAGTTCCATGTAACGGTCTTCCGCGGCGCGGAATATGGTAATCAATACCCGTGCCGGCTCTTTTTCTTTCTTCTCGGTGATATACACCATTTCGTCCCGATACGTGATTTGGGGATAAGCGGCGGCATATTCTTTACTTACCTCGTACAGATAATACTGATTGTTCGACCCGTTGCTCGACACTGGCATCTCCTCTCCCTGCAAGGCACGCACGATAAGCTGCTCGGAGTAATCTTCGAGCGAATCGTCTACTTCATCGTTCACCTCCTCCATAATAGCCATATAGAAGAAACAGGCCCATAACGTGAGAATAACGACTAACGCCAACGACAAACGCCACAAGACCAGATGAAACAGTTTCATTCTACTACAAATTTATAGCCGAATCCATACACTGCTTTCAGCTCGGGAGTAGCACCAGCGTCTTTCAATCGTTTTCTCAGGTTCTTGATTTGAGCATAGATAAAGTCGAAATTATCTACTTGGTCGATGTGGTCGCCCCACACCGACTCGGCAAGCGTGTTCTTATTTACCAACCTGCCCGGACGCGACATGAAATAATACAGGATGTCGTATTCTTTGCGGTTCAGTTCAACTTGCTTTCCCGCTATCAGCACACGAAACTGGTCGGGAAACAATTCGATATTCCCCAACTGTATCTTATGTTCTCCTTCACGCTGGCTACGGCGGAACAAGCTTTTCAGCCGGGCATGAAGTTCTGCCAAATGATAAGGTTTAGGCAGATAATCGTCAGCACCCAAATCAAGTCCCGCCACCTTGTCTTCCAGCGAATCTTTCGCCGAAAGGATGATGACATTGGTCCGCTTGCCCAACGCCTGAAGTTCTTTCAGCAAATCCAGTCCGTTCCCATCGGGCAACATGATATCCAGCAAAATGCAGTCGTAATCATAATCTTCTACCTTCTGTAAGGCGGTACGGTAATCAGGAGCCTGTGACACTACGTAACGCTCCTTCTCCAACGAACGGGTGGTGATTTCCCGCAAGTCTTGGTCGTCTTCCACTATCAATATCTTCATAAGGCTTCTATATTAAGTTTTCAAAATCAACGATTGTGCCAGAAACTGGGAACAAACATCAGCAAGATAGCGTACAGTTCCAAACGTCCCAGCAACATCAGGAAGGATAAAACCCACTTCGCTCCATCCGGAAGCCCACTCCATGAAAACGCAGGCCCGTAATGGCCCAACGCCACACCGGCATTACCCATACTGGAATAAACCACACCAAACGCATCGGTCAGTTCCACTCCCATCATCATCAAAAGAACCCAACCTACAAAACCGCATATCAAGAATAATAACG